>JAABVA010005843.1_pt1 | contig 11039 bp, 8 predicted proteins | sample 5560331 | NCBI WGS metagenome assembly JAABVA01 (sample SAMN12812661, study PRJNA571458) | rock metagenome | isolation source: Antarctica rocks | place: Antarctica: Victoria Land, Mt New Zealand sud | collected 2016-01-07 | reverse complement strand
ATATTACAGAAGACTTCTTCTGTAAAGAAGAAGTTTTTGTAAGAATCTTTCATTTTGTCATAGTGATGATGATGATGATGATGTTGAGAAAGGTAGTGAGATTGATTTTGTAAATGATGATTAGAGAAAAGAGAATTTAGACAGATTTTACTGTTTATTTTCTACAAATTCTCACTATGTGCCTCTTGGAGCCAACATTCTAGGAATAGCTGTACATGTAGGTATCTGCACCTTATTATTATGCTGTCCGTACCTCTTTGTTCCCCGTAAAGACGGGCAAAACGACAGGAACAGGGATCTAGGATCTTGACAGATTCGTGTGGGCCAAAGGCGCCACCACCGCTGTTTACAAATAATTTGATGCCCTACTCACCTTACCTGTTCCAAGTTGTGACCACCATGTTTCTCTACTGGTATACTCTTCATTCAGCTCAGGACTTGGATTCCTATGGTGTTCAATGATATTCACAAGAAGTCATGGATAGCCACAGGAAACGGTCTTGATCGAGAGTCGTTGTTCCACGCTGCCAAGCCGGGTCGAGCCCTATCCCTCTACATTACCTCGAGACCGAGAGTCTTGCGAAGGTCCGTCCATCTACCTTCCCTCAACGGATCTAACCGACGTAACTCCTCCAGCCACTCGCCTAATTTGCTCCTGACGGCCGCGAGAGGCTCGTCCTTCAAAAAGTGCTCCAGCGTTGTGTACTGCAACAATGCCTGATAAACCCATTTACAGTCCTCAGCACACTCACGGAGATCTTGCATAACCTCCAGCGCCTGAACAACATAAGTGAGCCTGCAACCGTCGGTGAGGTTGGGTGCTATAGAGCCCTTTGCCAGTCTGGGATCGAAGGTGCACATAAGGTAACTGTGATAGAACCAGAGGGATTGATCGTAAGGATCGGTGTATAGCGCTTCTTTGATTAGTTCTAACTCTGATGTCATTGTCAATACTGTGTGCATGTGGAGAAAAGCGTGCTCTATGCATACCGTCATCCAAGAATTTCCGCCTCGTCTCGGCATCCGCTCCCTGTTCGTCTAATAGCCTAGGAATGAGTTTGCTTCTGTTGTGCCATGCGGAGAAGTTCGATAGATCGGTCCCGATCATCTTCGTGGTATACGTGAGTTCCTCTTCGGCTAGGCTCCTACCCACCGCAGCTTTTGTACCGGAATCGCTATGGGTTTGGCCATTGCCTTCCAACGCTGCAACTACAGTTCTCCTGTAACCCCAACCATGGAAGTTCCTACTATCCAGACTCAGCATCTTGTTGACAAGCCCGAGCTCTTCCCGCCACAATCTGAGGGCTGTGACATCAGACAATAGAATCGTCGATTGCTGGAGCATCCATAGTCTGTGGTTCCACACCCAATAGCATTTGGGGAACTTGCGGAGAAGCGGAATGAGAAATTGGAGATCGCTTGTTATCAGAGCCAATATCTTCTCAGAAGGGTCATGAAGGGCGTCTTGACCGTGCGCTGGTTCGAAGTCGTGCCTCGACGAAGATGGAGAGAACTGATCTTGAAGGACCACACGCCTGTAGTTCCATATTGTGTAGTACTCGGGGTTTTGTTTGAGGAGTTTGGACGTGAGATGTAACGTTTCTATAGTGTATTGACGCTCCCTGATCTAATACCCTAGCATCAGCATAACCTCTCTTGAACATGTAGGCAGCTGGACCTTGAGATTGACTAGCTCTACCAACTCCTGGTAAACCTTGATCTGTTGAAGTTCAGCTTGTCGAGCTTGGTCTGTTTTGGCCCCTGCAGAGCTAATTCTGGGCACGCCATGCTGTGCATTTATATCAGCAAAACTCCATCAACTCAGAAAACGAAGGGAACTTGCGCTCGCCATTACTTGAGTCCAGTATATACTGGTCGTTACACATCGATGATGCCTAAGAAATCTGAAGTGACAATGGTCACTTCTCCTTCGTGTACTTCGTACCTACCAGGTAAACACCGCAAACTCCGTGCTTATATAAGCGAAGCCTAGGTCTCCTCGACTCGAGTCGCCCTTGCTCATCCAGACATCTTGACATATCACCACCAAAGAATTGAGGACAGGAGAGCTACCAGGCTCTCCTCAATTATCATTTATTCTTCAAAGCACCTTTACAGTCATTACTGATCAAATATCCTGTAGTCATTCGTTATTCACCTCCGACTTGGGTAAGAGTCGCTTCCTCAGTCGTTCGTGGCACAATGCCACGCTTTCGTTCATTCTCTGTAGAGGATATTCATACCACTACAGGCTCTTCTTTCTTCAGTCGTCGCCGCTCCAGATCCGCAGCTCTCGTTGTTGAGGAACTAGCCAAGGACGAACCACTGGAGAGGAAGCCAAGTCCCATCACGGACCTTACCCAACCTTGGGCGGCGGCTTTTCCATATCCGTCTCCTCCAGCTTCCGAGAGCTCGTTCCATGGAACAGAAACTCCGCTTGTGCAGGCCTGCAAAGCGATTGATGCTTATCCCTTCCCTCGTCAAGATCCAAACGCCAACCACCTCCCTGTAAACCTCAATGGATTCAAGAGGAGCAACGGGTCCCCCTCTCGACGATGTTACAGTGGCGGTGCTAGTCCGTGGACTCCACTGTCCTCACCCGATCGCTTCATACCGAAGCGATTATCTCCGACGTCCTCCACGAGGAGTTTCCACTTGAGCAAGCCGAGCTATAGCCTCTCAGGTGGCGAGAAGCTTCTACGGCGGCGAAGCGCTACTCCAGACCCGTTCAGCCCCAGGACGGCTTCTCGGACCGGCAATGTGCCGACCAGGCTTACACCACGACGCCCGTCGCGTACTCCTCGGGCTGTGTCTGCAAACGGCAGTGGTGTGCTCGGAGTACGTGCGCAGTCGCTCCGCCAGTCCTCCAGACAGGCTAGCTCTGGTGCTGTATGGAATGTTGGCGGAACAGGAGCCGCCATGAATGGACCTCTCGCAGGAGTTTCTGATGGCCGTGGAGGCTTCTTGAGTAGCGGCACCAATGCTCCGATGTATACCTCACAATTCCTGCAAGGCGATAGTCGGGATCAGGATCTTGATACGCATGAGAGACGGCTAGCCGCTGCATTTGACATCGACCAAACAAGCAGAGTTCTAGGGTCTCCGGCAAGTCCAGAGGCGTTTCCGTCTCAAAGCATAGGCAGAGGTACAAAGCGTAAATGGAATGACGGCCAAGGGTCACGTACTATATGGAAAGACAGCGCGTGGGTCAAAGATGGTGCCCTGATACGTAAGTTCTTCCAGCGATACCCCCCCACATCGTTTTGACTGTTCTGGGCCTTTCTTGGTGGGCTGTACGGACCACAGAGTCAGATCCTCGGTCAAGAAGGACCAGACTATATCGCCATCCCTATAGCTGGTGGATCTTGCACTATGTTGTTTTATCATGGCTATGGCCTGATGTTTGAGGTCGATTCATGACCTAACGAAACTCGCCATCGCATATTTACTGAGTGAATTGGCGGCTCAGATGACTGACAGAACAAGTTTAGATCGTCCGAAGGTCATCGCGCAACCACGCCGGGCTGTACCCGCAACTCCCTTCAGAGTTCTCGACGCCCCTCAATTGCGCGATGATTTCTACTGTTCAGTGCTCGCATTCACGCCCACATCTCGTACCTTGGCTGTAGGACTCAACAACAAGGTATACTTGTGGTCCGAATTGTTTGGAGTACAGTATCCACCATCGTTTCGTGGTCAATCCGAGGCATATGTTACCTCTTTGTCTTTCTCGTCAAGCCAAGGCGGATATAGTATACTTGCGATTGGCCGTGCAGACGGCCAAGTCACCCTGTGGAGTCTGTTCGACGAGGAGAGCCGCTTTGAATCTCAACAACCAAGTGCCATAGCCTGTTTGGCCTTCAAACCAAAAACGACTCAACGGCCATCTGAACGTCTAGCGAGTGTCGTTGATACCGAAGACCTTTTGGTAGGTGATGAGGCGGGAAACGTTTATTACTACTCCGTTGAATGGGCGAGCCCGGGCCAAACTGCTGCTCATGGTTGGAGTGGCGCGATGACCCTGCTGGCAAGAATATCGGTGCATACGCAACAGATCTGCGGTCTGGCTTGGTCTTTAGAAGGTGACTACTTCGCGACGGGCGGAAATGACAACTTGTGCTACCTTTTCGAAGTCACCCGTGTCCTGGGACGACCGGAGACAATCACCGCGCACAGATCATTCCAAGCTTTCCTAGCTGGGTTCGAAGTGCCCGGTCACCATCATGCTTGGCGACCCTACCACACAATAGCAGGCTTGCTAGGCCGACAATCCCGCGATGTATTGTCGAATGATTCGACCGAAGTGGATGGTGTAACGATTAGTCGTACCATGGCTGTACCAGGTCACGGTCGTGTCCGTGACCTCACCGATGGTTGTCAGAAGCACCGGTGGACTCACAATGCAGCCGTCAAAGCCATCGCCTTCTGTCCCTGGCAGCGCGGTTTGGTGGCAACTGGTGGCGGTTCGAATGACAGGGCCATCCATTTCTATCACTGTTCTTCCGGAGCCTCTCTAGCGACCATCGACGTTGCCGCTCAAGTAACATCGTTGATATGGTCCACCACTCGTCGTGAGATTGCCGCCACCTTTGGATATGCTCAGCCCGAACATCCATTTCGGATTGCTGTTTTTACATGGCCCGAATGTCGACAGGTTGTGGCAATCCCTTGGGCTGGCGAGAGTCGTGCTCTGTATGCGATTCCGTATCCGGGTGGACCAAATGAAGCGGGTCAACACAGGGGAGAAGGAGGTACGTGGTGGTCTCGTACCGCGGAGGAAGGATGCATCGTGGTGGCCTCCTCCGACGAGTCTGTGAAGTTCCACGAGGTCTGGAGTGACGCTCCCAAGTCAATGAGTGGGACAAAAGGATTGCTCGGAGGAAGTGATATCCTTGAGAGTCTCGAGGGTGTAGACAGGGAAGGATCGGAAGTGATCCGTTGAAGCGGTGGGTTCTTTCGACTGATCAGCCCCAGCTATTATTATTATCCTTTTGGTCGCAGTAGATAGGGACCTTTGACGACTGCGTCTGCGTGGTTCAGATATGGATAACGACTGTATGAATTAGTCTTCCTCTTGCAATACGTCACCGTATCCTGCTTTCGTCCGTGTACACTTTCTCCTTTGGTATAGAGTGACCATCGCAGATGATGCTACCCCTGTGGACTTACATACGTGTGCACAAGACGGATAGTAAGTGAGAGTAGCTGTCAATCTGCATTTATAAGTCTACTCTCGTACGTGTCTTCCTTGTCACCTATCAAATGATGGGCGATCCGAGTATTCCTGAGTCAGCGTATACACATACTTAAAAGTGGTGAGCCTCTACCAGGTAACATCCTTTTCTGAATCTTCTTTGTTTGTTGAATGTAGAAATTGTATGATATGCTTCTGCGGTAAACTTGGGATCGTTGGATTGCAGATTTTCCAGACAACCTCGCAAATATTGAAAGATAACTCACCTCAAGCCGTACAGTCTTGCTCTTGAACTTCAACAGATCTAAACAAACGGCTGCGAGAATCATCATAATCTCCGTGAGTCTTAGACAAACTAAGTATTTATCTTGTCATCGTTCCCAAGATCATCCCAAAAGCCCTACCTAAGCGACGGCCACGCTAGCGCAAACGCTTACCTAAGCCCACACATTAGCATTTCCTCGAATTAGCCTCACTACCACAACCACCCTACACCAACGACGACGACCAATTAACCCCGACTCACCACACAATCCAGCATTCCCCCATCTTGACCACGCCTCAGGGCCCTTCGTCAAGATGAAGCTGAACATCTCCTACCCGGCCAACGGCTCCCAAAAGCTAATCGAAATCGAAGACGACCGCAAGCTCCGCGTCTTCATGGAGCGCCGCATGGGCGCCGAAGTCCCCGGCGACAGCGTCGGCGACGAATTCAAAGGCTACATTTTCAAGATCACCGGCGGCAACGACAAGCAAGGCTTCCCAATGAAGCAGGGCATCATGCACCCTACGCGGGTCCGCCTGCTCCTCGGCGACGGCCACTCCTGCTACCGACCGCGCCGCACGGGTGAGCGCAAGCGCAAGAGCGTCCGCGGCTGCATCGTCGCTATGGATCTGTCGGTCCTGGCGCTGTCGGTGGTTAAGCAGGGCGATAGCGATATTCCGGGCCTCACGGATGCGGTCCACCCGAAGCGGTTGGGGCCCAAGAGGGCGACGAAGATTAGGAGGTTTTTTGGGTTGACTAAGGATGATGATGTACGTTTCTCCGTAGCTCTTCTCGAGCTGGTGATGATCTCGGGACGGTCTTGGCTGATATGGTGTGGTGTGTGTGGAAATAGGTTCGCAAGTTCGTGATCCGTCGTGAGGTGCAGCCCAAGGGCGAGGGCAAGAAGCCGTACACCAAGGCGCCGAAGATCCAGCGTCTCGTCACCCCGCAACGTCTGCAGCACAAGAGACATCGGATCGCGTTGAAGCGTCGTCATGCGGAGGCCGCGAAGGATGCTGCTGTATGTCTGATCCTTTTACCGGGTTGGGTTGTTGGCTTGTACTGACGGAGTCCTTGTTGCAGTCTGAATACGCTCAGGTTCTCGCCAAGCGGGTCAACGAGGAGAAGGCCAAGAGGAGCGAGCTGCGGAAGCGGAGAGCGTCGTCGATGAAGAAGTAGAGGGGTTGGGCCGATTTGATGATGGATGGAAGGAAGGAAGGCGCCTTGCGGGAGTGGTGGTTGCACGAGGGTGCGCGGTACTGTCGACAGGGAGATAGTTACCTCGGATTGTCGTTATGTGTAAATAGCTGTTGTCTGAAGGCATTAAAGGCATCGCAGCTCTACACAATCAATAGCACACCTGCACCCACAACAATGTGCACATTTATGCCTCTCTCGTGCCAACCAATACAGTCCGTACTCGATGTGGACTATATAATCAACTGAATATCCTCAAACAGCACACCAGCCTACTGCCCTTCGAGCCACATCCACCTCCGCTCAATTTCGTACAACACTGAGCGAACACAAAACACGTCAAGGTCTACACCATTCGATCGCAAGCTTTCCCTAAATCCTTTTTCTTGTAATCCCGGAAAATAAAGATTCACATCAGACAGTTTTCAAAGTCAAATTCAGCGGTTTTTATGATGCAAGGTGAAGAATATCGTAGTCCAGATCGTCCACAACAGAACCACAACCATAGCCAACCAAGAGGCATCTCCGAATCGGACCCTACAAGACCATGCACCCTACGCCACGCATCGAGTCCTCTAACATGCCATACTATACAAGTACAATCCCCCTTGCATCAACGTCCCCTCCCCCCCAAGTCGACCGTAGAGCCCCATCCACCCCCCCTAAAAGGCCGTCTCATGCGAAAACAAATACGACACCGACTCACCATTATGCGTCCGCCTACACGCCTCCGCCAGCGTCGGCGAGATATCAATCGTCTCGAGCCGGGAACAACGCTCCTTCTTCTCCTCATGCGGCACCGTATTGGTAACCACGACCCGGCTCAGCTTGCTGCCGTTGAGCGTCTCGATCGCCTTGCCGCTGAGGATGCCGTGCGTGACGATGGCGACGACCTCGCGCGCGCCGTGCGCCATGACCGTGTCGGCCGCCTTGACCAGCGTGCCGCACGTGTCCGCCATGTCGTCCACCAGGATCGCGATCCGGTCTTGCACGTCGCCCACCAGCACCATGCGCGAGACTTCGTTGGGCCGTGCGCGTTCTTTGTGGATTAGCGCGAAGCCGAGGTCGAGTCGGTCCGCGATTGAGGTCGCTCTGTGGGGCATGCGTTGTTAGTCGAGCCCAGTCGTGGTCTTCGGTGGGTGCGCGGACAGCAGCGGGAATAGAAAACTCACCGCTTGGCGCCCCCCGCGTCCGGACTGACGATGACGCTCCTCTCGACGTCGAGGTTCTCTCTGATCCACCTTAACGTGCTCGGCTCCGCATACAGGTTGTCGACGGGGACGTTGAAGAAGCCCTGGATCTGACTGGCGTGCAGGTCCATGGTGATGACGTGGTTGCAGCCCGCCGTCTGCAACATGTTGGCCATGAGTTTGGCCGTGATGGGGGCGCGCGACTTGTCTTTCTTGTCCTGGCGCGCGTACGGGAAGTTGGGGATGACGGCGGTGATGCGGCGCGCCGAGGCCGTCTTGCACGCGTTGATCATGATCAGGAGCTCCATCAGCCCGTCGTTGATGTCGCCCGGCGCGGTGGATTGGAGGATGAAGACTGTCGGGTTGGGGAGGACGACTTAGCTGTGTGTGTGGGAAAGGAATTGCGGAAAAGCGTGGGGAGGGTGGTAGGGCAGTGGGGTGGAGTGGATTGCAGTGGAGCGGGTGAGGGGGATGGTGGAGGTAGGGCACGCACCGTCTTCGTCCCGCACCGACTCGCCGATCGTCACGGACGTCTCTTGGTTCGAGTACTGAAGAACCATGATCTTCGTCAACTCGATACCCAGCCTAGAGGCGCCCCCGGTGTATTTTTAGCCCTGGGGATATTGTAAGCGGGGAGTGGGGCGCATTGAACGTACCGGTTCGCAACCTGTTTAGCCAGCTGCGGGTGGCTGTTGCCGGTCAGGAGCTTGATGGAGTTGGTCGCCATACTTGGCTGTGTGTATTGCTGTTACAGCTGGAGCTTGTTGAATGCCTTTCACCTCATGTTGTAGAATTTCCGAAAAACAAAGCCCACCAAAGCGGGAGGTGGGATGAATTGGCCATAACGTTAGTGGCGGCAACCGCCGCACTGCGATCCCGCGAAAGACGGGAATCGGTTTACGTCACTCTCATGTGTTAAGAGCTCCCAGGTTTGATTTGAAGGTGATATCTATATTAAAAGCTAAGTACAGCAGAATTGAAGAGAAAAAGCAAAGCGACTTCTGCACGACGGTCAGAAGGGAGGATGACCTGCACTTCATCCGCCACATCGAACCAGATCGATTATCAGAAGATGGTTTTGGAGATCACCTCTGAGCGATATCCAGGGATTATTGTTTTTTGAAGAAAAACCGCCACCCAACTTAAGCAACCCAGCAGTTGTCATGACCGTCGCATTAAAACTACGTGTACATGTTGTGTACAGACTGGGGAGTGGCGCCGTCCAATGCATGCTTGACATGACCGTGAGCTTCGTGAGGCGAACACCGGGTGGAACGCTCCGCCGTAGATAGTGACAGTTTATGCGAAACCAAAGTACTCGCTTCCCGCGGTCATGGCAGTGTACACCTGCTGTCGGAGAGCTTCATAGCTCTCGTATTCGGGGAGATCAAGCTCTGTAAACGAAAGGTTAGCGGCTGGGTAAGGGTGTGAAGGAAGGGCGATCGGGACTCACGGTTGAAGCAAGTATGTGAACTTGGCAATCGGTCTTTGTTGCCGTAATCCCTGTGAATATTGAACCTGCTGAAGCCGTTCATGCCCTCGAGCTCTTTGAACCCGTTCAGCGGTACCTTGCTGGTACCCGTCACGAACTGTAGCAGCTTAGCGCGTTCTTCCTTGTCGAACGAGCGGACGGCCCGCCAGAACCATTGGATCTGAGGGGATGAGGCTGAGTAGTTGTGATACTCTGTGTTGTTCTTCCAATCGTCCACGTCAATGTCTGGCAGACCGGAGATGAGGAGTTCAAGCTCCTGTTCGTTAAATATGGAGATGAGCTCGGCAGGAACGATGTCATGGAAACCTGAAATATGATTAGCAACGTCGATCAGGTCGGAGGTCAATTATCACCTACCCTTTAGGAACTCATCCAGCTGCTCGTGCACCGACCCGGTCAAACGATATTCCACAACCAGCTGCGCGTACTCCTGCTTGTTTTCCTCCGTGACTGGGATGTTACGACCATTCTCAATAAGATCGACGATCTGTGTCTCGCCAAAGGCCTCGGTCTCGAGCGAGAAATTCTCGGTGATGACGTCGGTGATGTCATTCTCCAGCATCCAGACGAGGGACTTGTAGTACTCAAGATCGAGTGTTTCCATATCTTTGATGGACACAGTCTGGCCTAATATCCTCTTGTAGACCGCTCTGCTGAAGTGACAGTCGAGAACTCGGCCTTCATAGAGCGCCTTACCGATGATACATCCAATGAATTTGAAGAACATGAAGTGTTCTGGGTTGACGGAGCTCAGTCGGTTGGGGTGGAATGTAGTTCGGTCAGCGGCAACGGGCGTAAAGAGCGCGTAGTCTGGGTTGAACATCTGTCTCGACAAAACTTGGAACCACTCTCTTGTAACGCCCCCAGCATCTACGCCTTCCTCACCAATGAAGCGAATGCTGAGCTTGCCATACTTCATATCCTCTGGACTCTTCAAGTAGTTCAAGTATAGCGCCCTGAACGAATCCAGGAACACCTGGTCACGACTGACAGATACTTGAAGCGGGGGCTGTGGATGTCTAGCTTCCGTGCCACGAGAATGTAAACGACGGCTGAAGTAGTTTCGCTTGTTGTCAAACTCCAGGACCTTCGGGTTCTTCACGAGAAGGGAGAAAGTGCCGCTCATAAGCTTGGGGTTATGCCGCACGAGGTCATTCAATATCTTCCGATGCTCTTCGGTGAAGTTGAAGAAGATGCTCTCCATGCGGGACTCGGGCGGAGGGCTTGTGACCGCAAACTCTTTCTGGACTCTAAATAGGGGTGCGTCCTTCAGGGTGGTGTTTTTGCAAACCACCATGAGCGCCTCAATAAGTGGTAGTAGGATGGTGGCCACGTTCAACATGTTGTCGCGCGAGCGAATAGTGCTCAGACACTCGCTCAATTTAGTCCAAAGGGGCCCAAAGGTCGAGTTCTCATAGAGAGTTGTCAAAAGGTTGTCGTTACCTTGGGAGCTTTGGTTACGTAAGTCCGTAGCGCTGCTTGTCGAACTATGCCTACCCGCGTGCCGTTTTGAGTCAAACAGGTAGTCCAGAGCAGTGAGCGCTCTGAGTAACTTGGCCTGATCCGAGCTGGCCAAGGAGAATCTGGCCAAAGCCATTCCCTGGATATCAGACGCGGCTCCAGCTTCCTTGATCTGAGCAACGAGGTCGTCCAAATCGTTTAGTATTGACTCGGCCAGCTCTTGAGCTTGTTTGATTAGCT
>JAABVA010005842.1_pt1 | contig 11040 bp, 17 predicted proteins | sample 5560331 | NCBI WGS metagenome assembly JAABVA01 (sample SAMN12812661, study PRJNA571458) | rock metagenome | isolation source: Antarctica rocks | place: Antarctica: Victoria Land, Mt New Zealand sud | collected 2016-01-07 | reverse complement strand
CAGTGCAAGTCCAGGTCCAGGCTGCCTCTGGTTTTGCTGTGTGGAGATTTCAACACCACACCTGACTCAACAACCTGTCAGGTGCACCTTCTGCAACTTTCGCTTTGCCAGTATGTAGATCTGCTGATTTGCATAAACGTGGCTACTGCCTCCTGTTGAACAAAGCCAAGCACAGCTGGAGTCTGTAGTCAAGATGCGATGCTTAGGCAACACTAACGAGCAGACTATGCTGCTCACCAATCACTTACACACAGCAAATTTATGATGACACGCTACTGTCATGCAGCTCATTGTGAAGCATCCTATGCGACTAAGGAGCTCTTGGGACAGTTACTCAGGCACACATACTCAGCCAGATAGCCTGCCACAGCCGCAGCCTTTTTCCACCTGGAAGTTCCGCTCTGATGTCGAATCCAAGCGTCTCATTGATTACATCTGGTATGTGCTGACTCTACCTGAGCCACAGAACAAATCCATGGATTGTTTGAGCTTCTAGCGCCTAATTTGTGTCACATGGAGCTCACTCACAGCGGGATCTGTTCATGTGGACATGCTTCAGTGCATATAGCTGCAAAAACACCAGACCATGGGCTGGCATGACACGAGGTTCATGCACAAGCTATCACTTCTGGTCCTCCAGGTACTCAGCAAGCGAGCGTCTTCAACTCACATCACACTGGCAGTTACCATCAGAGGAGGCCATTGGTAGCACAGGTAGGTATCATCCCTGCGTCAGCAGTTATACACATATGCTGAAGCGTCAGAAAATTGCACGATAGGTGGATGCAGCTTGTGATGTGAGCATACTTATTTAACTACGCCACATCAGTTGTGCAGGCCTCAATATTTGTGCTGATGTGGACTTGTATCTGCTGTGCAGGATTGCCATCTCTGGACTACCCATCAGATCACTTGGCACTCTGCTGCAGCTTCAGCATCACACAGTAGCAGTGTCTCTACAGACGACAACTGCCAGCTCTGACACATGCCCAGGAAATGCTTGCTAGCCTGCTGGTCAATTGGAGCCCTGAGCTGGAACCAAATCCAGCTCTCATAAGCACCCACATTTCAGGAGAGTTGAATCTACAGGCCTCCTGGATAATCTGCTTGACTGAAGATTTCTGTGCCAGTGGTGCTCACGCTTATTGTGCTCTGCAGGTCCAGTCAGCATGGGAGAGTGACACTGCCTGAGCTTGCTTGCAAGGCCGCACTGACTTGGCAGCCTAAAGCATGGCTGACTGCTTGCCTTTGCTGTGGACTACTGCTATGTCTGCTGCCATGAGCAAGGGATGGTGTGGATGAATCACTCCTGACTGTGTGATGTGACACTTGTGCCTTGCAAGTAACAGAGGATGTATGGCAAGCTCAGCAGACACAAGCAGGCAGTGCAGTTGAGCACTGTTATGCTCCCCTAAAAATCCCCTTACCCAACTATACTAGTTGTGGTACCTTATGCTCATCAACCACAAGGGCTTCCCACACAGCGTATGTCAGTGATGCAACCAACTAAAGCGATTTCATCACTGTAATGAGACACATGCCCACAAACCTAGAGCGTTTGAGTTTGTGTGCAATGCTGCTGATGCAGAGTACGCGACACAGGAAGCCTTGTTTCCATGGGTCTAGCAGCCCAGCGGAATGTTGAAACCCAGATGGACATGGGTCTCACTCAACTTTAGATATCGATGTACTGTTATAACTTCAGCCACAAGTCCCTGATTAGGGCCAATACCATATCATACCCACCCACTTTCCTCAAACTGCATGTGCTTGACAACTGCCTTTGTGCATCTTTGTCATTCCTAGATGCTATCTGAACCACAGCAATGGTGTCAAGATGCAAACCTCATGACACATGATGCGACACGCATTGCAATGCTCAGATTTGTAATTGTACTGCGCTGTCTATGGCGCTATTCCTGCTTGATGTTTGTTCGACACTACCAACACACAGATCTTCAGCAGACGACAAGGGCTTGCGAGCTTTCCTTAAGCTTGTGATGTGTTTGCATGCAAGGGCAATGGTCATGACCGTGTCTTGAGGAATGGGAAGCTCGTTGTAGCAGACATAGCCATCTTCAGCCTCTGAGCACCAGCTACGGCTGCAATGCAGGACCTTGATTTGAGTCGAGATGCAGCACTTGAAGGGACGACTAGGAAACTGTTGCAAGACATCACCAATGAGGTCACAGCATGTGCACCAGAACACAGACAGCAACTGTCGTTGAAGCAGCCGGTCATGCATGATGCTCTTAGGATGACAGCATCCTGCCATGCGTCTGTCTTTGGCCCAGCATGTTGGTCATTACAAGATCTTCGTCAGCAAAGCTGTCTTTTGGTTTCCCTACATTCCACCTGGAGCAAACTCTGCAAACAGCACCAAACCCATGACATCACCGCAAACTCGCAATGGTGCCCAACATCAACTGCAACAAAATAACGGGTACCTGCGTCATACAATGTCCTCATCACAACTGGTACAAAACAAGTAAGTGGTGCAAACACAACTTGGACATGACAGCTGATGGGGCATGAAGCAACACAGCATTGTGGCAACACAACCATATCAGCGACACAACAGACTGATCAGGCATGCACAGCAGTGCCACAACAAGCGCACAGTGCTTGACAGTCATTGAAACATCAGGACTGATGGTCCTTAGCAGCAGTGAGACAGGGGACTGACCAAAGGGCTCTGGTGGGGGTGGCTCCTCCTCCTCAGCCTGCTGGCCAGCTTGTGGCTGTGCAGCAGCTGGAGGCGGGGGCGCCTGCGCTGGCTGAGCCCCAGCTGATGGACTGCCTTGACTCACCAGCTCTACCTCCTCACCTGTCACCGTGTCACACTCTCAGTGCACCCATCTCAGCAGAATTGACACAGTAAAACAGGCAGCTCTGACATCCCGCAAACAGGGAGAGACTACAGTGTAACAAGCGAGTGGGCCCAAGACTGCTCGCAGCAGTCTTTCTACAGCCTATGTGCTGCAAAGGGACAAACGCGGCGCTGCAACAGCGTGGTCATGCATGACAGCTCCATGAACAGCAAGATCTGTAGGCAATTGAGATGCACAGGACCAGTTACCTGGAGAGCTGTCCTTGAGCAGGAGGATGCCTGCAGTGCGGCCAGGCCTGATGGGGGTGTAGCGGCTGCCCTCAGGAAACTTGACCAGCTTCTCTTGAGCTGGCACTACACGGGCAGGGTTGTCCAGGCTATGGCTGGAAGGCTCTGGCTCCTTGGGGGCTGCTGCCTCCTTCTGCCCCTCCTGTGTGCCCTCTAAGCTTGTCTCCTTGGCTCCCTCCTTGGTGCTATCCTTTGCCTCTGTGCCTTCTGCTGGCTTGGCTTGAGCCTTGTTATCGACCTGCATGCCTGTGCAAAGAGAGCAGAGAGTGGTGAGGCCACAAGGCATGCTCTGAGTGCATGTAGGTGCTGGACAGCTGCTGGAGCTCAGCAGGTTGATCTGTATTGCAGCATCGCATGGTCAACATGTCCTAACTTTTCGCTGCAATCTGCAAACAGCAGGTGTACCTGACAATCAATGAACACCCCTTGCACACCAGTCTCGAGATGACTGCTACTTTCTAGCCTTATAAAAGGGCAGACTGTCCAGAACATATTGCAGAAAGTGTGACAGCAAGCCACATGCGTACGTAAGTAAAAGCAAACCTAGCATGCTGCCAGAGACCAAGAGACATAACAGTCCAGCCAATAGGTAAGTGTAGAGTACCTTCAGCCTTATCACTGCCATCCTTGTCCAGGTCAGCAGTGGAGCGGCCCTCCTTGACAGCCTTCTCGGCCTCCTTCTTCTTAGCCTTGTCCTTGGCTTTGGCTGTTGTGGACAGGACTGCTTGTGGCACCTTGGGCCCTGTGTCCTTGGTCTCTGTGGTCACTGGAGGAGGGTAGGCAAACATGGAAGGGCTGCAGTCAGACGTCACCTGCCACACACAAAGCACATTGTCAACAGTTGCACATGCTGAGCTCCCACGTGCTGTGCTAGTTGTGCATTTACAATAGCATCTGTGCCGTTGCACATGCCAAAGGCATGTCTTGCATGATGAGCGTTGCCTGTCTAGCATGTCTCAGGGTTTCAAAGGTGTCAAGCAGGGTTCCTACAGAAGTTGTGTAGCCTCCTTAGAACCTCAGGGTTTGCAGGTGTACATCTTGTCTAATGTTGACAATGCGGTATACACGACGCAGCAGAAGTAACGCAAACCCGCAGCAGGTGGCGTACATTCTGCACCAAACTGCTCACTCATAACAGCTGCAGCGAGTGGCACAATGTGATCAATGTGTTCACACGTATGCAGAGAGGATGAAATCAAGCATGAGGCAAGCTGTACCTGCAGCTTTGGCATCTGCAGGTCTGAGTTGAGTCCCATCAGGGCAGTCGGCTGCAGTGTGAGGGTGAGGAAGTAGGACAGAGGGTACCAGTACCAGTACTGGCTGAATATGGCCAAAGCCACCACAGAGGTACGCCGAAAGTAGCCACTGTGACTGCGCAGACCCACTGTCACATTGCGTCCACCTGCATGTCCGGTATGTTATGTGTCAGGGCAGTGCTTGGTGAGCAGCTGAGACGTGTGCCTTGCTGGAGCACTTGTCAAGCATGCTTGACAGCAGCAGTTGTGTTGCCTGCTGGCTGACATGCAAGAGAGGCAGACGTCCACACAAATTGAGCAATAGCTGCACACGATGCAAGCACGCTAACGTGTTGCTTGAAAGCATCATAGCAGACAGTCAGTCTGGAGAAGCTTATGAAGCTAGAGAGATCTGTGCATGCCCTACAGGCAGCTTGACTATGGACAGTCAGTGTAAGGTGGTCAACATACCTGCATCTAGGATGCCAGCTGCCATGATAGCACCCATTCTTGACATCACCTCCTCATGCTTGTCGCCAATCTTGCCATCCACCAACTTCCTAAACTCGCTCACCTGCACATGCGCAACAATCGCTTCATTGTCCAGCAAGCAACATGTTTGCTGCCAAGTCTGACATACATTGAGGAGCAAAGATGGCAGACGCAGCTTGCGCCCTTACCTGTGCAAAAATGTTCATGAAACAGCAGATCTGCTTTGTGGTGCAGGTACTGCACATGCTTATATGGGGATCTTTGCAAAACAGAGACCGCTTACCTTGGATTCAGGCTGCTGCATGAGAACCAGGGCGGTAGCAATGAGTGCTCCTTGCTTCACATAGTCTACTGTGTCTGTCAGAAGGGTCTGCAGCAGATCAACAGCATCCTGCATCCCTGCACATCAAGAAGGCAACCTTGTAAAAGCGCATCCATGCCTAATCACGTTCAGGCTACTACAGGTTCATGACTTCACAGAACTCATTCGACAATCAAGCAGCAGATGACAGTGCAACAACCAACAAGTCTTGTATGGGTACATACAGAGTTGAATGTATGCGTTGCCTCTGAATGAATGCAACATGCTGCTACCATGCAGGAACAGGAAACAATGAGCCACATGCAGTACCTGTTCCACTGCAGCAGATGCCCACCGCCATGGCAGCACCGTAGCGCACATGTGGGTTGTAGGACTGGCTGAGCAGAGACACAATGCGAGGGCACTGCTCTGGAACGCCAAGCAGCACAAAGCCCAGGCACAGCACTGCTGCCCTCCGTACATCATCAGACACATCGCTGACAGCAAAGTGTAGCAGCTTCTGGATTGCAGCATTGTTTGCTGTGCCACGGTATGCCATTCCAATGACAAACATTCCTCCATACCTGAACAAGCAACACCGTGTCAATGAATAGCAATCAAGCAATTGTATCATCTAACTGGCACCTGTACACAGCCAGATATTCTCTGCATTCATGCTGTGCAGTATTGGGTCTTGACAAACACAAGTCATACGCTTACACACTGGGAGTCACCCTTGATGAAAGATTGCGCCTGGTCTTGGCGTAATTGCAAAACCGACACTGTGCAGCAATCAGCCAATTCTAGAGTAACACCCTTCCTGCATACCTCAGGATTGGGTCCTGATCCCGCGTCATCTGCTCTATGAGGGTCTCTGCCTCTTCCTCTCGTCCATACATGATGAGAGCCAAACCCATCGCAATGCCACGAATGATCTGCATGCAAAACAGCATGTTGCATGATTTGCTGTGAAAATTATGAGCTCCAAGCAATGCGTATTGTAATAGTACTTAGTATTATACTATAGTACACCAAGGACCATAGCAAACACAAAAAGCTTTGGACAAATGAAGCCATCTTGCACTGGCTGCACAGGCCTCTCTATGTGTGAGATGCCCAGCATTGCAGTTGCGCTGATGCTGTCCTAACAGAAGCATGCATGAATCTAGATTGTTCTGTACACAACAATCGGCACACCTTCTCATGCTGGGTGTCATGAGCATAGGCCAACATCTCAGTTGCCTTCTCAGTGGCAGTTCCAACATGCAGCAGCCCCAGGGCTAGGCCAGCAGCCTCGCCCGCCACAGCACTATCAAGGTACAGCACGTTCTTCAGATCTTCAAAGACCTCATCGTCACCACTGCCTAAGCCAGCCAGGCCTAGTCCAAGACAGGCTCCATGCTGAGTGACCTGCATACATCAGCCAAAAGATTGCTGATCGGCTTGCTGGATGTGAGTACTTGGCAAGATATGAGGTACTCTACATTGCAGGGCACCACATACCCTGAATGTCAAGTGTGCAATAGCTGTGCCAGTCACTTTTGTGTGCTAACGCATGTTGAACATGTTTGTAACTGCATTGTACGTACACACAAAGTGTCAGGTGCACCGGTATGCAGAAGAAATAAGAAAGCATGACGACTGCATTGCTGAATGCACTGCTCAAGCAGTTTGATTACACTGCAACAAGTGTACCTCATTTTGAGTCCCCCTTAGTGACTCCAGCAGGAAATCGCGGATGTCTTGACCATGATTGGCGTGTATAAGTCCAAGCGCATATAGAGCATCTCCCTCTGAGTATGCACTGCCAGAAGAACCATTTCTGGGAAGGTATGGAGCCATCAAAGCCCGCCCTTGTGACAGGTGGCCTCTGCAGCAAAAGAAACACAGATGCTGAAAGCTGTCTTCAGAAGTACACTTGACAGAACTTGGACATGTGCCTGTGGATATTGGTTGTATTGGCAGAGACGACATGGTAACACGCCGGGTAAGTGCCATCAATGCAAGGTCTGATCACCAGACAGCAGCACATGCTCCTGCGCAATAGGCAATGCTAACACTTACCTGTGAATGACTCCTAGCCCAGCAGTAGCATTGAACTTGGCCCAGTTGGTGGCACGTGACAGCCAATCCAGGTTCTCGCGCAAGAAAGCGTCAACAGTGGTCCCAGAGTGCATAGTAGCATTGGCAAAGATCACAGCAGAGTGGCAAACGCTGTTGCGCGCCTCCACAGCTCCCTTCATGTTTCTGAGGATCTGCAAGTCTGCGTGGTTGTGTGTGTACAGGAACTCCAGGTACAGCTGGATTGGGGTGGATCCCGTCAGGATGCCCCTCAGTCGCTGATAGCGCTGTGCATGTGGGCCTGCTGGCGGTGCTGCTTGCTGAGGCTCAGCTGCAGCCTCTGGGGCCGGAGCTGCATCCCCACCATCTGTGTCCATGTTCTCAGCACCTGATGCCTGATCAGTGCCTGTTGCTGCTGCTGGCTCCTGAACAGGAGCTGGCTGAGGCGACAGGGAATTCAGATGCTCGCCCACCTGCTCAACAAGCTAGAAGTTTGACAATCTGTGTTATGCTGGGCAGTGTGAGACACAGAAGCTTAGCATCTGACAAAAATCCTCTGCCATTGTAAGCAAAAATGACAACAGAAACTGGACAACAGTGGCCCAGCAGTATGAGATGCAAGGTATCAGCATGTGCACGTCATGCTGGCAACAAGCACTTACCTTGAGTAGAAAAGACTGCATCTCGTTTTCAAAGAGGTCAAAGCACACTTGGTATGCCAGCAGGGCATCCTCCTGCAACACAGCAGCCCCATGAGTCTCAGTGCTGTGGCTCACCATATGCTCACAGCATACATTACATCAATGGTACTGAAAGTTTGATCAACCATATACAGTGGGACAATGAAAATCACCTCAGACCCTTCTATCAGCTGGTGCAGGATCTTGGCCACTTCTGCTGAGTCATCTAGAAACATCAGGCACTGGCAAATGTTGACCCAGTCAGGATTGGGGACACTCTCATACAGCTTGATGAGAAGCCGTAGCACCTGTGGGAGCAGTCAGGCTGACACAAGTAGGCTACTTGTGTTGCCACAGCATTGTCAGAGGAACAAGAGCACATGGATGCATCTATGTGAATATGTGGTCCATGCATGTGTTACATGCACACTTGATATCAGTGATGTGTATGCATGAGCTGCAAGTACCTGCTGGCGGAACTCTCTGCTGATGACCAGTGTTTGGCACACTTGCAGAGAGTATGTCAGAATCTTGACCATGTCTGGACTTGACTTGATGGTTTGTTCAAGCTTATCAAGGCGACGCGCCTCAAGGGCAATGCCCACAGCCTGTTCATACTGCCCATCTCTGAAGCACCTGCAAGCATAATCAAACAGATTTGAGCTTGTAGCAAATGCCAGCTTTGTCTTAATCTGCGCTGCAGATTCATGATACTGCATACCTTTCAAACATCCTCCCCACAATAGCAGCCAGCCGTTTGTCTATTTCGACTTGGTCACCTGTTGTAGCCTGGTTGCGTTGCTCCAGATAGAGGTCAACGCAACGTGCTGCAGAGAAACACCAAAATGAGCTGCAAACGTGGATGCTTGGATACTAGCAGACCTGAGAACCAGACAACAGCTAACACTCACACAATATTGTTTGGACATATTCTGTTGGTTCACTGATGTCAAACAAGTTGCCAGCACCCAAAGCATAGGTCAGCGCTTGGTCCAGCTCTCCCAAATGGTAGAAAACCTAGAACACAGAAAAGGTGCATCCATCAAACACCATCAGTCCTGAGAGACATAGCAAGATAGTCTGCGAAGCCCTTGCCTTTGAAGCAACTAATGCAGCCAGTTCTCTATGAGAGAAGGTTTCATCCTCATAAAAGGCTTCCACCGAGGCTATAGCTTGCTGACTAGCAATCTGAAACCAGAACTCGTGTACGATTCGGTTTAGACTTTGTAAAGCATACAGTTTGAGTGACTCGTCATCTTCGTCCAACAAAGACAGCAATCCAGATGCGCTGGAAACAGCCACAGCTGCCATGGCCTTATCAGCCTGCTGTCAAGCCTGCACTTCACAGGTATACGAAAGCTCTGATCTCGGCCTGGCAAATCGCCAGAAGCCCCTGTTCACAGGCAGCTCTTGCGTGCGAAATAATTTGCTGAGCTCAACCAGCAGCTTTCAATCGTACTAATATGCAAACCGAATGGCTGTACCTCCATGCGAAGCGTGTATTGCAAGGCATAAGGCCACACACAGGGGACAGGGCGATTCCGAACAAGCCGTTCACCAGAGAGGGGCAATTCTGCGCGACAGGGCTTTTGCAAGAGGGGTACCCACTCAGCTGTGGAGCTTCTCCTAAAGGGTTGATTCAGACACAAGATCCCGAGGATGCCCTGATTAGCAGAGCCTGTGGAGCTTTTGAGAGGTTAAAATGTATTTAATGTACTGCAAATAAGCCAATTCTGAGATGGCTGCCTGCATCCAGCCAGGCTTGGCACACTGCCTAGTGGAATCCGGCTGGGCACATGTGCCTGCAGTCTGGTCACGTGTGTCTGCAGTCATAGTCTCAGAAACGTGTCTCTACACAGGCATGTGAAAACAAATACGGTCCCCAAACTCATCTGCCAAGTCTTCCCCTAGCAGCAAGCACCCGGTAAACAGTCATACTTCATGCATGCACTGCATGGTTGCCAGGCAATAGGACAAGCCTTCACAATTGTGTTTGCAACCATGTCTTAATCAAGCAGGCAAACCGCTCAACAACATACACAATATGCACTTCTGCTACATATGTCATCACAACAACATAAAGCAGCATAGTCTACAGTATCGCCATCATCACAGAGGGTATACTTCACACGATAGATGTCAAGCTCGGGTCTCGGAACCAACTAGACTACGATAAGTAGAAGCCACATGGCTTTCACTTTAGTGTACACGACAAACGAACCAAAGACATGGCTCGAGCTAGCTACAGCAGTACATCAAGCGCGTCATGACCTGGGCATGCAAATAGTTTAAAAACTACACTGAACAAGCAACCTCAGGCCCAATCACAGCAAGTACAGAACCTTCAGGTCAGACTGGAAAGCGCATCAGCCTTGCAAGCTGATACGCCGCTTCATTGTTATTGTGAGCAGACTTGCCGCGCCCATGACACTATCCTCTCCACATTGCTGTCCATGTCTTCTACATTGTTGCTAGGCAGTACCTGGACAATCTCCTCCCTGCAGTACAGCGAGGTTGTGAGTGCAACTGCTATTCAAGCCAGTATATGTATGGCGCCATGAACCATATTTTAATTTTTGTGCAGCAAAAAACCAACAAGCAAACGCTCTGGTCAAGACACTGTGCTCACAAATCAAAAGAGACTTACTTGTAGGAATCAGTAGCTTCATCGACAATGACTTGCATGATCTCACACTCTACATTCTCAGTGATTTTCTTCTGTGCATAGCCTCTGCACGCATGCAAACATGCTCACTCACCCTTGTATGACCTTAGGTGCCTGCTGGTTGGGCTGTATGGCGAGCACAAAGTGTTCGGCCAAAGCATATGTTGCAGACAAAATTTTGCCATGCACATTGCCACAAATACCGCCTCGCACACTGCATTTTGTTTGACGTGAAGTCTCTTACCTCTTTTCAAGGCGCTCATATAAAAGTGAGTTGTCTGTTTGCAGTACTACAACTAAGTCAAACCACCTGCATAAACACAGGTGTTGATCTAGAAAGGCAAATTACATGCCTGCACCGTGTGTGGCTAAGCCCAGTTCCAACAACACAAGCAGTGCGCAGACCTTTCTGGGAAGAAGTCGCAGCCATGGTAGTCAACTACAGCGCCACCTGCTGCAAGGACTTCCTCAAGGGCATCGCAAACCTA
>JAABVA010005841.1_pt1 | contig 11040 bp, 18 predicted proteins | sample 5560331 | NCBI WGS metagenome assembly JAABVA01 (sample SAMN12812661, study PRJNA571458) | rock metagenome | isolation source: Antarctica rocks | place: Antarctica: Victoria Land, Mt New Zealand sud | collected 2016-01-07 | reverse complement strand
AAGCTTTGCAAACAAGCACAACCACAGGCGACTGTTGCTACTTTGCAGGGTGTGGACAATCAATTGCAAAGTGCACGACAAAAACGCCGTTACCTGACGCTCTTGAAGCAGCTCCTTGAGTTCCCCTTGCCCGCTGCGCACGGCAGCTCGGGCATTCTCAACACCAGCATACATCTCCTCATACTGGCGAACTCGCGGCCGTGAGTCCCTCAACTTCTTGATGTGCTTCACCATCTGCCTCTCCTGACTGATGGGGATGCTCTCATGTGCCATGTGGTGTTCCATCTCCCTGATCTGCACAAGAAGCCAAACAAAATGCATTAAGTTGCTCTGCAAGGAGGGCTGGAATGGCCCTGGATCCAGACCTGTACTTCTGACTCTATGCTGTATGCAACACTGCAAGACCGGTGCAGACCAGTACCTCTGCCCCTGTGCTATGTGCGTCGCACTACCAAAAATGTCTGTCAGGACTGTGTGCTGCTGGGTACGCTGATATACCTTTGCATCAAGCTCTTGCTCTGATCTGACTTCAAGATCGCGAAACTCTGCTTGAACATTCCGCTGCAAGTCATTCTGGTTCTTTCTGCCTGTCTGCAATGGCTCTACCTCTGCCTTTTTGGCTTGGAATGCATTTGTTGCTGCATTCATGCTCTCCCTTGCCTCTGCAACGCTCTCCTTTGCACTGTCGCGCTGCATCTGCATGCATACAGAGCTTCTTTAAATTGGCGTGGATATCATGTAATCTATCAGCAACACAGTTCTGGTCCTTGCATCTGATAGCAGCCCAAAAGCAGATTTGCATGGTCCAAAAGGCTGCAAGCACTTCTTACCCTCACTACGTTCATGCTCTCGTTCAACAGTTGAACCTGGCTTCTGTAGACGTCGATCTCCTCTTGCAGGACCTTGACCGCATATTGATTGGCTTCTGGGAACTTGGGCATACGTACAAAGTACAGACGCTTCTTCCAAGGCTCCTCTACAGGCTCTTGCGGAGGACCGGCAGAGTCTGCGGAGCCCTCCTCCAGATCAGTTGAGGCGCTGTGGCCGTTCTGCAGCTGAGCCTCCGATGCTGCGTGCCCGTTTGGCACACTTGCGCTATGATCGGCGTCGTGTGCTTCAAGCTCTGAGTTGGTCGACTCGGCGAGTCCTACACGGTCTGCGTTGCTGGCGTCCGATTGGAAGGCACCAGCCTCAGCTGTAGGGTCCTCGGCGGACTCGAAGGCTCCATCAACCTCAGCATCATCCGCATTGAGATGCATTGTGTCACTGTCGGGGTCTGCCATCCTGAGCGCTCTGATGTCAGGTCCGGGCCAGGAGTTAGGTCAAGCAGCAATCAAGTAAACTGGCGATGCCAACACGAATGGTCTCAGGCAGCTGCTGTCGCCAAACACAATCCAAATGCTGGCAAGAGTCTTCCTGTCTCTGCTGTCGCAAGTTGCACGTTTAGGGTGATGCGCGCACAAGTCAGTACAGACAGACTGTCAGATTCCTTGCGATGACTAAGTCAGCACGGAGGGTTGAGAGGTAATTTCATCAGTGCAGTCTGGTGCAATACCTGCGATAGGCCTCTCGCCTCAAGCGCTGCCACCAGCAGCTGCAGCTGGACACCACAACAGATCTCCGATGTCGACACCGGTCTGATTGATGTTACGAGTAATCAGATTGTGGCTGACGATAGTCGAACCCAACGTGTACACTGGGAAAGCAGCTTACTTTTGGTTGCTGTATGACGTGAGCTGCCCTCGAGGCCGTCAACAAGCAGCATGAGGCTCAAGGTTTCGCATAACGCTGGCCAGGGGCACCTGGAATTGGCAAGCGCAGTAAGCTGGGACGGCGGGAACCTTGTCACTGGTAGCGATGATCAGACTGTGCAGCGATGGACTGCAGCAGGGCAACATAGCGGTCAAGTGCGTACCAGGCCGACCTGTTGGAAGTTGACGAATGTTTGTGCAGCCGGCATGTGAATTCAAAATTGCCATTTGCAGGTTTGTGCTCTGGACTCTTCCTGCACAGATCTGCAGTGGTGTCCTGCTGGATCACGAGGCAGCAGTGCAACAGCTTTGGCAGTGTCTTGCACAGATGGTGAACATACAGTGTTTTCTGCTGTTTGGTGTGCAGTGTTGACATTTTCATCATGCAATTAGTGTTCCAAGGTCCCCTCGCCAACATCCGATCTCACAGGCGTCTAACACCGGACTTTGCAGGAAGCTTTAGCTTGTTTGGCACATCTGGAAGACGTGACAAGCAGGTTAAGGCACACAAGGGAGCTGTTACAGCTTTACAGTGGAATCTTGAAGGTAGCATGCCCTCTCTGCTTACTCAACAGCGCAAGCTGTCACAACTACCACTGTGTCACTGACGTCATGGCAACCCTGCAGGCACAGCCATCTTGACAGCTGGAGAATATGGCCAGGTCAAGATATGGTCTGCAGCAGGCATGCTGAGATCCACTATTGCAACAAGCTCCTTCCCAGTATATTCCGCTGCTTGGGGTCCTGATGCATATGCAGTCATATACAGCAGTGGCAAAGACCTCAACATCACGCCTATGCAGTCAGGCTCAAGGAAGCTGGCATGGCAGGCCCATGACCGGGCTGTCTTAAAGGTGGGCTGGAGCTCCGTCAATGACCTGATCATCTCTGGAGGCGAGGACTGCAGGTACAAGGTCAGTCTGTGCTGTCTGCCATGAGTCCTGTCACAAGAGAATGTCACTGTGTAGCTCAATGTAGCTGGTATCTATTCTGTTTTTGCAACATGCAGACTGAGTCAAGATGCATAGGTCATTAGCCAGCCAACAAGCACATCTCGCACATGTCCAGCAACATTGTACACAGCTGTGTCTGATTCTTTCTTTTACAGCCATGTTGCACGCTGTTTCGTAGGTGTGGGACAGTATGGGCAGATTGCTGTACCAAAGTGCGCCGCTGCTGTCTGCTGTCACTGCACTGGCTTGGAGTCCTACTTCTGAGGTTTTTACAGTTGGTGCCTACAACAGCCTGCTCTTGTGCCATGCATCTGGATGGCTTTCCTCAAAGGTTGGAGCCCTTCCATTGTTGAGATCTTGTAGTGTCCCGTGGCATTGCAGCATGACTTCCTGATGCATCCCGGTGTCCTGTGATTAATGGCACAGCATCTTGAGTTGACAACATCGTTGCCAACATCGGCCTCTGTGATCCTTGATATGAGCACAGGTGCTGTATGTTGATCTACCTGATCACAAATGACCTGGTCATTGCAGACATGTCGCTCACAATGTGATCATAAGCTCAGGCACTCTGATATATTGTACATTGTGCTGGGTGACATTTGCAGCATGCGTGTTGCATCAGTCTTTGGGGAATCAGTGATGACCTTTGTGCAAGAATCTCATCTTGAAACTCAGGCAGTGCATCTCACACGCCACCAGGCGCACATGCAATACTTTTTGGACTGTTGCCCAATCTGCGGGGTGCCCCATGACAGTCTCTGGCTTGCTTCATGAGTCGAGTGAATTGCATCGTTCCGCTGCCTGGCAGGCGTTCACAAACACAGGGTCCATACTGAACCTGGCCTGGACCAGCGATGGGACCCAGGTGGCAGGTGCAGGAGCCAATGGCCAGATCTGTTTTGGTCAGCTGGTGGGCCTCACTGCTGAGGTTGGGCCGATGCGGGCAGTCCTCACAGACAGAAACTCTGTGGAGATGTATCACCTGCTGGAGGAGACAGTAGACGAGCTGGACTTCCGCGACAGGGTCATCAAGATGTGCTTAGGTACACCACATGCCTGACACTGACCATCCAAGCTACGAGTCACTGCAGGAGTGCATGGCAACACTCGCAGCAGCTGTAGCAAAGGCTTTGAGTTTTATGATGCAAGGCACACATGCAATCCACCTACTGAAGCTGTGCATGCTGGCGGCAGGGTGCACGATGAAATCACCTTTGGCCTGTTGAGCATATTTGCTCCCAGCTTTCCTCTGCGTAGAGCCCTGTTCTACCTGGACCGCTGTCAGGCTCGTCCCCTTATGCCTATGGCCCTATGTCTCCTTCAGTGCTCAGACAGAGCCAGCTTTGCTGTAGACCAGCAATTGGACTGAGGCTGTGTGTGCTCAAGTGAATGTCACCTGCAGGACATGGGCATTTAGTGGTGGCAACAGCTACCCAATGCTGTATATACAGCTTGGCCAGCCTGAACACACCACATATACTGGACTTGAAGGAGACCCCCGCAATGATTTTGCATGCTGACAGGTAGACACCTCACCAGTCTCTCAAGTTCTTTCAGAGTTTGTACAGCAGCACCACAGCATACAGGGGGCTGGCAACAGCATCTATTGTGTGGTCATTCTTGTGCGGTGGAGATGACTGCACCTACGTCTACAGTGTCATCTGCACTCTGGCTTGTCCAACGTGCCCAAAAAGCACAGCAACCTATTGATGCTGACAAAGAGTGTCATCTTTCCAGGTGCTTTCTCATGGTGACCCGCTCAAAGGGCATGCAGGTCATGACCTATGAAGGCCAGCAAGTGTGCGCCATCAAGTTTCAAGGTGATTGTGAGCAACTATTACCTCTTTGATTGAGCTGGCAATGTTTGGCACTTGTGAGTCATCACGCAACTCCTGTCCAGGCCAGCATAATGGGCACCCTTGACCCAGTACTGCAATGTCTTGGTTGGGTGGTGTGAGCAGACACCATCACATGTTGACATGCACATCAATGCCAATTACAGCCTCTGCACACTGTTTGCAGGCCTGCGCCCTGAATTGCTAAATGAACGCCTGATTAGCTTGTCCAACGATACAGTCGCTGTTGTGGACATGGCGGAGAAGAGCAAAGGTATATCGCCAAACATTGAATGCGAAGCTCCTATGCTGGTATGACTGAGTCATACAAACACAGGCAATGTGCACAGAGCATGCTGCTTGTGAACACAACAAGCAAGTTGTTGCATGCAGACGTCATCCAGCTTTCAGCCATATGTCAAGTGCCCATATGATCCCTCTCTGTGTAGTGGGAGCCATATGCGCTAATCACCGCATCAAGCACAAAGCTTCAGCAAGGCTGCAAAGCCTCATTGCCATTGCTCAAGGGTGCAGTCGGCAGCAACCTGCCTTATTGCACTCTGCTGTACATAAGTGTAGTGTGATCTTGAGTGACCCTGTCTGACTGCTGCCTTGATGTTCACTGCAGTCATCCGCTTCTTTGACACAGCCCAGGGCAAGCCACAAGGCCAGACTGTCGCCCATTCCAGCCCCATAGTCTCTGCAGCCATCAACCAGCAGGGCATTGCTCCTGACCGCCAGGTGATTCCTTGCTTTCATCCTGACGCTGTTGCCTGAGTCAGCTTTGGCCCTTTAAGCTGAGAGCTGTCAACTGAACCGAGTATGACATCTCGTATGATTCATGCTACCTGCCATCACAATATGTTGCCACCAAACACAGCTCACAGGTCTCAGCCTCTCATTCCTGTGCTGTCAAGAAACAGCGATCATTTTGGGAATCGCACTCTGATTTCAGCTCTTGCTGGTGAATGTGCAGAGCATTTTGTTGAATGCATCCAGTCCTGCTGCCTCACATTCTGTGCTGTGCTAGGTGGTGTTTGTCGATCAAGGTCGTGATCTGTGGATCAGAGCTGTTGCTGGCAAGGGCTCTGTCGTGAAGCTGGCATCAATGGTGGACTGTGCTGTCTGGCATGATTCAGTTGGCATGCTGTCGTTCATTGCTGATCACAAACTGGTGAGCCTCCACGAGGTCAACACAACGTGCCTGTTCAGAAGCTTGGTTGAAGTTGCACACAACAGGCTTGCTCACCAATGCATTCAAGCCCCGCCTATGGACAGGGACTGCTGTGGGAGCAGGGATGTGATCTTGGGCATGTTCTTGGGCAGCACATATCACATGTTTGGCAGAGGCACTGCAGCAGCAATCTGCATGTGGAGTGCCTGAGCAAGCATCACTGTCAACGGTCTGCTGATGTGCATAATGCTGTAGTTCAAGCATCAAGGCAATAGACGCCGTGGTCATAGTCGAAAAGGATGGCGTGAACTGGTTCAGTCTGAATTGGATCACACCAACTCACGCTACTGTTGGTATGCTAGCTGCCAAAACAGGACCTCATACAGGGAACTAATCAGGACTGTACGTACCTGACCCTCGGGGAAGTCACGTGTGTAATGAATGAATGAATGAATAATGCTGTATGAGCTTGCCTGGCTTGGATGACGCAGGTGGTGCAGTACTACCCAAACATGGTGTATGTAGACAGGGAGCTCATTGCCACCACCAGCTGCATCAAGACTGATGGGTAAGCTGCTGCTGAGTTGCGTGCATCTGGTCTGCTTACCTTCTTCATGAAACATGCTGCCTGCAGCACTGTGTCAACACGCATACTTGACATACGTGACACCAGCACAGGAATGGCTGGATCTGGCTGGGCAAAACATGTTTTCAAGCCTTTGACACCCTTGTAACACAGCAACGTGTAACCCAATGTGCATCTGCAGTTTCTGCATGTTGCTGAATAGCCATGTTGCTGAATACCAGTAGTAAAATCATCATGCCAAAGGTGTGCAGGGCACTCCTGCTGTGCAACAGGGTCTGCATACAGCCACACATGTGTCAGTGACTATAGACAACACATGTGAAGCACATGCACTGTGACAATTGTACTACTGATGCCTGGCATACAACAATCAGAGCGCTGATGTTGCTTTGATGATCCTGACTGGCCCCTGATGACCATGTATAGTCATATGTGTGAATGCCCAGATGGAGCATGAATGAGTAACTGAATCAATGCTGGCTGTGCAAGCAGGGAACTAGGCAAGGGAGCGCTGATCAGCAGCTTCTCCGGCAGTCAGTGTATGCTGAGGAGGGGCGATGGCGCTGAAGTTGTAGCCAGAGTGTCCCCGTACCCTCTAATCCTGCACCAGCTGTTGGCACAGCACCAATGGGACAAAGCCACCAAGCTCTGCCATGCAGTCAAGGTAATCCTCTCCAGGACTTGCATTTCCTTGAATAGCTTGGCTGTATGGCTCAGCAGCATACATGTTCTGGCGTTCAGACAAGGCCATATTCAAATAGTTCTTACAGGGTGCCATTATAGAGACGACACATATTTGCCTTTGCCTGGCAATAGTCAAGGAAGCTAACAACATAATGTGTGCCTGTGATATCGCAGCGGCTTCAATGCTATCCTTTCGGCTGTTGTCATTGCACATCCTCAAATCTACGTTGGAAACGGGGTCAGTCACATACTAATGACTACAATCACTAATGTAGGATCATTAAATGTTGTAGGATCATCAGTTGTGTAGGCCATCACCAACAGTGTAGAACCGTCAACAGCATAGGATCAGCAGTAGTGTATGATGTCGTGTTGATCAAGGTGGAGCTACATGTGCAAGTGCAGGAAGCAAGCTTGTGGGCATGTCTAGCGGGCTGGGCAGTGGCAGCTGGGGAGCTCAACACAGCTGAGGTGGCCTTTGCTGGGTGTGAGGAGGTGGACAAGCTGCAGTACATGCTCTACATCAAGCAGCTGCCCACTAGGGAGGCGCGCCTGGCAGAGCTGACCCTGTACAAACACAATGTTGCTGAGGCCGAGACAATCTTGCTGCAGGTGATGCAAGTGCTGGGCCTGCTGACTACTTCACACCATGTGATGATTCTGTCTCTTGTGCAAAGCACTTGTCTTTTACAGTGCTACTGATCTGTGCTTGCACTGTCACACTGTCCTCCTGCAGAGGTACGAGTACGAATGGGGGTCTTTCGGCCTGAGGTTCCTGTAGAGATACACGCATGTACGGTCCATGTATGGTTCAGAGCTACAATGACTCTCAATGTACGGTTCAGAGCATGAATGATTGTCAATGTATGGTTCAGATCAGGAATGACTCTCAGTGCAACTGCTGTGTAGGCTGGCCTGACATACAGAGCCATCATGGTTAATGTTAGGACCTTCAGGTGGGACCGGGCACTGCAATTGGCTCAGAAGCACGAAGCCCACGTGGCTACAGTGCTGCTTGAGCGCAGCAATTATCTCGCCAGGGCTGGGAAAGCAGAAACTGACAAGCAATTCCAGCAGTGCAATGCTGAAGTAGAGGTCGATGAGAAGAGTGTGAAGCAACAGGTGCAGCAGGAGGTTGCAGATGAAGCTGCCAGACCTGGTGCTGTGAGTTATGCATGAGTACCATTTGCAGAGCTTCCATCTCCCACACCACCCACCATCAAGAAGCCAGCACCATCTACAGTCAGTGGATATGTTGCTCTACGGCTCTTACAGATGTGAATTGCAAAGCTACTTTAGCTGTCTGCATCTTATTAGGTGCATCTGATTGTGCTGTGTTCATTTCACATGTCCCAAAATACATGTCTAGCATGAAACAGGTCCTTGATGGCTCACAATGTTTTCAGAAAGCAGATCATGGTTCTTCACGGCAGCAACTACTCATCATTTGTTGGTCGGATTGGAGGATAGAAAGGAAGTCCTACTGGGACGCGCTGCATCAAAGCAGTTAACGGAAAGAACATGCACCAGTAAGAGCATGACCATACCAAAACCAGAATTGAAGCTGTTTTGTGTTCTTGTACTGACAGACGTGTCTGACGTAGTGCTTGGCTTTGATTCACTTAACGCCTGGTTTGCCTGCTCTTACTTTGTCTACAACCTTGAGGTTTGAGTTGCTGAATCCAGGTCTTTCAAGGGCCTGAGCATAGTCTGGCAATACTGCTGAATGAGTTGTCACGCCCACTCCTGAGTGCACCCATAATCTCAAATCTGCTGGACCCTTGACACCCACAGCTACCCACCCCAGACCTGCACAGCAAGTGCTGCTGAGCTAAGAAAACCCACATATCCAGCCACGTTGCCGCCTGACTTGCTGAGTTGACATATGCTGGGTTAGCGCACTGCTTCCAAGTGCACTGCATGCCTTGCATCACAATGCACAACTGCTGAGGACATGACATAGATCAGGCACAGCACAGTCATTGTCAAGCTCACCAGCAATTGCGATGTCAACAGAGCTCTCCTTCCAGTTGCTTCCCTCCAGAAGGATGTCTCGAGGCAACAAGGGTCCCAGCTCCGCCATTCGTGCAGATCCTCCCAAAGGGGGTACAAGCAGAGAACCGCCATTGCTTTCCAGTCTGCATGTATGCATTGTCAACAATGTGGCTGTGCCTCGTACAGTTGGTGAAGGCACAGAGCTCTAGACACAGCACTGTGATTGGTGTTTAGTCCTGTATGCAAATACTGTGACAACCCTGTGCTGGCAAGCTGCTGCTCGATGTCTGTGAGCTTAAGCATGTGCATCCCATCACCGCATGCTGAGGCATCAACCATCACTCAAAGTTGGAAGATGCATGCAAACTCAGCAGCATCAACACCAGCTGGACATCCTAGACCTGCATGACAGCTAAGTCATTATGTCACCTCTCATCTGCCTTGTCTGTCCTGCCATAGTGGCACGTGACCTCGTCTGATGCCCAAACAGTCAGGTAAATGGTCTGAGCTGGGATCTGCACCACATCAATGCGTGCAAGACCGCCCAGAAACACAGTCTGGCCAGCAGATGCCCTGAAAGTACGGGGCTTCAACTGTCGCTTTGGCAGAAGCATCCGGACCTGCAGTCAATGGAAAAGCATTACTGAACGATTAGTGTTATGCTCATACTGCTGACAAAGCAGCGCTCTAAGGCAAACAGAGAACCGCCTGCTAGACAGATGCAGAGGTATTAGACAGCTGTTGATGGTACCACCCAGCTGCACTGATGAGGCAGGAGTGTCAACAAAGTTGCAAAGTCAGGGGTTATTCACTGCCCTCACAGGACAAGACAACTCCCACAGGAACATGACACTGTAAGTATGCTGAGCTGTTTACCAATTACACTGCATGCAAACAACCTGATTGCAGCCACAATGACCTTGCTGAATGTCTGTCACTCTGCTGACGCGTGGAGCATGATGTAGAGCTTCATTGGTGCTGCAACTTCAAGCTGAAGCTGTTTACCTCGTCAGCATTCAGCTTGGAGGAGAGCTGATGAGCGTGAGCCACTCCCGGGGTGTCCCACATCTTGCACGCTGACTGCAGCAATCCCTCTACCTTCAGCATGCCTGCAACATTGCCATTACATTCTTGGCCAGACTGTGACACCTTGATTCTCAAGTGAGCACAAGTCAAGAAGACTTGGCCGCCTGGGCACAGCTGTGCCGCTCAGCAACACAGCAAGATGTGCTCAAACAGTGCTCAACACTCGCTGCTTTTGATGTCCGACATCTGGAAAGCTGACACTGCCATGCTATTCATCTACTGATGACAGCTGGTTGTCCGCTGACACAGACAGCAACTCCAAGGCTGATTCTTTGCATGTAGCATGTTTACTATTACACCCCACAAGCCCTCCACCACACAACTCCCTTCTGGAGGCCAACAGATATAGGCCATCATCCACACACACTCACGGCAACTCACCTAATGTAGTGCCAGGTTGCGCAGCGGTGGTGATCTGCTGACTGCCCTTCAAGCCAGCAAGCCGCTGCATGGCATTGATGAGGGAGCTTTTGCCTGCGTTCTGGGCCCCAACCACCCATACATCCCCCCTTTGCCCTACCATCTCTTGTACACTGCTGAGCAGGTCCTTGACTCCGGTGCCCCTCACGTTGCTGATGAGGTGCACGGCAGCAGGCTGCGGGAGGCCTGCCTGTTTGCAACGCCTGTGGATCCATGCCTGCATACAACAGCTGTATCTGGATGGCACTTGCGGCTTTGCATTGCTTGTGTTCTGGAGTGAAACAGTACAGATGAGAAGGATGAGAAGGTACAATGCCCATAGCAAAACTTTGGGGATGATACATCATGGGGATGTCCAGCAATAACCTAGATGCAGTATTGGGTTTCCACAACTGCACATGCTGTTGAGTACCTGCAGTCTTGCTTGTGTAGCTTGTGGCGGCAGCAGGTCAACTTTGCTGGCTGCAATGATCAATCGGTAGCCTTGACTGGCTGGTGAGTCATACTGCCCCTCGTCTAAACCTGGCAGCAGCTCTGCAAGAGCTTCCCGAGG
>JAABVA010005839.1_pt1 | contig 11043 bp, 9 predicted proteins | sample 5560331 | NCBI WGS metagenome assembly JAABVA01 (sample SAMN12812661, study PRJNA571458) | rock metagenome | isolation source: Antarctica rocks | place: Antarctica: Victoria Land, Mt New Zealand sud | collected 2016-01-07 | reverse complement strand
CCACCGGTCCCGCGCCCGCTGCTGCGCCCGGCCGCCGATCATCCCTGGCGACGGCAATCCCTTGGACGCGCGCGGTCGGCCTGAGCGACCGGTCCACTATTTCGAGGTGCACCCCGCATCTAGTGGCATACTTGACGTCGGTTTGTATTTACTGTAGACTGTCAACACTATGCCCCTCTATACGGTGGCGACCGGCAAGGACCAGTGTGCCAGGTAGGTATAGATAAAGGGAAGGGAGGGTAGCGCAACGGTTCTTATGCACGCGGACGACAGTGATGTTATCGGGGCCTTTAGTCCTTCATACATCCATATATCAAGGAGGTCGTAGCTATGGAAGCACAGAAGACAAACCGACGCGATTTCCTCAAAGTAGCAGCCGGGACCGTCGGGGCTGGCGTGGCGGTCGCCAGCGGCTTGGGCGCGGGCGTCAAAGCGTCCGCCGCGACGACGGCGGCCGTGCGTACACGCAGCATTGAACCCACCGGGACGATGTGGTGTATGCTCTGGCAGCCTCACATCAACGCCTTCAATGAAATGATCACCCTATTCAAGAAACAGACCGGGTCGACCATCACCCTCAGGCCGCAAGCAGCGGCCGCGCTGAATTCGGCGATTGTCGCTACCAAGTTCATCGCCGCCACCGCCGCTGGCACGCAGCCTGACATTTGCGCCAACACCGGACAGAATTTGGTGCTCCTCGCCGCCCAGGGCGCACTGAAGGATATTGGGAGCAGCGTGTACGGGGCCAATCACATCGTCGCGTCCCGCGATTTCGTCGGCGATGCGGTCGATCAGTTTGCGTGGCGAGGCAAGATCTACGGTGTGCCGCTGGAAGCTGACGGTGGCCTGGGCCCATTCGTCAACGTGCGGGTTGATCAACTCAAGGCAAAGGGATTGGACCGCAAGTATCCTCCCACCGACGGCAAGTTCTTCTTCGATAGCTACGAGCAGCTTTTTGCTCTAGCCAAAGAGCTGCAAGTCACCAAAGGTGGAAAGATCACGGAGTATGGTCTCTGTGGTGAGGGATGGGACGATGCCGCCGTCCATATGCTCATGGCCACGCAGGGTACCTTGCCGTTTGATTCGGCGACCAAGACCTTTAAGTACGATTCACCGGCCGGTATTAAGGCGATGCAGATCCATGTGGAGACGCCGGTCAAGATGGGGATCGAGCGAGAATGGGGCAACAACATCGCCGTGCAGGACATCGCGCTAAAAGGCGAATGCGCCATGAGCCTGACTAACGGTTCCGCCTCACTCTACGGCCCTCCGCTGGGCTATGACTTCGCACTCGCCGGCGCTCCCAGTATTGACGGCCATCCCGCGGTCGCCGTGGGCTCCGGACAGGGATGGGGTCTCAATGCCTCCTCCAGAGCTCATAGCTCCAAACTCGCGGACGCTTTCTTGCAACTAGTGTGCTCGCGACAGGGCCAGTATATCTATGACAAGATCTACGGCGGTGTATCCATTCCTGCCTGGAAGGACATTTTTTTGCATGACAAGTCCCGGTTCAAGCCAGCGAACAGCAAGAATCCGTCATTTGTTCTGGACAGCCAGCCGCAGGTTCTACAGCTGATCTCTAACGCCAAGTACATCGGCGAGGTCGGATACTACAACAAAATCGTCGATGCGATCGTCGCCCAGTCCCAGGCGGTTCGACTCGGCAGGGCGACAGCCACCCAGGCCGCGCAGGCAATTCAGGCCGCGGCCGTGGCACAATACAAGCAATACCAAAGTGACCTTTCCAACCTTTAGCCCTCAGTAGACGCTAGCGCTCGGGCACGGATTTACCGGCCCAAGCGCGGCATATCCGTGCCGCCGCGCCGAGGAATAGGTTGGAAGTACTAGTGAGGAACGGTATGGAGCAGAACGGTATGGGACTTGTGATGTCCCGTCCAAGAGGACTCGTCAACCCGGTCAGCAGAGTGCTACACAGACCCCAATTCTGGTTTGGCTTCGTGACGCTTGCCCCTTTGCTGGCATGGTATACGGCGATCTCCTTCTGGTCCGTCATACAGGCGTTCCGCATAGCCTTGATTCACTACCGCCTTCTCAGCCCGGGCCGCTTTGTAGGGCTGGACAATTTTCGGGTCCTGTTCAACGACCAACTCTTTGGCAACTCGCTCAAGAACAGCGTTGAATGGGGAGCTATTAGTGTCCTCATCGGTATCCCACTGGCGCTAGCGGTAGCGCTCTGCCTGTCAAGTATCGCACGCGGACGCAATCTCTTTCAGAGCTTGGTCTTCGTGCCAGTAGTGGTCCCGCTGCTTTCTACCATCTTGGTTGCCAAATACCTGCTCGATCCGGCGGTTGGCCCAATCGATTCTGTGTTGAGCGCCTTGCACTTGCCCACATCCGGTTTCCTGACTGACGGGAACGCGGCCCTTCCCACGTCCGCGCTCTTCGGCACATGGAAAAGCCTGGGGGTCACGATCGTCATTCTGACGGCGGGGCTTCTGAACATTCCGAGCGAAGTGAGCGATGCGGCCCGAATAGACGGAGCGGGAGAGTGGGCCCGCCTGCGGCACATCACGCTACCCCTGATGCAGCCGACGCTCAACCTGGTCGTAGTCCTTGGTGTGATCGGGGCACTGCAGGAGTTTACCATCCCTCAGGTCTTGACCGGCGGCGGCCCGGCAAATGCGACGCAGACGCTCAATCTCTACATCTACAACCTGGCATTCCAGAACTTCCAGTTCAGCCTTGCTTCGGCCGCCGCGCTGGTGGAATTTGCCATTACCCTGGTGCTCACGCTCCTCACGCTCCGTTTGACGCGTATGAACTGGTCCTACTAGGAAAGGATGGAAACGAGCGCTGATGGCTGTAACTCGCCCATCTGAACGGACGTCAAACGTCGGAACGCATCCAGCGCCGATGGCCCAGGCCGGCCGGCGTTGGCCACGCCCGCGCCCTCGGCAGGCGGCACTGTACCTGCTATTGACCGTGGCTGTATTGCTGGCTCTGATCCCACTGATCTGGGCTCTCTTCGGCTCCTTCAAGCCATATAAGGAATTGATGGAGTCACGCAGCCTCATTCCGCAACATGGGACGCTGGCCGCCTATCAGTACGTGATGGGCCTATCAGGCATATGGTTGAGCTTACGCAATACAGTCGTGGTGACCTTTAGCGTCACGTTTGTGTCGGTCCTTACCTCGACCATGGCTGGGTACGTGTTCGCCAAATATCGTTTCAAGGGCAAGGAGTTGCTCTTTCTAGCGCTGCTCACCACCTTGATGGTGCCTTTCGCCGTGGTGCTGGTGCCTCTGTACATCACGATCAGCCACGCGGGGCTCTCCGATAATCTGGCCGGAGTGATCGTCACGGGCTTCTACTCAACGTTTGGTATCTTCATGATGCGCCAGTTCATGTTGAGCCTCCCCATGGAAATGCTCGAAGCCGCCCGTATTGATGGCGCCTCGGAGTGGCGACTTTTTTTCCAGATCGTGATACCACTCTCCGCGTCACCCGCGGCAGCGCTGGCAGTATTCATCTTCCTGGGAACCTGGAACGACTATCTGTGGCCGTTCGTGGTACTGACCAGCCCGAGCAACCAGACAGTGCCGCTGTTCCTCAGCGGTCTGCAGGGACTCTTTATCACGCGCTACGACTACCTGCTTGCGGCGGGCGCCCTGACAGCCATACCTCTGATGATCGCCTATCTCTTCGGATCGAAGTACATGATTCGCGGTATTGCCATGACTGGATTAAAGTTCTAAGGAGTCAGAATTCATGATCAGCATTCGGAAAGCCTCGTCAGCGACACGGAGCGCCGTTCTCTGCTTCACCCTTGTCATAGCCACCATTTTTGGAAGCGGTGTCGCTCCACGCACGTTTGCCGCTGGTAGCCGTGCGGCTGCCGCAAGCACTGCACGTGCCGTGGTCGTCACGACCAACCCGGTGAACTATCACCTGGTGACCCAACTCCTGTCGGGCGCACGCGCCGGCGCCACGATCGCGGGCCAGATCAGCGGCATGTTGGACAGCACTGGCATTCTTACCGCCACACTCACCCTTGCCAGCGGCGCTAGCGCGAAGGTGAGAGGCACTGGCATTCTTACCACCACACTTACCCTTGCCAGCGGCGCCAGCACGAAAGCGAAAGGTATGCTCGTCGCTCCAGCCAAAATCATCATAGCAGGCAACGCGGCAAACATGACCCTGAGCGGAGGTACCCTAAACAAAATGGCCGGAATTTGGGGTGGAATGGTCGCGATGGGTATGACCGCCAATGTAGGTTCATGGACGCTGACACCGGAAACACAGGCCGTTTCCTTCAGCATGGGTGGCAAGTCCGCGGCGGGGAGCAAGGACAAGCTGGCTCTCGCGGGGCAGCTAGATCTTCAGCTGACGGCCGACGGATGGGGTGAAGGTACCTACTCCTCCCTGAGCGACGACACAGTGCTCCAAGCTGAAGGGCGCGTCTCCAACGGCAACATAACAGCTACTATCTTCTGGCCCAAGAAGGGCATGGTGCTGCTGGTCGCGTCGGGGGTGAGCAAAGTCGGCGTGCTCAAGTGGACGGGTACCTTCGTCGGCCCTGGACAGAGCGATTTCGGGACTTTCGTCGGCGAGGGATAGCAGAAGGGCATCATACCGCACCTCGCGACGAGTCTGCCCTACTACGATGTCCGCACGCGCTATGACAACAAGGGTACGTTCAGCAAGGCCGGTGTGTAGGGGTAGCGGTCCTGGGTAACACTGATAGAAAGGGGTGTTTGTACCGTGACAATTGTGAAGATCACGGGGCAACAACTGACCGATACTCAACCAATGACGCTCACCAATCCCTGGTGGGACGTCGTTGTGCGCGTGGACGCGGATGCGGGGCCATGCCGGATCGTGGATCGTCGCCAGGGCATCCTCGTCGCCGATGAGCGCTATTGCTATGCCCTGGACGTGGTCACCGGGCCACTGCGGCACACTTGTCGCGGGCTGGTGGAGCTGACGCACCGACGACAGGAAGAGCCCGATGGCGGGCAGAGCGTGATAGTGGAAGGCCGGCTCGACTTGGGCAAGGATGGTCCGACCGATATATTCCTGCGCCACCGTATCACCCTACCCGCCGATGCTCCCTGGTTGGAGGAGCAGATCACCCTACAACATCGTTTTGGGCGGCATGATCACCAACTCGACAAGCTGCGCTTCGGGCTGCGCAAGGCGCTCTTCGATCGCGAACGCTATGCGTGGGCCGACGGGGTGGATCGCTTTCGCCTGGTTCCCGTCCCGCATCGCCGCCGCTTTGGCCATAGTGTGGATCGCCACCTCCAACAATATACGCCGGCGGACCTTTTCCCCATCTCCTGGAAGCCGCATGGCAATCTTCCCGACCACGGGAGCGAAGCCTGGGTGTGGGGCGACGGGGAACGCGGTATTTTGGTCGCCAAGTACAACCACGAGGCTATCGAGTTTGGCCTCTTCGATGGGGAATTCGTGGTGCAGGACTCGAGCGGCCTGGGGCGCTCTGTGATGGATGCTGTCTCGTCGCATGAGCACACGCCTTATCACGTCTGTGCGCGCTTCGCTGGCGCTGGACTCTACCGCGGCGACCCCGAAGCGGCGCAGACGCTAGTGCCCGACGCCACGATAGCCTTTGGTCCAACGCGGTTGGTGGCCTTTCAGGGCGACTGGCAGGACGGCTATCGCGCCTACCACAGCCATCTACAGGCACTGGGTCATCGGCTACCTCCCGACTTTGACCCACCGCTGCACTGGAACGAGCTGTACAACCTGGGCTGGCGTCTCGGCGATAATGCGCCCTTGCAGACGCGGGAGCAATTGGAAGCCGAGGCAGCGATAGCAGCCGATGTTGGAGCCGAGTCGCTCTACCTCGACCCCACCTGGGACATCGCTGAAGGTACCACCGTCTGGGATGCCACACGCCTCGGTCCGCAGGCCGAGTTTGCCCGACTGCTGCGCGATCGCTATCATCTGGGCCTCTCGCTGCACCTGATGATGCATACCACGGACTTGGGCGAGGATCCGGCGATCTATCTACGGGACGCGGAGGGCAAGACGGCGCCTTTCATGGCGTCCGCCGCGTTGTACCCCAATGCCTGTGTCTGCACCGCCTCCACTGCCTGGAAAAAACTCAAGACACAGCGTTTATTGGCCCTGGCGGAAGCCGGCGCCATCTTCTTTATGTTCGACTTCCTCTCGTACAACCCCGATGGCGCGCCTGGTGGCGCGCGGGGAGTCGCCTGCTGGGATCCCACCCACGGCCATGCGATACCTCTCACGAGGCAGGGGCATGCCGAGGGTGTCCTGGAGGTTATCCAGGCGGTGAAGCGCGCCCACCCGCACGTCTTGATCGAAGCGCACGACCGCATCAATGGCGGTATGCAGGACTATCACCCGCTCTATTATCAGCATGGCCTTCCTCATTCATTCGACGATAACTGGGGCTTCGAGTACATGTGGGACCCGTATTATGACTTGCTCTCCGGCAAGGCGCTGAGTCTCTACGAATACAATCTGGCGTACGAGATCCCGCTGTACCTGCATATCCATGAAGGCCGCGATTCCACCACGATGCTCGCCTTCTGGTGGTATGCGTCGACCTGCCGGCATCTGGGCATCGGCGGGGTCAGCGATCCGCGGACGCCCTTATATGCCGCGCTCAAACAAGCGGTCATGCGCTACCGTCGTCTGAAGCGTTTCTTTACCCAGGGAGAGTTCGTGGGCGTCGATCCCCTGGCCCATGTGCATGTGCTGCCGGGGAGCGACGCCGCCGTGGCGCTGTTCTTCAACCTGAGCAACGAGCCACACACGCGGACGGTGACCCTTGACCTGTCGCGACTCGGACTCGCATCGCTCAGAACAGTCGAGGGCGGCGCACTGGCGCGTGCCGCCGTTGGCGACCTGACCCTCACCGTGGAGATCGCGCCGCTTAGCCCGGCGTTGGTGGAACTGAACGTCTCAGATCAGGCCGCTCGCCTACCTGGCTGAGTGATGGACGGACAGTGACGTGATAAGAGAATCTGGAAGGAGGCGCTGCCATGCCAGGCAGGCTTGACGGACGGGTCGCGCTGGTAACCGGGGCGGCCTCGGGTATCGGCCGAGCGATCGCGCTGGCTTTCGCCCAGGAGGGCGCGGCTGTCGCCATCGTGGATCTGGACCTCGCGCGTGGACAGGCTGTGGCCGCCCGTATCCGATCCACTGGGCAGCCGGCGCTCGCGCTGCGGGCGGATGTGGGGCGTGCCGCGGACGTCGAGGAGGTGGTGGCGCGCACCGTGGAGCAACTCGGCGGCCTCCATATCCTGGTCAACAATGCCGGCATCATTCTGCAGGCCCCGGTGCTAGAGATGCGCGAGGAACAATGGGATCATGTGCTGACCAACAACTTGAAAAGCTGTTTCCTCTGTAGTCAGGCGGCGGCACGCCATATGGTCGCCCAGGACACGGGCGGCCGTATCATCAATGTCTCGTCCATCCACGCCCAGATCTCCGAGCCGAACGCGGCCGCCTACACGGCGGCCAAAGGGGGCATGGAGGCATTCTCGCGCACGTTGGCCACCGAGTTGGCGCCGCGCCGCATCATCGTCAATTGTCTGGCTCCAGGGGCGACCTACACCGATCTCACCACGCCGATGTATACCGAGCAGGTCAAGCGCGCCCTCTATGAGCGTATCCCACTCAAGGAGATCGCACAGCCGGAGTGGATCGCGGCCGGCGCGGTCTTCCTGGCTTCTGATGACGCACGGTATATGACCGGGCAGGTGCTCACCATGGACGGCGGGTACACCATGGATGGCAGCTTGCCGGGCGCCGCCTACTGGACCGACTAAGCGATACGGGAAGAACGTCTCCAGCACAGGTCTGGTGGCGTTGGTCACGGAGAGGAAGAGCTATGGCAAAGCCTTTTATCGTGCTGGATGCGTCGTTTCATCGATTGGTTCCCCCCGAGGCGCGCCTTGAGCGCGTGGCCGGAGGTTTCCTCTTCACGGAAGGACCGGTCTGGCGCGGCGATCATCTGCTGTTCACGGATATCCCTCATAGCCGCATTGTGCGCTGGCAGGAATGCCCAGAGGGTCCACAGGTGACGACCTTTCGGGTAGAGCACGACGGGGTGGCCTATCCGTCGGCGTCTGGGTACTGCAATGGCATGACCTTGGATCGAGAAAACAGGCTGATCGTGTGCGGCCAGAGCGCCCGCCGCCTCACCCGCACCGAGCACGATGGCAGTATCACTGTGCTGGCCGAGCAGTATGAGGGCAAGCGCCTGAATAGCCCCAATGACGTGGTTGTGCACAGCGGCGGCGCCATCTACTTCACCGACCCCCCCCATGGCCTGCGTCACCTCACAGAGGGCAAGGAGCTATCGTTCCAGGGTGTGTATCAATGCTCGACCGCCGGCGAGTTGCGCCTGCTCTCGGATGAATTGCAGCACCCCAACGGACTCGCGTTCTCGCCGGATGAGTCCCTGCTCTATGTCGGCGATGACGCCACGGGCTTAATCCATGTTTTCGATGTGACATCCGATGGTACTCTTATCAATCGGCGGATCTTTGCCGAGACGCCGCTGCCCTCTCCGTTAGGGCCGGACGACGGACCGCCCGATGGCTTGAAGGTGGATGGTGCGGGAAACCTGTATGTCGGCTCAATCGGCGGGGTATGGATCTTCAGTCCAGGGGGTAGGCCGCTGGGCACCATCACCGTGCCGGAAGTGGCCGCGAATTTGGCATGGGGTGGAAACGACTGGTCTACACTGTTCATCACGGCGACCACGAGCTTGTACCGAATCCGCCTGTCAGTGCCGGGTATACCTGTGGGTAGCGCCTGAACGTTCGCCTCATCCTGTGCTGGGGCATTGTCTGTTGGTTCGACCATGTCCTGTTCAGGGATACATAACTTCCCGGCTGTCCCGTCACAAAGTCAGAGCCATTGACCGTGACCGTCATGCTTCCTGCTGCCCAGGATGGGATGCGAATGCGGATGGCGAAGGGGTTCGTTTCCGACAGTGTCACCGTAATGGACACCTCTGGGTGATAGGGGAAGGCCGTCGCCATGGTCAGTGTGATATCCCTGCCACCCTGATCCCAGGTCACGGACGATGGCGCGTACAGGTTAACCACGGATAGGCCCGTCGTCATGAGTTGATGGCCGCTCAGGCGCGGCGTACTCAAGGTTTCGCTTTGGTCAACGGCGCCTGCATGTGGACCAGCACGTCGCTGGTTAGAGCCATGGCCGCTCCACTAACCGCCGACTCGAGGGCAGTCTGTAGGACCGGCACGGGATCTACAATACCGGCAGCCCACATGTCCACAAACTGGCCTGTGAGCGCATCGAAGCCGCACCACGGCGGACTGGTTTTTGCGCGCGCCACCACGGTCTGTTGATCATATCCGGCATTGGCCGCGATAACGGCCAACGGCTCTTGTAGGGCGGTAGCCAAAGCGCGCGCCACGACGCGGCCATCGGTTGATAGCGACGATGCCAGTACCTGCACCGCTTCCTGGCATGCCAAATAAGCGGCGCCTCCGCCCGGAGCGACCCCATCGCGTAGCGCCAGCCGTAGCGCCGTGGCCGTACGTCGTGTGAGATCTTTGCGGGTCTGCTGCTGGCCGGCGGTGAGCGCGCCGACATACAGGATAGCCACGCCGCCGACCAGTTTGCCCAGGCGCCGGCGCGCGTGCTCCTGATCGTCTTCGCTCGTAGCCGCCGCCAACTCGGCTTTGACCTCCGCGATGCGCCGGCGTAAGGCGGCGGGGTCGGCATCGCCGCCATAGAAACCGAAGTTGGAGTCGTTAGCCCAAGCCTGCCGGACGCGCCCGAGGTCGGACAAGGAGACATGGGCGGCGCGCTGCCCACTCTCCTTGGTCACGACGCGGCCGCCCGTGAGGATCGCCAGATCCTCGAGAATGCGTGCCCGATGCGGCTCGTGAGATGGCGCTCTGACGGCCACGGTGCGCAGTACCCCCTGGCGATGGTTGGTCAGCAGTAGATGCAAGGCGCCGCCGGACACTTCATCGGCGATGAGCAGCAGGCCGGGGCAGCGCGCCTCGACCAGGCGGTCCAGCAACGGCAGGAGTTCCTCCGCCTGGGTCAGGCGTAGATCACTGATCAAGACCATGGGCAGGTCGAGCCGCGCCTCCTGCGTCAGTTCGTCGGTGTTGAAATAGGGCGACACATAGCCTTCGCCCCAATGGACGCCTTCCACATATGTGCGCTCAAGGCCGGCTGTGTACCCGTCCTCTACCTGCAGGTAGCCGTCAGTCCCAATGATATCGAAGATTTCACCCAGCATCGTCGCCAGTTCGGGGTCGTGACACAACGTCTCGGCGGTACGAGCGATCGCGTCGGGCCCGTCTAGCGTCCGGGCCTGGCCTCGTAGAGCTGCTGTCGCGCCGCCAAGACCATGTTCCAGATGGCGCCGTAGGGCGATGGGGTCGCCGCCCGCCGCCACGTATGGGGCGAGTTGGCGCATAATGGCCTGGAAGAGTACGGCGGTGATGGCCCCACCATCGCCAACCGCTTCAAAGGTCTTCCAGGTCGCATGGCGCAGCATCATGGCTCCCATATTGACATAGTGATCGGGAACTTCGATGATGCGCCGCAGGATGGTGGCGGCGTCGTCGAGCACCTCGATGGGGCGGCCGGACAGGACATCCTGCACCGCGACTGTACGCGGGGTGGGGCCAAGGGTCGACCGAACGATGTCCGCCAACATGTCGATGCCGTGCCGTAGCGCGGTCCGTGCGGGGGGGCCGGAGAGGATACCTGGTCGCGCCGACGGGCGTCGCAGAGCCGCGTGCATGTCAGGGTCAGCTGAGATCCGAGGGGGCACGTAACAACCTATGCCTTTCGACTGGCGCTCGACATCATGACGAGCGCCGAGAGCGTGGCCGCCCCAATACCGGGGTTGGGATACAGCACATTGTAGCGGTGACATCGCGGATTGTCAACAGTTGTCTGTAGACTCTTTGTTCGATGATTCGATGATGAGGTCAGTTGTCCGTAAACGCCGCCTCTGGTATGGTTACCTAAACCTTTCGGGATGCCCCGCCTTGAAAGGCGGGGAGTGTCAAGGAACTGTGTATGGCGTC
>JAABVA010005838.1_pt1 | contig 11045 bp, 12 predicted proteins | sample 5560331 | NCBI WGS metagenome assembly JAABVA01 (sample SAMN12812661, study PRJNA571458) | rock metagenome | isolation source: Antarctica rocks | place: Antarctica: Victoria Land, Mt New Zealand sud | collected 2016-01-07 | reverse complement strand
GGTGCACAGCAGCTGCCCCTATGCCTCGACAGCGACACGATGTGATGGAGGTATGACGTGAAAAAGGATGGACCCATGCGCAAGATAGACGAGACACTGTGGACATTGGCGCGCTACCCCTTCCTATTCCGCAGAGGACCTGGCCCTGCTCACGGGGACACATGTACGCGCCGCGCGGGCGCATCTGCTGCGACTGACCGGCGCGGGGCTGATCGAGTGCGTCCACCTACCCGTGACACGGGCGCATCTGTACTACCTGACGCCCGTTGGAATCGCGGCCGCGGCGTCCGGGGAGGAGACCAACCCTGCGGTCCTGGCCGCGCGCTACGGGTTGGGCGAGCGCGCCCTGCTACGGCGTCTACCCGGCCTGGACCGCCTCGTGGCTGGGCGACGCATCCTGCTCGCGCTCCAGCGCGCGCTAGCGGTGCGGGGCGTGGCGCTCGAAGATTGGCGCGCCTGGCCCGTCCCCTGGCCCTACACGCGAGGTTCCCAGCGCCGTGTGCTGTACCTCGACGGGGAAGGCGCCATCCGCTTGTCGGGGTCGGGCGCGGACCGGCGACCGTTCGGTTTCGTCTGGGACGGCGATGGCGCCGTGCCAGCGGCGGTGTTATCCGAGCAACTGGCGCACCTGGATCTCCTATCCGCGTCCCCGACGTACAACGGCCCGCGCGGTCCCCGCGTCCCACCCGTGCTTGTGGTAACGACGGCCGCCGACCGCGTGCCGCCGGGCTATCGCCCCGGCATTATATGGACGACGCGCGTGGAGATAGAGCAGGATGGCCTGCTCGACGCCCCATGGCGCGGGACTGGACTGCGCGGCGATGCGCTGCCCCTACTCGCCGCGTTAGACCAGGTAAGTGCGGGGCTGGCACATGCGCGTATCGGAGCGCCTCTATCGCGCGGCGGCGAACAAGCCGACGACGACGCCACCCACATCCGACCTCCACGACTTCAGCAACGCGCTGATGCGCTGCGCCAGGCTGCCGGCGAAACGGGGAGTCCCGCCCTTCTTGCGTTGGTGATCCCGCCCAGGGGCGTCGAGATCCTCGACGTGGTCGGGGCGCATCCTTTGTTGTCGGCGGTGGACATTGCCCGTGCCTGCGCCCTAAACTCCGTCGATAGCTGGGATGTGCTGGGCCTGCTGTGCCGCCACCATCTTGTCGCGGCCTGGATGCCCCCGCGCCAGCGTGGCCGGCGGCGCGACCGCTGTCGGACCGTTTCCCTGGTCTATAAGGTCTATAACCGTCGCGTACGTCGCTATGTTTTGACGACGCGCGGCCTGCGTTTCCTCGCCGCGCGGGTCGGCGTCACGCCCGAGGCCTACCGGCGCATCCATGGCGTGTTGGACGATAGGGTCGAGACCGCGAAGAAGCGACGCGGCCTGCGCTTCGCGTGGGGGAATCTGGCGCACACCGACGGGATCAATCAGGTCTACCTGGCGCTGCTGGACGCGGCCCGTGCGACGGGCGCGGAGCTAGCATGGCGGGGCGAATGGGCCTGCACCCAGCCGTATGAGGACGGGCCAGATCTCCGCACGCTGCGCCCGGATGCCGAGGTGCGGTATGCGGGGCCGGATGGCGGGCGGCCGTTCTTCGTGGAGGTCGATCGGGGCACGAAGCGTTTAGACGCACTGCAAGCAAAGCTGGCCCAGTACGGCGCGTACCGCGCGGGCACGGGACGGGATCAAGTGACCGTTCTGGTCGTGACGACCGGATACGAGCGCGGGTGGGAGGTGCTCCACCTCAACGAGACACTCCCGCAAGACGTTGGGACGCGCCCCCTCGACCTACTCGTGACGACACGCGCCGAGGTAGCCGAGCGCGTCGCACAGGCGCGCATCTGGCGCGCGACGGCCGGCCCCTGTGCCACGCTCCACACCTATCTCAACGAGTTGGCACATACCGTGCACGGCGCCCCCCGACTACCTGGACACTTGACATCCCCCAAGGAGGCAACATGAATCCGCACGAGAAAAGCGGGCACGGCGAGCCCGCTACCCGCGAGATGCCCTTGCTGGTTTCCGTTCCCGAGGCAGCCCGCCTCCTAGGTATCGGCCGCACCTGCGCCTGGGATATGGTCCGCAACGGAGAACTGCCTATTAGGAGATTCCGCAAACGTGTGCTCGTCCCGCGTGTCGCATTGGAACAACTTGCCAACATGGACGTGCAGGATGTGGAACACGATGGGCAAGACAATAAAGGTGGTCTCAACAAAACATATCCCATCGCGTAATGGGGCCGACGGCCATGTCACGCATGGGTGATCCTACCGCGGCACAGGCTGGCGCCTCCTGAGTGCCCTCGATGGTTGATAACTCACACCTTGATATGTCGGCAGCAGTACTGTGCAGCGATAACGGCGGTAATTGCGGCAGGAGGATATAGCGATGGCACGAGGTAGTATCAGGAAGCACGAACGGGAAAGCGGCGTGCGTTACGAGGTGGTGGTGGATTTTGGCCCTGATCCGGTCACAGGACGCCGCCGCCAGCGGACCAGGTCTTTCAGGACGAAGAAAGAGGCTCAGACCGCCATGACGGCGTGGCTGACCGAGATCGATAAAGGCACGGCGGTCAACCGGTCCGCGCGGACCGTCGGCGAACTCATGCGCTACTGGCTCGATACGCATGCCCGGCCGCGGCTCCGAGCGAAGACCGTGTTCGACTACGAGCACACGATCAACAAGCACATCATCCCGGACCTCGGCGCCATCTCGGTGCAGAAACTGACACCGGAACGGCTACAGACATTCTATGCCGACAAGCTGGCGGCGGGCTGCGGAGTACGCACGATCCGGCTCTGCCATCTGCACATCAGCCAGGCACTCAAGCAGGCGGTCACGTTGGGCCTCGTGGCGCGCAACGTCGCTTCGCTCGTGACGCAGCCACAAGAGCCACCGAAAGAGATGCGCGTGTGGGACGCGCCACAGGCACAGGCATTCCTGGTTGTGGCAGGTAAGAGCGCCTATGGCCCTATCTGGATGCTGGCCCTGGCGACGGGGCTGCGCCGTGGCGAGCTCCTGGGCCTGCGCTGGCGGGACGTCGATGTTGAGCGCCGCGTGCTCCGCGTGCGGCAAACCGTGGGCTCGTTGCGGGGGCATCCGGAGTTCAAGCCACCCAAAACCAGGAGTTCGCGCCGAGACGTCCCCGTGCCGGAACCTGTTATCGCCGCGCTCCGGGATCATAAGCGCGCCCAGAACGAGCGACGCAGCACTATGGGAGTGGCATGGCAGGACCACGATCTTGTGTTCGCCGCAGCCAACGGGAATCCGGTCAACCCCGACAACGTCGGGCGCGACTTCCAGCGCCTGGTGCAACTCGCCGGCGTGCCCTTGATCCGCATCCATGACCTTCGCCATACCCATGTGACCCTGGCCTTGCAGGCTGGCGCCAACACCAAAGCGGTCAGCGAGGCCATCGGGCACTCTGAGATCGGCATCACGCTCGGCACGTATGCGCATGTCATGCCCGAGCAGCGCACGGAGGTTGCTGAAAAAGTGGGCGCGACGCTGTTCGGCCGACCAAACATACCGGATGACGAATGAATCGCGCCACGATGGGCGGTGAGATATACATGAGACGCAGCCGGGGGTGGAGAGGCGGTTTAGAGCCCTCCACCCCCGGCCGATCGGTCACTGTCCCTCCGCGGCCGTCCGAACGCTAGACAGAAGGCTATCACTTCACCCCCTCGTCGTGGAAGTGCAATATGATGGAAGAGGGCATGTCGTTCATCAGCAGATGGCCGTCACTTGGTCATCGCAGCCCCCATGTCCCCGTGGTGAGGCGTGGCGTGCGAGGACCGACTACCGCACTCAGTCGTACTGCTTGACCTGGGGCCACAACCGCAAAGGGTTCGGTATCCTCGGCTTGGAGCCGACGACGATGGGGACGTCCTGCTCATAGACCACGCAGTCCCGGCATCGTTGGGTGGCGGCCAGCGTGACGTGGGCGTAGGTGTGCCGGATGTCGGCGGGCGCGAATCCAACGCCGATGAGCACCTGACCGGTACACCGGCCTGGCCCCCACACATAGTAGTTGTCGTGCCCGCTGATCACCGGCGGCATGCGCCCGCGTTGGCCAAGGAGCTGGAGGGCGCCGGCCTCCCCATAGTTGCTGGTCAGCACGCAGGCCTCCGCGCGCTGCGTGGGCGGCAGCGCGGCATAGACCCGCTCCACGGTGCGCGTGAGGTTCTCCCAACCTAACCGATCGGCGAGCACCTGCTGCAGGGACCCGTAGGCGCGCGCGGCTGTGGCCGGTGGCAGAATGGGCATCACATCCGGCGCCAGCAGGATGCCGGCGAGGGCTAGAAGGGCGACATAGGCGGGTCGTATCCAGGCGAGCCGTGGTCGCAGGCGGAGTCGCTCGACCACCACCGCTCCTGCGGCGAAGAGGATCGGGTAGGCGGGAGCCAGGAAGTACGGCTTCGTGCGCAGGATCGTGAGCAGCACATAGACGAACAGGAATGTCCAGCCAAGGAGACGGTAGCGCGCGCCGGTCCGGCGAACGTAGAAGACCAGACCGGCCGCCGCCAGGGGGACGGCGAGCGGATTCATCTGGCCGAGCTGCGCGGCGAAGAAGGCCAGCGGGCTGGTGCTGCCGGCGCCGCTATAGTGGTGATAGAACTCCACCGTGGGCCAGCCATTGACGGCGTTCCAGATCAGGTCGGGCAGCAGGCCCAAGAAGGCGATGCCAGCCGCCACCCACGGCCAGGGGGTGCGCAGGACGCGGCGCTCGGGGCTGACGAGCAGCGCCAGGGCCAGCGCGAGGACGAAGAAGAGCACGGTGAGCTTCGTCAGAAGAGCGATCGCGACGACCAGTCCGACGAGCAGCCACAGGCGCGGCGCATCCCGCCGCAGCAGGAGTAGCAGGATGAGGCTGGCCAACGTCCACCAGAGCTGATCGAGCACATCCATGGAGAAGATGGAGCCGGTGGCCATGAAGTCCAGGGTGAAGAGGGCGGCTACACCTGCGACGATCTGCGCCACCCGGCCGCCGCCCAACTCGCACGCCATCAGGCCGGTGAGGACGACGAGCAGGGCACAGGTCAGCGCCGGGATGACGTGGATCGCTACTAAGCCGTCGCCGACCGTGACGCGTAGGAGCGCCGCCAGCCAACCCATCAGCAGCGGCTGATCGACGTAGCCGGCCTGGAGGTGGTAGCCATCAGCGATGTAGTATAGCTCGTCCCGAAAGTAGCCATAGTTGCCGGCGACGAGCATGTGCGCCACGAATGATACCGCGGCGAGGGCCACCAGCCACCCGGTCGCGGGCCGCTCGATGGTGGGAACGGTCGCGCGAGGACCGAGTGTCGCGGTCCGCTCAGAAGCGGCTGATGCCGTGCGTTCCATCCTTCGTTCCTCCCGAGGCCGGATAACGACCATCCGGCGCGGCGCCTCGTCGTTTACGGCCGGACGAACACCGAGGCCTCGAACGCTGCTGGACGAGAGAAACGCCCGGGCTTCCGCTCAGGGCTGCATGTATATTCTAGCCGCTTTTGTCCAGGAAAGAGCAGACCGTGGTTTCTGAGTACGGTGAGGCCGTGATGTGCCATAATTGACGTATGAGAGGGGACAGGCGTCACCCGTCGCCGCACCAAGGACATCCTGTCCCCGCACTGGCGACACCGTGGTGGGGCTGTCTCGATAGAAGGAGGAGCATTGATGAATACGGGGCTCTTTCTCGTGCTCATGGGGGCACTCTTCTTGGCCTTTGTGCTGGCCGTGTTCCGCTTCTTCCCGACTGCGCGTTCCCGCACGCCTGCCGATCGTTTTCTGACGGAAACCCTCTCGCGTGATGATGATCGGTGCTGGTTTGGTGGCGGCTTCTTCTATTACAATCCCGACGACCCGGCTCCCTTGGTCCCCAACCGCTACTTGATGGGCGTGACCCTGAACTTTGGCCATCCGTTGGCAAAGCTACTCGTGGTGATCGTGGTAGGGCTGCTGCTCGTCCCCGTGGTCTTCGCGATAGCCTTCCATCTTCCCAGCACAGGCTGCCATACATTTGGATGCGTCCCCTGACCCGGACAGGTAGCGCTTGAGACCGTTTCCCTGGACATGGGCGTCCTCCTTGCTCTCCTGCACTGTCCTGTTTAGGATGCTTGGTCCGGCGAGCGGACCTGTGTTGACCGGGCTTTGTCCGCCGCCTGCCGACGATTCTCCTCGACGCGAAACCGCACGATCCGCCCGATCAGATCCAGGGGTAAGGGGCGGTCGAGAGGGAAGCGGACGGCGCCTTTGGTCCCCTCGTACGCGGCCAGTTCCTCATCAAAGGCCGCGATCCCGCTGGCGGTGGGATAGAAGCCGATGTGGTCCTTCAGAGCCGCAAAATACACCAGCGTGCCGTCCTGGGCGAACGCCGGCATGCTGTAGCTGATGGTTTCCTCCGCTTCCGGCGCGGCGGCATGAATGGTGGCGCGTAGCTCGTCCAGCAGTGCTCGTCGGTCCGGTGGCGCCGCGGCAATATACGCGTCAATCGAGGCCCACCGCGTCGTCCTGTCCATAGCGTCTCCCCGTCATTGTGTCGCCGTGCCTGTCCCCTTCACCCGGCGCCAGCCCCCCGTCCGATTGGTGGCGATGATGTGCGTGACCATGGCCGTGAAGGCCGGCGCATTGAGCGTGTCGCCCTGGCGGACGGCGATGGTCCGCCCGGTCGCGTTGCCGTGGCCACCGGTGATCATTCCCTCAGGATCGGGGGTGAGGCCGCCGTCGTAGAGGAAGACGTTGACATGGTCCTGCGCCGCCTGCAGGGCGGCGATGTTGCCCTGCAAGACGAAGTAGGGACGGTCGGTGCGCTTGATGGTCTCGGTGACGTCGGGGTCGGCGGCGTGGAGCAACGCACGCACCTCCTGGCAGATGGCCTGCTGCCAGGCGGGCAGCGCCGCGATATACGCATCGACGCGCGGGTCGGCGGTCGCTGACATGGCGGATCCTCCTTTTCGTCACGCGGGCCGGCATCACGGGCTCGTACGCCCAGGGGTCCACCGCGCGGCCGGGGCGGGCGTCCTTACATGGGTAGGTATTTTCAAGATGACGTTGTCGTACGGGTGAGCGAACAGGCGCCGTTGCGTGCCTCCACGGGTAAAAAGTCCTGGTCGACCAAGAAACCTACCCATGTAAGGGGCGGGCGTCGCCCTCACGTCGATACCCTATCATACGTCATCGCGTGCCCGCGGTGATCCGTGCCAACGGCTGCACGGTCGCATCAGCGCCCAGCAGCGGCGTGCACCGGTTCAGAGGATTATACGCGACGTGGCATGGCGCTTTCCAGAAACGGCGTGACGAGCTGAGCGAGCGCCGGGTCAGCGATGACGTCGTAGTGGGTGCGACCTGGCAGAATGGCCAGCTGCGCCGCCGGGCGGAGTGAGCCGTCCAGGCCCGCGTCCCGCTGGCCACCGCCAAGCAGCGCATAGAACGCCATGATGTGCTCCGTGCGCACGGCGTCCGCATCGGCAAAGACCAGGAGCACGGGCAGCGTCAACGCCGCCACCTGCCGCGACCAGTCATAGTCCTGCCGCTGCAAGTCGCCGATCTTGGTGAATAGGGCCGACCACGACACGTCGGGGTAGATCTGAGCCAGCGGACTGTGCTCCATGCCGGTCGCCGTCTCTGGTCCCATGCGATCAAAGTCCGCCAGCACCTCCGGATACCAGCCCGACCGCGCGTAGACGGTCGACGCGACGACCAGCTTTCGCACCCGGTCAGGGTGGCGGAACGCGGTCTGCAGGGCGACGCCCCCGCCGAGCGAGTAGCCCATCACGTCGGCCCGCTCGACGCCGAGATGGGCGAGGAGCGCCGCGCTATCATCCGCCATCATCTCGTAGCGCAGCGGGCGATCGACGTCGGCCGTGCGCCCGTGCCCCTGCAACTCGACCGCGATGACCCGCCGGGTGGCGGCGAGCGCCGGCAGGATCGTGCCGAGCATGGCGAGGCCGGCGACGCCGCCATGCAGCAAGACCAGCGGCTCGCCCGTCCCATGAACCTCAAAGTACAGGCGCAGGCCGTTCACATCCGCGTACCCGCCCGGGCCGCTCGCCTCGGTCGTTCCGTTCATTATGACCTCCTCCCTGGCTGCATGTGCCGCGCGCACCGCACACCCCAGTGCGCGCGGCTACAATGCGGACGTGCTTTGCTCCCGGCACCCTGAGCGCCGGGCTGCTACGGCCCCTCGTGAAGTTGCCACCCATTCCCGTCCGGATCGGCGAAGCGCGCGAACTTGCCGAACGGGGTATCGAACACCGACTGCGTGAACGGGACACCGCGGTCCGCCAGCGTGGCCGCCGTCGCCTCGATGTCGTCGCAGGCCAGATAGAGGTCTTTGATCGCGCCGGGCGGCATGTCCGCATTCCAGGTGATGAGCGCGATGCTCGCGCCGCCACCGGGCGGAGTCAGCTGCACCCAGCGCATGCCGTCGCCGATCGGATTGTCGATGTTGAGCGTGAAGCCGAGCGCCTCGGCGTAAAAGGCTTTGGCGCGGTCCACATCGCTCACCGGGATCGACACCACGTCAATCTTCCGTAGACCCATAGATCCTCCTCCTTCCCCATCACCGTATCACGGCGCGCCCCGGGGCGTCAAAGGCCGTCCTCCTGGGTGCGACGAGCGGGCACGGACACTGACCGGCGAGCTCTACCTCCAGGATAGCGCGGACGGTCGGCCGGCAGTTCTTGTCTCTTGCTCTTGTCGCGGCGCTCGTCGTCTGTGAGCAGGATCGTCGTGCGGCGTGGCTAGTCTCGGCCGTGGTGATGGGGCTGGGATGACGGAACCGGCCAGGGCTGGCGTCCCCCGACGCACGCGGCCATACCCAGCGGTAGCTGGCGGGCTGGTGCGGAAGGAGACAGCGATGGCGTAGAGCATGGAGCAGACCGAGGCGCTCGTGGCGACGCTCGACCGGTTCGGGAACGCCGTCGCGGGCGTCTGCAGCACCGCCGTCATGCAGTAGGGCGTGTTAGTGGCCTGTGGGACGCAAGGCGCGCAGGGCCACGCCGCGGCCACACAGGAACAGGCGCACGCAGGCTGCGTTGCAGGAGAGCGCCGCCCTGCTCGCACGACTGCTGGGGGGCGACTCCGCCTAACGGGACTATCCCGGCCGAGACACCCATCCGGCGCGTGACGGCCGTTGGCGGCAATGTGGGAGGAGTCGCCGTGGCTCACCTGTCGCAACGGGGCGGGTACGAGCGACTGTGCGATGTATGTAGAAGCGCTAAGGAAAGATAATGGGGCGAGTCTTACAAAGCGGCCAACCGCCGCACTCGGGCAAACGCAACGATAGAGGGCAGGGCGGAGATGCCTTGTATGGAAGATGCCGGCAAGTATCGTAGCGTATCGCCTGCGGTCATGTGATGCGCGTATCGTCCGTGAGATATTTGTGAGATGTGGCCTTGATCACGACCCCTAGGGCAGGTGTATGGAGCCACTGCGCCCGCGTGCCCACGATGCAAAAGATGCTCCTGAGCGTCGAGAAAGTACAGGGTGTGCGCACTATTTCGCATAAAAAAGCCGGATACAACAAAAAAGGCGAGTTCTTAAAGAGCTCGCCTTCGGGGTGGACCTGAGGGGATTCGAACCCCTGACCTTCTGAATGCCATTCAGACGCGCTCCCAACTGCGCCACAGGCCCATCCTAAGCACGACATCATTTTCAGGCGTCGCGCTAAAGATTATACCACGTTACGCCGTCGCTTGCGCGCCCATGCCGGCCGTCGCCTCCGCCACGGGAGCGGGGTAGACACTGACGCGCTGGCGCTGATTCGGCAGCGGCTTCTCGAAGGTGACATGCCCGTCGATGAGGGCGAAGAGGGTGTAGTCCTTGCCCATGCCTACGTTGACGCCCGGCCGCCACTTAGTGCCGTGCTGGCGGATGATGATGCCCCCCGCGCGCAAATACTCGCCGCCGAACTTCTTGACGCCTAGGCGCTGCGACTGGCTGTCGCGCCCGTTGCGCGTCGAGCCCATTCCTTTTTTGTGTGCCACGTTGTCCTATTCCTTTTCCTTCCGTCTGCTACGCCGCTCTACGCGGGCCCTCTGGTACGCCGCTTTACGTGGGTCCTGTGTCGGGCAAATCAGCCGGCGTCTCTGTGGGCGCCGTCTGCGCCGGCAGTGTCGTCGTCGGGAGCGTCGTATCACCGAGCGCCTCGTACGCCGGTGTGGCCGCAGTGGTATCCGCCGCGTCGAGTTGCGCCGTCGGCGCGACGGCCGGCAACACGTCGTCGGACGGGGCGGCCGAGCCTGTCGAAGCGGACGGCGCTACCTGGGACGACACAGCCAACTCAGCAGGCTCGGGGGCGGCCACCGTTTCCACTGCTACCACGGGGCGCGTCCGTACCGCCATCGTGTCCGTCCCGAGGCCTGGGATGTCGATAGTCTGCACCATCAACTGGGTCAATTGTTGGCGGTGGCCGGTGCGCCGGCGATAGCGTGACTTACTCTTGTATCTGAAAATAATCAGCTTAGGACCCTTGTACTGGCGCACCACACGCGCCGTCACCACGGCCCCATCGATCATCGGCCGGCCATACGCGACGTTCTCGTCGCTGGCGGCAAGCAATACCTGGTCAAGCCGCACCTGCGCGCCTGCGTCGACGGCCAGCTTCTCGACGTCGAGCGTCTCGCCGACCCGGACTTTGTACTGCTTGCCGCCCGTCTTGACTACTGCAAACACGAGACGAATGTCCTTAAATTACACTCTACAATAGCGCGAACGCGCTAAAAAAAGCGCCGGGTCTCCCGAGCGCGCTTAGAGTAGGATAGCAAGCGGGGGCGTTTCGCGTCAAGCTATTAGCCCGTCAGCCGTCAGCTTGTCAGCAATCAGCCGTCAGCTTTTTGCGCGATGCAAAATGCGCGCTATACGCCGCGATCTATAACGCGACGAGCAATGCTTATCCCCTCGTAAAGGAAGCTGATAGCTGACGGCTAATAGCTATCAGCTAGCAGTCTGTCGGAGAGAACGAAGCTATGGTTTGCGTGAGGGGAGTGCGGCTGTGCGGGTGCGGCATCCAATCAGCACCGCGTGTGATCGGGGCGCGGCCACCGGCGGGACATGGCTGCGGATG
>JAABVA010005837.1_pt1 | contig 11045 bp, 11 predicted proteins | sample 5560331 | NCBI WGS metagenome assembly JAABVA01 (sample SAMN12812661, study PRJNA571458) | rock metagenome | isolation source: Antarctica rocks | place: Antarctica: Victoria Land, Mt New Zealand sud | collected 2016-01-07 | reverse complement strand
ACGCTACGTCGCATGAGAAACCCTCCTCTCGTGGCACCCGCAACAGACGGGCGTCGGAAGGTGGTTGCTTATCACGTCTTCCGTGTGCCTTGTCCTTCGGCGTCGCTTCTGCCTCGGCGCTCGAGCGTGGGCCAGTCCGGCACCGTGAAAAGGGTTCCCGGAGGAGAGCCAATCCGGCACGAACCACAGCACGGGCAGCCAGGAGGCCAAGCGCGACTCCACCGCCGTCCCGCCGGCGCGCGAGGAAACGCGGCGGACGCCTGCCGCGCGAGGCCTACGTCGGACAGCCCCGGCGCGGGGGCATCCCGGGGCGGAAGACGGTGAGGACCCGCCATACGCCGGCCTGGGTCACGGTCCGCACGACGCGCGGGCGGAGCGCGAGCGCGGGCGGAGAGCCGACGTTGGCGCTTCTCCTCGCCTCGAAGACCCAACCCGGCTGCGACAATTCCGGGCGCACGCGGCGCAGGGGGACCCGGAGCTGCCAGGCCAGGCCGGTCAGCGCCGAGTGGTTGACGGCCAGGCGAGGACGGGCGCAGCGCAGGAGGATACGCTGGCCGCCCGCGCGCTGGACGGCCAGCGAGAGCTCGGCGAAGGTGCGGCTTGCCCGCTGGGCCGAGCGGGCCTCCCTGGCGAGCCTCCCCGCGCGCTCGGCGCTGAGCGCCACCGCGCCGGCGAGCAGGACGAGCCCGAGCACGGCCGCGAGCGCGCGGGGTCTGACCAGCCTGAGCAGGCGCACCGCCCCGACTCCTCCGAGCACGCAGACGACGGCCGCCGCGGGGAGCATGAAGCGACTCAGGCCCGGATAGCCGCCCACCGTCGTCATCACGAGCACGAGCGCCACCCAGGCCAGCGCCCCGCCCCCCAGCACGAGGGTCAGGCGCTCGCGCCGGCGCACCGCGAGCGCGAGGGCGACCGCGGCACCCAAGAGCACCGGGAGAACCGTGAGGCGGGCGCCCCGGCGGAGCACTTCGAGCGCCGGATCGCTACCGAGGTGGCCGTCGAAGGAGGTCGCGTGCGAGCTTGCGCTGAGCGGATCGCCCGAGCCGATCCACGGCGGCACCAACCAGAGCAGCGGGATCAACGCCAGCCCCGCGAGGATCGCCGAGCGTCCCCGCCAACCCTCCTGCCGCCATCGCCAGATCGCGTAGAGGCCGAGGAAGGGCCAGGCCTCGGGCCGGATAAGAGAGGCGCTCACGGCGAGCCAGAAAGCCCAGCGGCGTCGTCCCTCGAGGTGGGCGAGGATGGCCCCCAGCACGCAGGCCATGAGCAGCGGCTCCGACGGACCGCGCGCCATGTAGCGCAGCCAGTCCTCGGTGAGGACGAGCGCGGCCACGGCCATGGCGCCGGCCGACCGGCCCGCCAGGCGCGTGGCCAGGCGGTAGCCCGCGACGAGCGCGAGGAGCCCGCCGCCGCGCGCGAGCACCAGCCACAGCTTCGGGGCCAGGCCTCCGAACGCGCCGAACACGGTGGTGAAGAGCACCGGAAGGGGCTTCCAGGACGGACCGCCGTTGGTGTGCAGGTCGAGGTGGTAGACCTCTCGCCCCCAGACGATCCAGGCCCACGGGTCGAAGCTCGGTACCGAGGGCAGCAGGAGCACCGAGGCGAGGCTCGCGAGCAGGCATGCGGCGACCGCGACGGCGGCGAAGGGAAGGGATCGAGACCGCGACGCGGGTTCCCGCTCGCCCGGTGGCCCGCCCCGGTGCTCACCGGGGGTCTGGGCGGTCACGGACGGGAGCGTCGCCTAGCCCTCCGTGTGCTCGCGATCGGGCATGGAAGCGCGCCACTGTACCGGCCGTCCGGCCGTCCGGCCGTCCGGGCGGCCGGGCGGCCGGGCGGAGTGGATCAGTACGCGGCGCGCTGCGCCAGGCCGAGCGCGTACTCGGCCCACCAGGCGCCGGTGGGAGGCGCCCCGGGGCGGCAGGCGTCGCCCGAGCGTCCGGGGTCCCGATCCAGAAGAACCCGTCCACCTGGGCGATGCCGGTGAAGGTCGTCGGTCGCGGGGGCCCAACTGAGTCTCGACCATCCCCGACCTGAGGACATCTCACTCGCCGATGTCGCCGGTGCGCTCGCCAAGATCTGCCGCTTCGGAGCGCAGGCGAGTCGCTTAGAAATCGGTCTGGTCTCGAAAACCGCTGGGCCGGTTCCCCCGGTCCCGAGGGTTCGAATCCCTCCCCCTCCGCTCTACGCCGGGCTTTCCCCGCTTTCACGCGGTTTCTGGCCGCCGCCGAGGCCGGGGAACCGGCCCGTCCCGTTGCCGCTGAGGACCGCTCGGAACCGCTCGCGCGTGGAGCTGACTGGCGCGCGACTGGCGCGCACCCGGCAGTTCCGGGGTGTCCTGGCCGGCTGCGAGCGTTCGGCCCATGAGGAGGTTGCATCGCGGCTGCCAGGCGCTCACCCGGGCGGGGCGCATGTGCTGCGCGCCCGCGCTGACCGGACGCGCCTACTGCCTGGCTCACGACCCCGCGCTGCCGTCAGCGGTCCGGTTCGGCTCGAGGGAGCAGGCCAGCGCGGCGAACCGGAACCCTGCCTACCCGGCCGTGGTGCGCGCGGAGGCGCTGCGCATCTACGCCGAGCGCGGGCCCGCCGAAGCCGCCCGCCGCACCGGGGTACGCTCGGGCACCATCCGCCAGTGGGCGTTCCGGGCGGGCGTCACGTCGCCGCGCGTGGTCTACGAGTGGGCGCGCGACGGACGGACGTGGGAGGCGACGCTCGCGGCGAAGGCGCTCACCGAGCTGCGCCGGGCGGAGCGGGAGCTCGCCCGGTTGGAGCTCGAACACTGGGCATTCGATGCCTGGGCGGGCTCCCTGCCCCGGCTGCGCGGACGGCGCGAGCCTACGTCGGCGGATAGCGGCGTACCCGTTCCAAGCGGGTGAGCAGGCCCGCGCCCCGGAATGGCGCGGCGAACGTGTGCGCACGGCTGAGCCGATCCGGGTTAGTCTCCATGGTCAGTCGAGCTTCTCGGGAGGAGAGGGTCCGCGTGAGCACGTCGCCGCGGCCCTCGAAGGCAAAGGCTAGGTCCGGCTCCTCCCGCTCACGGCCTGCTTCAGCGCCGCGCCGGCGGAAAACTTCGGGGTCTTTGACGCCTTGATCTTCAGCGCCGCGCCGGTCTGCGGGTTGCGTCCCGTGCGCGCACCGCGATGTGCAACCGAGAACTTCCCAAAGCCGGTGATCGCTACCTCATCCCCCTTCTTCAGCGTCCTCTGGACCGTCGCGAGCAACGAATCGATCGCGCGACCCGCGTCAACCTTCGAGAGGCCCGCATCCTCGGCGACCGCCTCGACCAACTCTGCCTTGTTCATGGCTCTCTCTTCGGGAGAACTGGCGAAGCACGCGAGCCTACCTACGAGTCGAAGACCAGACCACTCCATCGCCGCAATGACAGTCTCGAACGTCAACCGACCAGTCCCTCCCAGCGGACTCGACCACATCAACTCGAGCGGGCGGCAGGCTGACCGGGCTGGGCGACCTCCGTCCCGACGCCTCACTACCTGCGCGCCCACTCGCGAGAGCAGCGCTTGAATCGCGAGATGACCTGGTCGGCGTATTGCCTCGGTATCTCTTCGGTGGCGTGATGCAGCAGGGCGTCGAGCGGGTGTTCGGGACTCGTCTCCTCGTAAATGTGCTCCTCATCGAGGGCACCGGGAAACATGCTGAGAAGCCCCTGGACGACCCTCTCAGCGGCGGCTCCGTCGCCGTAGGGGCAGTCGGCGCTCGCCATCGCGTGGTACTCCAACGGATCCTGCAGCAGGCGTCCGGCACAAACCAGCAGCTCATCCCGGTTGCTGCCCACCAGCTTGGCGATCCCCGCGTCGATGCCCTCGGGGCGCTCGGTTCTCTCTCGCAGGACGAGCACCGGCTTGCCGACGGCCGCCGCCTCCTCCTGAAGGCCGCCCGAATCGGTGATGACGAAGTCGACACGGCCGAGCAGCCAGACGAGCTGCTGGTACTCGAGCGGAGGTAGAAGGGACACCCTCTCGAGTCCGATGAGCGTGTCGTACACCGGCTGCGCCGCGCGCGGGTTCATGTGCACGGGAAAGGCGAGATGGAGCTCGGGATGGCGTTCAGTGAGCTCGCGCAGCGTCCCGCAGATGCTCGCCATGCCCTCGAGGTTTTCGTGACGATGAGCGGTGACGAGGACGATCCGCTTGCGTCCGTACGGCAAGCCCTCGAGAGGGGTGTCGGTCGGGTCGAAGGGGAGCCGCCCGATGTGCTGCAGCGAGTCGATGACCGTGTTGCCGGTGACGAAGACCCGCTCCCTCGGGACGCCTTCCCGTCGCAGGTTCGTCGCGGCCCAGCGCGTCGGGGCGAAGTGGGCGTCGGCGAGCACGCCCGCGACCCGGCGGTTGATCTCCTCTGGGTAGGGCGAGTACTTGTCAAAGGTCCGCAGCCCCGCCTCGACATGGCCTACACATGCCTTGCGATAGAACGCAGCCATGCTCGCAGCCATTGCGGTCGTCGTATCTCCCTGGATGAGCACCCAGTCCGGACGCTCGCGTTCGAGAACTTCGCTCATTCCGGCGAGGACCGCCTGGGTCACGTCGCTAGCCGACTGACCAGGGCGCATGATCTCGAGGTCGTGATGGGCCTCCAAGTTGAAGAGGTCGAGCATGGGATCGAGCATCTCTCGATGCTGGTGGGTCACGCAGATCCGCGACTCGAACGTGTCGGCGCGTCGTTCGAGCTCGCGCGCGATTGGTGCCATCTTGATGGCCTCCGGACGCGTGCCGATGACGCTGAGGACCCTGATCATCGCGTCGTCTCCCCCGCGTCGAGCGGAGATCCGTTGGCCGACCGGGACGCCTCGTCCAAGCTCGGCCGCCGGCGAGGGACCTCCGGGAGTCGGGTCGAGCGCCGCTCGCGCGCGACGAGTTTGCCCTCTCCGTGTATGCGCTCGGTCTCGTAGCTCGGAACCTCGGATATCCGCAGACCTGCCCGTACGGCGCGCAGGTTCATCACGGCTCCGATCTCGAAGCCTCCGGCGTCGAGCAGCGGCCACTCGCTTCCAATAGGCGTTGTAGCCGGAGCAGAGGTAGGTGAACTTCGTGCCCGGGAACAAGACGCGCACCAGGGCGACGAGCGCCCAGTTGCCCCACTTGCGCAGCGCCGGCATGTCGCTCGTGCCGCCTCCCTGGAAGAACCTCGAGCCCTTGGCGTAGTCGCGCCCGTCAGCAGTGCGCCCACAAAGAACGTGGATCTCGCGGGGTCCTCGGACCCGTCGGCGTCGAGCTGGACGAGGATGTCACCTGTAGCCGCCTCGGCACCCGTCTGCAGCGCGTTGCCCTTGCCCCCCGGCCGGTGGTTCGCGACCACCGTGATCGTGGGCATGAGGCGTCTGGCTACCGCGACGGTGTCGTCGGTGCAGTAGTCCTCTTTAAGGACCACTTGTGGACCTACTCGGGCCTGCGCGGAAGCACGTGCGCGAGGTTGTCGGACTCGTTCAGGGCGGGTATCAGAATTCGACAGGGTGGTTCTGGAGCCAAGTCGGCTCACTCGGGTCGGCCACCTCGTCGGGACCATGCGACGACGACATCTTCGACGCTCCAATCCGAGTCCGTTGCGGCGAGCGGGCACTGGTGAGGCGCTATGAAGATCGCTGATCATCGGCGACAGCCGATCGAGTACGAACTCAGGTCGAGCCGGCATCAAGGTGAGCATTGTCAGAGTTGTGGATGAGGTGGGCGTGAGAAGGTCAGGCGGCGACCTTCTCGTCTGTCGTGATCGGGTGCTCGTCGGGGACCCGGATCCCGTCGTTGAAGCGTGCGCCGGCGAGGACGTCGGCGACGAGCTAGTGGCCGTTGAAGCGCCGCCAGGGCTCCTCGGCGCACTTGAGCAGCTTGAACGCCATTTTCCCAGCGCAGCGGCCTTGCTCGATCGGGTTCGTGGTCCGCAGATGGCGCCAGTGCTCGGCCGGGAACGCGTAGAACGCCGTCAACTGCTTCCAGTCGCGGTCGAGCTTGGCGACCGCCTTGGGGTACTTGGCCGCGAACACCGAGCGGAACGTCTCGCGCGCGGCGCGCGCGTCGGCGGCCGTGGGCGCTTCCATCATCTCGTGCAGCAGCGTCTTGGCGCGCGGCTGCAGCCGCTTGGGGAGCGCGTCGAGGACGTTGGCGGTCTTGTGCACCCAGCAGCGCTGCTCGCCCGCTGCGGGGGACACGTCGCGGAGGGCGGCCCACGCGCCGAGCGCCCCGTCGCCGGTCACCAGGCGCGGCTCGCTGAGGCCGCGGTCGCGCAGGTCGCGCAGCACCGCGGCCCACCAGTCGGTCGACTCGCGGTACCCGTCCTCGACCGCGAGCAGCTCCTTGACGCCGTCCTCTCGGACCCCGATGATGACCAGCAGGCACAGTCGGTCGTCCTCCGCAATGCGGGCGCTCGAAGCAGCTCTGATCCGCGTCGTCGCGCTCCACTCGCTCACCAACCGTCGAGCAGAGTTACGTCCGTCCATTCCTGGCGAGCATATCCTCACTCCTCCGGACGAACGGTCAAGCATGGCGCGGCGGAACGACCGGCTCAACGTCAACGGCGCATAGGCGCGACGCCCGAGGCTCGCGCCGCGAGGCGCTCGTGCAGCGCACGGAGCGGCTCCCCCACGATGGACCAATCGTAGGTCCGCTCGGCCAGCGCGCGGGCCTCGTCCGCAAGCCTCTGGGCGAGCGCGTCGTCGCGACAGACCCGGAGGACCTGCGCAGCCAGCTCGCCCGGAGTGGTGCCGAGCAGCACGTGTTCTTCGTCGCGGACCGCGATCCCTGCGACGGCGAGCGGCGTGGCGATGATGGGCACGCCGGCGGCCATGGCCTCGAGGACTTTGAGCCGCGTGCCGCTGGCGGCCCGGAGGGGGATCACGACCGCGCGCGCCGCGCGCAGCTCCGGCAGCACGGGGGTTACCTCGCCGGCGAGCTCGACATGCGGGCCGGCGAGCGCAGAGAGGCGAGCGCCGTGCCGGCCCACCAGGCGCACGTTGGCGTCGGGAAGCTCGACGCGTACGAGCGGGAGGATCTCCCGAGCGAGCTCGCGCGCCGCGGCGGCGTTGGGCTCGTAGCCGAGGTGGCCGACGTAGAGCAACCGTCTCCCCCCGACAGGCACCGCGCGCTGAGGAATCGCGACGGTGTCCACCCCGTTCGGTACGACTACTACCTCGCGGGCGCCCCAGCGCTCGAAGACCTCCGCGTCGGCGTCGCTGGTCGTACAGACGGCGGCAACGTCGGTGGCGACGTGCCGCTCGAAGCGCCGCATCTTCTTCTCCTCCCAGCGCAGCCGCAGGCGGCTCGGACCGCCGGGAGTCTGATCGGCCACCGAGCCGAGCAGATCGCTCTCCACGTTGTGGGCGTCGAGCACCACCGGCACGCGCACGTCGCGCGCGGCGGGGAGCAGGGAGGGGAACTCCACCTGCACCGTGTCCCACCCCGGCGCGGCGGCCAGAGCGGCCATCGGGCTCGAGCGCTGCTTGGCCACGACGTACGGTGCTCGCCACGCCTGCAGCGCGGTGAGCGCTCGCGACCGGTCGCGGTGGGGGATCGAGCGCAGCTCGAACGGCTCGTCGAACGCCGGCTCTGCGGGCCCGAGCACCGCGAGCTCGACCCGAGAGGAGCGAGCGAGCTCTCGCGCGAGGTGCAACACCCGGAGTCGCAAGCCGGATGTGGGAGGCAGCGGGGACTCCCCAGCCAGGACGAGCGTCCGCCCAACCTGCTCGTCGCCTTTGCGCCCGTGCATCCTCGTATTGTGTCGCGTCCGTCCCCGTCCCCTCCGCGGGCGCCAGGTGAGTCAGCCGATGTCCGCGATCCAACACCCCGGTCTGAGGACGCGTGTTAGTAGGAGATCCCACTCAGGAACCGCGTGCCCGAGCCGACAACCGTCACGCGGCGCGGCGGCTGACCGGGCGTCGAGCTCAAACCAGGTAGTGCCAGGGCAGCGCCGCCCTGCCCGCCTGTACGACGTGCAGCGCCTGGAAGCCGAACATGCTGACCCAAGCGTTCAGATGCGCCGGGCCGACTGAGGGCTGGTGAGGCAAGGCGAGGCCGGCCTCGCCGTCTGGGCGCACCACCTGGGCAAGCCGCGCGGCGGCTTTCGCGCGCCCGTCCCCACCGATGTCCAGGAGCGCCGCCATGCGCAGCGCCTGCGAGGTCGCGTCGAACTGCTCCGGCGCGAACTCGTCCGGCTCCGATATCGGCACGAAGCAGGGAAAGCCGCCGGTCTCGAGCTGGTGCGCCCACGCCCAGTCCCCGCCCGCCTTCGCGCGCTCGCGCGCGTCTTCGTCGCCGGTAACCTCGGCGAACATCCACAGGCCCTCCACCGCGTAGAGGTGGGGGTGGAGCATCGTCTCGGTGTCGCCCGGGTGGGTCACGAAGCGGCCATCGGGCTTCTGCGACGCGCGGGAGGCCTCGACAATCTCGCCGGCTACGTGCCGGGGCTCCTCGCCGCCGTGGACGAGCAGGCACTGCACCGTCTTGACGAGATGCGCGAAGCCCTCGGTGGACCAGGCCGAACGCGCCGACGGCCGCCGGTGGCGCGCGCGGATCGAGGGCAGCACTCCTTCGGCGCGGTGCTGGGTGCAGAGGTCCTCGGCCAGCCCCGCCCCGGCCGCGGCCGCCTCCTCGTCGCCGGTGCGGCGGCCGAAGTTCATGAGCCCGGAGGCGATCATGGCAAGGTCGAAGTTGTAGACGGCTTGGCCGTCCCATTCGCCCCGGGCGGCCAAACAGACAAAAGACCCTCGCTCGCGCAGCCAGCCCACCGCGCGCGCCCCGGCGGCGCGCTCCGCGTCCGTCGGCTCGTGCTGGGCGAGATGCGTGAGTGCGTAGCCCGTGATCTCGGGGTACTCGAAGGCCAGATTGCCTGTGTCGCTCTGCTTCCAGGCGCAGAACGCGCCGGCCGGTGACTGCACGGCTCCCGAGGCCAGCCACGCCCGTAGGCGTGGGGCCACCTCGGAGGCGTCGACGTGGATGCTCGAATCGTGGGCCTGGGAGCGCATTCGGCGGGATCGGCCTGGCGCGCCGGGTAGCGGAGGCGCGCTGATGCTAGCCAGCGATGGTATGGGTCACGCGACTAAGCCCGGATCGTGCAGGAGGCCGCGATGTGAGTGCGGGGCGGTTTCGCGAGCGGCGGTGAAGTGAGCGCTGGGGGGACGATCCCCCGCCACCCGCGCCCGCCAGGGCGTGCCACCATCGGGTGGCGAGTCGGCCCGCCGGCGGGCGACGCCGGCTATGCGGCCTCGTCAAGCTCCTCGTCAGGCTCGTCGACTGCGCCGTCGTTGTCCAGGTCGGCCTCGACCGTCTGGTCCCCGGCGTGCTGCTGCTCGAGGGCGGCGGTCTCAGCCTTGTCGTAGGTGCCGCGTCGACTTCAGCTCGTCGGACTGTCGACCGGGCGTGCTCCACTGGTCAGCCCAGCCCTACCGACTTGGGCACCGGCACGCCGGCGGCGCCTCAGCGCAGCCGCAGGCGGTCGATGCTCGACGGACCGTAGCGGTCGTTCTCGGTGAACCAGATGTTCCCGTCGGCCCCGGTCGCGATGCCCTCGAGGAAGGTGTCGCGGCGGCTGCCGAGCCGCGTCCCGTAGCGGGTCACGTGTCCGCTCGTGGTGATCCGGCCGTTGTGCAACGTTGCAACCCGCGGGCCGCCTTCGCCCCTGCGTGCGGTTTTTCGGTATGGACCGTTCCGATGCTGCCCCGCGCGCATGGCGCCCGCCCCGGAATGGCGCGGCGAACGTGTGCGCACGGCTGAGCCGATCCGGGTTAGTCTCCGCGGTCAGTCGAGCTTCCCGGAGAGGGTCAGCGTGAGCACGTCGAGGCAGTCGCCTGAGCAACCCGGCGGCGAGGCACGGGTGGTCTATGTCGAGCGGGCGGGGAACGGGCTCGCGGTCGCAGCCCTCGTCTGCGGGATCGTCGGCGCCCGTGTTTCCCCCCGGGCTGATTCCGCTCGTCGTCGTCCTCGCGTTCATCCTCGGCGTCCTCGCCATCGTCTTCGGCCTCGTTGCCCGTGGTCGGGCGAAGCGGGAACCGCGCCGAGGTCGCCAGGGCATGGCTCTCGCCGCGCCCCATGGCCTCGGCGCGAATCGGTCTACCCCATGAGAGACGCGCGAATCGGTCTAGCCCATGACAGGGCGACCTCACCGGTGGGACTCCGTGGGTGGCCCGGAACAGTGCTCGGAGCGTCAGAGACCGGCGCGCCTGGCGGCGGAGGCTCGCATGTGTCGTGCGCCGTCGTCTTGCGCTTCGGCGATGTCCCGCCAGGCGCCGAGCTGTTCGACCACGTGAGGCGCCGTCCACCATTGGTCCTCGAGGTTGCCGTCGGGGTAGTGAGCCCACGGCCAGGCGCCGACAGCGTGCAACAGGCGCCGGCCTCGGGCCCGAGCGTTTCGCGCGCCTCGCGTTGGGTGTTGGCTCCCGGGGTTCGTCACGCCGCAAACTGCGCTGGCGTCCACGAGGCGTGACGGTCGGCGGTTCTCGTCTTCGGGCGCGGCTCCCAATCGCCAGACTGGCCGGTCTGTGCCGACGTCCGCGTAGACGGCAACGGCCATCGACCGGTAGGGGCCGAGCACGCGCTCGCGCGGTGCCCGCGGGTCACCTAGCGCGGGAACCCAGCCCGCCTCCGGCCTCAGCAGCCCGCAGTTCGTCGCCGCTTGTTCGAGGGTGAACCAGTCGAGCTGCGGCGCGGTTAGCTGCTCGGCCACATAGAGCGCAGCCTCCCAACCTACGCCGGCGCGCTCGAGGGGAAGCATGAGCCAGCCGTGGAACCTGACCATGGTGAGGTAGCGCTGGCCGACGGTCGAGCGGTCCACGTCGAGCGCGTGAAGCACGCGTCCCTTCTCGCGCGGCGTCCACCCGGCATGCCATCGGCGAGCGGCTAGCTCTAGGTGGGCGTTGAGGTCGGCCAGCGGCAAGCTCGGCGGCGCTGTCACGGGGACCCGGACAAACGGCGTGCCGAAGGTCAATCGTCCAGGAGGGGGCTCGGACGATCAGTCGGACCCTGGTCGACTGATGATTGGGGATGCGCTCACCTTCGTTTCATGATCGCTCGGGAGACTCACTTCGAAGCCCGTTCGAGAGGCCCCCTTTA
>JAABVA010005835.1_pt1 | contig 11046 bp, 8 predicted proteins | sample 5560331 | NCBI WGS metagenome assembly JAABVA01 (sample SAMN12812661, study PRJNA571458) | rock metagenome | isolation source: Antarctica rocks | place: Antarctica: Victoria Land, Mt New Zealand sud | collected 2016-01-07 | reverse complement strand
ACCACCGGAAACAGCGTCCCCTGAATCCGCCCGTCCCCTCGGATATAGCCCATAAAGAAATGCCCCCGCTCCCGCGAGGGCATCTTCTCATCTCTGCCTGTTTAAATCTTAGTTCCGTAACAGCCTCTCCGGGCGGCCTCTTTCTTCTCAGAGCTTCCCCGCCGGGTCAGAGCTCCCACGCATCCGTGGATCCATCTGATCTCGCAGCGCGTCCCCAATGAAGTTGAACGCCAGCACCAGCAGCATCACCGCCATCGCAGGGAAGAACACCAGATGCGGCGAGTCGAACAGGTGCGATCTCGCGTCATTCAGCATCGCTCCCCAGCTTGCCGCCGGCGGTGGAACCCCCAGCCCCAAAAAGCTGAGAGTCGCCTCGGCAAGCACCGCTCCTGCCATCCCGATCGCCGCCTGCACGATCAGCGGCTGCACGATATTCGGCAGGATATGCCTGGCCATCACCCGCAGATCCGACGCGCCCAGCGCCCTTGCTGCCTCCACGAACTCCTTCTGCTTGACCGCCATCACCTGCGCCCTTACCAGCCGCGCATAGGACACCCATCCGGAGATCGCCAGCGCCACAATCACGTTGCCCAATCCCGGTCCCATGAAGGCGACAAAAGAAATCGCCAGCAAAATTCCCGGCAGCGCTAGAAACGCATTCGTGACGTAGACATTGAGCACCACGTCCGTCACACCGCCGTAGAAACCCGCCGCAAATCCCGCGATCAGGCCCAACCCCAGCGAGAGCCCGACAACACTCGTCGACACCACCAGCGAGATCCGCGCCCCAAAAAGCACACGCGAGAAAATATCCCGACCAAGCTCGTCCGTCCCAAACCAGTGTCCGTGCGTCGGCGGCAGCAGACGCCTCGGCAGATCGAGCTGCGCGGGGTCATACGGTGCCAGCCACGGGGCAAAGACGGCACACATCCCAAACAGCAGAAGCAGCGCAACCCCGGCCGCGGCCAGCGGCTGCCGTCTCATCCACCGGATCGCTCCTCTGTCCCGCGCAGTCATCCCGTCTTCATCATGGCACGCGCTCCATCCCTGCATGACATGATGAGATAGGCTGCAGTTCCAGCGGCCCGGCGAAAGGCTAGTTTGCGGATTCTCATCTACGGTCTGAACGCAGCTCCGGAGCTCACCGGGATCGGAAAATATACCGGCGAAATGGCATCCTGGCTTGCGGCCCGCGGACATCAGGTCCACGTTGTCACCGCTCCGCCGTATTACCCCGCATGGATGATTCGCGCCGGCTACCGCAACTCCTACGGCACCGAGCGCCCCGAACCGAACCTCACCATCCACCGCTGCCCGCTCTACGTTCCTTCCACCCCGACCGGTCTAAGACGCATGCGTCATCTCGCCTCCTTCGCCCTCGCGAGCACCCCCGTCGTCCTCTATCAGGCCGCCTTCCAGCCCGACATCATCTTCACCGTCGAGCCCACCTTCTTTGGCGCCCCCAGCGCTCTGCTCGCCGCCTCTCTCGCGCAGGCGCCCTCCTGGCTGCACATTCAGGACTTCGAGATCGACGCCGCTTTCGACCTCGGCCTGCTTCCGGCACAAGGCCCTGTGCACAGCCTGGCTCTCGCCCTTGAAAGACTCTTTACCCAGGCCTTCGATCGCGTCTCCAGCATCTCGCACAACATGGTCGAGCGCGCCGTCAGCAAAGGTGTCCCCCGCTCACGCGTCACCCTCTTTCCCAACTGGGTCGACACCGACGCCATCCGCCCTCTTCCACCCGAGCTCTCGAATCCGTTTCGCGAAGATCTCGGACTCGGGGGCAAAACCGTCGTCCTCTACTCCGGCAATATGGGCAACAAGCAGGGACTCGAAGTTCTCGCTCCCCTCGCCGCATCCTTCGCCGGCCCCCCGATGACCGACGATGCGAGCGTCCATTTTCTCTTCTGCGGAGATGGAGCCTTCCGCCCCCAACTCGAGCGGCTCGTCGGAGATCTTCCGAACGTGACGCTGCTTCCGCTTCAGCCGCTCGATCGGCTCAACGATCTCCTCAACGCCGCCGACATCCACCTTCTTCCGCAGCGCGCCGGAGCCGCCGATCTGGTCATGCCCTCCAAGCTCACCGGTATGCTCTCGAGCGGACGCCCTGTCGTCGCCACGGCGGCTCCAACCACACGCCTCGCTAGCGTCATCGCTGGGGCAGACACCGCATCGAGCCTCGGTCTGGTCGTGCCAACTGACGACCTGCCCGCATTGCACAGTGCCATCAGACTCCTGGCATCCACACCAGCGCTCCGCTCAACTCTCGGTGCCAACGGTCGCGCCTACGCCGTGAAGCAGCTTGGCCGCGAGCAGGTTCTGCTTCAATTCGAGCAGGCTCTGATCGAAGTCGTGCAACTTTCGGGCAACGAACGCGGAGCGTAGATCGCCGGCTCCGGCTGAGCCTTCAAGTAGAATCCTCAGAGCACCTCGGAGATCCCCCGCTTTGAAGAAAGCTCTTATCACCGGTGTCACCGGCCAGGACGGCGCCTATCTCGCCGCATTCCTTCTCGCCAAGGGCTATGAGGTCCACGGCATCAAGCGCCGCACTTCGCTCTTCAACACCGCCCGTATCGACAGCATCTACGAGGACCCACACCTCCCCCATCGCCACTTCATCCTCCACTACGGCGATATGACCGACTCCTCATCCCTCATCCACATCGTCCAGAAAGTCCAGCCCGACGAGATCTACAACCTCGCCGCGCAGTCGCACGTCCAGGTCTCCTTCGAGGAGCCCGAGTACACCGCCAACTCCGACGCGCTCGGTGTTCTCCGCCTCCTCGAAGCCATCCGCATCCTGGGCCTCGAGAAGAAGACACGCTTCTACCAGGCCTCCACCTCCGAGCTCTACGGCCTCGTCCAGGAGATCCCGCAGAAGGAGACCACTCCCTTCTACCCGCGGTCGCCCTACGCCGTGGCCAAAATGTACGGCTACTGGATCGTCGTCAACTACCGCGAGGCGTACGGCATGTACGCCTGCAACGGGATCCTCTTCAACCACGAGTCACCCCTCCGCGGCGAGACCTTCGTCACCCGCAAAATCACCCGCGGCCTCGCGCGCATCAAGGTCGGCCTCCAGAAAGAACTCTTCCTCGGCAACCTCGACGCCAAGCGCGACTGGGGACACGCCCGCGACTACATCGAGATGCAGTGGCTCATGCTCCAGCAGGAGAAGCCGCAGGACTTCGTCATCGCCACCGGCCAGCAGTACAGCGTCCGCGACTTCGTCAAGCGCTGCGCCGATCTGCTCGATCTCGACCTTACCTGGCAGGGATCTGGCATCGACGAAAAGGCGACTGACAAGCAGGGCAACATCGTCGTCGCCGTCGATCCCCGCTACTTCCGCCCGACCGAGGTCGAAACTCTCCTCGGTGACGCCTCTAAAGCCAAACGCGAACTTGGCTGGTCCCCTCGCATCAGCTTCGACGAACTCGTCCAGGAGATGGTCGACTCCGACCCCAAATCCGCCCAGCGCGACGCCCTCGCCATCAAACACGGCTTCGACGCCTACAACGTCCGCGAAACCTGACCGCAAGCCACAGAACTCTCCGGCGAAACGAAACCTGTCGCTCAGCCCAAGCATCCCACCGTCAACACCCGAGGCAGCCTTTTCGTTTCTATTGCGCGACGAAACTGGTCATCACAAACCGACTTGTCGTTCATGAATAGGTTGGTCGCATGTTGAAGGGCGGACTGAAAACCAGGTAGAGATTGCGCTGTAGGCTTAGCTAAGTAGAGGTTCATCATGGATCGTCGGCAATTCACAGCTCATTCTCTGGCCGCCGTCGCAGGCACGGTAATCCTTCACAATCGTAGCTTCGCCGCCGCTCCGCTCTCCACAAATCAGGTTCCCGGATCTATACCCGATTCCTTGATACAGAAGGCGCGGTTTCCCGACGGATTTCTTTGGGGGACCGCTACAGCCTCCTATCAAAACGAAGGCGCGTGGAACGAAGACGGTAAGGGAGAATCTATATGGGACAGATTCACTCATACCCCCGGAAAGGTCAGAGGCGGCGTAACAGGAGATGTCGCCTGTGATCAGTACCACCGTTATCAGCAGGACATAGCATTGGCCAAACGCCTTAATCAAAAGAGCCAGCGTTTTTCGATCTCCTGGCCACGCATTCAGCCGAGCGGAACCGGTGCCCCGAACGCTAAAGGACTGGATCACTACAGCCGCTTCGTCGATACGTTGCTTGCAGCCGGAATCCGGCCTTGGTGCACGATGTATCACTGGGATCTTCCACAGGCACTGGAAGATCGTGGAGGCTGGCCAAACCGGGATCTTGCCAACTACTTCGCGGACTATGCCAGCATCCTCGCTAAGCATCTCGGTGATCGAATCACAGTTTGGGCACCCTTCAACATGCCCTGGGCGATCGCCTTTATGGGCTATGCTGCAGGCGCTGCCCCACCTCTCCGGACCAGCTTCAGCGACTTTCTCAAAGCGGCGCACACACTGGCGCTTGCTCAAGCCGGGGCGCACCGCGCAGTGAAAGCAGCCTCTCCCAAAGCGACCTTCGGAAGCGCTTATGAGATGGCTCCGGCATACCCGAAGACAGACTCAGAAGACGATCGCGCCGCCGCCGCCCGATACCATGCCATGAACAACGTCTTCTTTCTCGAGGCGGCAATGCACGGCCGCTACCCAAAGGCTTTCGTGGGACAACCTCCTTACGAGCTGATGGGCTTTAAGGCGGGCGACGAAAAACTGCTGTATGCGCCGCTGGACTGGGTGGGATTTCATTACTACACGCGTCGCATCGTCTCCGATGCAAGCAAAGAGCAATTTCTTGGCGGTGGCAACTTCAGCGGAACAGAGATTGAGAGCAATTCACCGGGCGGGCGCGACCCTTACACGCGCTTCCGCGCCGCGATGCCCACGGAGGGCCCGCTTACGGATGCCGGCCTCGAAGTTTGGCCGCGTGGCATCTACGACCTAGTCACGCAGATCTCAAGGGAATACAACCACCCCATCATCGAAATCACAGAGAGCGGATGCGGCTATCTGGACGGGCCCAATGAACAGCGAAATGGCCGCATCCCCGATGACCGCCGAATCCAGTGGTATGGCGAGGTACTCGCGGAACTGGCCCGCGCGATCGGGGATGGTGCGCGTGTTCGGGCCTTCCATGCCTGGACCCTTCTCGACAACTTCCAGTGGGCGGAGGGATATACCGAGCGCTACGGCTTGATCTATACCGACTTTCGCAACCAGAAACGTACCATCAAGGACTCTGGTCTTTGGTATGGGCGAGTCGCAAGCTCCAATCGGCTCGATGTGTGAACGGTGGTCAAGGACAAGCGAACGGGATAATAGGTAACGAGAGACGCGCTTCTCGAAAGCATGAGTGTCACGTCCTGAACATGTCTCCAGTGATTCGGACAGCGGTGGTCCTCGGGCACCGCTCACTCCCCCTCATCACGTCAATCCCCCCGCACCTCCTAAACGCCACCAGTTTAGACACTTTCCTTTGGCGCACAAACCTCTCCCCATCGGAGATACTGAGAGGGGGAGGAAAGGCCACCATCGCAAGCGACCGCAGACACGACCCGGCCAGTGCGAAGGTAGGTCCGGACCTAAACACAATAAATGGAAGACTTTGGGTACCAAGTACGGGGGGAGGGTACACCCCAACCCGCCACAAGAGGTACAGGATGCACACGCCGCACATGAAACCCGACGCCCGCATCTACATTGCCGGACACCGCGGCCTCGTCGGCTCCGCCATCGACCGCGAGCTCGACCGCCTCGGCTATACCAATATTGTCACCCGCACCCGCTCCGAGCTCGACCTCCTCGACCCCGCAGCCGTCGCCCGCTTCTTCGAGCAGGGGAAGCCCGAGTACGTCTTTCTCGCCGCGGCCAAGGTAGGCGGCATCCTCGCCAACAACACCTATCCCGCCGACTTCATCCGCGACAATCTCGCCATCCAGAACAACATCATCGATGCGAGCTACCATAACGGCGTCGACCGCCTGCTCTTCCTCGGCTCCTCCTGCATCTATCCCAAACTCGCCCCCCAGCCGATGCCCGAGTCCTGCCTGCTCACCGGCCCGCTCGAGCCCACCAACCGCCCCTACGCCATCGCCAAGATCGCCGGCATTGAGATGTGCTGGAGCTACAACCGCCAGTACGGCACCCGGTACCTGGCCGCCATGCCCACCAACCTCTACGGTCCGGGCGACAACTTCGACCTCGCCAACTCCCACGTTCTTCCCGCCCTGATGCGCAAGACCGCGGACGCCGTCCGGGCGGGATCCAACGAGATCACCGTTTGGGGAACCGGCACCCCCCGCCGCGAACTGCTCTACTCCGATGATCTGGCACAGGCGTGCGTCTTCCTCCTAAACCTCCCCGAGCCCGCCTACAACTCCCTCCTCGTCGACGACGCGCCACCGCTCATCAACATCGGCACCGGGGAGGACGTCACCATTCGCGAGCTGGCGGAGACGGTCGGCCGCGTTCTCGGCTTTCGCGGATCCTTGGTCTTCGACGCGAGCAAACCCGATGGCACTCCCCGCAAGCTGATGGACGTGACCCGTCTTCATAACCTCGGCTGGAAACACGTAACTACTCTGGAACAGGGAATCGCGCAGACTTGGGAGGCAGTTCAGGCTCAGCTATCCTGAGAGTTGCAAGCTTCCCCTCGTCACTGCTCCACTTATTCTCTGTTTGCAGCGCTTGTTCTCTGTCTGCGGCGCTTGCGAATCCCGCCTTGGCATAGTCTGCTCGAGTCTCCCCCTCGCTCAGATTTGGTCATACAAACGGTGAGGGTCGTCCTTCGCTCCACCTGCTGGAACACTTCCATCTCCAATCTGTGCCGAAGCGGTCGACCGAAAGTGGGATTAACCCGCCCACGACCACCCCCTAAACTCACGACATATCGCAGCCCATTCACTGAGGCGCGAACTGTCACATTTGGGGTCTACACCCATGCATCGCTTTTTCCTGATTCGATGCCTCGCCGTTGCTGCACCTTTTCTCATCGCTTCCACCGCTGCCCATGCAGTCACTCGCGGAGCCATCGCAAGCTCCACTGTTGCAGAGCAGCTTCTGTTGACCCAGGCCAATGCCGACCGCGCCGAGCAGAACCTTCCTCAACTCAAGCGCGATCCCATGTTGGCCCAGGCAGCCCTCTACCACGCCTATCAAATGGCGGACCATGCCGACATCTCTCATGGCTTTCCTGGTGAGCCCGACCTCTCCGCCCGTGGCGCCAGTGCAGGCGTCCGCTTCTCGCTCATCACCGAGAATGTCGCCGAAGCGGGTGAGCCCACCATTATTCACAACATGTGGATGCACTCCGAAGGGCACCGCGCCAATCTCCTCGATCCAGAGGTAAACGTCGTCGGGATCGCTGTCGTCACCCGTGAGCACCAGGTGTACGCCGTCGAAGACTTCGCCTCCACCGTCGATGTGCTGTCGCTCAACGACCAGGAGACTGCCGTGGCCACCCTTCTCTCCACGACTGGGCTCAGCATCGCTCCATCAAGTTCAGAGGGCCTCGCCAACGCACGCCAGACCTGCGGCATGTCCACCGGGTACGCCGGCCTGCGCCAGCCCTGGTTCATCATGCGCTACACCGCCTCGCGTCTCGATCAACTTCCACCGCAGATCAAGGCCCGTCTCACCACAGGCAAGTATCACCAGGCAGTGGTCGGAGCATGCTCCCCCGCTGAGCGCAGCGCTTTCAGCTCCTACAACATTGCGATCCTGCTCTATCCTTAGAGCGCGCCAGTTCATGTCTCAGAACAATGCCGGCGAAGCCGTCCTCTTGAGTGTTCGCAGTTCGGAAACGAAGCTCTACCCCCCCTTCACAGGCCAGCGAGCGCCAACTCTTCGGCCGTCGCAGGCAGGGTAGGCTCCATCTCGAGTACATCGTTGAAGCGGCTAAAGTAGTTAAACAGGCCAATGGCTGCCATCAACTCCACGACCTCGCCCTCACTGAAGCAACGTCGCAGCCGAGCGAAGTCTTCCGGGGTGTACCCATGCGCGTTCAGCGTCATCACCTCCGCCAGATGAATCGCGACTCGTTCGCACTCGGTAAATCCGCCCCCGTGAGACGCCTCGGCCATTGCTCCGAGCTGATCCTCTGTCCACCCAAGCGTTCTGCAGATGGCAGAGTGCGATGCCAGGCAGTAGGGCGTGCGGTTAAGCTGTGATGTCCGGACAATCACAAGCTCCTTTAGCGCTTTGGGCAGAGTGCCCTATTCAGTACCGCCTCCATGTGCGCAATGATCGTCGCGAATATCTCGGGCCGGTGTGCCATGGTCCGGAACATGTTCGGCACATTTCCGCGCTCGCGGAGGTACCGGTCATAGATCGCAAGCGCCTCCTCCCCCACCTCATGTCGCCCCAGCCTTGAAACTCGTGGTTTGTCTTCCGTTCCGCTCACAGTCGCTCTCCCACTCACCTCCCATCCTATGCCTAAGGATGATGCAATCAAGCTCGTAGGCCCCCCATCTGCTTTGACCCAGCACCCTCCATTTGCTATAACTAGATCTGCGAAGCAGCGCGTGCTGTATGACGGGCTCCCTCTCTGTTCCTGAGTAGCTCAATGGCAGAGCATTCGGCTGTTAACCGAAGGGTTGTAGGTTCGAGTCCTACCTCAGGAGCCAATCAAATCAACAACTTAGAGAAGTAAAGAGTCGGTAGGAACTAAGAAAGTGGGTCCACTGTACCCATCTTTGTACCCACACTCTTTCAAAACGGGTGCTGTACCAATAGCAGCCGAGCTCAGTTGCCGCTCCCCACCGTGGCCGGTTTGAATCCCAATTCCCACGATCGCTTTCAGCTGTCGATGCGCCTTGGCGCCTTGACCGGATCCTGCTCCTGCTCCAATCTCCACTCGCGCCCAGAGATGGGCGTGCCAAACCGAGATGCGGAGGGACCATGGCGCCTTACAAGAGAGGTGGGATCTGGTGGTACAAGTTTTATTTCGCTGGACGATTGATCTGCGAATCTTCGAAGTCGACCTCGAAAACCGTTGCAAAGGGAGCAGAACAACAGCGAAGGCGGGAGCTTGAGACTGGCTTCCATGACCTCAAGGAGGTTCGCCAGCAGCGCATTCGCTGTCTCAGGGAAATCATTAAAGAGTATCTGGTAGGCTACCGCCTCCGGTATCGCTCGGCGACCTTCGCAGAGTACGCTCTGGGCCACGTCTCGCGTCTGCTGGGCGGGGAATTGGTCGTTGATGTTAGCGAAGCCACGGTGCTTGCCTACCAGGAGAGTCGCCTACGCGAGAAGGCGGCACCTAAGTCCATCAACGAAGAAGTACGCTTTCTGCTGAAGATGATGGGTGACTCGGGCGAACTCATTCGGCTGCATCTTCGCAAGCAGAAGCAGCTCAAGCTGGCAGTCAGCAAGCAGATCGGTAAAGCCTTTGACAGTGAAGAAACAGAAAGCCTGACCGAAAGGGCAAGAGAATCGAAAAGTCCACACATGTATCCGGCCTTTATGCTGGCTCGCAACGCGGCGCTGCGCGACTCGGAGATCAAGACGCTTACCTGGGGCCGGGTCAATCTGAAAGCGAAGACCCTTCAGGTGGGCAAGTCGAAGAGCGATGCCAGCGAAGGTCGCATCATCCCCTTGAATTCAGATCTCTTCGACGCGCTGGTTGAACACCGTGCCTGGTATCAGGAGAGGTTCGGGGAGGTCCGATCGGAGTGGTATCTCTTCCCGTGGGGCAAGCCTATGCCCCGGGATCCGACTCGGCATGTGACGTCGCTCAAGACAGCCTGGAAGAATATGCGTCGAAAGGCGGCGGTTACGGGACGCTGGCATGACAACCGGCACACCCTCATCACGGAGATGGCAGAGAGCGGTGCGGGGGACGAAACCATCATGTCGATTGCCGGTCACGTGGATCGACAGATGCTCCGCCACTACAGCCACATTCGTACGGAAGCCAAAAGAGACGCCCTCCAGACGGCATTGAACAACCGACGCCCCTCGACGAGACAAAGAGCAAAAGCCTAGGAGCTTGTTGAAATAGCTTTTCGGCTGGGGCTGGACGGGTAGAGAGCAGGCTTGATGCGGTGATAGCGGGTGGCTTTTCGGGCTGATGCGAGGCCGTGAGGGCCGTTTTGAACACCCAACCGGGGTTCAGGCGCACTGCTCCCTGAGTCCTTCCGCGGGTTGTTGTGCAAGCAGCCTGGGCAGCCGGAGCAGGTTGTGGGCGGCGCAGCTGAAGACGAACAGCCAGTCCACGTTCGCGAGGCCGCGCAGCTTCACCTGGCGCAGCGGGCCGGTCTGCTTGAGCCAGCCGAAGCCCTTTTCGACCAGCCAGCGGCGGCTCAGGCTACACGCGTAACCCGGATGCCGCGTGGTTCTGCGGTCCAGGCTGGAGCGGCGTCCGCTGTTGTTGCTGGTCACATGCGCGGTGACGTTCAGCTCGCGTGCGGCGGCGACGAAGTCGCGCGTGTCGTAGGCCTTGTCGGCGCCCACTGTGATGCGTCGTGAGCGGTCTTTCTGCTTCTCGTGCAGCATCAGCAGGGCGGCATCGCGTTCGGCATGCCCATCGGCGTGGGTCACCATCGCGGCCGCGATCAGACCGTGCCGATTCTCCACCAGCGCATGGCCCAGATAGCTGAGCCGGGACTCCTTGCCGTAGCTCTTCCGGTACAGCCTCGCATCGGGGTCGGTGGTCGACACGTGCGTCTCGTTGGAGCGCTTCTGGCCATGGAAGTTGGTGCCGTCGCCCTCGTCCGAGCCGTCCTTGGGCCGATAGCTCTTCTGCGACGCCCAGGCCTGGATCAGTGTGCCATCGACGGTGAAATGATCGTCGCTCATTAAGCGCCTCGCCTGCCGGTCCACCTCCGCGAAGAAGCGCTGTGCCACCTCGGACCTGAGTAGCCGTACGCGGTTTTTTGAAAACACCGCATGGTTCCACATCGCGTCATCCATGCTGAGCCCCACGAACCAGCGGAACAGCAGGTTGTAATCGATCTGCTCCACCAGCTGTCGCTCCGAGCGCACCGAATAAAACACCTGCAGCAGCAGCGCCCGCAGCACATACTCCGGCGCAATCGAGGGCC
>JAABVA010005831.1_pt1 | contig 11051 bp, 8 predicted proteins | sample 5560331 | NCBI WGS metagenome assembly JAABVA01 (sample SAMN12812661, study PRJNA571458) | rock metagenome | isolation source: Antarctica rocks | place: Antarctica: Victoria Land, Mt New Zealand sud | collected 2016-01-07 | reverse complement strand
CGACAAGGGCGCAAGAGCCAAGGCTAAAGACGGTGGCAGAATGACTCCTTTACAGATCGTAAATAAGCAAGCCTGGAGCGACAGCGTAGCACATGTGCGTAGGGTGCTTCAGGACGCTCCCAGTTGAAGTTAGAACAAGAGGCTGTATAAAACTTCACCACACGGAAGAACTTGCTCGCGTGCCAGTGCTCCTAGTTCGGTCTAGCTTCGCTAGACCAGGGTTAGCGGCTTCCGGCATTGAAAATGTCAAACATAGAAGGAGTGGCTAGTGAAATGAACGTGTAATCATAAGTGTCTAGCTACTCTATGAAAATGTGGCCCTATAAGAAGACCTTCAATCAGCAAAAGAAAAAACTTTTATTCATAGCAAACTGTTTATTCTAGTAAACTTCACATGTTTCTGAAATCTTCATAGAGCTTTAAATCACTAAGATAATGAAATGAGACTGAAAGTTTAATATACTTTCTCAGCTCATTTTGACAATAATGAGATAGAAAATGAAGATACATTTTCTTTATTCATAAAGTCAAAAAAGATATGTTATATCTCTGATTTAATTCAAATAAGTGTCTCTTAAGTTTTAAACTTAAGTGTTATATCATTAAATCACAAGATCTTTTACTGACTGATGAGACTCATAAGATTTGTAAAATGAGTAAATTTCAGTATTAAAAGTGACTTTATAAGTCTGTTAATGACTATGTTGTTTGTTAAGATGTAATTGAGATGAATAAATCTGTAAAATTTAACTTTTCTTATAAAGTGATGATGTATGTCAATGTGCTTCATACAGATGTGAAACTCAGAATTTTTAATTAAAACAATAGTTTTCTAATTGTTTATTTAAATCATAACTGTCTTAAATTTCTTTAACTTTAACTCTTTAAGTAATTTCTTTATTCAGACTACTTTCTTTGTAATCTTTATTAAGATCATGTACTCTGCTTTATAAAAGAATAAAATGACTGTTTTTTGATATTTTAAACTTCAGAATACTGATTCATTTATTGAAAGAAATGAATACTCATGCTATATTATGTCATCTAGTGAAATCTCTAAACTGTGTTGCCTATGAGCACATCTTGATCAAGAAAGTTACAGAAGAAGTAGAAAGAATGTTGATTGCAGTTAATGTAAGTAGAGTCTTCATTCAATCTTTGATGTTAATTTTACTTTACTTTATAGAAGTAGCTAGAACATCACTTCTCAACATTTTTACTTAATGAGACTGCATCTATTGACTCTCACTGACAGTAAACATCAGATAATTAAATGCATTGCTAAGAATTCAACAAATCATTTAAGAGTTCAATTAATCATTAACAGTGAGTCTTATAAATTCAATAAACTGCTTAAAGATTCATTTAAACAGAGACTTAATAAGCTTATCAGTAATCATCTCTTAACTGAGTATAAAGTCTATCTGAATCTGATTGCACTTATGCAGATTGTGAATGTTGTGATAGAAGACATTGATGTGCTTTAACTGCTCATGTATATGTGCATTCTTAATTAAAATCAAAATAACTTAATTATCTTCTCTAAACTGAATAAGTAAAGAAGCTCAATGAGCTTTATTTTCTTGAATGTTTATGCAGTATAAATTGACTTCAAGATATTTATCTATGTTTATGTCTCTTAACATCTGTTCAAGCCAGATCTCAGTCTTTGTGCATATTGACATAATCATATATTTGATCTCAGTGATTAAGATAATGACAGACTTCTGTTTTTAACTTGTTCACAACACTGATTCATCTTTAAACATATAAATGTATTTTAGAATTAATTTCTAATTCTGCTTGTCTGAAGCATAGTTAAAGTCAGAGTATTTAAGCATTACTTGACTCTCATTAAAGCTGTACATGATGCTGAGATTAATGATTGATCTTATATACTGCAGTAATTTCTTAAATGCATGTTCATGATGCTCTGCAGAATTGCTGAGATATTGATTTAATCAATTTAGTGTGAAGACAATATCTAATTAAATATGAATTACTGTGTACATTAAGCTTTTAATTGTCTGTTAATACTGTCTTTAATCTATTCTTTGATCAGTTGAGTTGATAAGACAAAGAATGTTATATTTGTTAAGTGAAATGCTGATGATTCTGTGCTTGTCAAATTGCATGTAAAGATTCTTTAATATCTTATTTATGTAGTGAGTCTGATTCAGGTGCAGGATCCTCATTTTATAATTATGTATAACTTAAATGTCAAGAATTTTCTGTATCTTTCTTAAATTCTTAACTTTGAACATGTCTGCAAGAGCTTGCTTAAATCAGAGAATGTGTAGCAGATTTATTGAAGTCATAATAATATTATTTACATAAAGAAGCAGCATGATTCTTTTAATGCTGTGAAGAAGAAGACAGAAATCAGTCTTACTTTAATGAAAACTTAACTTAAGCAGTTTAGTAACACATTGTTTATGTTAATTCTATGTGACTTACTTAAGATCATAAAGACTGTGCAGTATGCACAGAACATGATTAGATGTGATATTGACTTCAGAAGAAAGTATTATATAGATTATTTTTTTCAGAAAGAATTCTGTGAAAATGTTATTGATATTTACTTGATGACACTCTAGATTCTTGAGTGCAATGATAGTCAGAAAGACTTGTAAAGTGTTAAATTTAACAATAAGAATAAAGATATTCTTATAATCAACACTGTATGTCTATAAGAAGTCTCTTGTCACAAGTCTTGTCTTAAGCTTATTTAAAAATCTGTTGATGTTCAGCTTAAGTTTAAAGACTTATTTGCTGATCATAATGTTAATTTTTCTTGATGACACAGTCTCTTCTCATATTTCATTTACTGTCAAGGCTGTCAGCTCTGCATAAATGATGTTTTTTTACATTTCTTCTCAGATTGAGTCTCTCACTGCTTCAGCATAGATGACAAATGTTGAAATGTTAAATCTGATTATAGAATCTTCTTTATCTGTAAAGAATGTCATAAGTGTCAGTATAATTCTTAATATTTTGATTAAGAGCTCATTCACATCTTAATCATTGTTGTCATTGTCTTTCTTTTATTTTGAAATCTCAATGCACAGAAAGATTCTGACTTCTTTAAGTGTCACTGTCTTAACTTAATCAGTGTTGATCTTCTTATTTAATGACTTGTCTAAATTAACTGTAGTCAACTTAATCTTATGTTGTTTATCTTAAGACTTGTCAGTCTTAATTATAATCAAGTTAGACTGCATCTTACTGTTTTAAGTTATGAATGTCTGATCTGAAGCTGTGACCTTTATAATGATTAACTTCTTTTATAAATGTTCAATGAATCTTCTATTTAGAAGAACATTTAATATCTATTGTTGCAGTTTAAGATTAATAATATCTTTCTTCTTGCTTTCAGCAAACTTTACAGTGTAACTCTTAATGATGTGCTTAAGATCTGAAGCTTAAAGCTGATATTGCTTTGTGATTTTCTTAATGTAGCTTATGAAAACTCTTACTTATTCTTAATTTATGAATTTGTTGCATCTATCTTCAGATAATAACTTGAGATCAATGTAGCTGTAATATTTGCATTCTTATATATAAATGTAATTAATGCATGACTTCACATTGATGAAAGCTTTCTTGAGAGTTGTCTACTTGCTATTAATTAAGAGATCAGTTGCTGTTCAATTGCAAAGATAGGCATTTGTCTGTGCTGTCTGCACTTAGAACTTTATTAATAATTATATTTCTTTAATTATGATGTGCACTGAGTTCTCAGTGATTTGAATGACTCTTTTGACAATGTCATTCTAAATTGACATGTAGAACACTGTGTATTGTGATGTAATGTTAAGAGACTTGTATCAGTCATTTAAAGTGAACTTTAACTTCATTTTATTGTCACTTTGTACAGCAAGAATCTTTGCATCAATCTGAAGTTCAGTCTTCAGCTATCATTCTTACAGTGTCTGTGAAGTCTCATCATGTTGCTTCAGTAATATTGTTCATGTCTTTCAGAAGTAATTATCTATTATCTTCAGAAAGTACTGATATTCATTAAATGACAAGAATAATGAGCTGTATATATCAATGAAGACAAGAACAAGAATGTTAGTCTTTCTTTTGCTTACAGTGTAATCTTACTTATTGATGAACTTAATTAGAACACAAATCTCATATATGTTCTTGTTGTTCTCAATGATGAGAATTGACTTTTCAAGAATTGTTATCTTGTAAAGATTATGCAACTTTGCAGAATCAAGATGAACAAATTGTTGATGTTAAAATCTATAAGTCTTAATCTTTTCATTCAATGACACAGTATTGATGTTTAAAGAGTTGATCATAAGATTATGCTTATAAGTCTAAACATATAAGCTTGTATCTAAAGCAGCAGTAGAGAAGGCAGTCTCTGAATGTAGTATGTGCACTACAGATATCAAAGTAAATTCATTAAGACTCTTTGCAATGTATTTAACTATATAGACTTCATCTTACTCTGATGCTTCTATTATAATCTTGCTGTGCTTATCATACATTTGAAAACAGTGTTAATTAAAGCTTCTATACAGTTTCATTTTGCACATCTGCTTTCTTAACAGAAGATTGATCTTAAGTTTAGACATATAAAATGTTGAACTCAGTCTTACAGAATTTTCTGATTTAACTTGCATAATAATTACTTCACAATAATGAGAGTATAAATGTCTCTTCTTAACTTTAATTTGTTGACATCTCATTTGTATGAGGAAATCACTGAAGAGTTAAAGTTAATTAATTATGTATGAGAAGAATTCAGAGTCTGCAATTTATTTAAATTTAAGCATCTTACTGACAGTCTTCTTAAACAGAGCAGTAATTTCATTATTAACTTTCTCTTTCTCTTTAAATTCAGAGAAGAAGTCATTGTTGTCACTGTCACTGACTTCTGCATTAAAAACTCTGTATCTCTTTTCTTTTTCTTTATAGACTGACTTTTAATACAACTTAACTGCAGTCAATCTGTACAGCTTAACTGCAGTTAATCTGCTTGCCTTCTTTTGAGTATCTTGCTTAATGTCAGAAAGAAATTTGCAATCTTTAATGAAGTGAGAGTTGTTGCAAAGAAAGTACTTAATAAAGCAGTAAGAAAAATGATTACTGTCTGAGCTAAATGATCTGCAATAATGTTGCTTAATATTAACTATGTAATGATTTGATAAACTGCAGTTCTAATTCATTAAATATTAATCTTCTTTCTGTTTATCTATTCACAAGACAATAACAGTCTCATCAGTCTTAAGTTATGTCTCTTTTTTCTGAAGCTTTTATAGATCTTTCTTGACATCTGAATTGTTCTGAGCATCAATGATATTGCAGATCACAATGTATTTAACTAATAATGCTTAAAGCAGTGTTTAAAATTGTTGTTCTGATTTGAACAATCTGATTATATCAGACTAAGTTGCAGCAATCTTTCTGTTAAGTTTGCTCAGATAAATTTATACTTCTTTAATAAATATATTTTCTGACATTCTGTATTCAACAAACTCTGTTAAATATTGTCTCTCAGTTATCTGCAGCTTCTTTTTATACTTAAACTTTAGCACATCTCAAACATTCTTTATGCTGATTTTATTCATTAAATATTCTTGATCATCTGTGTTTATGCAAATAATAAGTCAATATAAGATCTTTATATTGATTTTCTGATTTTTAAAGCTGAGACTGCTGAGAAAAAATGAGTCTAAGAATTTACTAATTAATGTGTTGACTATTAAGACTTTAATAACATTTTATAGATCTTTTTCTATCAATTATCTTCTCATAAGAGTAAATCATTGATTGCAGTTCTTATAAGTAAGAATTGAAATGAGTTGTTGCTTTATAAAGAAGTTGTTGAAGTTCATGATGACAATAGTTGACATGTAGTATAAGAAGTGAATAAAGTAAAATAACAATGTATGCATTGAAAATAATATAAATAAAATAAATAGAAAGCTTTTGTGTCTTTTGTTCTGTAAAATAATAATGCTTATTTATCTCAATGACTTATATTAAGCTACTGAAGAACAGTACTTTCTGAGTAACTGTGAATGCTTATTTATCTATTCAATAAGATACATATCAAGCTGCTGAAAGAACAGTACTTCTATAAATAACTGTAAATGCTAATTTTTGCTAAGATTAATTCTTCTTAAATCTTCTGAGTCAAATGTACTCAGCTACTGAAGATGCTTGTTTGCCTAACAGATATATATTAAGCTGCTATCACTGTGCTGATTTCATTAAAGTCAGATTTATCATAAATCTCAATAATCAGTAATACTGCTAAAGCTGAATTTACTGTAAACTTTAAAAGTCTGTAAACTCAGCTGCTGCATACATTAAAAGTATACACTTTCTCTGAGAAGCTTCTTGCTAACTGAGCTCATAATTTATTAAAAGAAATGAATACTCATGCTATACTATGTCATTTAGTGAAATCTCTAAACTGTGTTGTCTATGAGCACATCTTAGTTGAGAGAGTTACAGAAGAAGTAAAAAGAATATTGACTGCAGTTAATGTAAGTAGAATCTTCACTCAGTCTCTGACATTAGTTCTACTTCACTTCATAGAAGCAGCTAGAACATTGCTTCTCAACATCATTAATTATTTTAAATATATATCTCAATGTGAATCTTCTCAATTCAAGATCTTTCTCTCAGTCTAAATTTAAATATTTTAGCAATTTAAATCAATTACTCAATTTATACTCAAGAATAATGTTTAAAGTTCTTTACACATATTAAAATATTCATTTCAGAGTCTTTCAATGTGTATTGTTAGAATTATGTGCAAACTGATTAAGAGTTAACATCATATATGTAATGTTGAGTTAAGTTTGTATCATAATGTACATAAAAAATTTTATAATCTTTTAATATTGAGTTATTAGCTCTGATTTAGCTGTTTTAATAATTTTTGTAAGATAGACTTTAAGTTTCATTGAAGTTGTGACTGTCTTGACATTCTGTAGACTGAAGTCTTTGAGCATCTCTGTAAAATAAATTTTCTGTAATAGAATAAAGATTCATAAAGTTCTGTTTTATGTAATTAGCATTTTTAAGTAATGCTTACACATCTCACAGTTAGTCATTTCAAAATGATTACTCAATTTAATCTTAAGATCTAGAATTTTGTTCTTATTAAGTTTACATAAAAAAATATCATTAACATAAACAGCAACAATTAAAATTTTCTTTCTAAACACATTATTGTCTACATAGATCTGTGTGTATTCAAGGCTGACAAGAAAGCAGTGTATTATTTTATATTATAGATAAGATAACTGTTTTAATTCATATAGAGCTTTCTTTAATTTGTATATTTTGTCTTTTTGTTTTTCATATTCAGTGAGTTAAATCATATAGACTTCTTCTTTTAAATCATTATGTAAGAAAGCTGTTTTGACATTTATTTGTTTCAATTTGTAGTTGTAAAATACAGCTATAATAAAGATGACTTTATAAGTCATTAATTTGACAACTATTACAAAGATCTCTTTATAGTTAATTTCAAATTGTTGTTTAAATTCTTTGACTACTCATTGAGCCTTATGTCTTAGAATTGAGCTGTTAGATTCTCTTTTATAATGATAAATTTATTTGCTTTTTAAAACTCATTGATTAGATAACAATGTCTTTAAAGTTTATGTAAAGTTAATCATTAACAAATTATATTTACTATTCATTGCTTTCTTTCAGTCTTTCAACTCATGACTTGCAATTGTCTATTTAAACATTTAAGATTTACTCTCAGAGTCTTTTTTCTTTTTTATAACATCAATAATTGTATTAAATACAGTCAGATAGATCATGATTACTTTAAGCTTTAGCTTTATAGAAAGTTATCTTTCTCTTTCAGAGCATTGAGACTCAGTTAATACTGATTTATCAATTATAAAAAAAATATTTATAACATTTTCTTTCTTTTTCTTCATTTCTTCTAACTGATTTAACAATATCAGTATAAGAAAGTATGATGACACATACTCTAAAGATGATAATAATGATAAAAGTTGAAAAGAAAATAAAAAAAATAGTTGCATACTTTCTTGTTCTGCACTAATAATGTAAAGTTAAGTGACTTTAGAAATTAAGACTGCAACTTTAACATTATAGATCAATGAATCTTTATTAAACTGTACATTTCTTGTTTTAATTATTCAGTCTATCTTTTTCTTTTCAGAAAGCTATACTCTATATTGATTTCTTTCTTTATATTTAACAAGAATTCTCTTATTGCTTTAAGATTCAAATTTAATTCTTATTATTTAGATCTTCTTTAAAATATACATATATACTATGCATTTAAAACACTGAAGATGTCTAAGATTGATGAGATTTGTTAATCTATTCTTATTAAAAGATTTAAACAGTAGCTAAATTGAGATCTTATTGTTCTTAAAAGCTGATGTTGAGAGTCAATTAAGAAGATAGCATGCTGTTTTAACAGTCTTTGCTTATAAAGTTTCAGAGACTTCATTATTCAGAATTATAACTTTAACTTTTGCTGTCAAAAGTTCATTACTTCTTTTTGTCATCTCATTCTGCTTCAGTTCATAAGAAACTGTTGTTTCATAGATAATTTCTAAACTTCATAATCATTTAATGATGAGCTTATTCTCAAATTTCTTTTCATTGTCAAGTTGTATCTATGCAATTTGTAAATTCATCTAAATAAAAAGCATATTAAGAAACTATTCAATTTTATCTTTTGCCTAATCTTTCATTTTTATATTACAAACATATTGTCAGCAAGTAAGATCATTCATGAAGACTATATATTACAAGAACTCATCATATACTTTTGACATAACAGAGTTAATGACATCAATATGAATTAATTTAATCATCTTTATAACTCAATTTTATAATTCTCTTAAGATCTTCTTCTTTTGATTTGTTCTCATATAGACATCATATAAGTATAATGATGTTTTCATAAGTTCTTATAAGTTAAGTCTCACTATTCTGAGATTCTTTAACACATTATTAAGACTTAAATTCTCTATATGATCAAGATATTAATATTAAGTAGTTCTTGAGATCTTGTTATCTTTAATAACTGACATAATCTTATTCTTGTTTACAGATTTTCTTGTTGTTAAAGTTTAAAGATAATATAGCTTATCTTTATGTACTGTATAATTAAGCATATTCTTTACTTTATTCTTTAAATGTAATAATTCATTCTTAATTTTGATCAATATCTCTTTCTTTTTAACTGTTTCAATTAAGAAGAGATTGAGCTCTATATTAGATATAAGATAAACATTCATTAAAATAATATTTTAAGTCTTTTCATTGCTGTTCTTTAGCTCTAAGTTAATCATTTCTATCTTTTAAGCATGCATTACTTCAGATACTTTTCTTATAGAGAATTCATTGTTAAACATTTTAATCAAGTTAAATACAGAGAGATTACAGTACATATATTGTGTTGTGCTGAAGTCAGTTATTCATAATATCTTATTAATTATAAGATTATAGCTCTCTACTACAGTCAAGATCACTGAGTTCTTATTATACTGCTTATCTTTAGAATTTAAAATTTTCTTCTTTTTTTTTTCTTTTTTCTTTTTAGTCTCTTACTTCTTTTTTATCTCTTTAAACATCTTTTTCAGATGTAACTTTCAGCAATTGTTCTCAGAGTGAACTGCTTTCTTACAGTAAGTATACATTTCATTTTCATTTTTATTTTTATCAGCATTTCTTTTCTTATTCTTTCTCTTCTTATCTTTATGATTTCTCTTTTTACTCATTAAAACAAGCTTCTCATTCTTTTCTTTAAGACACTCTTCATCAATTAGTTCAGCAATCAAGTTATTAAGAAATGAGATCACATTATGAGTCTTAGAGCATTTCATCATTACTTATTGAAAATAGAAGAATTCTAGATTTAATAGAAAAGTAATGATCTTCAGAATTTTGTTAATAACAAGATTGAAGATCACAATTTCTTATAAGAGTGTCTTATATTTCAGAGTATAAGCATCAACAAAGAAGTATTGATTGAGTTGATAGACATATAGATTGTTAAATAAAATATATTTAAGATTAAATCTATAAAATAAATAAAGATATACAAGATGATTTTATATCTCTTTTGCTGTTTTTATGTCATCTATAATGATAGTGATCTTCAAGCTAACAATAAAAATAATAATAACTGTGATCTTGTTGTTCTGTATGATTTAGTCAGCTTAAGTAATGTTGATTAAAATTGTCAATGTAATCATCATTATTTTAAATATAAATTCTTTAGTCATTACTGACTGACTCAAAACATCTAACTTTAATGAGAATTCAACATCACTTTCTATTATTAAATCTCATAATTCAGCACTCATTAAACTGTATTTAATCAACATTCTTCATGATAAGTAGTCTGTTAATCTCTTAAGTTTTGTAACTTTTGAAAATGTAAAGTCATATGACATTGTAGTTATTTTGTATGATGAGAACATTTAAATTGATGATGAAGTTGTTTCTAATGTAAAGATTCAACTTTAATATGATTATGAGAATTGTTTTTGACTGTTTTATTTATGAATTTATAACAGTTTGATGTGAATAACTTCTCATTATACATTGAATTCACTTTATCTCTTAAGACTCTTTCTAGTGTCTATGAAATAACAACAACAATGAGGTGTTTTTCTTTCATCATTTTGAATAGAAACAAATGACTTAATGAATAAATGAATTTCAAAGAATATCAATATGCATCTGAGCTCATAATCTGTCAAATATAGAAGAAGTAACTAGTGAAATGAACATATAATCATAAGTGTTTAGTTACTCTATGGAAATGTGACTCTATAAGAAGGCCTTCAATTGACAAAAGGAAAAACTTTTATCTGTAGCAAACTGTTTGCCCTAGCAAACTCCGCATGTTCCTGAAACCTCTGTAGGGCTCTGAACCACTAAGGTAATGAAATGAGGCTGAAAGTTTGACAGAAAATACCTTAGTCTCGTTCCGTGGATCTTCCGGCCCGCCTACTTGGAAACGTCATCAAATCTCAGAGGCGTTGCAGATGAGGCCAAGGTACCGAGGCGATGGA
>JAABVA010005830.1_pt1 | contig 11051 bp, 11 predicted proteins | sample 5560331 | NCBI WGS metagenome assembly JAABVA01 (sample SAMN12812661, study PRJNA571458) | rock metagenome | isolation source: Antarctica rocks | place: Antarctica: Victoria Land, Mt New Zealand sud | collected 2016-01-07 | reverse complement strand
GGCGCCATCGGCGCCTTCATCGACGGCTGGAACGAACGCTGCACACCCTTCGTCTGGACCAAACCCGCCGACCAACTACTCGACCACTGCCGCCCAGGTAAAAGAACCTCGTTCACGCGACACTAGGACCTGCTGGTAGTCGGCGGCACCAAGCCGGACACCGTGGACGGCGACGGGCTGCGCGGGATACCCCCGTCGACCTACAGCTCGGGTGGGGGGTGCAGTGGTTGACCGGCACCATCTTCGGCGATCCGAACGCTGCCCAGCTGCCGTTGCTCACCGGCGACCTTGCTGCCTACTCGTCGGCCGCTACGTCGAGTCGCCTCCCAGGTTCGCGACCTGTTCTCGGGCCGGAGAGCTGCGCTACGTAGGTCGGTGCACCTGCATGATGACGGTGCCGAAACCCGCCGAACTGAACGCCGACAACGTTCGGGGGTTGCGCTTGTAATCATGGGTTGTTCAGCACCCAATGAGTCAGGCCGCCAGCCGCCGGTTCCGGACGTTGATGGGCTGGTGGAGTCGGGGGGACTGGTCCACGGCCCCGGTGGCCAACACCCGACGGGCGGCGGCAAAGTCGGCGCGGCCGTCACCGCGGCGGGGGTGCGCCGGCCAGGCCGGGGGAGTGTCGGTCGGGTCGAGCACGACCAGCTGCCCCAGACCGGGACGGCGGCTGGCAGCGGTGCGGCGGGGGGCGTGCATCCAGGTGAGCTCGTCGGTCCACCAGGCGAACGCCTCACGCTCCAGGGCGTAGCGCCGGGCCCGGTCAACCAGCCGACCGGCGACTCCCAGCCGGACAGCAGCCGAGTCGCGCCGGTCGGCTCGAACCACAGACCACCCTTTCGGCGTACGTCTGGCCAGGCGTGCGGCTCGAAGTGCGCCGAGTCGAATGCCAGTGTCCTCTGTGGTGGTGCCCAGTTGATGGGCAAGCTGGCTGGTACTGGCAGGTTGGCTGGTGAGGATGGCGTAGAGCTGGCCGGTGGCATGCCCAAGGCCGCCGGCAGGAGTGAAGATGTCGTGGGCCGCGGCGCCCAGCCTGGTACGCAGCAGCGTGAGCCACCGGTTTCGTTCGGCGCTACCAGCACCAGGGGGGCGCGGGGCCGCTTGTGACCGGCCTGGTACGTCTGCGACTGTGGACAACCCCTCGTTCAAGATCCACGATGCGGCGCGAGGACCGTCGGCGGGGGCATGGCGGGTGACCCAGCCGTCCCGGGACAGGCGCAGCAGCGCGGTGCGGGCGGTTTCCCGGCCGATCCCGCAGACCAGCCCCAGGCGGCGGATGTCGGCCTCCACCACCGGGCTCACCGCGTGCAGCACCAGCACGCACAGCGCGTCCAGCACCCGGCGGTCCGCCGGCCCACCTGGGCCGGCCCACCTGCCTGCCGCGGCGTCCGCGCGGGTCTGGACTTGCTCGACCACGTCGGCAAGGGCGGCCGCGCGGGGCTCGAACGTCGGGTCCTCGAGGTTGCTGGCGCGGGGGTGGGCGGCGACCCAGCGCACCGCCCGGTCCCACTGGCGGGCCAGCACCGCCCGGGACTCACCCGGGCTGCGGACCCGGCGCGGCACACCCGGTCCCTGGCCCTGGGAGCGGACGTGCTCCAGGCCGGGGGAGCGGGCCACCAGGGCAGCAATGTCGGCGCAGCGCCACCGGGCAGCCGCGGCGCCGTTGAGCACTCGGCACAGCACCGTGTTGGCGTCCACCTCGGCGGCGTCCACCTGCAGGGCCTGGACGCTGCCCGCGGGCAGCTGGCGGCGAACCCCCGGCAGGTAGAGCCGGCCCGCCCGGTCGGTCGGCAGCGGAGCGGCCGGGTCGATCATGGCGAGCGGCTCGGGCCGATGGCCGGCGGCCAGGACCTCCACCAGCCGGGCAACGTCCGCTGCCGTCGCCGTCGGGGCGGCAAGCGCGGCCGGGTCCCCGGCCAGGACCGTCGAGCTGCCGCCAGCCCGGTGCGGCGCCCCCGGGGGTCGCACGCAGCCGGTGACCGGGTTGGACAACGGGGCAATGTCCAGGCTGGGCAGCCGGGCCCGGACCAGCCGGGCCAGGATGTCGACCACGCCGGCGTCGACGGCTTCAGCCAGGGCGAGCCAGACGTGCCGCCCGCCGGACGGCCCCGAGCGGGTGAGCAGGTGAGGGAGGCCGGCGTTCTCGAGCCAGCCGCAGAAGGTCGCGGCGTCGGCGGCCGAGTCGCCCTTGGCGGCGTCGAAGTCGAACGCCAGCAGCCGGAACGCCCCGGTCTGGTCGGTCAGGTACACCGCCCACGGAGCGTCCGGCCTGCCGCCGGCGGTCCGCGCCCGGCGGGTATAGGTGTTCACCGCCTTGCCGTAGGCGTCGACATCCGCCACGCGCACCAACGGGCGCGGGCTCACCGCACGGGTCAGCACCCACGCCTCAGAGCGGGACAGGGGGCGGCCGACACCGGCCGCCGGGCCGGTCACCGCCTCAGGCGGCGCCGGCAACGCGCAGGACTCAGCTGCAGGTCACGACACGCCCAAGCCCGTTGGCTCTGGACATGCGTGACCCGCCAGTCGGCGGGGGGTATGGTTCCTCCTGAGGTTCTCGACGAAGCCCTGCACCCATAGACGCGGCCAAACGACTTGGGGTGTGGGGCTTCGTTGTGTCCCGAGCCAGCCAGGTGGCGTGGCCCGTCAGCTGGCCGCTAGGCGGTCAGCTTCATCTGAGCGGTTCCTGCCTCCGCGATCGGCGGTCGCCCATAAGTTGCTGCGATCAGGTTGCCGATGTGATCGCTTAGCGTCAGGTCTCGACGTTCTGCGTCATCGCGTAGTAGTGCGGCGAGCTCCGTCGGAAGCCGTGTCGAGAACAACTCGCGGTTACCTTTGTTCGGCCTGCCGCCGTGGCCCGGAGGACGTCTCGCCATGGCCGGACTCTGACAGAAGCAGTAGCAGATATAGCGCACCCATGTACGGCGTGTCGCGATCAATAAGACTGCGTGATTTCGGCGTGTCGTCAGCCGCCGGGGCAGATTCATCCGGCTTGGCCTGTCTCGTCGGTGTCGACGAGCCACTGCCCGTCGACCTTGCGCATCGACAGAAGAGCAGGGGGCTGGGATCCGTTGTAGGGCCAGATGCCGGGAAGGTCCTTGACGGCCACCGGTCCCCCGCTGGCATCAATCGTGCGGTCAGTGACCGAGCAGATCAGCGTCGCTTGGGTGCTGCTCGCCACGGCGGCGTCGGGGTTGTGCCGGCAGGCAACGGCGGCGCGCACGGACCACTGGCGCTGGCGGGAGGTGGCGGCGGGGAAGCCGCCGTTGTCGCCCAGCGAGCTAGACAGCCGCTGCCAGCCGGCCGGGGTCATCACCGGTTGGACCGCGCTCAGCCAGTCTCGGGCGCTGGGATGGCGGTAGGAGATCGCGTTCTCCCGAGCGGCGAGGTAACGGGTGGCGACCGCCTCAACGTCGAGCTCGACCGGGGCCGCGGCCGGCGCGGCAGGAGGGGTCTTCCGCTCCGGTGGAGCTGGGCCAGGGACCGGACGTCCTAACGAACTGGATGCAGCAGGCTTGGGGGAGGGAGCCCCAGTTGTTGCCGCGGTGGAACTGCTGCCACAGCCGGCGGCCAGCATGAAGGCGCAGACACCGGCAGTAAGCGCTGCCAAAGTCGGTGGCAACGGTTTAATAAAGGTTGATCTCCTCGAGGGGCTGGTGGCGGCGACTGGGAGGGCGGCGACGTGGGTCATGGCGCCACCGGTACTTTGGCCAGCGGCCGGGTCGCGGCGTAGAAGTCGCCGCCGTAGACGTCAGTGAGGCGGGCGACGGTGCCGGGGTGGGCCTCCTCAAGCATCTGACCGCCTCCGACGTACAGCGCGACGTGGTGGATCGACCCGGCCGAGGAGCCCCAGAACAGCAGGTCACCCGCTTGCAGCCGGGACAGCTCCGGGCTGCCGGTCTCCACGGTCCGGCCGGCGGTAGCGGCGTACTGCTCGGCGACGGTGCGGGGCAGGGTGACGCCCGCGCCGTGGAGCAGGGCGTAGCGGGTGTAGGAGCTGCAGTCGAACCCGACGATGCCCGCGCCGTCAGCGAAGCCCTCGCTCGGTCCGTCGAGACTTCCGCCGCCCCACGAGTACGGCGTACCGATCCAGTGCTGGGCCTGGGCGATGACCGCGGCCGCGTCGCCAGTCGCACCGCCGGGTGGGAGGACACCGCCTGGGCCGCAGAGCCCGTCGGCGCCGGTGTAGCCGGCGTTCGCCGCCGCCTGGCTACCCGGCGGTGGGTTGAGCACGGCGACGGGGGGCGCGTCGGCGTTGGCAGCCGCTAGCTGGGACGCCTCGCCCTCCCATTTGGCGTAGGCGTCGGGGTAGGCGCTGACCTGTACCTGCTGCGCGGCGACGGTAACCGGTAGCGACTGCCACCCGGGGACGTCGAGCAGACCGGGGTTGGCCGGCCGGACGTCGGGGCCGCCGAAGAACGCGGTCGCCTCATACGTGGGGTCCATCAGCTGGGCGACAGTGCCCCACCCGGACTGCGGACGCTGCTGGAACAGCCCAAGGCTGTCGTGGTCGGTGCCGGAGCCGTCCTTGGTCATCGACAGGGTCTCGGGATAGGCCGGGTTGGACAGGTTGCGCAGTCCGGATTCCTGCAGGGCCACGGCAAGCGCGGCGATCCAGCCCTTCTGGGAGGCGCCGCGCGCCTTGCCGACGCCGATGATCGTGCGGACGTACGCCGTCTGGGTCGCCTCGACGGGCACGGTGCCACCGCCGTCGGTGGTGAGGGCGCAGCTCGCCTGCGCCTGCTGCGCCGCGCCTCCGCCGATGATGACCAAGACGAGCAGGACGAACGCGACGGTGAGCACGGCGGCTGGGGCGACGACCCAGCGCAGCACGCTCATGGGCGAGGCGTCTCTGCTTGCACGCTCGCAGCATCATCAACCAGCCGCCTGATGTCAACTGATGTGGCTAGACGTGCTCTGCTGTTGTTTACTAGTAGACGACCTAAACACGGCCCTCTTCGTTGCTGGTAGACAGGCTTCAGTGAGCGTCTTGACCAGCGCAGCAGGTCTGATCGGCCGACTACCGCCGCGGACCACCCGCAGCATCACCGTCCACCGCGACCTTCGGGTACCGGCCAGCGGGGGAGTGGAGCTGCTGGCTGACCTGTACCAGCCTGCGCCGGCTGCCCCGTGTCCGACGTTGCTGGTGCGCTCGCCCTACGGACGGCGGGGGCTGGTCGGGATGCAGTACGGCCGGCTCTACGCCGAGCGCGGGTTTCAGGTGCTGGTGCAAAGCACCCGGGGCGGCTACGGCTCCGGGGGCCAGCTGGCGCCGATGAGCCAGGAGGCCGCCGACGGGCATGCCACGGTGGCCTGGCTCCGCCAGCAGTCGTGGTTCTCGGGCGAGCTGGTGACGATCGGCGCCAGCTACATGGGCTACGCCGCTTGGGCGCTGGCCTGCGCCCCGCCGCCGGAGCTCAAGGCGATGGTCGTGCAGATCGCCCCGCACGAGTGGCGCGACGTGTGCTACCAGGGCGGCGCCTTCGCGCTGGAACTGTCGGCCGGCTGGACTCGTGACGTGGTCGGCCCGCCGCTCGCCGACGGTGTCGTCCGCAGCCTGGTTGACGCCTTCCGCCCGGGCCGGGACACGACCTTGCGGCCGGCGTTGCGGGAGCTGCCGCTGGCCGAGGCCGGCCGGCGAACGTTCGGGCGCGACGTCGGCTTCTTCCGCGAGTGGCTCGACCACCCCCCGGCCGACCCGTTCTGGCAGGCACGTGACGCCACCGAGGGGCTGGCGCAGGTGGACGTTCCGGTGTTGTTGCTCGGCGGCTGGCAGGACCTGTTCCTCCGTCAGACCATCGAGCAGTACCAACTGCTGACTCGCCGCAGTGTGCCGACCGCACTCACGGTGGGGCCGTGGACCCACCTGGGCGTGGCCGAGGCCTGGGCGTTGATGCTCCGGGAGTCCTTGGCGTTCCTGCAGTCGGTGTTCGCCGGTGGAGCGGGACGTTTCCGGGAGTCGCCGGTCCGGGTGCACGTCGGTGGCGCCGGGACCTGGCGCGACCTGCCGACCTGGCCACCGCCCGGCTCCTGGCCGCAGCTTTGGTACCTGCAGCCCGGGGGAGGGCTCACTCGGGCTGAACCGGTTGCGAGCGAGCCGGACCGCTACGTCTATGACCCGGCGGCGCCGACACCATCGGTGGGCGGGCCGACGCTCTGGGACGACGCCGGAGTCCGGGACAACCGGGGGCTGGAGTCACGTCCCGACGTCTTGACCTACACCAGCGAGGTGCTGACCCAGGACCTGCAGATCGGCGGTGACGTGAACGCGGAGCTGTACGTGCGCTCCAGCCGGGCGCATTCGGACGTGTTTGCCCGGCTGTGCGACGTCGACACGGTCGGGCGATCATGGAACGTTACCGACGGCATCTGCCGGCTCGAGCCCCGCCGGTCCAGTGCTGACGCTGACGGCGTGCTGCTCGTAGTGGTCGACCTAGCACCGACCGCCTACCGATTCCGTTCGGGTCACCGACTGCGGCTGCAGGTCTCCAGCGGGGCGCACCCCCGGTTCGCCCGCAACCTGGGCGTCGGCGGAGCGCTGGCGGAGGCAACCGAGATGGCGGCCGACGAGCGGATGCTGTTCCATGACCCGCCGCGGCCGTCGCGGGTGGTCCTACCCGTGGAGCAGTCGGTGGGTCAGCCGGCCGCGGTGTAGTGGCGCGCGACGAGGACGAGGTAGTCGAGCTCGCTGTCGAGGTCCTCGCCGCCGTCAGTTCCGAAGTCAGCGCTAACGCCGGCCGGGGACGCTTTGCTATGCAGGGCCTGCAAGGCAGATCGCACGGCGGCGGCATCGACGGCGGCAGCAAGTTCCAGGCCGCACAGACCGCGCGTCTGGCCCTGCCGCCGGGCGGCGGCGACTGACGCCGGGCTGGCGTACGGGCGCAGAGCCACTAGCCCATCGCGGATGTCACTGACACGGCTGCCGGCCCGCAACTCGAGCTGGCGCAGGGCAAGCTCACTGACACCCCCACCGACCAGCCTAGGCCGGGCGCCGCTGCTCGGCGCCTGACCGGTCAGGTCGGCCCACAGCGGACGCAGCTGCCGGTGGCTACGATGCCGGCCCAGCCAACGGTGGGCCTGTTCAAGGTGCAAGTAGCGACTCCAGGCCGGCAGGACAGCTCCGGCCATCATCAGACCGGTACCCAGCAGCGCGACCCAGTTCAGCGCTTCGGAAGCGGAGTACCCGGCTGGCTGCCAGCGGCCCGAGTGCAGCGCGGGAACGAGCAGGTAGGGACCGTACTGGTAGATGAAGTGCAGGAGGTTCATTGCAGCGCCGACGGCTACTGCCTGCAGCCCCAGCCGGAGCTGGAGCCGATCAGCCACCCGAGCGAACCGCCAGCAGTATCGAACTACCTGGCTGAGCATGAACGTGACGTAGGTCAGCGCCGCCAGCCAGTAGCCGGCAGCGGCCGGACCAGGGTCGTAGCTGGTTCCGAAGTTGGGGTTCTCGGGCTGGTGGGCGGGACCGGCGAGATAGCAGCCGATCATGACAGCCAGCATGGCGAGCAGGATGTGGCGGGACCGGCGGGTGAGGCGGCGCGCTGTGGCGGCCGAGTGGCCGGAGTGCAGGAGGAAGGCGTGCGCGCACCAGCCGGCAGACAGGCCGGTGCCGTAGGCAAGCAGGTTAGCGGCGTTGGGCAGGTGGCAGAGCCGGTCAACCCAGCGGTAGGAGGCCGGATGGTCCAGGGTCAGTGCTACGGACAGTCCGAGCAGGCCGAGAAAAAAGAACCGGACCAGCGGCTCGCGCCAGCGCCGGAGCGCCGTCGGCAGCCGGCACAGCACCGCGGCCCAGCCGACGAGCACCGGAAAGGTGGCCAGCGCGGCGGTCATTCGTCGTCGCCGTCCATGGCCGACTCCAGCCGGTTCAGCACGGCGGCGACGCCCAGGTCGCGGGTGCGTCGATCGCCGCGGGGTCGTTGGAAGCGTTGGCAGAGCAGCCCCGCGATCAGCTCGGCCTCGTCTTCGACGGCGCTGCGATAACCGCCGCGCGCCAGCATGCGGATTGCTGCGCCGGCGAGTAGATCGGGGATCAGGTCGCCGGGGAAGTCGGCGACGAGCAGCTGGGCGCAGTCGGCGGCGGAGACCGGGGCCGGGTCGTGGCCGGCAAGCATGTGACCGGCTTCGTGGCAGATGATGCGCCGCTGGTGGGGGCGGCTGGTGTCTTGGCGGTAGCCGATGACGTCGGTGGTGGGTAGCGCGACCCACACGCCGGTCAGTTCGGCCTGTGGCCGCAGCGGAAGCAGCTGCAGCGAACGGCCGCGTAGGTGGGACAAGCGGGCGCGCAGGGTGGGCAGGTCTGGGATGGGTGCGCGGCCCAGCCGGGCGATGTGCGTCTCGGCCCTCCTGCGGGCGTCGCGGGACGGGTTCAGTTCTCCTCCTTGGGTTGTGCTGCCCAGGATGCCTTCGGCTCAGCGTCGTCGACCGAGGTGCCAGGTGCGGCCGGCAGCCCCTCGGCCCGCCGAATGACGTCGATGACGTCACCGGCAGCGCCCAGCCCGGCTCGTGACAGGCCGGCGGCACGCAGCGCCAGACTTTCCACGCCGCTGTCTCGGACGGCGGCCAGCAGTTCGAGCTGAGCGTCGATGCGCCGGGCGTGCTCGTCGTCGAAGAAGTACGCGGGGGGCACCCCGAAATGGTCCGCGAGGGCCTCGAGGTGCTTCTTGGTCGGGTTGTCCCGCAGGCCTTTGCGCAGCATCCACAGGTAGCTCGCCGACACGGTAGGGCCCCCTCGTTTGCGTATCGCGGTCGCCACCTCCTCGAACGAGTCCTCACCGCGTCCTCGCGGGTGCACGGTGCGGAACAAGTAGTCGACCAGCTCCGCGAGGGTGCGGCGGGGCTTTCCTGTGGCCTCAGTCATGCGCAGGCTCCGGCAATCGGGTGTCCACTACGGTAAGCCATCCGCGACGCACCTTCGACATGAGTTGACACTCCCTTCTTGGGTGCCTAACGTGCAGCACCATCTACTGCTGTGGATTCATGTGGACTCTGCCGCTAAGCCAGTTGATCGGCAAGCAGCACTTTGCCGCTCGGGTGCCACCCAATACAGCGGCACCGGTCCCCGGCGGTGCTGCTTGTCCCACGGAAGGGGGAGCGTTGTGCAGGGTTCCAAACGCGCCTCCGTGGGCGACGTCGACCAGCTGCGGCTTTCGCCTGTCCTGGCACCTGTGGTGAGCCCACCCACTCTGCAACGTCGACTGCCGGTCCGGCCCGCCTCGGTGTCGGGTCGTCGCAAGAACACGTCGCCGGCCACCGGAGGGTGGTCGTTGCTGGCGGCGCACGGAGGCGCCGGTGTGAGCAGCCTGCAGCGGGCAGGTGCTGGCGGCGAGGACGCCCAGCGGACCTGGCCCTCGACCGGGCTGGTTGTCGTGGTCGCGCGACGGACGGCTTACGGGCTGGAGTGGGCGCGCGACGCAGCCAGGCAGCACGCTTCGGGCTCCGCGCCTGCAGCGGTGGAGCTCGGCGGCCTCGTGGTGGTAGCGGACGCACCCGGCCGGGCACCCAAGCGGCTGGCCGCGTTCCTCGACCTCGTATGCGGGGCCTACCCCCGGGTGTGGGAGGTCCCGTGGGTGGAGGAGTGGCGACTGGCTGGCTATGCCGAGCCGCTGCCCACCCCGCCGGCGGTCCAGCAGCTGCACAAGGACATGCAGGCGCTGACAGGCAGCGCTTACCAGGAGAAGGAGTAGATCGGCAATGTCAGTCCTGATCCCGGCGTCGTCGTCGCTGGCCGTCCTGGCCGCTGGCAACATCCCCACCCCGACGGGGGAGCAGCCGCCCGGCACCGCAGGGTTGACCACCGTCTTGAACTGGACCTTTTGGGGTGTCACCTTCTTGTGCGTCGTCGGCGTGCTGATGGTCGCGGGGACGATGGCGGTGGCGCACCGGCGCGGCGAGGGCGGCGAGCACTTGGCCAAGCTCGGCTGGGTCATGGGCGCCTGCGTCCTTGGCGCCGCCGGCGCCCAACTGGTCAACACGCTGGTCTGAGCGTGACCTTCGACCACACGAGCGACATCGAGCCCGAGCCCGGACGGCGGCGACCTGGTCGGGAGTGGACAGTCGCCGCAGCAGCCATCGTCGCGCTGATCGCGCTCGCTGCCGTGGTCGTCATCCTCGCTACCCGGGGAGGTGACAAAGCGCGTCCGGGTGCCTCCGAGTCAGCGCCGTCCGCCCTACCCACGGGAAGCCCGAGCGCGGCACCGCTTCCGGCGCAGGACCAGTCGGTGCCGGACAGCCCGCCGCCCGGGGTCTCCTGGACCCTGTTCCAAGGCGTTGCACTGCCCTCCAGCGCCCTCGTCGGCCCCACCCGGATCATCGGGCCGGTCTACGCCGGCTACGCCCATACGCCGGTAGGTGCATTGCTGGCAACAGTTCAGATTGGCTACCGCTACTTCCTAACGCCGGGCGACGGATGGAGACAAGTCGTCCGTGATCAAGTCTTGCCTGGCCCAGGACACGACGCCTTCGTTGCGAACCGGGCCAAGGTGACAACGACGGACGTGGCCCCCGGAGAACTGGGGCAGCTCGCCGGCTTCCGCTTCGTGACATACAGCCCGGACGTTGCCGTCATCCAGCTCGTCAGCCGCTTCTCGAGCGGAACGTTGCAAGTCAGCACCGACACGGTGCAGTGGATCAACGGTGGCTGGCAGCTGCAACTTCAACCGGACGGCGGCAGCAGCCCGACCGCACAGCGGGTCGACACCCTCGCCGGGTTCGTGCCCTGGGGTGGTGTCTGATGCCTGGCCTCTGTGACGTGCCAGGCGTCAACCTCGGCTGCAACGCCGTGGGCGGCGCGATCGGGTCGGCGGCTGGGAGCGTGTTCGACGCTGCGGCGCAGAAGTTGGCGGAGGGTTTGGGGGACGCGACGAAGGCGCTGGTGACGTTCTGGACCGATTTGCCGATGCCGCAGCTGTCGACGGCGAGCGGTCCGGTGGCGCAGTTGCAGTCGATGACCTACTGGCTGTCGGGGTTCGTGGCGGTGCTTTCGCTGCTGATCGCGGCCGGGCGGATGGCGTGGTCCCGGTCGGGGGAGCCAGCGGGGCGGGCCGCGAAGGGGTTGC
>JAABVA010005829.1_pt1 | contig 11053 bp, 8 predicted proteins | sample 5560331 | NCBI WGS metagenome assembly JAABVA01 (sample SAMN12812661, study PRJNA571458) | rock metagenome | isolation source: Antarctica rocks | place: Antarctica: Victoria Land, Mt New Zealand sud | collected 2016-01-07 | reverse complement strand
TTGATCGTGAGCTTCGACCACCGCTCGCCCCACAGGTTGGTCGTCACACCCGTGCTGTCCGCGCCCGCCAGCAGCCCGGCAAGCGCCTTGGCCCGGCCGGTCACGCGCCCATGCGCCTCGCCCACCACGAGGCCAACCTTCCGGGTGTCCCCGCGCAGGGAGTTGCGCACGACCCGGCCGGGCGCGACGAGTTCAGCCGCCAGGACGTTGACGCAGCAGCCGAGCGTGCGGCCCCAGCCGGCGATGGCGGCGATCCGGTCCTCGTTGATGCTGTTCTGCAGGGACACGACGCAGCCGTCCGGCGCGAGGTAGGGCAGGATCAGCGCCGTGGCCCAGTCCGTGTCGTAGGATTTCACGCTGATGAAGGCGACGTCGAAGGACGGTTCCCTGACCAGTTGCGGCACGTCGCAGATGTGCAGCGCCCGGGCCGCGGTGCTGAACGAGCCGTCCGCCTCCATCGCTTGGACGTGCAGGCCGCCGGAGCGGATCGCCTCCACATGCGGCGGCCAGGCGTCAATCAGCACCGGGTCAAGCCCGGCCCGAGCGAGGTATGCGCCGACGTAGCCGCCGACCGCACCGGCGCCGACGATGGCGATCCGCCGGGTCATGCGCCCGTCCCTGCCTGCAAGGCCGCGCTACGTCCGGTAGCTGTCATCCGTCTTGTCGAGCATCCGCATTAGAGCCGCGAACTCGATCTCGCCCTCAGCGGTAGGCTGCATGCCCTGGTAGCTGTCGAGGTCCGCAGCGGACCGGTCGGCCACAGAGTCGGCCAGGTGGTTCAGCGTGCCCGCCGCGGCGGCGTCAACCTGGATCTGGCAGGCGCGCTCCAGCCGGTACAGCCGCAGGAAGCAGTCCGGCACGCTCCGGCCGACCACTAGCAGGCCGTGGTTCCTCAAGATCAGCGCCTTGTGCGGCCCAAGGGAGGCGACGATCCGCCCGCGCTCGTCCGGATACAGCGAGGCGCCTTCGTACTCGTGGTAGCCGATCCGGTTGTGGAACACCGTCGCGAACATCGAGATGGGTTGCAGCCCCTCCTTGATCGCGGCAATCGCCATGCCCGCACGGGTATGGGTGTGCATGACGACGAGGTTCTCGTGCGACCGGGTCATGTGGATGGCGGAGTGGATGATGAACCCGGCGAAGTTCACGCCATGCTCGCCTCCCGAAACGACGTTGCCCTCCACGTCTATCTTGACCAGGTTGGAGGCTGTCACCTCGTCGTAGTTGAGGCCCCAGGGGTTGATCAGGAAATGGTCGTCCGGCCCCGGCACGCGGGCGGTCAGGTGGCCGTAGATCTGCTCGGTCCAGCCGAAGTGGTCCACCAGGCGGTAGGCGGCGGCCAGCTTGACGCGCACGTCCCATTCGGCCGGGTCCAGGCCCGCACGCAGCTTTTGGTCCAGCAGGCTGTCGGGCGCCATGCGATCCTCCCCAGGATGACGGCCGGAGCAGTTTCCACGTTGGCCGCAGCAGCCCCGGCATGGTCCGCAGCCGTACCACCTACCAGGCCGTATGGTCAACATATCGGTTGACCTCGAAAATTACCGGGCGGTAGCTTCACGGCGTCAAGCACGCTGCGCGGTTCGCTTGATGCGCCACGCCTTCAAACGCCGGACACGCCCGCAGGCGCCTGCCCTGGCGCGCAAGGATGTTCCGGGCACTCTGCCGGACCGCAGTCCACGGCCGGACAAAGAAGCGGGAAACCCGCAAGCTGCCGCGCGCAGCCGAACAAATGGGGGGAAAATCCGGTGGACATAGCCAAGAGCACGGTGGACCGCGTGACGTGGCGGCTGGTGCCGCTGCTGATTGCCGGATATTTCGTCGCCTACCTGGACCGGGTGAACATCGGCGTTGCAAGCCTGACGATGAACCGCGACCTTGGGTTCTCGCCGGAGGTGTTCGCGTTCGGCGCCGGCATCTTCTTCCTGGGCTACTTCGTGTTCGAGGTGCCATCCAACCTGTTCCTGCACCGCTTTGGCGCCCGCCGCTGGATCGCCCGCATCATGCTCAGTTGGGGCGTGGTCGCAGGTGCGATGGCGCTGATCCAGGGTGAAACCAGCTTCTACGCGCTGCGCCTGTTGCTCGGCATTGCGGAGGCGGGGTTCTTCCCCGGCGTGATCCTGTATGCGACGACCTGGTTTCCGGCGGCCTATCGCGCCCGCGTCGTGGGCCTGTTCGCGGTGGCGCTGCCCTTGTCGGGCGTTATCGGCAACCCCGTGTCGGCCAGCCTGCTCGGCTTGAACGGGGTGCTTGGGATCGAAGGGTGGTGGTGGCTGTTCGTGCTGGAGGCGATCCCCTCCGTCATCCTCGCCGCGGTCGTGTGGCGCCGCCTGACCGACCGGCCCGAGGCTGCATCGTGGCTGCTTCCGGCGGAAAAGGCGTGGCTGGTGGCGGAGCTTGCCCGCGAGGCGCCCCGCGAAAGGCACGCCGGCGCTGCGGCCATCGCCGCCGCGGCCCTGAGCTGGCCAGTGATCGCCCTGTCGGCGATCTATTTCGGCATCGGCGCCAGCGGCTACGGCCTGTCGTTTTTCCTGCCGCAGATCGTCAAGGAGTTCGGGCTGACCAACCTGCAAACCGGCTTCGTGTCGGCCATCCCGTATGTGGCCGCAGGCTTCGGCATGGTCAGGGGCTACGCACGAGAAGCTCTGGGTTGAACCAGACCGTTTGCTATTAACTAGCAAGCAATCATCTACGCTTCGCACGTACGCGTTTTCTCAACCACGATAATCATGCCAGACCAGGCTGAGCTACCTGGGCGATCTCATGCGTGAGCCCTGTCGGCATGGTGTGGTGGGGCGCGCGGTCGGATCGGTCATCGGAGCGCCACCTGCACGCCGCCGGGTCGTTCGCGCTGGCCGCGGCGGGCATGATCGGCGCCGGGTTCGCCTCCGATCCGGTGGTGCGGATGGTGATGATCTCGCTTGGCGCCCTTGGCGCGTTCGCCAGCATCCCGGTGTTCTGGGCGCTGCCGACCGGGCTGTCGGGCGCCACGGCTGCGGCCGGCATCGCGGTGGTCAACGCAGTCGGCAACCTGGCCGGGTTCGTGGGGCCGATGGTGATCGCACAAATCCGCACCGCGACCGGCAGCTTCGCCGGCGGCCTGTTCGCCATCGGCGGCACGGCGGTGCTGTCGGCCCTCCTCGTCCTGATGCTGCGGGCGGCAGCGCTGGGCGCGGCGGCGCCGCATCCTGCGCGCTGACCGCCGCCGCCGTCAGGCTGGGATCATCTTGCAGCCGCCCTGGCCCAGGGGCCGCGCAGCCTGCTCCGCCGGCAGCACGCTCTCGATGCTGCAAATGTCCCACGGCGCTCGCGAGGCGGCGGGGGTCTTGATCTTCAGCAGCAGCATGTCGTGCAGCGCCTGCCCGTCCGCGCGGATGCTGCTGCGGCCGAACAGCGTGTCCTCCATCGGCGTGGCCTTCATCGCGCGTATGGCGGCGCGGCCATCCGCCTTGGCCGCCTCGACGCCCATAGTGGCCGCCACCTTCAAGTAGTGCAGCGCCCCAGCATAGGCGTTGGCATTGTTCTTGTTGGGCCGCTGGTTCGGCAGCAGGCGCCCCAGCCGGGCGGCGAAGGCCCGGCAGCCCTCGTCCCGGTCCCAGTAGAACGGCGATGGGAAGTAGCCGCCGCCCGCCGCTGCCAGCCCGAGGGACTGGATCGTCGGCTCGCCCATGAACGGTATGGCGAGCACCAGGCCCGATCCCCCATAGCCGAACTCGCCCGCCTGCTTCAGCGAGTTGGTCAGGTCCTCCCCGGCGTTGGCGAAGCAGATCACCTTGGCGCCGCTGGACCGCGCCTCCAGCAGCATGCTGGAAAAGTCGCTGGTGCCGGGGAAGGCGTAGGTCACGGTGCCGACGACCTTGGCGCCGACCTCCGTCACCACCTTGCTGGCGTCGGCGACCATGGACTTGCCAAGCTCGTAGTTGGGCATGACGAAAAACCAACTGTCGCCGCCGGCCTGCACGAGGTTCTTCACCAGCGAAGCGGCCAGGGCGAAGGTGTCGGAGGCGAACTGCACGTGGTTGGGTCCGCAGCCGCCGCGCGTCAGCTCCGACGTGGCGGCCGAGGTGATCAGGCCGACCTTGTTCTTCTCCTCAAGCACCCGGGCCGCAGCGAGCGCCAGGGCCGACATTGGAAAGTCGAGCACGGCGTCCACCCCTTCCACGTCCAGCCAGCGGCGGAGGATGGCAAGGCCGGTGTCGGGCTTGAGGCTGAAGTCCGCGCTGACGAACTCGACGGGAATACCGGGGTGGTCGCGCTGGAAGTCCTCGATGGCCAGCTTGATCGAGCCGATGCTGCCCTGGCCGGTGAGATCGGAATAGGGGCCGTCCAGGTCGGTCAGGCAGCCGAGCTTGAGGGCGGGCTGGGCGGCCCGCGCAAGACGGGGCATGGCCAACCCGGCGGCCGTCGCCGTGAGCATCATGCGGCGCGACAGCCTTGCTGCCATGCTGGCCTCCCTGGGTGGTGTTTTTTACGCGGCGTGCCTTCGAGACCCATCCGTTACCAATCAGTATGGATGCCGACTCATCGAGAAAGCAAGCTTGCACTGTGCCGCTTCGGCCAGGGGCTTATGAAAGACCAGGCGCTTATGGAAGACCAGGCGCTTATGGAATAACTGTGGGCTACGCCGCCTTCCGCCGGTAAACGCCATAGGCAGGCGCCGGGCCGATTGCGTGCATGTCCACCTCCACCAGCGCCGGGCCGGCCACCGCCAGCGCGGCCTCGACGGCAGCGCCCAGCGCGTTCGGACGGTCCACCCGCCAGGACGGCATTCCGGCCAGCGCGGCCAAGCCTTGCAGATCCGGCCCGTGCAGCGCGCCGAAGAACCGGCGCCCATCCTGGAACGCATCCTGGATGTGGCCGATGGCGGCGTATATGCCGTCGTTCATCACGATGATGCACAGGTCGACCCCTTCCTGCGCCGCGGTCCACAGCTCCGTCATATTCATGGCGAAGCCGCCATCGCCAGCCAGCATGACCGTCTTGCGCCCGCTCGGCGCCGCCGCGAGGGCCGCGCCGATGCCGAACGGCAGCCCCGGCCCGATGCCGGCCCCAACGGGATGGATGGAGTCGCGCGGCCCGAACACCGGCAGCAGCCGGTGCGCCCAGGTCGCCCCGGCCACCGTCGCATCCCGCACCCACAGCGCGTCGCGCGGCATGGCGGCCCGCAGTTGCGCGGGGAAGCTCGCGTAGGGGCCAAGCAGATCCCGGTATGCGTCGGCTGCAGAACGGCGCGCCTGTGCGAGCTCGCCGGCGAAGGCCGGGTCAACCTTCATGCGCCCCGCCAGCCGACGTGCGAGGCCGGTGAGCGCAGTGCCCGCGTCGCCGCGAACGAAAGCATCCGCCGGGTAGGTCCGCCCGTGCGCGCGGGGATCGGTGTCAACCTGCACCGCGATGGGTGGCAGGCGCAGGGTGCCGTCCAGCGTCTCGTGCCCGCGCAGCCGCGACCCGGCGACCACCATGGCATCCACCGTGCCGTAGAACGCCTCGATCTCCGGCGACCCGTTGCCGTGCAGCGCGCCTAGCGTGCGCGGGTCGTCCTCGGCGATGATGCCGCGCCCGTTCCAGGAACAGACGGCACCGAAGCCGAGGTCCAGCAGCGCCCGTGCCGCCGGGCCGGCATCCCGCGCCCCGTTGCCCAGCCACAGCATCGGCCGCCGCGCGCCGGCCAGCCGCTCGGCGGCGGTGTCCAGCGCCGCCTCGTCCGGGTCGTGCGTGCGGATGGGCAGGACTAGCCGGTCCAGCGCGGCGGGACGGCTGACGGCGGCGGTTTGCAGGTCCGCCGGGATCTCGACCGTCACCGGGCCGCGCGGCGCGGACAGCGCATCCGCCGCGGCGGCCACCAGCAGCGGGAACACCTGGTCGGCGCTGAGCGGCCGGTGGACCGACTTGCACACCGCTGCCAGCATGGCCCCTTGCCCCGGCAGATCTTGCACAGCCCCGGAATCCCGGCCCAGGAAGCGCGTGGCGGTCTGCCCGGTGATGTGCAGCACCGGGCTGCCGGCGAACCCGGCCTCGACCAGGCCGGGCAGCCCGTTCGCGGCACCGGGTCCGGTGCTGGTGATGAGCACGCCGAGGCCGCCGGACACCCGCGCATAGGCGTCGGCCATGTGCGCCGCGCCCATCTCCCCGCGGGCGGGCACGAAGCGGATCGCGTTGCGCCGCCCAATGGCATCCAGGACCGGGATGTTGTGTACGGACACGATGCCGAACGCCGTCGTGACGCCGGCCGCAGCCAGGAACTCCGCAACCAGGTCGCCGACGGTGTAGGCCATGCCCGCCCCTCCCATGCCCCGCCGGCTTCGATGCCGCAAACCGTTACTGGCCGGCATATTATCCTTCCATTGGAAGTGCAAGGCTGGGTTGATTGCTGCTCCCTCTCTCTCCGGGAGCGGGAGCGGGACAGTTTTGTCCGGATTGCCTTCGCATCCCGGCCCATCTACCGTAAGGTATGATCGCCTACCACGACGCAAAACGCGCCGAGCCAAGGGGGAGGAACAGCAGTGGCCATGTCGTTGTCGCGCCAAGGGGCGGTCACGGGCATCGGGGAAACCACCTATGTCCGCGCCTCGCCGAGAACAGCCTTCGAGCTGCAGATTGAGGCCTCGCTGGCCGCCATACGCGATGCCGGGCTGGACCCGAAGGAGATTGACGGGATCATTCCCATCGGCATCACAGGCGCTCCGGCGGAGGCGTTCGTGACCAACTTCGGCATCCCCGACCTGCGCTTCTCCGCGCTGACGCCGCTGGGCGGGGCGAGCGGCATCGCCGCCATACAGTGCGCCGCCGCCGCCATCGCCGCCGGGCTGTGCAACCACGTGCTGATCCCGGCCGGGCGCAACGTGTCCTCCGGCGCGCGGGCGGGCGTCCGCATCCACCAGATGCCGCAGTTCCACCTGGTCACGGAGTACGAGCTGCCGCAGGGCGCCATCGCCCCCGCCCAGCTCTACGCCCCCATGGCCCGGCGCCACATGGAGCTGTACGGCACCACCAGCCGCCAACTGGGCGAGATCGCCGTCTCCACCCGCGCCCACGCCGTCCGCCACGCCAACGCCGTCATGAAGCGGCCGATCACCCTGGAGGACCACCAGGCCTCCCGAATGATCGCCGACCCGTTCCGCCTGCTGGATTGCAGCCTGGAAAGCGACGGCGGCGCCGCCCTGGTGGTCAGCTCTGCCGAGCGCGCCCGGGACATGCGGCAGCCGCGGGTCACGGTGCTGGGCGTGGCGGAGGGGCACCCGGACTCCCCCAGCTCCATCACGCAGCGCCCCGATCTGACCCGGCTGGGCATCGCCAAGGCCGCCCCCAGGGCGTTCGGCATGGCAGGCGTCGGCCCGGCGGACATTCAGGTGGCGGAAATCTACGACTGCTTCACCTTCATTGTGCTGTGCCAGTTGGAGGACATGGGCTTCTGCGCCAAGGGCGAGGGCGGCCCGTTCGTGGCCGACGGCAAGCTGCGCCTGGGCGGCGCGCTGCCCACCAACACCCATGGCGGGCTGCTGTCCCAGGCGCACATGCTGGGCATGAACCATGTCGTGGAGCTGGTGCGCCAGTTGCGCGGGCACGGTGGCGACGTGCAGGTGCGGGGCGCGGAGGTCGGCCTCGCCACCGGCTACGGCGACATGGGCGACGGGGCGATCACCATCATGGCGCGGGGCTAGGCGGATGGACACGGCAGCGAACGCGAAGCCCGTCCCGCACCCGGACGCCGGGTCGCAGCCCTATTGGGACGGCGCGGCCGAGGGCCGCTTGCGGCTGCAGCGCTGCACTGGATGCGGCGCCGTCCGGCACTACCCGCAGCCGGTGTGCCCCCACTGCTATTCCCTAGGCGCAGAGTGGTTCGACGCGAGCGGGCGCGGCGCCGTGCACAGTTGGACCATCGCGCACCACGCCTTCCACCCGGCGTTCAAAGACGACCTGCCCTACACCCTCGTCACGGTGGACTTGCAGGAAGGCCCGCGCGCCCTCGGCCGGCTGGACCCAGCCTCGGCGGGCCGCCTGTGCCTCGGCCTGCCGGTGCAGGTGTCGTTCCCTCGAACGGAGGCTGGCGTGCCCCTGCCCGTGTTCACAGCGTCGGACGGGGACAGCTAGGTGCCCGCCCCCGAGGTCCTAGTGGAGCACGGGGACGGGCTGGCGGTCATCACCATCAACCGTCCGGACCAGCGCAACGCGGTCAACCGGGCCGTGTCCTACGGCGTGTGCGCGGCGATGGACGAGCTGGACAGCCGCCCGGACCTGCACGTCGGCATCCTGACCGGGGCGGGCGGCACGTTCTGCTCCGGCATGGACCTCAAGGCGTTCCTGCGCGGGGAGGTCACGCGCGTGGAGGGCCGGGGCATCCTGGGCATCGCGATGACGCCGCCGAGTAAGCCGGTGATCGCCGCCGTGGAGGGCTACGCGCTGGCCGGCGGGTTCGAGGCGATGCTGGCCTGCGACCTGGTCGTGGCGTCCCGGACCGCACGGTTCGGCCTGCCGGAGGCCAAGCGCGGCCTGGCCGCGGCAGCAGGCGGCCTGCTGCGCCTGCCGCGCCTGATCCCGCAGCGGATCGCGATGGAAATGGCGCTGACCGGGGACATGGTGGGCGCGGAACGGCTGCACGCCTATGGCCTGATCAACGAGCTGACCGGGGAGGGCGGCGCGCTGGATGCGGCCAAGGCGCTGGCCCGGCGCATCCTCGCCAACGCGCCCCTGTCGCTCGCCGCCAGCAAGCGGGTGATCGTCGAGCAGCGGGATTGGCCCATCGCGGAGATGTTCGCGCGCCAGGCCGAGGTCACGGCGCCGGTGCTGGCGTCGGAAGATGCGCGGGAGGGCGCTGCGGCATTTGCGGAGAGGCGTGCGCCGGTGTGGCGGGGGCGGTGAGTGGGCGGAAGCGGGCGGCCCGTCCTAGCCGGATATAAATCGTGACAGGTCCGCGGCTACGGACGACGTAGGGCGGACAAGCGGAGCGCCATCGCCACACCGCAGCGTCTGATCCTCGCGGGAGGCGCTCCGCTTGTCCGCCCCGCATGGAGACGGTAGGCAAGCAGCCTGAGGTTCTGGTGGTCGGCTTAGCCCCCCGCAAACCGCGCGAGCCGCTCCATCGCGTCCAGGTACTCCGTCTGCAGCCGCAGCATCACCTCCCGCACCGAGGTTTCCTCTGTCAGCGCACCTACGGACTGCCCGACCGGGAACGAGTAAAGGTCCTTCCGCCCTGCCCGCACGACCCGAGCATGGACCTCGTTATACAGGATGCCCTGCAACGGCGTCGACAGGTAGGCCGGGGCGCCCGGCTTCTCCCACGCTTCCGACATGCGGCTCCGCAGCATCCGGACCGGCTTGCCCGTGCGGACCCGGCTGCGCACGGCGTCCTCCGCGCGGGCCTCGAACAGCACGTTCTTCTCGAACGGCGTCAGCTCGCTTTCCCGCGTGCCGAGCCAGATCGTGCCGCACCACACGCCCTCCGCGCCCAGCGCCAGCGACGCCGCGATCTGGCTGCCGCGGGTGATGCCGCCCGCGGCCAGCACGGGCAGGCCAGGGCAGGCCTCCACCACCTCCGGCACCAGCACCAGCGTGGAGATGGAGCCGGTGTGCCCGCCGGCCTCCGTCCCCTGCGCCACGATCAGCTCCACCCCGGCCGCGCGCTGGCGGACGGCGTGCGACGCCTTGCCGCACAGGGCGCCGACCATCACGCCGCGGGCGCGCAGGTCCGCGACCACGTCCGCCGGAGGCGCCCCCAGCGCGCTGACCACCAGCTGGACCTGCTTGTGCGTCAACGCCACCGCCAGCAGCCGGCGCGCGCCGTCGGGCGTCATGTTGCCGCGGCCCTCGGCGATCTCGCGGTGAACCCGGTCCTGCTCGTCCGCCGGCAGGGGCGGCACGCCGGCGTCCTGCAGGATGCCTTCCATGAACTGCCGGTGCGCGTCGGGGATCATCTGGCCGAGCGCGCCGCCCAGCCCGGCGGCCTCCGCGTCCCGGTCGTACGTGGAGGGGATCAGCACGTCCACGCCGTAGGGGCGGCCATCCACATGGCCGTCAATCCAGCGCAGTTCCTGCTCCAGCAGCTCGGGCGCGAAGGTGGACGCGCCCAGCACGCCGAAGCCGCCGGCCTTCGTCACCTCCACCACCACGTCGCGGCAGTGCGAGAAGGCGAAGATCGGCACCTCGCAGCCCAGCCGTTCACAGAGTGCGGAATGAATGGGGACACCTCACTTCAACGGCCATCCGACCCGCGCGCTTCCGTTATCGCGAGCCGCTCTTGCGGCGTGGCACTCCAGGGACGCCAATGCAATGCTGACTGCCCCTGGACTACCGCGGCGCTGCGCGCCTCGCAATGACGCATTTTGGCGGCAGGACACAGACCAGGACCTTCGACCGCTCGCATCATGCCATAGGTGGCCCGTCATTCCAGACGCACAGGGCGTCCAGCGCCTCGACCTGGCTGCCACGAACCCAGAGTGGGTTCACGTCCAGCGCGGCCAGCGCCGGCCCGAGGGCTAGTGCGGCCTCGCCGATGCGGGCGACGGCGGCTGTCACCGCATCAAGATCGGCGGCGGGCAGGCCCCGGGCGCCCGCCAGCATCTTGGCGCCGCGCAGCCCCTCCAGCGCGGCCCGGATCGCGGCGGGCGATGCCGGCAGCAGGCGCAAGGCCACGTCCTGCAGCACCTCCACCCACACGCCGCCAAGCCCGACGGCAAGCACCGGCCCCCACTGCGCGTCCCGAGTGACGCCCACGAACAGCTCGATGCCGCGCTCCCGCATGGGGGACACCAGCACGCCCTCGACCGCGGCGCCCGGCGCATGGATGCGCGCCGCCTCGGACACGCGGCGGAAGGCGGCGCGCACGGCGCCCCCGTCCAGCAGGTTGAGGGCGACACCGCCGATGTCGTTCTTATGGCCGATATCCGATGAGGAGATTTTCAGCACAACCGGGCCGCCCAGCGCCGAAGCGAAGCACACCGCCTCGTCCTCGGTCCGCCCCAGGTGCGCCGGGACTACGGGGACGCCGTGCGCCGCCAGGTGATCGAGCGCCGCGCGCTCGGTGCCGGGCCGCGCGCCGGTGGGGGCCGGCACCGGGGCGTCC
>JAABVA010005824.1_pt1 | contig 11056 bp, 8 predicted proteins | sample 5560331 | NCBI WGS metagenome assembly JAABVA01 (sample SAMN12812661, study PRJNA571458) | rock metagenome | isolation source: Antarctica rocks | place: Antarctica: Victoria Land, Mt New Zealand sud | collected 2016-01-07 | reverse complement strand
AGCCGGTCGAGCCGGGCCTGCACGGTGCCCCGCGCCACCCCGAGCCGGCGCGACGCACCGAGCACACCTACGCCCGGCTCGTGGGTGAAGAGCCGAATGATCCGGGCGTCGAGAGGGTCGACCGATGCCTCGCTTGGCATGGGCACAGTGTCCACGGGTTGTGCTGGGGGACCAACACCCTGCGGGACGAGCGACGCTTGGTCGACAGTCAACCCGCCCACAACGGGATGCGGAAGAGCACCGTGGTCCCCACCATCCACATCGTGCTGACCCCGAGGATCGCATAAGCCGTGGTCGGCCGAGCCCAAGACAACAGCCAGCCCCCGACGACGAAGACGGGCAGGATGGTCAGGGTGTTGCGGGCCACGGAAAGGTAGTAGGTGCTCGTCACCAGCACGCTCAGCGTGACGAACGTCAGGGTCAGCTCGGGCCAGAGGCGGCGTCGAGCGAGATAGACCAGCAAGCCGATGGCGGCGATGACGGTGACGATGTCGACGACGTGTTGCGCGACTTCTTCTGGTGCCAGGCCTTGCGCGCCGAAAGCCCGATCCACGGTGGTGCCCAACGACGTCCAGGGCCAGGCGAGATGGCGCCCCCATCCCACCGCCTGAGCGCCGAACCAGCCGGACCACTCACCCGTTGCCCACCAGAGGTAGACGGCGTACGCCACCGTACCCAAGGAGCCGACCCCCAGGCCGACGAGCGGCCACGGAGCGAAAGGCTGTGCGTCGCGTCGCCTGCTCACCACGAACATCACGAGGAGTGCGGCGAGGAGGAACAACCCGTTGATCCGAATCAGGGATGCTGGGGCGCACAGCCCACCGGCCAGCCACCATCGGCGCCGACACCCGGCCCACCAGGACGCGGACGCAAAGGCCAGGTAGACGGGTTCCGAGTAGAGCGCGGTCAAGAAGGTGGCCGTCGGCCACGCCATGAGGAGCGTGGCGGCGAACGGACCCGCCCGCCGGCCCCACTGGTCCTCGGCGATCCGGAGGACCAACGTGGTGGCGACGAGACAGCTGATCGAGGTGAGCAGCAGAGCCGCTGCCAGCACCGCAGCATGGTTGAGAGACCCGAGTCCCAGAAGGAGGGCGAGCCCCCGGATGAGCAGGGGATACCCCGGAAAGAACGCCCGGTTCATCGGCGCCCCGTCGGTGTCGTACCCGCTCTCGGCGATCCCGATGAGCCAGCTGGCGTCGTAGTGGTTGGGTAGGTTCGCCCAGCCGGCGACCCCGTCCGCCAGCTGCCCGTGGTCCGGCTTGGCGAACTCGGTGGTCGCAAGCGCAACCCAACGCAGGAGGGTGAACCCGAGCCAGATGCTCCCCGCGAGAACGACGGTCGCCCGCCACGGACGGACCGCGGTGGAGAGCGGGTTGCCCTCGCCCTTCTCCAGACGGCGTTCCAGCACGGTCCATGGTTGCACCCGCCGAGGGTAAACGCGCGAACACGGCGGCAATCGCGCTGTCCGCGACCAACCGCACCCCGCGATGGGCCAGACCCGCGAGTCCCGTGGCCCGGCGGGCGCGGTTTCGGTCTAACCTGCCTCGATCGGGCGGGTGCACAACTCTGCAGGAGGCGGCCACGGATGAACGACAGGGTTGACGCGGCGAGTCACCAGGATTTCGACGTCGCCGCGCTGTCCGACGACGACTTCGTTGACGTGGCCTACCAGTTGCTGCTGGGCCGGCGACCCGACCCGAGCGGCTTCCAGCAGTGCCGGCGCCGGCTCGCCGAGGGTGTAGCCCGCCAAGCGGTCCTCCAGGAGATCCGCGACTCTGAGGAGTTCCGCTCGATGGCCCGATCGCCGCTCGCGGCGTTGCACGGGGCCCGCATCGCATGGGTCCGCAGCCTGCCCAAGGCGGCCAGCATCCTCGACCTCGGGGGCGCCAGTACCGGCAGTGCCAACGGGGCGATGATCGAGATGCGCTACCCGTACGCGTTCGAGCGGCTGATGATCATCGACCTGCCGCCGGACGAGCGTCACGATCAGTTCCGCAGCGACCGCTTCGCCGACGAGGTGTCCACGGCGCTGGGGCCGGTGCGCTACATCCACGCCTCGATGACCGACCTCTCCGCGATCCCGGACGCTTCCGTCGACCTCGTCAACAGCAGCCAGACGTTCGAGCACATCTACCCGGCCGAGGGGGAGGCCCTGCTGGACGAGGTGCGCCGGGTCCTGCGTCCGACCGGGATCCTGGCGCTCGACACGCCCAACCGCGCCCTGACGGCAATCGAGATGGCCGACCAGGCCGAGGAGTTCATCAACCCCGACCACAAGATCGAGTACACGCACGTCGAGATGCTGCAGCTGTTCGACCGGCACGGGTTCACCGTGACCCGAGCCCAAGGCATCGCGTGGCTGCCCCAGTCGGTCGCGACCGGGGTGTTCGAGCCCGATGAGATCAGTGCCAACGCCGCCCTCTACGACGACATCGAGAACTGCTACCTGTTGGCCTATCTCGTCCGCCCGACCTCCGGGGTCCTCACCCAGGTGCGGCAGCGGGCGGAGTCTGGGCTGGCTCGGCTGAGGCGCGCTCGGGCATAGTGTTCCGTGGTAGACCGCCTGAGGGTGACAAGATGTACACCTTGACCAGCGGTAGCCCCACCGGTTGACTAGACAGAGACCCTGGGGCAGCCTCGCGGCATGACGCAGACAACGGCGGACCGCACCTCGGCCGTGGGCCCCGACGACACCCGCGCGCGCGACGACCTCACCGCGCAGGAGCGCAGCGCCGGCTTCGACGTCGAGCAGCTGAAGCAGCTGGTCGGACTGGTGGCCTACGACGAGGCCCAGGACGTCTTCCCCGTCACCGGCTGGGATGCGATCGTCTTCGTCGTCGGCAACGCCACCCAGACGGCGCACTACTACCAGGCGGCCTGGGGGATGGACCTCGTCGCCTACCGCGGGCCGGAGACCGGCTACCGCGACCACAAGTCCTACGTTCTCGAGTCCGGGTCGATCCGCTTCGTCGTCTGCGGCGCCGTCAACCCCGACAGCCTGCACGCCGACCACCACCGGGTCCACGGCGACGGCGTGGTCGACATCGCCCTCGAGGTGCCCGACGTCGACCGGTGCATCCGCCAGGCCAAGGCGGCCGGGGCGACCGTCCTCGAGGAGCCCCACGACGAGACCGACGAGCACGGCACGCTGCGGATGGCGGCCATCGCCACCTACGGCGACACCCGGCATACCCTCGTGCAGCGGGTCGTCGACGGCCACCGCTACGCGGGCCCCTACCGTCCCGGCTTCGAGCCCGCGTCGTCCACCGTCGCGCGCCGCGACGGCCAGCCGAAGCGCCTCTTCCAGGCCCTCGACCACATCGTCGGCAACGTCGAGCTCGGAGCGATGGACGAGTGGGTGGGCTTCTACAACCGTGTCATGGGCTTCGTCAACATGGCCGAGTTCGTCGGCGCGGACATCGCCACCGACTACTCCGCGCTGATGTCGAAGGTCGTCGCCAACGGCAACCACCGGGTCAAGTTCCCGCTCAACGAGCCGGCCGTCGGCAAGCGCAAGAGCCAGATCGACGAGTACCTCGAGTTCTACCGCGGTCCGGGCGCTCAGCACCTTGCCGTGGCCACCAACGACATCTGCGCCACCGTTGATGCGTTGCGGGACAACGGGGTCGAGTTCCTCGACACCCCTGACTCCTACTACGAGGACGCGGAGCTGCGGGCGCGGATCGGTGAGGTCCGGGTGCCGATCGAGGAGCTCCAGCGGCGCGGCATCCTCGTCGACCGCGACGAGGACGGCTACCTCCTGCAGATCTTCACCAAGCCGCTCGGTGACCGCCCCACCGTCTTCTTCGAGCTGATCGAGCGACACGGCTCGCTCGGCTTCGGCAAGGGCAACTTCAAGGCGCTGTTCGAGGCCATCGAGCGCGAGCAGGAGCGCCGCGGCAACCTGTGACCGGTCTCGTCCCGTGTGGTCGGCCCGTATGCTCGCGGCATGAGCCAGCGCGCCGGGTGGTACGACGACCCGGAGAACTCTGACCACCTCCGCTACTTCGACGGGGTCGTGTGGACCACCAACACGACGCCGAAGGCCCCTCCGGCACCGGCCAACCCGACGACGCCGATCCCGCAGGCGCCGCAGTCACGGCAGGGTGGCGCGCCCGGGTACCCCTCCCAGCAGGATGCGCCGCCTCAGCAGTACGGGCCGCAGTACGGACAGCAGTACGGGCAACAGTACGGAGAGCCGCAGTACGGTCCGCCCCAGCAGTACGGACCTGGGGGGTATGCGTCGGCACCCCCGGCCTACGGGCCGTCGTTGGGCGTCAAGACCACCCCGGACGGGCAGCCGCTCGCCAGCTACGGGCAACGCGTGGGGGCCTACCTGCTCGACGGCATCATCGCCGGGCTCATCTGCCTGGTCGCCGGCGGTTACTGGATCTACCAGTTCGTGCAGTGGTACGCGCGCTACATCAACGACCTGCTGCGGCAGGTCGACGCGGGCGGCACCCCCGCGGTGGACCAGGCGCAGGTCACCAGCCAGGCCACGGGCTACCTGCTGCCCTTCATCATCGTCAGCCTCGTGGTGCAGATCCTCTACCAGGTCGGGTTCCTCACCCGGTTCGGGGCGACGCCGGGAAAGATGATCGTGGGGATCGCCGTCCGGCGGCGCGACCGTCCCGGCCCCCTCGACCTCGTCACGGCGCTCAAGCGGGTCGCACTGTCGGTGGCCGTCGCGCTCGTCGGCTTCGTCCCGGTGGTCGGTGGACTGGGGTCGCTCGCGTCGATCCTCGACCTGCTCTGGCCGTTGTGGGACGACAAGCGGCAGGCGCTGCACGACAAGATCGCGGCGACCAACGTCGTCGTTCAGCCCCGTAAGGGCCGTCGTCCCGACGCGCGCCCGTAGGCGCTGACCGCTGGGCGAGCCCGGTCACCGGGTCGGGACAACCTGGCCGCTGACCTCGGCGACCCCGATCCGGGTGCCGTCCGGTCCGGGCGCCCACGCCGTCATCGTCACCACGTCGCCGTCCTCGAGGTAGGCCCGACTCGACCCGTCGTCGAGGGTGACCGGCCGGGTGCCGTTCAACGTCAGCTCGAGCAGGCTGCCCAGGGAGCCCGGGTCGGCGCCGCTCACCGTCCCGGAGGCGAACAGGTCGCCGTTGCGCAGGGACGCGCCGTTGACCGTGAGGTGGGCCAGCAGCTGCTCGGGTGACCAGTACATCGCCCGGAAGTCCGGCCGCGAGACCGCCATGCCGTTGACGCATACCTCGAGGTGGAGGTCGATCCCCTGAGCACCGACGCCTGTGGGGGTCAGGTAGGGCAGCGGCTCCGGGTCGGTCTGGCCGGGCACCGGGACCCGGGCGGCCTCGAACGCGGCCATCGGGGTGACCCACGCCGAGATGCTCGTCGCGAACGACTTGCCGAGGAAGGGGCCGAGCGGCACGTACTCCCAGGCCTGGATGTCGCGAGCGCTCCAGTCGTTGAGCAGGACGACGCCGAACAGGTGCTCGCCGGCCTCGTCGACCGGCACGGCCGACCCGAGCGTGGTCGCGCCGCCGACGACGAACCCCACCTCGGCCTCGATGTCGAGGCGAACGCTGGGCCCAAAGACGGGGGCGGCGTCGCCTGCCCCCTTGCGCTGCCCGGTGGGGCGCACCACGTCGGTGCCGCTGACGACCACGGTGCCAGCCCGCCCGTGATAGCCGATCGGCAGGTGCTTCCACGCCGCGGGGAGGTCCGGGTGGTCGGGGCGGAAGATCGCGCCGACGTTGCCGGCATGGTGCTCGCTGGCGTAGAAGTCGACGTAGTCGGCCACCTCGAACGGCAGGTGCAGGGCGACGTCGGCGAGCGGGAGGAGGAAGGGTTCCACCGCGTCGCGGTAGGCGTCGTCGGTCAGCACCGTCGTCAGCCACTCCCGTGCGGAGGCCCACGCGTCCGGCCCCAGCGCGAGGAAACGGTTGAGGCCGGCGCATGCCCACACGTCACCCGACTCCATCCCGGCCCGTTCCGCAGCGCCGGCCGCGTCGAGCACGAGGTCGCCGATCCGCACCCCGACACGGGGTGAGCCACCGGTCGGCGAGAAGACGCCGTAGGGGAGGGTCTGCAGCCCGAAGGAATGGTCCGCCGGCACGTCCAGCCATGTCGTCACGGCGCTACGGTAGCGGTATGGCGCACTACCAGCGGGTGGGCAGCGTGCCGCCCAAACGGCATACCCAGCACCGTCGCCCGGCTACGAGGGGACGACAGGGCGAGCTCTACTACGAGGAGCTCATGGGGGAGGAGGGCTTCTCCTCCGACTCCTCGCTGCTCTACCACCGCAACATCCCCTCGACCGTCGCCGCGGTGCGCGAGTGGCCCATCGGTGACCTCTCGACCGCGCCGAACCACCCCCTGCAGCCGCGCCACCTCAAGCTCCACGACCTGTTCGACGCGGCCGCAGTGCGGCGCAGCGACCCCGTGACCGGCCGCCGGCTGGTGCTCGGCAACGGCGACGTGCGCATCTCGTATGCCGTGTCGGCGCAGCCGAGCCCGTGGTACCGCAACGGGATCGGCGACGAGTGCGTCTACGTCGAGCGCGGCCGCGGGCGGGTCGAGACGGTCTTCGGCGCGTTCGAGGTGGGGGAGGGCGACTACGTCATCGTGCCCCGGGCGACGACGCACCGCTGGACTCCGCGACGCTCGACCAAGGACCCGTTGCGCACGTACGCCATCGAGGGCAACTCGCACATCGCGCCGCCGAAGCGCTACCTGAGCAAGTACGGGCAGCTGCTCGAGCACGCGCCCTACTGCGAGCGCGACCTCCGGCTGCCGGACGGCCCGCTGCTCGCCGAGGACGTCGGCGCGTCCGCGGACGAGGAGACCGAGGTGTTCATCAAGCACCGAGGGTCGGGACCCGGGGGCGTCGTCGGCACCGTGCATACCCTGCCGTTCCACCCGCTCGACGTCGTCGGCTGGGACGGCTGCCTCTACCCCTACGTCTTCAACGTGCGCGACTTCGAGCCGATCACGGGGCGGGTGCACCAGCCGCCGCCGGTGCACCAGGTGTTCGAGGGCTGGAACTTCGTCGTCTGCAACTTCGTGCCGCGCAAGGTCGACTACCACCCGCTGTCGATCCCAGTGCCCTACTACCACTCCAACGTCGACAGCGACGAGATCATGTTCTACGTCAAGGGCGACTATGAGGCGCGCAAGGGCTCCGGGATCGGCAAGGGGTCGGTCTCGGTGCACCCCGGCGGGCACCCGCACGGTCCACAGCCGGGCGCGACTGAGGGGTCGATCGGCGTGCAGTACTTCGACGAGCTGGCCGTCATGGTCGACACCTTCCGCCCGCTCGAGCTGGGCGAGGCCGGCCGCGCGGTCGACGACGGCGCCTACGCGATGTCGTGGAACCGCGGCTGAGCGGGCTCGTGCTCAAACGGCGAGCCACGATCAACCCGCCAACCCCCACATGTGTCAGGTGTCGTCGCTGAAGGCTGGCGATCAGCGGCAACGACTGACACATGCAGGGGGCCGGGGGGGGTGTTCGGGTGGGGGAGGGCCGGCGTCCCGGCGCCGCAGCCTGTGGATAGCGCCCGGTCACGGCTGGTCGACACGTCCAAGATCACTCTCATGGACGCTTCGGGACGTGGGCAGGGAGAGCCGTTCACCCGGGACGACGCGATCTCGGCCGGGTTGACCGCTCGGCAGCTACGCAGCGCTCGGTTCGTGCGGCTGCACCGCAACGTCTACCTGGCCCGTGAGACCCCGCTGTCCCTGCCGGTACGCGCGCGGGGACTGATGCTGGTCGCGCCGCCCTCCGCGGTGGTGAGCCACCAGAGCGCGGCCGTCCTATGGGGCGGGACCGTGCCCGAGTCGTCGCGGGTCCACGTCACGGTGCCGCGGCGCGAGACGCTGCGGGTTGAGGGCGTGCGCACCCACCAGTCTGACCGTGACCGCGCCTGCACCACGGCCTTCGGGGTGCGCGTGACCACTCCCGAGCAGACGTTCGTCGATCTGGCGTCAACCTTGGACCTCGTCCAGCTGGTCGTTCTCGGCGACCGCTTGGTGCGTCGTGAGCGGACGACCCCGGACCGTCTGGTCCGTGCCACCGATGCCTGGATCGGGCCACACCGTGGCCTCGCATGCCGCGCCGCCGCCCTGGTGCGCTCGGGGGTCGACTCCCCACCGGAAAGCCGGCTGCGGATGCTCGTCGTACTGGCGGGTCTACCAGAGCCGACGGTGAACCACATCCTGCGTGACCCGCATACCGGCGCCTGGCAGCGGCGGTTCGAACTGGCCTACGAAGAGCTGCGCCTGGCCGTGGAGTACGAGGGGCGGCACCACCTGGATGACGAGATCTGGGCCGGCGACATCGACCGCCGTGAGGAGCTGGACCGCCGCACCTGGCGGGTCGTCCAGGTCATCAACAAGGGGCTGTACGAGACGCCGCTACGAACGCTCCAGCGGCTCGACCAGGCGCGGATCGACCGCGGCGCCGCACCCACGAGACGCTTCGCCGACGAGTGGAAGCGCTACTTCCCCGGTCACCAACCCGGGTGACACCACTGCCACATGTGACAAACGTTGTCGCGTGAACGCCGTCGTAGCGACAACGACTGACACATGGAGCGGGAAGGGTTGCGCCGGCGCCACGTCGGTAATGTGCAGCGCGGACCGGGCTGGCGGCACACGATCCCGCCCCGGTCCTCCACCCCGACACAGATGGAGTGACATGACCCCCCGACTCATCGAGTCCGAGACCACCCGCCGGCAGCTGCTGGCCCTCGCCACCGTCGGTGGTGCGGGGGCGCTGAGCGTCGCCGCCGCCGCCCCGGCCAGCGCGGCCGGGAACCGCCCCACCGCGGGCAACCCCGGCGGCACCCACGACTACACGTTGACCGTGATCGGCACGACCGACCTGCACGGCAACGTCTACAACTGGGACTACTTCAAGAACACCGAGTACGACGACGTCAAGCACAACGACATCGGCATCGCCAAGGCGGCCACGCTCATCAAGGCCGTCCGCGCCGAGCGGGGCAAGGCCAACACGCTCACGCTGGACGCCGGCGACACGATCCAGGGCACGCCCCTGGCCTACTACTTCGCCAAGGTCGAGCCCATCACCAGCGGCTCGCGGCACCCGATGGCCGACGCCATGAACGCGGTCGGCTACGACGCGGCCGCCCTCGGCAACCACGAGTTCAACTACGGCCTCGACCTGCTGCGCACCTTCGAGAGGCAGTGCCAGCACCCGCTGCTCTCCGCCAACACGGTCGGCTGGAAGACCGGCGCCCCACTGTTCCCGCCGTTCACCATCAAGGTGGTCCGCGTCCGCGGGCAGAAGCCCCTGCGGGTCGGCATCCTCGGTCTCGTGACGCCCGGTGTCGCCATCTGGGACAAGGCCAACGTCGAGGGCAAGGCCCGGTTTCCCGGCATCGTCGAGCAGGCCAAGGTCTACGTGCCCCGCCTCAAGGCCGCGGGTGCCGACGTCGTCGTGGTGTCCTGCCACTCCGGAGCCACCACGTCCTCCTCTTACGGCGACGCGCTCCCCTACCCCGAGAACGCCAGCACCCTGCTCGCCCAGCAGGTGCCCGACATCGACGCGATCCTGGTCGGCCACGCCCACGTCGAGGTCAACACGACGGTCACCAACGAGAAGACCGGCCGCAAGGTGCTGCTCGTGGAGCCGCTCTACTGGGGTATGCGGGTGGCCGAGATGACCATCCCGCTCAGCAAGACCCGGGGTCAGTGGGTCGTCGACGACGGTGGGCTCGCCGGCACCCTCTACAACGCCAACACCGTGCCCGAGGACGCCAAGATCGCGGCCCTGATCCGGCCGGCCCACGAGAAGGTCCTCACCTACGTCAACAGCGTGATCGGCACCTCGAAGCAGGCCATGTCCGCGGCGACCTCCCGCTACGAGGACACAGCCGCCATGGACTTCATCAACTATGTCCAGGCCGACGCGGTGAAGAAGGCGCTCGCCGGCACGGCCGACGCGAGCACCCCGGTGCTGTCCATCGCGGCGCCGTTCAACAAGGCGGCGGCGATCCCGGCGGGCGACGTCACGGTGCGCGACGTCGCGGGGCTCTACATCTACGACAACACCCTGCTCGGCATCCGGTTCACCGGGGCGCAGGTCCTGGCCTACCTCGAGTACTCCGCGCGCTACTTCAAGCAGGTCAGCGGCACCGGCCCGTTCGCGGCCGACGCGGTGACCAACGCCGTGACACCGACGGCGCCGAACGGCACCCCGGACTACAACTACGACATCATGGGCGGCCTGGACGCCCGGCTGACCTACGACGTCGACATCGCCCAGCCGGCCGGCTCACGGATCAAGAACCTGGCGTATGCGGGTGCTCCGGTGACGTCGGGCCAGGCGTTCATCATCGCGATCAACAACTACCGGCAGTCCGGTGGCGGTGGCTTCCCCGGCGTCACCGCGGCCCCGGTGGTCTACAACCGGCAGACCGAGATCCGGCAGATGCTCATCGACTGGGTCACCGCCAACAAGGTCATCGACGCGGAGGTCTTCGCCTCGAAGGACTGGCAGCTGGTGTCGAACGGCCAGCCGGTGACGATCACCGGCTGAGCGCCCATGGTCCCCGGCTGACCGGCTGGTCAGTCCCGGACGACCGGGTCGCCGACGAGCACCGCACCCTCGGTGCGGAGCTCGTCGAGCGTCTGCGCGGTGGTGGACGCCAGCACACCGGCGGTGAGGTGCAGGTGGACCCGGACCTCGAACCCTCGCCGCACCGCGTCCCTGGCCGTCGCTCGCACACAGTGGTCCGTCGCGATCCCCACGACGTCGATCGCGGTGATGCTCCGCTCGGTCAGCCAGTCACCGAGCGGCTGGCCGGTGTCCGGGTCGGGGAAGTGGCCCTCGAACCCGCTGTAGGCGGCCTGGAACCGGCCCTTCCGGAACACCCCGTGGGCCTGGGCCACGGCGGGTCGCACGGCCGGGTGGAAGTCGGCACCGGGCGTTCCCACCCGGCAGTGGGGCGGCCAGGTATCGGCGAAGTCGGGGCGATCGGAGAAGTGCGCTCCGGGGTCCTCGTGCCAGTCGGCGGTGGCGGCGATGGCCGCGTAGTCGTCACCGCGCTCGTCCACGAAGCCGGAG
>JAABVA010005822.1_pt1 | contig 11057 bp, 9 predicted proteins | sample 5560331 | NCBI WGS metagenome assembly JAABVA01 (sample SAMN12812661, study PRJNA571458) | rock metagenome | isolation source: Antarctica rocks | place: Antarctica: Victoria Land, Mt New Zealand sud | collected 2016-01-07 | reverse complement strand
CCCACGACGCGCCGCAGGGCCTCGTGCGCCAAGGCACTACGCGCGCGCCACCGGGTCGCGTCGTCGTGGGCGAGATACGCCCACGCCCGCAAGATCTGCTCGTCGGACAGCCGGGGCGCGATGGCGATGAGCTGTCCTTCCGCCGCGGCGTCCCGGTCCATCGCCGCGAAGATGTCGCCGAGCACCTGGTCCCAGTTCTCCTCGCTCATCGCCGCCCCCCCGCTGGCCTGCCCCATGCAGGGAATGAGGGAAACAGAATTGCGTGTGTCTGTGCAGTAAAGAGGACGAGAGGACACCCTTTGGTAGACACCGGCAGGCACGCATTGAGGAGCCGCTCCTTTCCTTTTCTCCCGGCTCCCTGAGCCGGCGTTGTGTGAACAGCCTCGCCCCTCACGTCCGGCGTCAAGGGGACGCGCCCCACACAAGCGCGCGGGCGCGCGGGGAAACCCGGCCTCACCGCGCCCGCTCGTCGTCATCGCCGCCCGCGATCGTGGCGTCCGCGGTAGCATCCGCAGCGGCGGACCCGTCCCCGGCGGCGCGCTCAGACGCGGATGACCCGACAGCGCGCACGTCCTTATCCTGCCACCACACCCGCGTCCCGTCATCGAGCACGACCTCGACCTGCCCCCAGCGGCCCCGGCCAGACAGGACACCGCCCCGGCCGTCCCGATACGCGACCGTGCCCCCGGCCCCCCGCGCCAGGAGCGCCAGGAGCGCCAGGTGGCGCGCGACCGCCTTCGGGGCCGCGAGGTCCGCCTCCGCTTTCGGCTCCCAGACATCACCGTGGCGCGCGAAGAGGACGCCGCCACGCATGACGAGATCGCGCGCCAGCGCGAGGCGCCCATCGTCCGTCTCCTGTGTCCCGAGGATATCCCCCGTCGTCTGACTGCCGCGCGTCCAGAGCGCCATCAGGTCGTGCGCGATGTCCCCGGAGCGCGCGGCGGCAGTGATGCGTTCCTGGTCGGCGGCCAGCGCGGCCCGTTGCTCCTCGCGCGGGAGCGCGACGTAGGCCAGCCGGCGCACCCCCGTCGGGAGCTGGATCACCGCCAACGGGAACCGCTCCCCTTTCCACCCCACGATTGTCGCCTGCACGGTCCCCTGCTCCACAGCGCTGGTGATGACGCCGAGGCGCGCCTCGCCCTGGCCCTCATTCATGCGCGCGATGACGATATCGCCGGGCACCAGGGCGACGTGCGTGGCCTGGCGTTTGGCGATCTCCTCGGGTGCGCGCGGAAGGTAGACATCCTGCGCGCCCAGGCGCTTGCGCGTGAAGTAGGCCACGTCGGCGTCGAGCAGCACCTGGACGTGGACCCGCGTGGCCGGGGTGTAGCGCGCGCCGGTCACCAGGCGCGCCAACTCGACCGTCGTCCACGGGCGATGGAGTCCCCCCGTCGCCAACGCCGCGCGGTGCATCGCGGCGAGGTCGGCGGGGGACACGGCACCGGCCGCCCCCTGTGGGTCTCCCCCTGCCGCTCCGGCGGGGTGCGAAGGGCCAAACACCTCTCCCGACGGCGCGGCGGTCGCCGTCCGCCCTGACGTCGCCGCCGACACGGCGCGGAGAGGCGCGTCGATCAGCGTGACCGCCTCCCCATTCACCGCGATGTGGGGGTGATAGCGGGCGACGCGCCGGGCCAGGGCGCGTAGCGTGTCCGGCTCCCCATGCACGAGCACCGTCACGCGCGGCCGGGCGCGCGCCACGGCCGCCTCGATCTGGCCAGCGTCCGCGTGCGCCGACAGGCTGTACCGCTCCACCGCGCAGTGCAAGGCCAGCTCCTCTTTGCCCAGCGCGACGGTCGTGCCCTGCCGCGCCCGCAGCAGGGCCGCCCCCGGGCTCTCGTCGTCCTGGTAGCCGCTGAACACGATGGCGTTGCGCTCGTCCGCCGCGAACGCGCGCGCGTAGAGCGGGGCGGGGCCGCCGGTCATCATGCCGGACGAACTGATGACGATGGCCGCCCCTGGGTCGGCGAGCAGGGCACGGCGCCGGCCCGCCGTGACGGCGTACACCGCGAGCGAGGGGTCGGCGAAGAGCGGCCGCCGCGCGTTGCGGACGTAGTTTTGCAGGCGCGGGTTGAGGTCGTGGACCTGCGCCTGGTAGAGAGCGCACACGCCGCGCACCATGCCGTCGAGGTGGATCGGCACCGGGGGCAGCGCGCCCGTGGAGCGCGCCGCGCGCAGGATCAGCGCCACCTCCTGCGCGCGGCCCACCGCGAACGCCGGCAGCAGGACGCGTCCCCCGCGCCCGACCACGCGCGCGACCGTCGCCACCAGCGCGCGCTCCTGCTCCTTGCGGTTCGCATGGATGGCGTCGCCGTAGGTGCCCTCCGTGATCACGGCGTCAGCCTGGGGCAGGCCCGGCACGTCCAGGCCATGGAGGGTGCGCTGGGCCGTCACCGAATAGTCGCCCAGGTGCAGGACGCGGCCGGCCGGCGTGTCGATGAGCAGCATGGCGGCCCCGGCGATGTGGCCGGCATGCAGGAAGCGCACGACGATGGCGGGGTCGGGGAGCGGCGTGACCGGCTGTGCCCACTCGACCGGCCGCACACGGGCGAGGGTGCGCTCGACCACCTCGGCCGTGTAGAGCGGCGTCTCCCCTTCCTGCGCGAGGTGCTCGGCCTCCATGACGCGCACACTGTCGGCGAGCAGCAGGCGCGTCAGGAGCAGGGTCGTCTCCGTGCAGTAGATCGGGGCCATCGGAAACATCTCGGAGGCAAGCGGCAGGGCACCGGTGTGGTCGATGTGCGCGTGCGTCACCAGGATGGCCTCCGGCGGCTCGACGGTTAGCCGATCGAGGGCGGGCAGGCGGTCCTGTCCCGCGCGCGCGGACGGGCGCATCCCCGCGTCGATGAGCACGCGCCGGTCCCCGATGCGCAGAATGCCGCACGAGGCCCCGACTTCACCCGCGCCGCCCAATGGCGTGTACTCCACCTTCACCTTTGTTCGTCCTCTCTTCCTCGTTTGTCCCTGCACGGCGCGCCGACCACTCCGTTGCGCCAGGGCACGCCGGGTGACGCCTCGACCTCCTACTATCCCTAGTGTCCCAGACCCGACGCGCAAGGCGCGGGTCATCGCGCACCGTGGCCGGATGCGGTCGCGCCCGGAGAGCGCACGCGCTGGCCGGCTCGTTTCTCCGCGCGCCGCGGGCCGTGTATGGGGCGGCCCACACACGGCCGCGCCGGGCGCGGGAGAAAGGGCGACTCACGGCCGGTGCGACGGGACGTGCGTCGCCTCGTGACGGCGCACACAAGCGTGCGCTGGTGCTCCATTCCTCACCTGCGACTGCGGAAGCTACGCCTGGTGAGCAGATATGCCGATAGTACTAGTGTGGATAGGACGGATGGAACACGATGGAGAAGGTGGATGCGTACGCGTCGCGCTGTTGCGATCGTGATCGTGGCGGGAGGGATCATAGGGGGCGGCGCACAGCTGATCTCCCCTACGGCGGCACGGCCGCAGGCGCATAACACGCTCGCAGGCACGGCACTTCCGACCGCGCCCCGGCGCGTTATCCTCGTGCGCACGGCCACGCCGCGCCCCGCACACACCGCGACCGCCGTCACCCACAGCCGCGTGCCCACGAAGACCGCCCTGCCGGCCAGTCACCCGCGCCCGACGCGTGCGGCGGTCACGCCGCGCACACGTTTCGCACGCACCTCACGGCCGCCCGCGGCCGCCACACCGATCATGCTTCCCGTGCCCACCTCGCCCAATAGCGCGCTTCCCGTCGGCCTCACCATCCCCCGCCTGGGCATCCAGGCGGCCCCCGTCTACGACCGCGGGCTCGACGCGACCCACCACCTGCCCATCGCCCCTGGCTACGCGGTGACGCACTACCAATTCTCGGCGCCCATCGGCTCGCGGGGCAATGCCGTGCTGTATGGACATGACGATATCGACGGTCAAATCTTCCGCTCTCTCCCGCTCGTGCAACCGGGTGACCGCATCCTGCTGAACGTCGGTCCCCGCCCCGTGGTCTACGCGGTCACGGGGAGCCAGATCGTGGCCCCGACCGATGTGGCGGTCATGGCGCCCACGACCACCGCCATGCTCACGGTGATCAGCTGCTACCCCTATAACGTCGATAGCCAGCGTATCGTCGTCCGGGCACGCCTGCTCTCTCCCGCGCACGTAAGGGGTGGGACACCGACAGCGTCGAAGCACCGCCAGGTGACCCCGACCAGCCGCATGGACCGGCGACTGTGACCGTGGATCGACAGCCCGTTTGTCTCCTAGCCACGCGTCGCGTGGTCGATAGCCGTTCGTAGAAAGGACAAAAGGGCGTGTTGCACCTCATCGCCGTTCGTCATGTTCTCCTCACCCTCGTCGTCGGCAGTACCTGCGGCGGGTCCGGTGGTCTTCCCGCAGGTTCGCACGGGGGCGGTCACGCTCCCGCGCCGACAGCAACGCCCTGTACCCCCGCTAGCACTATTCTGCCTGCCGCGTCTACGGCGACCGCGATTCCACTGTCTACGTCTGCTCCAGTGGTTGCCACGTCTACCGCGATCCCCGCAGCCGCCCCGTCTACCGCAGCCACCACAACACCACGTCTGCCCATAGCTCTGCCTCAGACCGGCCGCTACAGCGCCGTCGTCCGCGCGAAACCTGCGTTGTCGAACGGTCGGATGACGCAGGCGCGGACGGTGCACAGACAGGCGGCGCCGGCCGCGAACGCAACGCTAGCGCCGTGTCTACCACCAGCACCGCAGCCAACCAATGCTCCGGGACTACCGACGGCTCCGATGGGAGCTATCACCCCTTGCGCCCCGACGGGTCGCGCGACACACACGCCCCGCGCAACGTCGACGCCCCAATCGGCGGGTACGACGCACAAGGCGCGGCCCACCCAAAAACGTACGGCGCTGATACGTGTGTCAACGGCGACACCAACACGTACCTCCACCAGCGTGACGACCCGCCGTTTCAAGACGCTGCCTGCGGTCGTGACGTCAACGCCGACATCGGTGAACACGTCGGGCGGCCCGACCATGACCGCCATCACGACGCCAGGCGGTCCAACCGCGACCGCGGCCGCGACGACTACACCAGGCGAACTGACTGCGACCGCCACGAACACGCCAGGTGGGCCGACCACGACCACCACGACGACGAACACGCTAGGTGGCCTAATGGCGACCGCGACGAACACGCTAGGTGGCCTAATGGCGACCGCGACCAATACGCCAAGCGGCCCGACTGCAACCGTCACGACGACGAACACGCCGGGTGGCCCAACGAGGACCGCGACGGCATCGAACACGTCAGGTGGCCTAACGCCGACTATAACGAACACCCCGGGTGGCCCAACCACGACCGCGACGGCGACCAATACGTCGGGTGGGCCAATAGCGACGGCGACCAATACGCCAGGCGGCCCGACCGCAACAACAACGAATACACAGGGGAGACCGACCGCAACCGCCACCACCGCCTTCACACCGCCGCTGTCTCCCCCCGCGAACACTCCTGAATTGGGCAGCGGCGAGTTGCTCGGTGTGGGGCTCATCTCCGGCCTCGGCGTTGTGTTGTCTCTCAGGCGGAAGCGGTCCCGCCGTGGACGTACCAGCGACAACAGCAAGACCTAATGCACAATCAGGACGCTTTCTTTATGCACAATCAGGACGCTTTCTTTATGCACAATCAGGACGCTTTCTTTAACGCGCCGACGTACTCCCTTGGCGTATGTCAGTTGGCGTATGTCAGTGGCCATCTCGTTTGGATCTCAGGCACTCTCGATACCGACGGCGAAGCCCAGGGCGTGCAGGATCGCGGCGATGTTCTCCACAGTCGGCAGCGTGGCATCGTCCATCGTCAGGATGACGCGCTCCACCGCTCTCTCGCCTGCCCTCACCACGCCCCCCGTCGCCCTTGCGCGCGCGCCAGCACCACGTCGGCCTCGTCCACGACGTTATACGGCCGCCGCGTGCGTTGCCGGCGCCGCTCCTCACTCTCCACGCGCTCGAACCGTCTCTGATCTTGTATGGCCTGATCGACCCGCACGAGCGGCAGACACAGCAACACGTAGAGGAGGAGGACAACGAGGGCCGCGCGCGCATCGCTCAGGGGCGCGCCTCCAACGATGCTCCACGTCAGCAGCCCGACACCGGCCGTGCCGACGAGCGTCAGAATCGTCCCGGTCAGCCGCCCCTCCACCCCGAGCGGGGGTGTCGTCCCCCTCACGTCCTCCTTGGTCCCACCCCACGGCCACATTGTCCCGCGTCTCCCTTCCCCTTCACGTCTACGCCGCTGCCCGTCGTCGCTCGCGCCGCACACACCGCGTCACACCCAATCACAGGGCGAGGCGTGCGCCGCACGGCCGAGGACTAGGCGTGTCCGTGTCTCCCCGCACCAAGGGGCCGGCCCTGTGTCACCTACGCGCCGGCATCGTCCAAGACACACGCGACACAGGGCCACGCCGGGCGCGGGGAAAGGGTGGCGTCACCCCGCCCGCTCGTCGTCCTCGTCGTCGGCGACCGTTGCCGCCGCGGCGTCAGCGGTGGAGCCCATGTTGGCGGCACGCGTGCGCGTGCTGGTCCGCTCCATGGTCAGTCGGCGCAGCTCCTCCTTCCTCCGGGCCTCGCGCTCTTGCGCCTGGCGCACCCGTTCCCGTGCTTCCGCCCGCGTCCTCTCCAGGGCGCGCTCCTGTTCAAGACTCATGGACATCTCCTCTACATAGTATCGCGCCTCTTGTCACTCAGACGCCGCGCGCCCCTGTCGAGGCGCGACGCCCGCGGAGAGAGCACCAGCGTCGGGCGCGAGCCAGCGCCAGGTCCGCCGGGGTAACGATGGTGCAGGGAGCGTTCCGCCACGCCACCCGCCGACGGGCCAGCGCGGCGTTCAGCCGATGTATCCCTATCAACAGGCCGCACAGCAGCGCGTACGTCACCATCACAGGTCCCTTCCTGTCCTCTTGTTGTCCCGACCCTACCGCGCTATGTCGGAGATGGGGAAATGCAGCTTCTCGACGGCTGTGCGTTTGGAGGCCTCGCCGCGGCGGTCGTACCGCTGGGTCGTCGTCACATTGGCGTGGCCGGCGAGTTGCTGCACCGTGCTGATATCGACCCCCGCATCCAGCAGGTCTCCGACGAACGAGCGCCGCAGGTCGTGCGGGCTGGCGTGCTCGATCTTGGCCTCGGCCGCGCGGCGGGTCAGCGCATTGTAGACGGCACCGGCGGTGATACCTTCACCCCGGATGCGGCCGCCCTTGTTGACGGGCAGGAAGAGCCGGCCGGGCCGGTCGCCCCGGACCGCGAGCCAGGCGTCCACGGCGACGGCCGCGCTCGGCTCCAACGGCACCACCCGGTCCTTGTCACCCTTACCGCTCTTGACCGTCAGCGTCGGCGGGTCGGGTGTGTAATGCTCGACCTTTAAGGCGGCCAGTTCGGCGCGGCGCAGGCCGCCGACGTAGAGGCAGGCCAACATCGCCGCGTCGCGTGTCCCGGCCGGCGTGCGGTCGCGGGCGCACACCTCGACGAGCGCCCGTAGTTCCCCCGCCCGGACGTGCCGGCCGGGGGGCAGGCGCGTGCCCTTATGGGGCTTGACCTCGGTGATGCGCCGGTACTCCTCGTCGGTCATCATATTGAAGTCGCGGGCTTGGCGCGCGATCGCGCGCAGGACCGCCAGCGTGAGGTTGACCGTCGCTGGCGCCGCCTCGGCCATGACGAGCTTCGACCGGATGAAGGCGACATGATGGGCGCGAAGTTGGCCCCAGGGCAGGGCCGCGTAGTCGGGGACCGCGACGAGCCGCGCCACGGCGCGCAGGCGCTTGATGGCCGTCGCCCGGCTCGCCGCGCTGGTCAGGCCGTCGAGGTAGGCGTGCATTGGGTCGCGGAGCGGCACCTGCACGGCCACGGCTTGGTCGAGCGCGCCCCACGCGCCGACGTTGACCGCAGACCCATCGGCGGAGGTATTTGTTTGCTCCATAGGGTCTCGCCTATGATGATCCGAGGTCATGAGATGCGACGCCACACAAACACCCCCCCGTGCGGATCTGTCATGTCCCACCGGAAGCCTAATTTAGCACGCTGCCCCGATGCGTGCGCCAGCTCGATCTCGTACCGCTGCTGCCCGTGCATGGGGTAGGTCTGCGAAATGCTTGCAACTTTCCAACCGGCGTACCCCCCCGACTCCACCGCCTTTCGTTGCTCGTCGAGGTCATCGGGACGTATCATGCCCCCGAGGGGAAGGGACAAGAGCGGCGGTGCAGGATTATTCCCTTGGGCTGGCGGGTTGCCCTGAGAGACTATTTCGCCCCGTAATTGCCTGCCAACTTGGGACTCAAGCCCGTCGATAACAGCCCTTGCTTGCACAAGCTCCTTTTGGGTTACTTGAAGCTTCATGCGGCCACCCTCGGCTCCCATGCCGGGATCGTCACCGTAGTCGATCATCAGGTGATGGCCTAACTCATAGCCACTAACAGCCTGCTGCAGGAGAGTGTCCGCTTGCCTGAACTCTTCGCGCAACCCGTCAGGCAGGAAGACTCCCTTGAACCACAAGTGGTTGTTTAACTTAGCAACGGCCTGTTGGGCGTCGCTGATCCGCTGCCGTACTTGGGCGTCGCTTAGGACTCTCGCTCGGTCTTTCGGACTCGCTGCCAAGACCCTCTCGCGTAGCTCAAGGGCTAACGTGTAGTGAGCGGCTACAAAGTTCTCAAACTCAACCGCGTTCATATGCTGGATGTTATTAGGGTCTGGTGTCCACGCCAATCCAGGGGCGAGGATCGCCGCCCGCGCAAGGGCTTCCTTAGCGTACGTCCATGCCTCCTTGAGGGCGCCCGACTCCTCCTCGCCACGCGTTGCCGTACTCGGCGGGTGGAGTGTCGCCTCTCCCGCCGGTGTGTCAGACGGCGGTGACGGCGCGCGTGACCTGAGGTCGCGTGCCACTTGAGTCAAGTGGTCGGATAGACGCTGCCGCAAGTCGTCGGGAGAGTCGAATTCACCGGTGAGTGAATGCCGTTGGAATTGATCGCGGAAGCCTCGCATCGCCGTCAACTGCTCGGTTTCTATCCTGTCGGGATCCAAGGGCCGATTAGAGAAATACAACATGACGTCCTTGCCGTCCTCGCGGAACCTCCGTATCTCTTCCGCTGTACCCGACACATCTTCAGATGTCGGTGTACCTATCCGCGTCCAGAAGGCCCCGATGAGCATGTCGCTTTTCCCTAATCGCTCATTAATGATGTCTTGGGGACGCTTGCCCGCCTCGGGGCGCAGGAACTCCCACATGGAAGGCAGGAATGCAATGCCGTATTCCTCGGCGTTCCTCTCATTCCACTCCTGCATCACCTCACGCATGACCTGCCGCTCCTCTTTTACGTCGGAGGGGGATGCGACTAAGACGCGATATGTCGTGACCGTCGTCGGCATGCGCTGGTCCTTCACTTAACGTATTATGCCCTACGGTAATGTGTGCGTTGTCGTAAAGGTTGCGCCGTTTGCCACAAAGCCTGCGCCATCGTGTCATAAAGGTTGCGCCAATCGTCATCCGGCTCTCTGTCCGCTGGATGGGTTCCTGTGAGAATGGCTATTATCACAGGAATAAGCGCCGCGCCAAGCGTGAAAAAGGCCCGGATTTAGGGCTGCATGCTTATTGTTATCGCAGGAATTGCGTGTCCGGCGGTCTTATCATTCCGTTGTGCAGGCTATTGAACATCGGCGCAACCTTTCTGGCAAAACGTTCATGCGAGCGCAACCTTTGTGGCACAAGCGGCGCAACCTTTCTGGCAAAAGGGAGGCTGCTGAGGGTGAAGCAGGCGCAACCTTTACGACAACGGACAGTAATGCCTCTTACCGATAGCTATCAATGGGCAACAAAAAAGGGCTCATACGCATCTTTTGCGTTGGCCCTAACTTCCCTTATTATACCATCTCGGGCCGTCGTGTGTCCACAGAGCTGGGAGTTGCCTCACTACTGATCCCAGCTCTGTAACATGTACCGTTTTGTCAGGGTGTCGCGCTACACGCCAATTCAGGATATCTAAAATGGGACTCCACGCACAACAATCCCACTCTAGATGTCCTGAATTGGCGTGTAGCGCGACACCCTGGCTGTGCCACTGCGCGCACGAGTTAAAGGTCTCTGAAGTCGACGTCCGAGGTGGGAGTGAAGCCGGCGCCGGTGGCTTCCTCGACGCTCTCGAAGTAGACGCGATTGCTCTCGCCGGGCAGGTCGGCGGCGGTGGCGAGATAAAAGACACGCGTTTTCTTGTTGCCGACTATCTTATCGCCGATGCGCTTGGTGACCGCGGCGGCGCGATCGACCACGGGCGTGGGGTCCATTTTCAACGTGGCTTCTACCAGCCTAGTCCCGTCCAAAGTAGCCCCAAACAGATGGGCTCCGGCTAGATCGGTGTCTAAATCGTTACTCGCTACCGCCTTACGCCTCGCTTGAGCAACATCGTCGAACATGCGTACCTGCCTGACAATGGTTCGGAGGTAGTCGGGCGGTAAAACCATTTCTGGCGCACTTAGTAGTCTTTGCTGCTCACGAACCAACGTCAATATTTCCTCAAGCGCCCCTGGATTGGCTACGGTAGCTTCCTGTTCTGACTCTGACGTTTCCTCCTTTGACCGCAACTCAAGCGGGTCTATCTTAGACTTGAACTCCGGCCACCAGAGCCTCCATGTTCCCTCTAAATTTGTTTCGGCGCGCGGATGTTCAAGGCTATTATTGATTGATTTGATTAGCTTCTTTACATCCGCCTCATTGTACAAAGTAGCTTGGAAGTCTGCGAGTGGTGACTTAATGTCTGATGGCTTAAGGCCAAGAAGGAACGTAGATATATGGGATGCGTCTAGCTTCGACAGCGCCCCGGCCTCAAACAGCACCCAAGGGCTGTCTAAATTTGCCCGTGTTAGACAGATAATGCCGTAGAAGGTATCCCGCAACTCCTCCGCCAGCGTAGGATTCCATCTTTTCCCTTTCTCAATGTTAGACGGGCTTTGCCCATAAAGTCGTCCTCTGTCGAACGTTCATCGTCTACAAGTCTGTGACGAGCATCTCAATTCGGTCCTGTGCTATTAACGGTGGGCCAAACCGTACAGGATGCGGAACCGTCGGACTTT
>JAABVA010005821.1_pt1 | contig 11062 bp, 18 predicted proteins | sample 5560331 | NCBI WGS metagenome assembly JAABVA01 (sample SAMN12812661, study PRJNA571458) | rock metagenome | isolation source: Antarctica rocks | place: Antarctica: Victoria Land, Mt New Zealand sud | collected 2016-01-07 | reverse complement strand
ACGCTGGCCGATGCTCGACGGAAGCTGCATCAATGGCGGCAGGACTACAACCACCAGCGACCCCACTCGGCACTGGACGACCGCACCCCGGCGGAGTTCGCCGCGACCTGTGCCACCGCCGCGCAATACCCTTGCTTGAGACACTCACTTGAGCTACAGTATGTCCAAATCTGCCGGTAAATCCGGCACAAACCGAACCACGCAAGCCGAACTCTCCAATGACTTCTGGCTTAGTTAACCGGGTCGGGTCACAAGCCGAAATCTCCAATGACTTCTGGCTTAGATAAGCGGGTCGGGTCACAAGCAAAAATCCTCAACCTCAAAGCGGATTAGTTTTTGGGTTTTGGGTCATTTGACCTCTTCGGCCTCGCTCATGTCTATACTCATTACCACGGCTGTCCGGCTATTGAAGGGGTTCATCCAGCAACCTGCTGTTATAGCGTGATTTGGAATTGGGTTTTTTGGTTGCCGCGATTTGAACGGCGCGGGGGCCGAAGATGGCTCATGAACCAGGGCCGCACGGTCTTTTCCCAGTTGATGGGCATTCTTCCGGTGCGCGTTTCCGGCGCATCGTCCAGCGCTATGACGGCGACAGCAGGCTGCGCGGTTTTCCTGTTGGGACCAGTTTCTGTCCCTGGCCTTCACGCAACTGACCTACCACGAGAGCCTGCGCGACATCGAGGCTTGCCTGCGCGCGGCGGGCAGCAAGCTCTATCACCTCGGCTTGCGCGGCAAGGTCTCGCGCTCCTCGCTGGCCGACGCCAATGAAGCCCACGACTGGCGCATCTTCGCTGACTTCGCGCAGTTGTTGATCTCCGTCGCTCGCCCACTCTACGTCAAGGAACCCATCGGCTTCGCTTTCGACAACGCGTTCTATGCCTTGGACTCGACCACCACCGATCTCTGTTCGACCCTGTTTCCCTGGGCGCATTTTCGCTCCACCAAGTCCGCCGTCAAGCTGCATACGCTGCTCGATCTGCGCGGCAACATCCCGGCGCTTCTCCGCGTCAGCACTGGCGATGTGCATGACGTGAACATCCTCGTCGAGATCCTTCCCGGGCCGGAGCCTTCTATGTGATGGACCGCGCCTACGTCGACTTCGCCCGCCTGTACCAGCTTCATCTGCCTCGGCCTTCTTCGTCACACGCAGCAAAAGCAATATTCTCATGGAACGCCCTACTCGCGTCCCGTGGATAAAAGCACTGGACTGCGTTCGGATCAGATGGTGATTCTGACCACCATCGGGTCGGCCACATCCTACCCCGAAGCGCTACGGCGCATCGGTTACTACGACGCGGAGAACAAGAAGTGGTTGAAGTTCCTGACCAACAACTACACGCTGCCGGCGCTGACCATCGCGCAGCTCTACAAGCAACGCTGGCAGGTGGAGTTGTTCTTTCGCTGGATCAAGCAGCACCTGCGCATCAAGGCCTTCTACGGTACCAACACCAACGCCGTTCGCACCCCAATCTGGATCGCCGTCTCGGTCTACGTGTTGGTCGCCATCGTCAGAAAGCGCCTCGACATCCGGGCCAGCCTCTACGAACTCCTACAGATTCTTAGCGTCGCTCTTTTCGAGAAAACAATCCGAAGAGAATCGAGCGAATAATCGATAGTCAGATGATGCGTCTGAGAGCTAAGACTTCCGAATTCGTGGAATAGAAGGGACAATCTTTGTTGGTAGGGAGATGCAAGAGAAAAAATGAGAGGGCGTTACCAGAAACTTTCCTTCCACCGCAAGTAACCCATTCAGATCTGATGCGAGAGGATGGATTATCTCTGCCCAAAATTGGCCAGTCCGTGGTTGCAATATCACCGCCGCTTGTTGGAAGTCGAGCCAGCATTTCATTAGTGGATACCATGCTTTGTATATGCTTTCTTTGATACTGAAGATGAGGCGGCCATACTGCTCAGGACAATTCGTGGCTGTCTGCAACCAGCTTCTCTCCTCTTTGGTTGTTACTAATGGGAGCACTCCATTAGGCAGCGGAGCGTTGACCTCTGCATCGATACCGATACTTTTGTAGTCGGCGACAGAGGCATTGGCGGCCGCGCAGTACCCATCACAGTGCGTAATGCTACCAACGATTCCTGTTGGCCAAACTGGTTCTCTTTGTCTTCCGAAAAGGATCGGATGATTGAGTATCCCTAAATAAGACAAAGAGTTGCGCGCACAGGTCCGTCCAGCAGCGAACTCTAGACGTCGTCGTTCGGCGGTGTTGTGACCTAAGAGCGCGGCTTCTTCCTTAAGCAGGTGCCCAGTGGGATCCCCAAACTGCTCAGAAAAAACAATGTCTGGTGGCAAGATCTGAGACAACATTGCTATGGGACTCATGAGTATGAATCCTCGCGAAGGAGGAAGTGTGTGAACTTCGCAATCAGCCGATCCGAGTAGAGGGACATACACTGAATTCTCTCATCCTATCGAGTATGAGGGAACCACAATGTCCCACAAGTTAGGTACTTGCCCAGCGTCCACGATGCAAGTGATAACCGCTACGAGAACTCGGGTGGTTTACACCGGAACGGTGCCAATCGACCACTCGAGCTGCACGGGAAGGAGACGCGGCAGCGTCATCAAGGCCGCGGACGCGGATTTCTGGCGCGTTGTGGTCGAATTGGCCTGGAAAGCATTCGGCCCATGGCCTCATCCAGGCCATTACAGCGAGGCCTAAAACTACGACACCGTCGAGATCATCGCGGCCTCACTTTGCATTCTATGAGAGGCTCAGGGCTTGGGCAGCATGTATGACAGAGGAATGACTCGCCTCGATAATCCTTCACGAATGCGATGCAGCTTCATTTGCTTGGGGAGCCCATGTCCCCACCACTAGTGTAGTGCGTCATGCAGATGCGATGTTATTGAGGATTGCTCTTCCGCGTTTCACTTTTTTCGAGGATATCTGAGGCACTTGCAGTCCAGATGAATGGCTTGGGTTGCTGGTTGTGCTGTTGGATATAGCGGAAGATGGCCTGTTCGAGTTCGGCGGTGCTGGTGAAGACTCCGCGACGGAGCTGGTTTTCGGTGAGGTCGCGGGAGAAGCGCTTGACCATGTTGAGCCAACTGGCGGCGGTCGGCGTGAAGTGGAAGTGGAAGCTGGATGGCGTTCTGCCCATGCCTGCACCTCGGGATGCTTGTGGGTGGCGTAGTTGTCGACGATGAGGTGAAGTTGCTTGGTCTTCGGCGTCTGGCGGTCGATCAGCTCGCCTGGTTTCGTGTGAATCGCCAGTCGATGGTGATTTTGTCTTGATTCACTCTCTGGCTCCAAGCCCAGGTTTGGTTGCGGAGGGCATCGATGTCGGCGATGCGGCGTTTGCCCAGACTCTCCTTTTCGCTGCCTCCGATCCGGTCGGGCACTACCGCGAAATCACTTCCCGGATGTCGGATCAGGGCCGTGCTCGATGGTCTGATCGTTCGAACTTCGTTGATTGCCATGACCCGGCGCCTTGCGGAGGTATAGCTTAAGCTATCCACTCGGCAATGGAGCATGGCTGGCTCCATAATGCCTTTCGCGGCCACCAAACTCAAGAAGAAGTCTCTCCCTAGGCGGTATCCACATATAGCTGAAGTCTGGTCCACGCGCATGCGATGGCTGTGGTGGAGCGGAAGGCTTCGATGGTTCGCAATATCGTGTGCTGAACCGGCGGAAGCGCTTGAGCGCGTTGAAGCAGCGCTCGATGCGGTTGCGTTGTTTGTAGAGGTCGCGGTCGTAGGTTCTGGGTTGTTTCCAGTGCCGGCGTGGCGAGATCACGACCACCGCGCCCAGGCTCGCGCCGCTCAAAGGTTCGCTGCACGGCAGAGAACAACGCGGCATGATCGAACGCGAAGGTTCGGGATATCAGCCAAAGGTCATAGCCTCTTTGAGGCGGATGTTGGCAATCCCAGCGTCACCATAGCGTTGAACTTCTCAGCAATGACCGTTTCGACTGGATAGGCACGAAGACGCGGTGCCGGCGAATCGAGGAGAGCGGGATATTCGATCTCGACCGGTTCTGGCGTGATGATGTCCCCGGAGCCGGTGTCTACTTGAATCGGAACGCGCGCGCCGTCGATGGTGGCCTGAGTGCGAACTCGAACTCCGCCGTACTCAATGTCTTCTCGGATTGGCGCAGCCGTAAGGCCGGCAACGTCGAAGATCACACCGTCGTCTGGCACTGCAGTTGAGCATTTTCCTCTAAATGTCTCAGCAGTTGCTTCTGGGCTATCGCTTCCAAAGCCAAGAAGATCCAAGTCGCGCGTTGGTCGGAAGGAATCAGGAAGCCAGGTCACGAAGGGCAGTGCTCCCTTGAGGATAAAGCGTTCGCGATGTGCAGAGACGCTGAGCCGGTAGAGCAGCCTTTCGAGCGCATAACGCGTGAGGAGTACCTGGTAGTCCGATTTCTCGTTTCGCGAGCGGTTGAGAAGCTTAGCCCGCACCGAGGCGCCGACATTACGGTGTTCACTCGGCATGGATACCACCGTTTCTACATACGGGCGCATGACTGTCCACACTCGCGCCTTTTTTGTGTGCTGCCAGAGTTCATCCGCCGTACATTTGCGCTGCCGAATTCCTACGCGCAGTCCTTCCATGGCGATGTCGAGGCCAATCTGGTTGCGGTAGCGAAAACAGTCCACGATGGTCCGCGCCGGAGTTGTGATCGGAATGTGGCGGGCCTGGATGGGATACGTCTCAACTCCTTCGGTCATAGCCCAACCACTAAATGGTACGAACCGAATGGGAGGGTAGCTGATTGTTGGCCGCCATGCACTACGTTCAATTGCCATCCACACAGAAGAGGGCATTTGGAGCGTCAGTTCAAGGGACTGGAGAGCTGAGATGAGGCAGACGATTCCCTTCGGTACCAGCACAGCCGCTCTGCAAACATAAAAGCGGCGTCGATCTGGGTATCTGGAAGCTGGTACAGGCCGCGAGCGGGACGAATGATCTGCTCATCCCTTACTAGGCGCGCCAGCGTCTCCGGCTCGATACCGTCGGCTATGAAGTCTCGAAGCCGCAGCATTCCCCTGGACTTCAGGAGGTCGAGCGCGCGGATTGCTTGGGTAACCGCCATGTGACATTTCATATGCTGATAATCAGCATAGTCTAGGTTTTATCACATACTGCCACAGTCGACTACTGCAACTGCCGGAGAAACATGCAAGAGGACTATGGGATGGGAATGCGATAGGTGAAAGCAAACCCAAGTGCAGGTTTGTAGTACGTCTGTGTCGGCAACGTAGGTGGACTGCTACCCAACTTTGACCAACCGCGATTCCGTTAGTGAGGAAGTTCTCGCGTCCATAATGAAGGGCTGGCGTGAAGAGAACCTCGCGATATCTGAATGACACTCCGGCCATGTAGTCGGCGGACTTAGTGCTTAGGTTGGCTCCGAGACCGGCGCTTAGCAAAACCCCGAATTTGCCTTTGCAACAAAACACTCCCGGCAGCTCGTAGTTGAACATTGCGAGCGGGGTCATTACTGAAGGCTTCGTATCCGTCTCAGTCACCATCGTCGTGACTTTACCCCCGGAGTCCAGGACTGGTACCCCGTTCACAATGATGGGAGTATTTGCGTATGTCCTGTTCGGAAGCACAGACAGGAGTATGCCCGATGATAGGCCAAAGTTACTACCCTGCCATGTCAAGACTACAGTTGCGAGATCCGTCGAAGCACTCGAAGTTACATCTTTTGCTGAGACTTTGATCGTCGCTTTATGCTCGGGAGCGGACGCGACATCATCAAGGAATGTTCCTTGTTCAGGTAACGATTTGAGCGGGTCGTGGATCGTCTTGACGGTGCCCTGCCTGGCTTGGAGCTTCGTGAAGCTCGCCTCTATGCTCGCCTCGTCCGTCTGCATTTTCCTCAGCATCTTTGTAGCAGGCGCTCTTGTTTTCAGCGGAGACTCGCGCACAATCTTCATAAGCGTGGGCGGCAGCCTCATCATTTTTCCTCACCAAATCCGCTTGGAGGTCCACAAGGTTTTGAGGATCAGTGGCACTGATGAGTTCTGCCTTTTCCTGATCAAACTCAGTCTGGACACCGACCTTGAAATCCATCGGCGTAGCGGGAACATCGAAAGCCGCTCCGCAGGCCGCCTCATCGGGAACGTCGTAGGCCAACCGTTTCTTAAGCGTGGTTCTTTGTTCTTCGTCAGTCTGAGGTTTTGCGGCCTCCTCGTCACCAGCAACATTGCCATCTTTATCCACATAATGCGAGACGAATTTCTGATTCTTTTTTAGGCAGTTAAAGCCGTCAGTGATCCTATGAGTTGACTTTCCGCGAGGGCGAGGTTGATTGCGAGCTTTTGTGTATCAGTCAATCCGATATCGAGATGCGCGATAAAAGTCTCCTCTGGCTGCTTTGTTTGAAAGGCCGCGGTAGATAGACCGAGTGAAGATGCTTTGATGATGGCAAGCCCAAAATCAGGCGGCGGGGCTGCATCGGACGCCTGAACGAATTGGATTGTTTCGAGGTTTTTCCTGTCCAGAACTCTTATCTGCACTGTTGTGCCTTTGGGACCCACAACGGGAAGCGGCGAACCTGGCACATCGCGCAGTATGGTTATGCGGCAAGCCTTGGTCGCGTAGCGGTGAGCGGTTGAGAAGCATTCATCCGGCGCATTGGCTACCACCTCATCATTGCCACGCGCATAGGGCGGCTTTGGTGCGTCAGGTTTTGCTTTGTCACGCGTTTGACTGTGAGAAACGCCTGCCCACATTATGACGAGGAAGACCGCAAAGGAATGAACGACAAAACGGCTCTGCTGGCGCATAAGCGCTCCTGGAAGGAAGATCGGCTAGGCCGGGCCCAACTGCAATGCAAGGTCTATACCCCCGACGTTTCGGGAAGTCGCTCTCGTTCCCGGCAACACTTCATAGCTCTTTAGAGCGAGGTTTTCGCTTTCATACCACGGGCTTAGTTGGAGCATGTCGATATAACGAGAACTACCCTCGTTTTCCTTCGTTCACAGAGGTAAGCGGAATGTTACCAAGAATGGCGACATCCTGTGATCCTTTATTGTGACCTGCACATCCCATGCTCGACCGGGATGCGCTAGCTGAGCGTATAGATAACGCGAAGGACGAGGGCCAGTTCCTTACGCGACGCTTTCACCTCAACGCCAGCCGGCCCGCGATATACATCTTCTGGAATACTGGAACGGGGAAACCTCAGACCGCCGTCACCAACTGGCAGCACGATCTAAGACAGGTATTCAGGGCAGCGGGACAACCTGACGGGCACCTCACCAACTACGAGACACGTTCGCGGTCAGACTGCTCGAAAAGGGCGTCCCGATAGAAGAGGTCAGCAGGGCGTTTGGCCACGAGTCGATAAAGACGACGGAGCGGCATTATGCGAAATGGGTTAAGGCCCATCAGGATCGGTTAGATGCGCTCGTAAAGTGAACGTGGCATGAGGCTCTTCAGTAGTTCCGGCAAGCCATCCCAAATCACTGCTCGCCTCACTGCCTCCCGAATGAGAGCCGTCGCTTGTTCTGCACATCAGCGGCACCATCGAATGCGAGATGCCGAAGACAAGGTGGTAAGAGCCGACTGGCAAAGCTCCTGCTGATGCCTGGCAAGCCACTGATCGCGAGCGATAAAGAACGAAGAGAGAATGTTGATCTATGGCTCCTACTAAAGGGCTTGAACCTACAACCTTCGGTTAACAGCCGGCGACAAGCCACTGGAGTAGCTGTGTTTCCTTAGGACTTACGTGGCGCCGAATGCGCTCTTTGGAGCGCGTTCGGCACCAACTGTGCCCTAATCTGTGTCCAATTTTTTTGGTCGTTAGTAAGCAGTAAGCATCGATAAGCAAGCCGTTAGATTCTACGGTTTCCACCGCGTAAAGGCGGCTCGGATCCAGAATGATATTGATTCAAAATGGTTTATAAGCCGGTGGAGTGGTCAAAGACCGGCTCAAAAGCTCCGTCTGCCACAAGCAAAGGTCAAGAAGACTTTTAAAGGAAGCTCTGATTAAGTCCGCCGATCCACAAGAGGCATTCCCTCGGGGGCTAAAGCCCATTCCTTCTTCTGCACTTGCGGCGGGGCTGAAGTCCCGCCCTTTCAAACAAAAACCTAATCAGAGCTTCCTTAAGTCGGCAGGTTCTAACCTACAGCAGGATTTCAATGCTGAACCCGCAGTCTCGACTCTCACCGAGGCACTTGACCTCCGCTGGAAAGAGCTTCGATGCGGCCGGCACAGATACAAGCCCGTCGTTTTCACCGATCGATGCGAGGTTCGATGAGTTTGTAAAGCGGATCGGCGTTAGCGTTCATCCTGACGAATCGGGTACAGCGAGGGCCTTGGAAGATCTAAGTGACGGCCAGCGGTCGATTTCATCTTGCGATGACCGCTGCGACGTTGGACGTAGAGAAGAAGATCGTTGCTGGCAAACGTAAAGGCTCAGAGCGGACCAGATAGACATTCCTGCTCTCACGCTAATAGCGATCAAAGAACCAGAAAACAGCTTGGCGCCGTTCTATCTCTCACGAATCGTAAACCGAATCGCAAATCTAACGAGCGGTTTGCGCGCACAGGCCTTCGTCGCGAGCCACTCACCCAGCATTCTAGCTCGCGTCGAGCCGGATCAGATCAGACATTTGAGGCTGGTACCACCGACACGAACTGCCGTAGTCAATTCAATTCGAATGCCTTCCAACAATGAAGAAGCATCGAAATTTCTGAAGCAAGCTGTGCACGCATATCCGGAACTGTATGTTGCTCGCTTCGTTGTCCTTGGCGAGGGTGCGTCAGAAGAGGTAATTCCTCCCAGGCTCGCGCAGGCAATCGGGCTGCAAATTGATCGATCGTTTGTCGCAGTAGTTCCTCTGGGAGGTCGACACACGAATCATCTTTGGAAACTCCTCAATGATTTGGGGATTCCATACGCAACCTTGTCGGATTTGGATATGGGCCGGCATGGGGGAGGTTGGGATCGTATAAAGAATGCGCTTGAACAGCTAGTTGAAATCGGGGTTCGAGCCGATCAAATATTTGCGCTAGGGCAAGATATGACCGAAGTCCAGCTGAGGAACGAACTAAGCAATTGGGACGTCGGAACGCGCAAGAGCTGAGCACCAAAAACGGACAGTCGGGGGAGTCACTCTCCAAACAATACCAATGGCCTTGCGACCTGCTTTGTGGCACTCTCCCGCGCGAAGCAGCGTGCAATCTTCACATTCTGTCCTCAGCGAGGTGATCGCAGAGAAGTAGCTGACTATATCAGCTTATCCGTGCTGCGAATGTCCCTAAAGTAAGCGTTTGACTACCATTGTTGCGTCGGCGTTGTTGCGTATCGGCAAAAGCAAAGACACCATCCCCCTTTTTTCGCCCGTTGCGAAGCGACAGATTATTATCCAGTTCATTTCTCGATAATTCTTAGTTGTATTTCAGGAGGGGACGGGGAATCAATCCATATTCGGGCCGAAGCATTTGGACCTTTGCATTCAGATGAGCGGGCTCATAGGCAAAGTGTTATAAGGGTAGGAATCATGCCACCAGGAATTGACGCTCCTCAACACATTGTCGTGCTGATGCTTGAGAATCCTTCCTTTCGATCACATGCTCGACTGTCTCAAGAAGAACTATCCTAAGATCGATGGCCTGCACGGCAACGAGGCCATCCCGACTCTACCGGCGCGATTCTTCCCGTCCAGCAACTCGCCGAATTTCGCGGACAGCTCCTTCCCGATCCTCACAACGACTTTGCCTCGGTCGACTTTCAGATATTGAACGGAGCCACCGGGCCCAACCGAACTCCCACGATGGATGGCTTCATTCGCATCTATCAGCAGCAGCAGCCCGATGTCGGTCTTTCGCATCGCGTCGCCTACGCCTTCAGCGCCGACCCGTCAAATAACCTTCCCGTTCTTCAGACTCTCGCGACTGAGTTCGCCTTCTTCAATCGCTGGTCGCCTCCATCCCTGGCCCCACGCTCTGCAACCGAGCCTTCGCGCACTATGGCCCATTGTTCAACAACGTGGGAATGAACGTCTTTTACATCAACCCCAAGTTCAAGAGCATCTACGAGCGCCTCAACGCCGGAGGGCGAACATCCAAGCTCTTCTATTTCGCCGCGAGCTCTACTCTTGAAGTCGTCAATCTCCTCCAGAACCAGCAAATCCTCTTCGGAACTTGGAACGACTTCCTCGACGCCTGCGACGCCGATCAGCTTCCCGACTATTCCTTCATCCGAGCCCAACTACAAGGATCATCCTTCACCCGGCGTCAACGGCCAGTTGCTCCCAAACGACCAGCACCCCGACAATGACGTCCGCGCTGGTGAGGAGTTATCGCTGACGTCTACAACCGCATCCGTAACAATTCCAGCCTGTTGCCCAAGACGCGCTACTCGTCGTGTATGACGGACACGGAGTAATCTACGACCACGTCCCGCCACCGAACCTCGACCCTTCGCGCGTCGATAAGGAATTTACTGCTCAGACAAGCGATACCCAAACATCCGAGCCATTTCATTTCGATCGCCTCGGTGTCCGAGTGCCCGCAATTCTCATCTCTCCCTGGATCGAGAAAGGCTCCGTAATCAACGACGTCTTCGAGTACGCCTCCATCCCGCTACTATCACTGAGCGCCTCTTGCCGGCTGTGATAATTCGCAGCGCTCCGTTCGAGAGGCTACAGCCCCAACGTTCCTCCGCTATCTCACACTCGACGTAATGCGGAACGATTGCCCCAACCTCGAGTGAGCTACGGCTCACCACCTGCAGGAGAAACCTATGGCCACGATTCGTCGGCATCTTATTCCGCCCAGCTCCTACGCTCCCGATCTATCGCTCAACAATTTCCTGCGCGAGCAACTCGTGCACTTCATCCACGTCGAGGAGCGGTTGCCACCAGGGCAACGGGTCAAGCTAGCCATCCCTTCTCCCGATGATGCCGCCGCCGCCATCCGCTTTATAGCGGCCGTCACCGAACAGCTTATGAGCCTTAAGAAGGCTCTGCGTAAACGCGTGATCTATGGTTTGCAGTGATGCGAGAGTGGAACTGCGAGCGAGATTCCGCTTGCTGATGACTCGTTGTGGCTGTTTTGGGGTGTGAGGACTTGAACAGTCAAGCCA
>JAABVA010005819.1_pt1 | contig 11064 bp, 7 predicted proteins | sample 5560331 | NCBI WGS metagenome assembly JAABVA01 (sample SAMN12812661, study PRJNA571458) | rock metagenome | isolation source: Antarctica rocks | place: Antarctica: Victoria Land, Mt New Zealand sud | collected 2016-01-07 | reverse complement strand
TATCATCTGTACAAAATTTATGAGTAACTATAGTGAAATAACAATGCTATCAACTTAATTAAATACTTTGTTCAAGTCTGTACAACAAGACAGTATTTACACTTAAAAATAGGGTGGCCATCAGGTCAAGTTAATCTGGCTCAACTCAGACAGAGCTTCTGGATCAGGTTGAGTCAGGCTTCAATTGTCAGCTTAAGAATCTGAGTCAGACTTAAACATTGAAGTTTAACTTAACTTAGAAGTTCTGTTCAGATTTTAAGAATTCTGAGACTGATTAGTAAGTGAGCTCTTGAGACTTGACTTAAGAATAGAAATTATGAATTTAGAGATTACTGATATATAAATGTTATAAGTAAGCATTATATATACACAGTTAAACAGCTTTCAATTTAGTCTATTTATTTACTACATTGAGAGTTAAATATTCTCAAAATAATCTAGTAACAATTGCTTTAATCTGCATCTTTAAATGCAATATTTCAGTTATGCATGTATCTCTTAATGAGAAACATGTTCTTGTACTAAATAATAACTTACTTTGCATAAATTGCAGTCAGATTAATATCTGCATTCTGTTAACTGATAAATGATAATTACTGTACAATTCATTAAACATACTTTCAAAGAAAACAACAGTATATGTTTTTACTGTCTTCTGCAGACTGTTAATGACTGAGCTTTAAAAGCAAAACATCTTATGCTGAGAGAAAACTCTCTTTAAATAATTTTAAGTTATCTTGCAGCAAAGTCTTTGAAAGAGTAGTTTCACTATTAGAAAATCTGTTAATTTCTGATAGTGATGTATTTTATGAAGAATGACAGCTGTAGAACAAAGTGTTATTATTAAATGTTATATTATATATTAAAATTAAGTTTACTGTCTGACTTTCAGCAGTGAGCTGACTTAAATGCTTCAGTATCTTCTTCTATATCTATAATATTATTTTCTTTTCTTTTTTCATCAACATCAATTTTTTCTTTCTTGAATGTCTTTTTAAATATTCTTTCTACTGCTGCTGTCTTCTCTTCATCTGATACAGTCTTCATAACATTGCATCTTGAAGTTTTCTTAATATATATCATGATGTAATATGATGATACAATGATGCTTTAAAATTAAGTTAACAGAAGCATTATCAGAAAACAGTTTAAATGCATTTTTAAATGATAATGAGTTCTAGAGTGATCTTGTAGTTTAAAGATGCATTGTAGTTTGAAAGTATGTTGTAGTTTGAAAATATGTAATTAAAAGATGTGTTGAGAGCTTTTAGATGTTAACAATACTTAGATATTAAATTGCTGATAAACAACACATTTACTCATGATATGTGCATCAATATTATAAGTAAATATATCAACACATTCACTTCTAATACTCAATCTAACACTTTCTTATCTTCATCTCTATCACTCAATTTACTACACTCACTCTATCTCTACTCAGTCTCTATACTCAATCTCTATACTTACTAAGTATATTACTCAGTGCTATTACTTATTCTACTGCTCATTTCTTAAAATTTAATCTTATACATTGCTTTTATACTTCACTCTGATGCATAGCTGTGATGCACACATATAATGCTTAATTATATCACTCAATATAGAACTCAGCAGCTAACTACATATTCTAGACTCTCATCATGATGAATTTAGACATTAAGCTTTCACTGTAAACTACAAAATACTTAACTTTTAACTCATTTTCAGTCTCTAAAGAGAGATCTAATCATCATGATCATTTATAGAAGTCTATATATGATTTAAAGAAGACATTTAGCAAATACTTAAACAACTTAAAGACTGTATGTGCAAGAAAGAAATGACAGAAACATATAAAGAACAAGAATTTTAGATAAATTAAAAATACAAAGATGATGAACTGCAAAGTTATAAAACAGAAAAAAGATGCATTGAAGAAGACTAATGCATATTAGACTGTGAACTCAGCATTGAAGAAGATCATGAAAGAGAAGATTAAAAATGAGATCTTAAAGAAGCAATACAATTATGAAATTTCTTGTAAGACTTCTTTAAAATTATTATACTCAATTATATTGCTTTTAATTATCTGTAGATGTCTACTATGAAGATGAGTTGAGAAACAAGTTAATGAAGAATGAGAACTGAGCTTGACTTAAAGAAAAGATTAAAAAGAAAATGTTATTCATTGAGATTTTTGTGCTAAAAGAAGAGCAGAAGTTCACAAAAGTAAAGTAAGAAATATATTACATTTATATCTTTTATAGATTCTTTGACATTCTTTAGAATATCAATAAAGATAAAGTTATTCAGCAGAAACACATCAACATTAATTATTAAATTGAGAAGTGTCTTGCAGTTATAGTTAAGCATCATGAAAGAGTGCTTAACAATACAGAAAAGCAAGAACTATGTAATGCTGAAGATTCTGATCTCATTAAAATCATACATTACTTCTATAATGAAATTCTTGATTTTAAACACATCAATGACTTTAATTATACATAAATATTATATTACTCAATTATAATACTTCTTAACTTTAACATTAACTAGTTACATTTAAGAGCCTGTATTTGATCAGAAGAAAGAAGATGAAAAGAGTGTGATTAAAGATGTTGATGAAGCTTGTGTAATAGTGTCTGAAGATGAGAAATTTTTAAATAATGATTTCATTAATGAATTTATTCTTGATGACTTGATTGATGACAATGAAGATAATGAGAAGAATGTTGAATCTATTAATGATGAAGAGAGTAGTGAGAAGAATAATAAATAGTCATTATTAATTAAATAGAAAGCTGATCTTTAGAGATTAAAAATGTAAGATAAAGAATAATTAAATAGATCTTTAATTATTAATTAAAGATTTTTCAATGAGAAATCTCTTCATTGATACTTAATATTTGCTATACATAATAATTTTCAAATAGTGTTTATCATAATTGATATTGTAAAAAATTCATTTTACATTTAAATACATGTTCTGTCACATGACTACAATCTTGTATATACTAATTTTGAAACTCTCACAACACATTATCATCAACACATCACTTAAAGTACAACAAAATATTATTTATTTGCTTAATTTACTACAATAACTCAACATCATGTCTTTATACAGCTCATTATTTAGTCAGATCTTAAGCAACTTAAAAAGATCATTTTTAAATGCTTTCAGTGACAAAATTAAATCATTTTAATTAAATTAATTTTGTTCTTTAACTCTTATAGATACTTCAAACTCAGAATATGTTCTTTAAAGATCTGCAACAAAGTAAGAGTTTCAAGACTGATGAGAAATAACTGTATAAAGTTAAGACATAGACATTAAGATTAAGAATTATATTTAAATGATATAAAACAGTTCAGCTTGCTCAGCAAAGATCTGACAGTTCTTTGCTGAAGTAGCTAGTAAACATGATAAAAGATTAGATATAATGTGTATTAACTGTTACAATATTATGAATCATTCAGCATCAAAAAATAATGAAATAACTATCATAAAATGTTATCTGAAAAGCAGCAGTTGCTGAAAGATGAAATCAGCATCAGAAAGACAGATTTCAATCTTTGAAGTAATGAATTTAAAGATATGCTATAATTTTCAATTATAATGCTCTAATATAATGCTCACTGTTTAACAGACAGCTCAAAAAATCATTATTAAATTATTTAACTTTATTTTTAAAGTCTTTAATCAGCAGATTCTTCAATTCATTATAATACTCAATATATTCTTTTGTACTGTTGAGCATATAAAGTTTTGAAAGCTCATCTGAATGTGTTGTGCTGATATTAAGATTTTAGATTGAAGCAAGATTGCATAACTTCTTAAGTATTGTATTGTAAATGTCTAAAAAGATGTGCTTGCAGAGCTTAAGACACAGATTAAAGTCTTTATTGCACTTAATAAATGAAGCAGTTTAAATTATCTTGCATTTTTAGACATTATTGCATACTTTATTGATGCTGAATGAAAGTATACAGAGATACTTTTAGTCTTTAAAGAACTAAAGAATCAATATAATGATGAAAATCTTGCTGAGTATATTCTTAAGATATTGAAGAAGTAAAATCTGACACATTAATTGCTGATAGTCACAGCAGACAATGTATTCAACAATTATACATTATAATGTTATTTAAGTTGACTTCTAAGTCAGAAGAATATTATCTGAAGTGATGAAACTGAAATTATGAACTGCATAATACATATAATTCAGCTTGCAATCAGTCAGTTACTTACATATTTGAAAGTGAATGCAAAGAATGATTAATTCATCACTACATTTAATGATGATGAGTTATAAAATTTCACAATTGACAAAGATTACTTCTTTGACATCATACTGAAAAAGATTAGTATATCTTTTATAATGCTTTATTATAATGCTCATATCTGTTGAATTAATATTCTAACAAAAGTCTCATATAGATTTAATTATTAACTATTGTCATTATGACATCATCACAGTGTCTAGAGTTGTTTAAAGATTTGCAGAAGACAAATTCATGAAATATAATTGAAAATGTAAGAATTCAGTGAAACTCTTTATACAATATGCTGAGTTAAATATATAAGCTATAAACTGAACTTTCTCAATGAATAAAATGTTTAACTTTAACAATAAGCAGAATGAAACTTCTTAAATATAATATAAAAGAGTAACAACATATTAAATACATACTACATTTTCTGAAGCACTTCAAGAACTAAACAGAGACAATGAATGTTATTAATAAATTAACAATTTATAAACTGTAATATGTATACAATGATCTATTTAATCATCTTAAAAAACAGAATGAAGCAATTAAAGAGTTTAAATTGTTCTTCAGCACTAAGCTGTAAAATGTCATTGATGCATCAAAAAAGAAATTAATTCAATATTATAAAAAGACAGAAATTAATTAAGAATTGTTCTGTAATCTTAATGCCATATTGAATTTATGCAATAAGCTTAACATATATAATGTAGAATATTCTCAGTTCTCAATAAATATTACATAACAAGACTGACATATTGTTTTAATAAAGAGAAGACTGAAAAGATTTATATTTAAAGTATAAATTTGAGTTTCAACAATACTACAGAATTAACTATCAGTACTTGAAGAAAGAATTATTAAATGATGATTTGAGAATTCTTGACTCAAAGAAGAAGAAGATGATAGCAATGATGAGTTATATAAAAAATGTAAAAAAGCATTAAGACACATCTGTGACAGAAGAAATCTCAGATTATCTGTAAAAGTCTTCAGTATTAAATGTAAATGTTTCAATACTTAATTACTGAAAGCTGATGAAGAACTTAAAATCAGCAATGACACAATTTGTAAAAGATATACTTGCAATTTCTGCAGCAGATATTGAAGTTAAATGCTTATTCAACATGACTTGAAATGTAGTTACATATTGTCAAAATTGACTGAATTCAGACACTATTGAGAACATTATGCTGATTAAATATCATGATATGTTCATTCTTTCAGCAGAAGTGATAGAAATAATTAAAGAGAGATCTGCATTGACAATAATTGTTGATAATGATGAGAAAGATTCATCAACAGATAAGCTAAATTCAACAGCAACTAAATTACATATAGAGCTTCTATCAGATCACTACTTCAGTGATAATGATCTTTATGATGATAGTAACTATAAAAACAACATTAACTTTAGACTTTGTAATCATAATTAAGATAAGAACATTGATTCAAGACTTAATAATAATGATTATGATTAAACTTTAAACATAGAAGCAATACAATTAAGCATTATAAATATCTTAAATAGTATACACTCAGAATATGTAATCACTGATGATGATTATAGTCATGAATTAAGAGAGATTAAAGATTACATAAGTTCATTATCTGAAAGGCTCACTACAGCAATTGATGCATCAGCTATTAAGATCATTAATAATGACTCAATAATCATTGATCTCAGTCTTTAAATTATTTACTTAAATGACTTTACTCAGAGTACATTAACTGTCAATATATACACAGTCTTGAATACAATACAACATTAATCAAGAGAGAAAAGTCTTCTTTATTAATAAAGTGAAAAATTGTTAAAAACATTACACTTACACTTAAAAGCATAAATAAAGTACATTAAGTTCTTAACTGCTTCAGTATTACAATTTTACAAGAGACAGAATCTTTCATCTATTAATATTATTAATAATTGTTTAAAATTAAAAAAAATTCATTCTTTCTTATTTAAAGATGATGTTGACATTCATTAATTTAAGTGTCAGCAATCTCAATAAATATATACTTAATATAATTTTTAATTTAAACATCAGATCTCTTTATTCTTTCTATGCAGTTTATGAATACTTTAATTTTTTTAAATTGTTTGTGATAAACACAAGTTACATGCAAGCTAATATTATTGAGTGAAGTATTAGAATTGAATGTGCTCAGATGTAAAAAACAATGTTTAAGAATCTTTAAGAACATTTAACTTTATTTAAAGCATTAAAATTCATTCTGATTCTCTGTATCTTCATTAACATTATTATTATCATCATTATAATGATCTTTATTCTTCTCATTATTATTCTATATCTTTACTGAGCCTTCTGCCTCTTGATCTGCATCATCAATAAAGATTAAAGCTTATAATGTTGATAATTAATCTTTGTTATTGATCTTAATTTATAAATATAGTTAATCAGTAAGAAGTTAATAGACAATTGTAAAGAGCATTATAATAAAGTAATATAATTATATTTAATTAATTTGTATCTTAACTTCATCACTCTTTAACATTAAAGTAGCAGTCTATGAAGTTTAAAATTTAGTTAAATCTCTAATAGACAAACAGTGCAGAATTAATATATTTTATTTTCTTTTAATATTGTTTTTCTAATATCTGTATGCACAAGTTCATCAGATTTAAGAAAGATGCATTCATCATTAATATTTTTATTCAGCATTACTTAAACAGAAAAAGTTATTATAACTTTATTTTCATTATTACTCAGCATCATCTCTGCTTCTTCATTCTTATTTACAGAAACATTGAATACTGTTGAGAACTGATAATTATAGAATGAAATAACATTAACTTTTGTCTTCAGACTCATTATAAAGAAGTGTTAAAAATATAATATACATTAATGATTTTTCTTGTCTGCTATGTGCTCTGAATTGAGTATGCTGCTATTAAAAATCTGCATAATAAGATTTGAATTCTCATCTTTAGCTATAGTAAATTGTTTGTAGCTGTTAAATTAAATGATTCATTCTTAATGCTTAACTACTTCATCTAGACAGATATCTCAACAACTTTAAATATACTTGTCTGTTTTTTCAATTTAATCATATCAGCACAAACTAAATGTTAAATAAAGTTAATATATCTCTTCTTTAATTATTAAGAAAGCACTCTTTGCTTTAAGAAGCTTATGCAGAGCTTGTATTTCTTTAACAGCTATAATTAAGTTGTTTTGCTGAGCAGTATCTTTATTTTTCTTTTATTCAGTTATTACATTCTAATTTATAAAAAAGATCACTACAAATGAAGTTAAAGTCTGATACAGAACATTATAATCATTTATTAATATTTATTATGCTCATTCTCTGCATATCTTTTAGCAACAATTTTCTTTCTTATTTTAACTGCATATTTTGCTCTTTAAACTCTCATCTTAAGCTTTTTATATTCTAAATTATGTTTAAAATCTATATTCAATCTATTCATTGTCATATTATTCTGCTCTTGAGTCTCTTCAATATCAGTATCTATAAATGCATTGATTACTGAAGAATGTAATGAAGTCAATTTTTAAGTAATATCAGAACATAAAAAACTTAATAAAAAAATAAATAAAGAGCTTCTGAGTTCTTGAATATGATTTATTCTCTGATTTAGTATACACTTTGTACATTATAATTAAGCATTATAATAAGTGAAGTTACATATTAGATTTTGAGTCAGAAGAAGTAAAAGAAGCAGCTAAAGTACTTTGAGACAGTGCAGCATTGAGTGTGAATTCAGAGTAATTAATGAGTGTCTTTATTCTTTTTTATTAATCAGCAAAGCTTTCTTTCTTCAGACATGCAGCAATGTTTAAAATAAATAGATTAATTTTATTGATCTTTTTCTTTCTCTTCTTCTCAGATTGAGATGAAGAGTTTAATATATTAATAAAATGTGTTCTTTTGCTGATGAATTGATTTTATTCAATGATGAGAAATATAAAGCTTGATGGTTTTGCTATATTGATGAGTTGATTCAGTTCAATAATGTAAGATGTGAAGCCTGATGCTCTTACTACATTAATGAAGATAATCTTTACACTCAGTTTTCTCTGTTTTGATGATGTATCTTTAAAATAAAAGTCAGCATCATATCTCTTCATTACTTACTTTACTTACATGATGCAGAAAGAAAATATAAAAAGCTTAATACAAAAAGTAAGATGTTCTGTAAAAAGAAAATGTAAAACATATTATATTAAAGATAAATGAATTTGCTAAGTTTCTATATTATTATTTGTTTACATAAATGCTGTGTTTTTGTTATCAATGAATTTGTAGATAACTAAGATCAATTTAAATTAAGCTATACAATTATTTAGATTTATTAATTTATGATCATTTCTTCTTAAGCTATTATCTGAGAAATTTAAAGCAATACATACAATTTGTAAAGTGTAATATCTCAATCATGTTAGTTGCAATTTCTTTATTAAGTATAGATCTTCTCACAGTAAAGAAACTGACATTAAAATTATGTTGTATAGCATGACAGAGTTACAACAAAAGTCAAAGTCATAAAGAAATATTAAGCAGACTTTAAAGCTTGTGAATCTGACAATATAAAATTTATTGAAGAGAACAGAATATGAATTATAGATGAAGATGTATGAAACAGAATTAAGCTCATGAAATAAAAGCAAAGAATGAGCTGTCAAGCATGATATCTTTAAAGAAGAAGATTAAATCATTAATAATTCTTTTTTTTTAAATCAGTTTCTGCACAAAAAGAATTAAGTAAGTTACATAATTGCATCATTAAATTAAATTAAAACACTTAATTTTAATGCTCTCTGATTAACTCATGCAATGCAGCAGCAACAGTATTGACAGAAGCTGCATTCTTTTATTTTAAATTTAGAATTCTTCTCATTGTTAATTGAAGAGATTTTTAATCAGTATAATGACAGCTTAAAGTGAAATTAATCAGTCATTACAGATTTGTAGAAGATAAGTGAGATATATCTTTATACATTTTTTAAAAATATAAGTTCTTTATTGAAAGAAATGAATACTCATGCTATACTATGCTGTCTAGTGAAATCTCTAAACTGTGTTGTCTATGGGCACATCTTGATCAAGAGAGTTACAGAAGAAGTAGAAAGAATGTTAACTGCAGTCAATGTAAACAGAGTCTTCACTTAATCTCTGATGCTAATTCTATCTCACTTCATAAAAGCAGCTAAAACATCACTTCTCAACACTCTCACTCAGTAAGACTGCACCTATTGACTCTCACTGACAGCAAACATCAGATAACTAAATGCATTGTTAAGAGTTCAACAAATCATTTAAGAATTTAATTAATCATTAATAATGAATTTTATGAATTCAATGAACTGCTCAAAGATCTGTTTAAACAGAAGCTTGATAAGCTCATTGACAACTATCTTTTGACTGAGCACAAAGTCTATCTGAATCTGATTGTGCTTATGCAGATTGTGAATGTTGTGATAAAAGATATCAATATACTTTAATTATTCATGTACATGTGCATTCTTGATCAAGATCAAAATGACTTGATTGTCTTCTTTAAGCTAAATGAATGAAGAAGTCTGATGAGCTTTGTTCTTTTAAATGCTTATGCAGTATAAATTGACTTCAAGATATTTGTCTATGTTCATGTCTCTTAACATCTGTTCAAGCCAGATCTCAGTCTTTGTGCACATTGATATGATTATGTATTTGATCTCAGTGATTAAGATGATGACAGACTTCTGCTTTTGACTTGTTTACAACACTGATTCATCTTTAAACATATAAATGCACTTTAGAATTGATTTCTGATTCTGCTTGTCTGAAATATAGTTGAAGTCAGAGTATTTAAGCATTGCTTGACTCTCACTAAAACTGTACATGATGCTGAGATTAATGATTGATCTTATGTACTGCAGTAGTTTCTTAAGTGTGTGTTCATGATGCTTCACAGAATTGCTGAGATATTGACTTAGTCAATTTAGTGCAAAGATGATGTCTGATCAAATATGAATTGCTGCATACATTAAACTTTTAATTTTCTGTTAATACTGTCTTTAATCTATTCTTTAATTAGTTAAGCTGATGAAATAAAGAGCATCATATTCATTAAGTAAAATGCTGATAACTCTGTGCTTATCAGATTGCATGTGAAGATTCTTTAGTACCTTGTTTATGTAGTAAGTCTGATTTAGACACAGAATTCTCATTTTGCAGTTGTGTATGACTTAAATATCAAGAATTTTCTGTGTCTTTCTTAAGTTCTTAACTTTAAATATGCTCACAAGAGCTTGCTTAAATCAGAGAATGTGTAACAGATTTGTTGAAGTCACAACAATATTGTTTACATAAAGAAATAGCATGATTCTTTTGATGCTGTGAAGAAGAAGACAGAGATCAGTCTTGCTTTAATGAAAATTTAACTTGAGCAGTTTAATGACACATTGTTTATGTCAGTTCTGTGCAGCTTACTTAAGATCATAAAGGCTGCACAGTATGCACAGAACATGATTAGATGCAACATTGACTTTAGAAGAAGATGTTATATAGATTGTTTTCTTTAGAAAGAATTTTGTGAAGACATTATTGACATTTACTTGATGACACTTTAAATTCTTGAGTGCAACAATAGTCAGAAAGACTCACAGAGTGTTAAACTTAACAGTAAGAACAAAGATGTTCTTGTAATTAACATCATATATCTATGAGAAGTCTCTTGTCACAAGTCTTGTCTTGAGCTTATTTAAGAATTCATCAGTGTTCAGCTTGAGTTTAAAGACTCATTTACTGATCATAATGTTGATTTTTCTTGATGGCACAGTC
>JAABVA010005816.1_pt1 | contig 11065 bp, 11 predicted proteins | sample 5560331 | NCBI WGS metagenome assembly JAABVA01 (sample SAMN12812661, study PRJNA571458) | rock metagenome | isolation source: Antarctica rocks | place: Antarctica: Victoria Land, Mt New Zealand sud | collected 2016-01-07 | reverse complement strand
GGCTTGGGCGGGTGTTGGCAACGCCGGTATGACAATGGGTGGCAACAGCGGCGGCATGATGATGGGTAGCAGCGTCTGGAGCCAGATCGCTTCATCGCTGGGCTACCACTACGGCACCGGTGTCGTGGTCGCCGCTCTAGCGGCGTACGCGCTCGGTGCTCTGGCGATCCAGGCGCGCACCGTTCCCAACGATGCGGCACCGGCCGTCGTTCGCCCGAGTTCGAACGCCACCGCAGCGAACAAGAAGGAACCCGCAAGCGTCGCCTGACAATCCAGGTAACTCCGCACAATGGTGCGTCAGCAAGCAAAGCACCCCGGCGGGACTCAGTCGTCCTGTTCGGCGGCATGGCGAGTGAGGTCGATGAGTTGGCGCATGCAGTGCTCGCGTAGCGGTTCGGGGAAGTCTTCGGCGAGCCGGTAGTAGACGACGCGGCCCTGTTTGCGGGCGATCACCAAGCCGGCCGTGCGCAGCAGGCGCAAACCGTAGGTCGCTTGATCCTCCGACGCCCCCAAAGCCAGCGCGAGGTCCCCGACGCACAGCTCCGCGCTGACATCGAGGGCATAGAGCAGCCGCAACCGCACCGGATCGGCCATGATCGAGAGCAAACCGGCCAGCCGGGCCGCGTCCTCCGCCGTGGGCAGGCGGTCCCGGGCGTGGGCAACCCCCGCAGCGTCGATGGGCGTGGCTCGAGTGCGCGCGGGCAACCCGATGACCCGCCCGGTTTGTTCCGGCCCGGTCATCGGGAACCCACGGACGTCGCGTAGCGGGCAGGATCGGCCTTAAACGCGTCCCGGCACCCGGTGGAGCAGAACGCGTAAACGACCCCCGCATAGGACGCGTGCCCGGCGGCCGTGGTCGGGTCCACGCTCATCCCACACACCGGATCGATGACCTTCTCGCCCGTGTCATGCCCCTCTGCGCCGCCGCCAACCAGTTCCCCCATGTCCTGAGTGTGCTGGCCGGTGGCGTACTTGGTGGGTTGCTCGGTGAACTTGGTGTGGCACTTGTCGGAGCAGAAGTAAAAGGCCTGCCCGTCGTGCTCGGCGTGAGCGGGGGCGTCGGCGGTACGGATTTGCATGCCGCACACCACGTCTTTGGCGTAGCCGTCACCCCCACCGAACTTCGCGGCGTTGCGGTACAGGTAGTACAGGTAGCCGAACGCAATCAGGGCGATCGCGTTCAGGATCGTGGTGTAGTTCAGACCGAAGTGCGTGGTGGCAATGTCCCCCTTCAACGTCGAGGGGACCAGACGCAGCACGGTGAAGATGCCCTCGGTGACCAACCCGGCCACGCTCATCACCGCCCAGAACACCAGAGACAGTTTGAGCGCGAGGCGGGTGCCGTAGAACTTGCGGTAGATCAGCACCAACGGCAGCGCCAGCAGGTCGGCGAACACGAAAGCGATCACCCCACCGAAGCTGATGCCGCCCTTCCACAACGCGGCCGCCAGGGGCACGTTGCCCACCGAGCAGACGAAGCTGATGAACGCCAGCACCGGTCCCACGATGACGTTCTCCACCGCGGAGAAGAATCCGTGCCCAGTGAGGAACAACGCCTGCCACACACTTGTCGGGACGGCCATCGACGCGAACCCGGCCACCACGAACCCGATGACCAGCTCCTTGCGCAGCATCGTGAGGTCGCTGATGGTGAACCCCGATGCCTCCGACCACCCGGCCCGCGAACGGATCCGCCGGCGCCACGGGGTGGATGCGCGGACGTCCTCGGCCATCCCGGCGTGCTCCTCGTGCCCGCCGCTACCCGCGTTGTCGCTGCGCAGGCGCTCCCGGGCAGCATCAAGCTCGGGCACGTCGACGATCCGGGGCAGGATCACCGCGAGCAGGGCGATCATGATGAACCCACCGATGAACTCGGCCACGGCGAACTGCCACCCGATCAGCAACCACAGCACAATCCCCAGCTCCACCACCAGGTTGGTGCTCGCGAACATGAAGATCATCGCGGAGGTGAAGTCCGCACCCCGGGCGAACAAGCTCTTCGCCAACGCACTCGCCGCGTAGGAGCAGGACGAGCTGACCATCCCGAAGAAACTCGACTTCACCACCGTCCGCGGACGGTGATCACCCAACGCGCGCTGCATCTCCCCCTTGGACACCAACGCCTGCACCGCACCAGACAAGGCGAAGCCCAACACCAGCGCCCACAAGGTGTCGTAAAACATCCAGAAACCCTCGGCCAGGCTCGACCCGATCGTCCCCAGCACTCCCATGTCAGAAGCCCTTCTCCGTCGCCGGCGGTCGGCCAACCGGCTCGATGTCATTCACGGCCGCATCCCGGCGCTGGCGCGCGGGCCGACGCCGGCCGCCGCGTAGCTCGCCCCACAGATCGTTCAGCTCGGCAGCGACGAACCGGATCCGCCCCGCCGGGCCCGTGCCGCACGAAGCACATCCACCGGGTGCACACCACCGTCGTGATTCGTGGCCACCACACCCTCCTTGCCCGCACGACTGTACGGACACTCAGGAAACTACGCCGCAGCCCTCATTACCGCAAGGGCGTACGGATAATTGCACTCCCCGAGGCCGCCGATTCCACCCGCAGGGACGTGACCCCACCGGATGTGGCTCACCCGCCCGGCAACGGTTTGCGAGCGACATGTCGCCGACCCGAGCGAGCGCTGTCCGCATCGCGGTTTCATTGCCGCGCGGGTGCGGCGAGGGCCAGGTTCGCCCAAACCGACGACGGTAGGTGGACATGGTGACATCGGCCGCTGGCTGGGGAGTGCCGGTAGGGTGCGATAAGTGAACTTGGTCGTCGCGAAACCTGCTCGAGGCGTCTTCCGCGTCCGCTGGGGCGGTGCCATGGTGGTATTCGGTGTTGTGCTTGTCGTTTCCGGATGCTCGGCAGCCAACCCCGGCAGTGCGCCCGCGACGTCGTCGACCGCCCCGCAAGCTACGTCTGCATGCCCGCCCTATGCGGCGACCCCACCAGCGGGGCCTCCCCCATCGACACCGGGTGCACCGGTGCACGTGTCGCTGCTGGAAGGCGACGGCGGTGTGTATGGCGTTGGCATGCCGATTGTGGCGTATTTCGACCGCAAGGTCAGCGATGCCTCAGCATTCGAGCGGGCGGCGCGAGTGACGGTCGATGGCGCACCGGCTGCTGGGGCTTGGTTCTGGGAGAACTCCGGGCGGGCGGGCCAGGTCCTGGAGGCGCATTACCGGCTGCAACAGTACTGGCCGGCCAACGCGAAGATCACCGTGGACATGCCGGTGAAGGACCTCTCCGCGGGCCCGGGCCTGTCCTACGAGAACAGCCCGACGCTCTCGATCACTACCGGAGCGGCGAACATCTCCACCGTGGACTGTAAAGCCGAAACGATGACCGTGAGCACCGACGTGAAACCCGTCCGAACCCTGCCGACCTCCTGCGGCAAAGCCGGCACCCCCACCTTCACCGGCACGAAAGTGGTCATGCAGAAAGGTGAAGACCTCCCCGGCACCAACACACTCCGCCCCGACGGGGCGGTGCGCATGATCTCAAATAGCCCGGCCGACCCCTACGATCTGATCGTCCCGTGGTCGGTGCGTCTGACGAACTCTGGTGAGTACGCCCACTCCGCCTCCTGGAACGGCGGAAACATCGGGGCCCGCTCCACGTCCAACGGCTGCACCAACCTCAACGTGAACGACGCACAGTGGTTCTACAACCTCGCCCAAATCGGCGATGTCGTCACCTACACCAATACGGGGGGAACTCCGATGGGTGCGTCGGACGGATACGGGGACTGGAACGTGTCATGGACAGCATGGCAAGCGGGCGGCGTCCTGGCATCAGCACCAAACAAATAGCCACATCCGAGGCGCTACAGGGGCTCATGGCTGGCGGGCAGACGGCGCCTATACCTCAGCGGTTAACGGCTGCCGTCCTGGGCGCCCGCCCGTTGCGCGATGGCCGGTTGTCTCCCGGGTGACGCTGCCAGACTCAGCCCGGCGAGAGCCCGGCCTGAGGAGGCGCGGCGGAGGACGTCGATACAGACATCAGGCGGCCGGTGGACGTGGCACTTCCACATCGATGGCACCCACGGTTCACGCTCCGTGAGGGCGGTGATCGTCGGGCCTGGCCCACCGATCTGGTGACTGGACCTCGGGATCAAGGCTCGGAGGCGTTCGCGTGGGAGGCGTTCGCGTTAGAGCGGTGTCAGGTCATCCGCACGGCGTAGGGCATGAGGTCGGCGGTTCGCAGCGGAGACACCATGACGTTGGTTCCCGATTCACGGGCCTCGATCATTTGCCCGGCGCCGATATACAGCGCGACGTGGTGGATACCACCGGGGCTGTAGAAGACCATGTCGCCGGGTTGCATGGCCGACAGGGGCACCTGCTTGCCCGCGGTGTACTGGTATCCAGCGTAGTGCGGCAACGCCATGCCGACCCCGGCGAAGGCGTACATCATCAGGCCGGAGCAGTCGAAACCCACTTTGGTGTAGTCGCCGTAGCTATCGGCCACCCCACCATCTCGAATTCCCAGGGTCGGGCCGGTGGTGTTGCCTCCGCCCCACGCATAAGTGATGCCGAGCTGCGAGACCGCCCTTCTGATCACGGCCTGCGCGGCAGCGGGTGCAGAGGCAAAGTCTGGTGCAGATACAGATGCAGAATTCGGTGCAGAGGCGGAATTCGGTGCAGATACCACCGCCATGACTTGCCTCCGCGCCTGGTCGGCAGCGGCCGCGGCCGCTGCGGCCTCGGTAGCTTGGCGGCGGGCGTCCCACTGATCAAACGCGAGACGTTGGCCTTGCAGGCCGGCAGCGTTCTGTCGAGCAGTGTCGAGGTCGTATTGCGCCCGGTTGACGTCGGCTGCGAGCTGTTGGGCGCGGGTTGCTTGCTGGCGTTGAGCGAGCAGGGCGGCTCGCGTTCCGTGGTCCGCGGCTTGCTGGGCGGTGGCGGCCTGAGCCTGGGCGACGTCTGCCTTTGCCTTTGCCTCCTGCGCTGTCGAGGCGGCGGCACTGCTGCGCGTGCGGGCCTGCGCCAGTGTTTGCATGACGTCGAGTTGGCTGCCGCCGACAGCGTTGAGCAGAGCGACCCGGTCGAGTAAATCTTCGGGGCTGTGCGCGGCCATGTAGGCGCTGAACGGTCCGATGGTGCTGCCCTGTTGGAAGCTGCCTACGGCGAAACGAGTGGCCTGCAGGTTGGCGTCCGCGACGGCGCCGTCTGCCTCACTGAGCGTCTTCTGCGCGTCTTCTGCGCGTCGGCGTGCGCGGCATCGGTGAGGTTGGCTGCTTCTTGCGCCGAGGTGAGGTCGACGCGTGTCTTGTTCGCCAGCTCCATCGTGAGTTCCAACTGCTGGCGTAGCTGGTCCAGTTGGGCCTGGGCGTCGGTGAGCTTGACGGTGAGGCCATCCACCGTCTTCGCCTGGTTGCGGGCGTCCGCACTCGCTGCATCCAGTTGAGAGTTGCCCGGGTTCGGTGGGGGCGCCGGGTCAGCTGCTGCAGTGGCTGGGACACCGGCGAGTGCGGCGACAACCGCTACCGCGCAGAGGGCCTGGTGCATCGACGCACGCAAGGGAGGGCGCCGGGCACGCCGAAACCGGGTCATCAGCGTCGCTCTTCTCGGAGAGCACGCGCACGTCTTACCGCTGTCTCCTGCACCGCCGCACGGTTGGTGCCGCGTTGCCCGGGAGACCAGTTCTTACTGTCCGCGCGGCACGGGTACGGGAATGACCAATTGAAATGGGGTGTCATCGTTCGATTGATCGACTTCCTACTAACATGGCTAGTATTGTGCCGAAGGTACACGCAAGGGCTGAACATTTTGCGCCGGACAGTTCTAGTACCGATCTGGCTGAGGCCTGGGCCTAGCGCTGAGCGGTGGAAGCCAACGGTTGGTGTGGCGGAGCGTGCGTCACTCCGCGTCGAGGGCCTGCGTCGCTGCGCACGATTCGAGGAACTGGACGCACTCCGCACAGCCACCGTTACCCATCTCACGGACTCGGGAGGCCTCATGCCGAAGTCGAAGGTTCGTAAGAAGTCTGTACCCGCTGGAGCGGCCGCACGCCGGTCCCCTGGGAAGGTCAGGGGGCCGTCGAACCCCATCTACGTCGTGGTGATGTTCGGCTTCATGCTCGCCGGCCTCGTATGGGTACTTCTGTACTACCTGGCTGGCGGCAAGATCAGTTGGATGAGCCCGTTGGGTGCGTACAACTTCCTCATCGCGTCCGGCCTCGCCGTGATCGGGCTGTTGATGACCCTGCGGTGGCGCTGACACGTCGGCACCCTCGGCCGGCACCGCAGCTCCCCCCACGGACACTGCGTCACCGCACTTCCGGCCACGACAACGCGAACAACCCCTCGTCGCCGCGCGGTCTTGAAAGCGCGGGTTGAAAGCCGGGTCCGCACCGTTGCAGGTCGCCAACTCGGCTTCGCCTCCGCAGCGGCCGACTCCAGGCAAACGCCGCACTGCACCTACCTGTCCGGGGTGCCGCTCGCCGGCCTGCCTGCTCGGGTGGTCCTGGGCCGACCCCATCGCCGCCCTTCTTTCCCGCCGGCGCCTCCGGGAAAGAAGGACTCAGCGCCTGGCGAGGCGAGGGATGCTGCGCCCCCAACGCCGCCGGTCTCACTGACAACGTCACCACGTGCGACGGCACCTGCTCCTGCTGTACGCACTGACGCATCGACCGGACGGCCACGACAGCGGCTGGTCACCCCGCGAGGTGGGGCCGGATCAGACACGGTGGGGCCATATCCGGTTGACATACTCAGGCGAATGCTCTTACTTGAGCACAGGGTCTCCCAATGCTTGTTTATGAGGCCCTGAACGTGCAGCGTGCTGGGTGGTCATCGGTGAACTGCTCATACTGTGGTGAAGCCACATGTTCAAAAGGTGGGATGCGTCATGATCGTGGCTGCGTCGCAGGACCCGGCACCGTTGACCGCGCTCGACTTGTTCACATCATGGCGTCCGGATCCGCTCGCGCTGCTGCTCGCGCTGTTGTTGGGGGGAGGCTATCTGTGGGCGCGGCGGCGGGTGGCGACATGGCCGCGGGCACGGTCGCTGGCGTTTTACGGTGTCGGCCTGGGCAGTTTGCTGCTGGTGTCGGTGACGTTCTTCGGGGTGTACGACGACGTCCTGTTCTGGGCGCGGTCGACGCAGATCATCGTGCTGTTGATGGTCACCCCGTTGGGGCTGGCCATGGGCGGACCGCTGACCTTGCTACGTCAGGGGCTGGGCAACTCCGGTAGGGCACGCCTGGATCGGGCAGTGGCCAGCCGCGGGGTGCGGTTGGCCACGCATCCGGCGGCGGGCTCGGTGCTCATGCTCACTTTGCCATGGCTGCTGTACTTCACCGCCTGGTATCCGACAGTCCTGCGCAACTCCGGTATCGACGCGCTGACCCGGCTGGCGGTGGTGGCGGTGGGCTTTGTGTACTTTTACGGGCGCCTGCAGCTGGACCCGGTGCCGCGGAGGTATTCGCACCTGATCGCGTTCACCATCAGCCTCACCGAAGTAATCTTCGACGCGGCCCTAGGTCTGGTGCTGTGGCTGGGGCCCCTGGTGGCAATGGACTACTACGCTGCGCTCGGGCGATCCTGGGGCCCTAGCCTGCGTGACGACCAAATCTATGGTGCCGGCATCCTCTGGATCGGCGGCGACCTTGCCGGTCTGCCATTCCTCGGCGCACTGCTGCGCCGCATGATCGCGACCGACTCCGAAGAAGCCGCAGAAGTCGACCGTCGACTTGATGCGGCAGAAACGCCCCCGACGATCCCCACCGGCCAAGCGAATCCGGACCCACCACCGTCGAGGCCGCGCCTGTGGTGGGAAGAGGACCCCCAACTCTCCGAACGTTTCCACAGGTCGGGCTCACCTTGACTGCGAAGGCAGTGCCGACCCGAACCAACGTGACGCGCGGCCGTGAGATCTTCGTGGCGTCCCTCAGAGGTCGTCGTATCCGGATACGGCAACAGCCCGCCCCTGGCCCCTGGTCGACTAAACTACGATCACTAGTAGTCGACTTAGTGGGGTCAGATGCGAAGATTGGGTGAACTCGAGGCTGCAGTGATGGATGTGCTGTGGCGTGCCCAGGGGCCCCTCAAGGTGCGTGAGGTGCTCGAGCATCTCGATACGGGCCGCGAGCTCGCCTATACAACCGTGATGACGGTGTTGGACAACCTTCACCGCAAGGATTGGGTGACCCGTGAGCGCGATGGGAAGGCCTACCGCTACCTGCCTGCGGCCAGTCGGGCTGAGGCTGCGGCGAATTCTTTGCGTGAGGTTTTGGATGGCTCCGGCGACCCTGAGGCTGTACTGCTCCACTTCACGAAGTCGGTGACGGAAAGCGAATCGGCCTTGCTGCGTAGGGCCTTGAGGAGAAAGACTCCGCACCGATGATGGTGGCTCTGGCGTTGCTGCTGGGCGCGGGAATTCTCGGGTGGTTCGCACCGGGCAGGTTGCGGGCACTGGGGTCCACCGGGGTGGACTCCGCCGCGCTGCTGCTGGCGTGGGCGGTGGCTGGATTAACCGTTCTCGCCTCGGCGGTCACCGCCGTGGGGGTGCTGGTGATCCCGAGCCACGGATCGAAGGACGGAGTCCCGTCAGCGTTGCACGGTTGTTGGGACGCGCTGGCCCACGGCACTGTCCCCCGTGCTGAGCAGATCGCCGGACTCGGTGGCGCCGCCCTACTCGGTGTCTTGACGGTAAGGGTGCTGGTCGTGTTCGGCTCGTCGACCCTGCGGCGCCGGCGGGCTCGGGACAAGCATCTGTCCAGTTTGCGCATCGCGACCACCCGCCGACCGGGCGACCCGCGGACGTGGTGGCTTGACCACGCCCACCCGGTGGCGTTCAGCTTGGCTGGTTATCCGGGTGTTGTGGTGGCCTCGGACGGGCTGCGAGACCGGTTGACCGATCGCGAGGTTTCCGCCGTCCTGGCGCACTAGTACGCCCATCTGCGCGGACGCCATCACCTGCTCATTGCGTGGTTCGATGCACTGGCCAAAGCGCTGCCGTTTGTGCCGCTGTTTCGCGAGGACCCGCAGGTCGTCCGTGGCCTGGCCGAGCAGTCCGCCGATGCCTGCGCAGCGCGAACCTATGGTCCAGATGTTGTTTGTTCGGCACTCGTGGCGATGGCGGCGGCTGGGTGTGCCGCGCCCGGCGATGCGTTGGCGATGGCGATGGCCCAGGGTTCGATCGAGGTGCGCCTTGACCGTCTCACTCGTAAATACGGTGGCGGCGGTCTGGTGCGGCGGGCGGTCCCTTCGGTGTGGCCGCGGCTCTCGTTGCTGTGGCACCCCTTGTCGTTGCGGGCCTTGCGTTGTCCGCGCTCGCGGTGTTGTCCTGCCCGCTCAGCGGCTGAGCGACGCAACCTTGTCGATGCTGCCTGGCACGGCAGGTGTCTGTGTGCAGGATTGCTCGTCGCAGCCGCGCCCCCGCCAGCGGATGATGACCGCCGTGAGCAGGGCCCCTACCGACAGGACCGCCAGGACAGGTTGGATCGGTGCCCAGACACTGAGTGCACCAGAGACACCGAGCAGGCCGACCACCAGTTTGTTACACACCGGACAGCCGATGGCCAAAGCACTGCCGATGGCAGTGAGGGCCCCCGAGGTGCTACCAGCCGCACGCGCTGTGCGGCGCCCACGTATTCCCGCCCACACCGCGGTGAGCACCACGGTGAGTGCCAGTGTCGGATAGTTCCACCACTGCACCGGGGTCATGCGAGTGAAGTAGGGCGTATCGATGACCGAGGTGGGCACTCCCACCGCGACCGCGGTGATCACCGCCGCAACCGCGGCACGCGGCCAACTCCACCCGCTTGCGGCGACCCCGCTATTCCACATAGGAGGTCACCGTCATCATGCCTGACTCGCCGTGGTAGATGTTGTGGCAGTGGGTCAGCCATTGGCCGGGGTTGTCGGCGTCGAAGTCGACCTCGACGGTCTGCATCGGCAGGACGAGCACGGTGTCTTTCCGTGGGCCGGAACCACCCTGGCCGCGCACTTGGAAGGTGTGCCCGTGCAGGTGCGTGGGGTGATACATCATGGACTGGTTGATGAACCGCAGCCGGGCCCGCTGACCTTGACGGACCGGCAGGCCCTCGGCGGGGTTGTACGTCTTGCCGTTGATCGTCCAGGTGTACTTACCTGCCGCACCGGGGCCGGGGCCCTTGAGCACGAGATCGTGGGTCACGTCGAGCTTCTTGGTCGGCAGGAACACCTGCTCGGTGGCCCTCGCCGCCGCCGTGTCGAGCACCGGCCGTTGCAGAAACGCTGGCACCAGGGTGCGTGCGTCCGGGGCCACCCCTTGGTTGACGCGGATCACCAGCTGGGCAATACCATTCTTGCCCTCCGGGATCACCAGCAGCGGTGTCGTGGTGTCCGGCACGTCGATGATGGCGTCGACGCGTTCGCCCATGCCCATGATCACCGCTTGCGCTTGCTGGGGTGTGACCGGGAAACCGTCGGTGTGGGTGATGGTCATGTCCGAGGTGGGCATCCCGACCCGGAACGCGGTGTCCGCGCCGGCGTTGATCATGCGCAGCCGGATGCGCTGGCCAGCTTTGGCGTCCACCACCTGCGGTGCGGCGGCGATCTTGCCGTTGGCCAGGTAGTAGGGGTAGGTCACATCCCCGGGATCCCCGCCGAGTGGGCCCTTACCGGACATCCCCATCCCGGACATGCCGCCACCCATGCTCATGCCGCCCATGTTCATCCCCTGCTGGTTGAGGTTCGCCAGCACCGCATCGGGATTCGTGCCGGTGCCGTCGATCCAGTCATCCATGATCACGACGACATCTTGGTCGTATTTGCCGGGTTCAGCGGGGTCGTCGATGATCAGCGGGGCGTACAGGCCCCGGTCCAGCTGCATGCCGACGTGCGGATGGAACCAGAACGTGCCGGACTCCGGCAGCGTGAACTCATACCGGAAGTCAGCACCCGCCTTGATGGGGTCCTGGTGAGCGCGGGGACACCGTCCATGTCGTTGCGGATCGCCAGGCCGTGCCAATGAATGGTGGTGTATTGTGGGAGCTTGTTGCGCAGTTCGACCCGCAGTACGTCACCCTTCTTGGCCCTGATCTCCTTGCCCGGAAGCGCTCTGTTGAACGCCCAGG
>JAABVA010005814.1_pt1 | contig 11066 bp, 16 predicted proteins | sample 5560331 | NCBI WGS metagenome assembly JAABVA01 (sample SAMN12812661, study PRJNA571458) | rock metagenome | isolation source: Antarctica rocks | place: Antarctica: Victoria Land, Mt New Zealand sud | collected 2016-01-07 | reverse complement strand
AAGCTGTACGGATCAATGGACGACGGCAAGATCCTTCAATGAGCGTTCAGCTCATCAGAGTGACCATCCAAACGTGATTTTGCCCCTAGCATTCCGTCGATATGCAGCCCGCACAAGGGTGGGCTTCCCTACGTCTTCCCGGATGAGGTACCCCTTTCATCAGGTCAACAACCATGCCCCGTTCACAAAAACCAGTTCCATCCACTCTGCTCTAACGTATACACCATCACGGAAACCACTGTTATTACCCTGCACAGGTCAGCATAGAAAATTAGCTTGTGTATATATCTACTAATCCTGTTACAAGTGTTAGTTGTAGGGAATGGCCACTTGGCACAGCTTTTGTAACCCTCAGATATGATGAAACCACTATCACTCATCTGTGCTAAGCTGGCACTCTTAGATATTGAAGATGGTTCCGGAAAATATTATTGCATTGTGGTCTCATGCAGCACTGTTATCATCCATGACAGGTTTGTCAGAGCTGAAGAACTGGGCTGCAGATACTTGTCTCAACATAACTTGCAGAAATATGACGAACATATCAGGTCTTCTATGTGTGTGCACCTAGTTTCCTTTCTGACTCAGGTATAGGTGTCGGACGCAACCTTTCTCTTTAGTCATGAAGCGCGCTGTGAATCAAAACCCGTGAAACGCTGTAATCAGCCAGATGTTCATGTTCGATCTCTCTTGCAGGTTTTCAAGGCCCACCCCTAAAGTCCAAAGCGTTGACCGAGAAGCCTCTCCCAGCACACCAGAAAGGTATTGAAGGGATATTTCTGACACGCCTGAGCCCTGGGTTCCTGAAGCGCTGGCACTGTACAACCTCCCATCTTGAGCACCATTTTGCTAGCATTGTTGCGGTCAACAGCCGGTGGTGTCTGAGATGTAAGAATCTAAAGAAAACCCTGACAAAAGCCGCCGTGTTCCTTTATAAATGAGAAGTTATGAGCTCGCTGTTCCTCAGAGCTTAGAGTTGGACCTGAAAGACATAGTTTGCCCTGGAAAGACTTAGCAGTTGATTCCTGACCTGCCTCCATCATCTCTATTGCGATTCTGCCTAGTTCAGACCACACAGGACCAGGGCGATAGATCGGTGCTCTCCCAAGGTTCCTCATTCGTCCGTTCCTGTTGTCCATTTCCAAGAGGCAGCGACTCGAGAGTGCACGGTCAAGAATTAATTTACCAACCTCTTGAACATCAGAAGCTTGGCAGAGCTTCAAATCCGTCTCTATCGATCTTTGAACCTTACAAGTTTGATGTGAAGAGGTCCTTCATGCATCATCCAGAAATTTTTCTCTTGAATGTATCCATGAGCGAGCCTGCTCTCATGAAGAAATATAATAGCATCCAACATCTGTCTGACAATCTTAACCATCTCCTGTGCTGATACACGATGCTGATCAGACAGACAAGAGTCCAGGTATTCCAACACCACCCAATTTGGCTTCTCATGAAAACAGTGGTCCGCATAGTGGTTCACAATATGTGGCTAGAAGTATGAGTTAGTAGAACCAAGATGTTCCTGGCGAATCAGGTACAGAGTAACTTGCATGACTCTCAATATTTTCAAGCTGTGGTGTCCTCTTCGTGGCCTTAAACAATGATCCACGGCAGTTACACCCTTCTATGTCAAACTGGAGAAATGCTATATTGAAGTCACCGAGGTTCCCTTCCTGGGGTTCATTCTCACGCCTCAAGGGATGCGCTTGGACCCGGAACGCATTGCTTCAGTGATGGACTGGCCTGAGTCTGAGAGGCTTCGGGAACTGCAGTCTTTCCTAGGCTTTGGCAACTTCTATCGGCGGTTCATTCGCGAGTACTCCGGTATCGCCCAACCCATGACCCAGCAACTTTGTACCGCCAACGGCAAGCAATTTCAATGAACACCAGAGGCCCAAATGGCCTTTCAAGCCTTGAAGAAAGCATTTACTGAAGAACCATGCCTACGGCACTTTGACCCTGAACTTCCCATCACCATAGAGGTGGATGCTTCCGGCTTTGCGATGGCCGCCATCCTGTACCAAGAATTTGAAGGACACCGACACCCAGTTGCGTTTTGGTCGCGCAAGATGACCCCTGCCGAAGAAAACTATGGGACTCCGGACCAAGAATTGCTGGCCATGGTGAAGTGTATGGGGCATTGGAGGCACTATCTGGAGGGAGCAAAGCACACCATCACTGTGCGCTCCGATCAGGACAGCCTCCGGTTTTTCAACACCACCAAGCATCTCAACCATCGACAGGCCCGGTGGTCCCTAGATCTTCAAAAGTATGACTTCATTGTTGTTCACCGTCCCGGCAAGACCAACCCGGCAGATGCCCCGTCACGACGCGTTGACTATGCCAGAGCCGCCTACAAGAAGGGTGAAGAGGCAGCCCAGCCAGGGTTCCTCACCTTTGCCGCCACTCACATTACCACCCACCCTTAAAGCCCAGCTCCGGCTGGCCCTACCCCATGATGAGCTCAGGCAGAGCCTCCTGGCCAATCCCATCAGTCATCCATGGGAGTTAGAAAACGGCATCCTCTACCATCGAGACCGAGTCTACATTTCCAAAGCTATGCGACTGGCTATTACAGCAGCCCATCACGACACCCCTATGGCCGGACACTACAGAACCACCCGAACCCTGGAACTCATTACGCGCGAGCACTACTGGCCGCACAAGCGCGAGTTCATTCATGACTATGTCAACAGATGCCAAGAATGCGCCTGAAACAAACCCACCACACACGCCACCTATGGCGCCCTCGTGCCATTACCAGTGCCCGAAAAACCTTGGTCCCGCATTGGGATGGACCTTATCACCGACCTTCCTGTCACCCGGCACACCCAACCTGACTGCATATTAGTAATCATTGATGCCTACACCAAGATGGCTCACTTCATGCCCACAATTACGACGGCCAAGGCTCTGGACATCGCCAACCTGCTTCGACGGCACGTGGTTAAGCACCACGGTGTGCCCAAGACCATAGTGTAAGATAAAGACAAGAGATGGCTAAATGACCTCTGGAAACACCTCTGTAAGCGGTTGAGCCCCGACCCCCTGTTGCCGCCATCCAAAACAACATGGGTGTGACTCATGCCAGTGACGCATGGTCCCTTGCCTTAACTACCCACCAACCACGCCAAAACCATTTGCCACGCGCAATAAACGCGGTACAGGAAATATTTCGCGAGATGTGCGTAAACCTGACTGTGACGAACAAAAAGGCATTGGCGAAGCAGCCCGAGACGTGCTGCGTGGAAGGCGGGGTTATTGTCAGGATCACAGGCATGTTTAGGGGGTAGTGAACGCGCTGTTTTGAACTTACTTATCCGGCCCTGGGTGGGATATAAGTATGAGCCACATCGCTTAAGATGCCCACTTCTTTCCTCAGCCTTAGTTGTTCGGTTTTAGGTAGTTGCCTGTCTGCTTAGCAATCAAGAATCTTCACTTGAACTTTATACATTCCCTCGCGCTTCACAATGGTGCACACTGTAGACTCGGTGTTATTCAACACACTCAGTCTTTCTTTTGACAGCTGACTCAAATAATATTCAGGGCTTACTATCATGTATTTTCAAGGCTATAAACTTATGCTGTTAAGGCATACGGCCAAGCCTAGATAGGCTTAGAGCTGGGCATCCGAGCCTGGAATTCCGCGATGTGAGCGTATACCCAGGAATAGGGAACAACGGAGTGACGAGGCGTTTTGCGGTCGAATCGACGTCTTGGCACGTCGTTCACCCTACACACCAAATTTGACTGAGAACTGAGATATCTATCGACCGGCTTGTATCGCGAATCCTCTCTACCGGCCACTGACTGCTCATAACTGTCCTGACTACACGGCCAACTTCATGATGGACTCCACCACACCCAATCCCAGCCGTCAAAAGTTGGCCCGCGACAAGTACGCCATCTACCCTCCACCACCACCAACCGTTACGATACTTGACTATGTCCATGATGGTAAGTCACCTTCACCTCTTGGAGATCACCATATTTGACTCTCACTGTAGTATACTTTGCTGAGGATTTGTTTAGACCAGAAACCTCATGATTCTCGGGATATTGGCTGCTCGTCAACACTTGGAGGGCGGATTTTCTATACCTTTGGAGACACCTTTTGCAAACGTTACAATGGTGAATTCATAGCTGTAGTCAGTCACACCTGTGCCAGTGTGCCCAACAAGCACTATCCCACCATAACCAAGTACCTCGCACTCGATAAAATCGGTCAAGTGGACTCTTTTATTCCCTTAACCGAAGATGAGAAAGACTTAGACGAAGACAAATGCCACAAAGGTCGGTATACCTTGTGGAGTTTCAGCGGTATCGCTGAGGATCGTCCCGATGTCGGAACTGGATGGTGCTGGTTCGAGATAGGGCAATGTGTAATTTGTCAGGACAAAGAACCACTGCTGGTTTCTCTAGGGACAGGAGTAGCTCAAGTACGGTTAGATAACGAGTCTGGCAATGCCATCGCTTTCGAACGAAAGAATATGTTTGATGTGAGTACATTCTTCACCAGCTGACTCAAACCATTGAGCACGTTATATCAGGTCTCTGAGCCACGCTGGGGCGCATTCGCAACGCTTGTCGAAAACGGCTACATCTACCTTTGGGGACATCACGGTAAGCACATCATGTTAGGCAGAGTAGCCGTCATGTCGGATCCTTTTAAAAGATCAGCATACACATTCTGGAACGGCGAAGGTTACGTGGCGGACATGGACAGCGCAAAACCCGCTTTCTCGGACAAACAGCACGGCGGCATTTATCGTTCAAAACTCTTCCACCCCTCTGAAGACAAGAACTACATCTTCATTGGTGTTGGTACTGGCGGCGACAGCAAAGTCATCATGGGTACGGCACCAAAACTGGAAGGACCATGGGAGTTTCTCAACCTCTTCCAAGCAACGGGATTGAAGTGTTTCAACCCTTTCATGTACTGCATCTACCCGCATCCATGGGCTTTTGACGCAAAGGAGGGGGAACTGATGGTTACCTGGTCCGAACCTTATCCCGGAGGAGTCATCGCAGCAAAGGTCAAGTTTGTTCAATTTCATGTCTGAGGTGTAGGGATGGTAAAACACCGTTTTTAGTCGGCGAAACGGTTTAAAAAACGCCTAGCACATGTTTCTAAACGTACATAGTGGTTTTTTAGAGAAGCCGCATCACGAACACGTCACGTCTACGCGAGTACATATATATACATGATATTTACAGCCAAACTGAAGTTTCATCGTGCCAATGCAACTACCCGTAGGCGCCGACTTATTACGGCGCAATAATTGAATTTTGGGTGGGGAGTCCGGCGGCGCAAACGACCCGAGGCGCAATTCCCTGCGCAATAAGTGACGTCACATCACCACTCTCAGTCTGGGATGAGAGCTACGCGCCTAGTGTGCAGTCTTGGGCATTGAACCCGGAGCCAACATCCTGAATCTTTCTGGACATAATGTGAAGCAAAGTCTCCAATTGTTGAGCGAACATGCTGGGGGTCGACTTTCTTTCTATGTGATAGTGTTGTTTCCCTTGTTTGTTGGAAACAGTCGGTTTTAAGTGCCCTGATGTGTTTCATTGATGAGATACAGCAGCACATAGAGAACACTAAGTGTAGTCTGCAAGATTACACTGAGAAACTTGAAGGCACTCAAGGCAGGTTGCGTGATCTGTTGACTAGTCACGGGTTATGGGATGGGCACAGAAGCGGAAAGTGCAGTGATGCATGCAGTTGATGCTTGGTGATCCCGCAACAAGGGCCGCTTCTTCACAGGCAAGACACACACAAGGCAGAAAGGTCAGCGCCGCTTCTTCTTTGGTGGGTACAGATACACAGAATGGTTCAGGTGCGGCAAACCTAGCCGAGAGGACGGCGGCATTCCCACTAGAAATGCGCCCAATCCGGCTAGCGCCGGCGTCGGCGCTAACCGGAACCCATAGAACCTCGGTGGGAATGAACCAGTGGGAATGACGCTCAGGAGTTCGCGGATAACACTTGGGCATCATGTTCAAGACACCCGATTCCCATATGCAGGTTGCTCCCGACATCCGGCTCGATCGATCCCGGATGCTGAAATCGCAATTGAACGGTGTTGTTGTTGTCTTGTTGCTGTCTGGGGGTTAGAATCGACGATAAAGGTGCAATGGAGCCCGCGGTCAGGCGTGCAGCAAGTTGAAGCAGCGCCAGCAGCTGCAACCACAGTTGCAAGCACCTTGACCGACAGGGTCAGAAATGATTGAATTGCCGACAGCTTTTTACATTATGAATTATTAGGTGCTCATTTGCAAGGAACATGGTTACGCTCTCTGAAGCTTGAGTACACATCTCCGCGACCAGCACACCATATCGGCAAAGGCACGAAAAAGCCATTGTTGAGAAATATAAGGGCCATACTCTCTCGGATCCAATGGAGATCCCGCTACCGCTGCCGCTTGGACGGCCGTTTGAAGCACTAGCAGCCCCGATAGAAGCGTTCTTGTGCGATGAGGAGGAATGCAGCTTCATCAGCAAGAATTTTAAGGTTGTAGCGCAGTACTGCAACCAAGCCCACAGGTGGAGTTCAATCAAGAGAGATCCAGAGCATTGGACCAATGTTCAAGTGCAGATGGTTTTTGCTAGCGGCGGGTTTCAGCGCTATTTCATTGTGCATGTTCCAGAGGAGCAGGAAACTCGGCGGGCAGAACTTGGTGATAGTGAGAGATTTGTAGCAATGAAACTCAGGGCATGGAAGAAGACTGATGAGGACTATAAAAGAAGTCAAGAGGTGGCAGATGCGCAGATAGCAAAGACAGATCAAACAGAATGATATAACCGCACAGGCTGGCCGGCACATATTGCACAATGAAATTTAACATCTCTTGCGCACGCAAGACTACTCTCAGACCGCGATGAGAAGGAGCTAAAGCGGGTAGCACACATGGTGAACTTGCTGATCCAAAGATGTGTGGCAGAGCTGTCAACACTCACTCTGAAGATGAGATGATGGCTCAAGAGCGTGCAGTGCGAAGAGACTGACATCAGACTGATGGGATGTCTGCAGAACCCGAAGAGTCAGAAGTGGTATGTCAGGTACTAGAAGCAATTCATCTGCTATTGTCTTTGGATTGTTGCGGCAGAGAAGAAAGATGGGAGCGAGGATGACAGTGATGCTGGTGACGACAACACCAGCAGCTGGACGGCAGAGAGTGAGGATGCTTGTTGTATTGATGGAGGGGAACGATGATGAAGATGAGGGTGATGGCAGTGACAACATGAAATCTCTTAGGACATAACAAGCCCGACCGAAGAGCCAACCATGGTGATTATCCCACCTTGCAAGAGATGGCCAACCCGATTGAACTTCATCTGATGGTCTGAATGGTCTAGCATAATCTCCATATCAAATGTTGTTCCAGGCCACATAAGAATCACCTTCTTGCTCTTTCCCCCACACTGTATAAGACCATCCCTGCTCTGATCAAGGTGAAGGTCCACGACTGTGTACCTAGGCGTGAGATTTGTGGCAAAGGTGGAATACCTATATGGTGTTCGTTTTTGAAGTAGACCCTTGGGAACACACATCTTCAAGTTGTTGGACAGCTTCAGTGTTGTGTTCATAACATAGTAGGATTTCGAGAGTTGGGATGTTGCAACTGCCAGATGGCTGCAGCAGGACTTCCAGTTTTTTCTCCGTTCTCAAAGGCTTCGGCATTGCCTAGTCCAGATATTAGCATAGTTGCATCAAAAGAGAAGGAACAACACTGACGATATGTGGTAGGCTCCAGAAACAGAAATGCCAGCGAACCACATGTTTGACATTTTGTCCACCATCAGTGCAGAGCAGATTGAGCAGACAATCCACAGACTGCCAAATGGCAAAGCCTCTGGGCCAGACAGCATCCCAAATGAAGTTCTCAAGGCAATGGCACCTGTCATTAAGGATGATCTTGGCCAAGCGGTCAGCAAGTGCTTCACCAGTGGCGCAACGCCAGAAAGCTTTCGGGAGTCCACCACAGTAGTCCTGCGTAAGGAGAGGAAGAGGGACTACTCCTTGCCAAGCAGCTATCGCCCCATCGCGTTTGGAAACACAATCGCAAAGCTCATGGAGAAGCTGGTTGCGGAGCGGATCGCTGATGCGACGGAGGCGCACAACCTTCTCCCGTGGAATCAGATGGGAGCCAGGAAACAAAGATCCACTCTCACTGCCCTGGAACTACTCACCTCTTGCGTCAACACAGCTTGGAAGGCAAAGCCGGGATGTGTGGTCTCAACATTAAGCCTGGACCTGGGTGGCTCATTCGACAACGTCTCACATGAGAGGCTGCTGCATATTATGCGAATTGCGGGCTTCCCACCAGCATCATTCATGCAATAAACTGCTTCCTGAAAGGACGTCGCACAAGGATAGTCTTCTCAGGTTTTGAGAGTGATTGGATCCACACAACTCAGGAATTCCACAAGGATCCCCATTCTCCCCAATCCTCTTTCTTTTCTTTTTATCAGAACTACTGGCGACTTTTGATTGGAGTCAGCTCACAGCCGGTGCATTGCATGGGCAAAGAGACACGGAGCAAGATTTGCGCCGGATAAGTATCAGCTGATTCACTTCACAAGACGCCGAAGAGACCCCAATGGGGACACGGCGAGTACGGTGCACTTCAATGGCCAGGAGATTCCAACAGAGACAACCATACGGGTGTTGGGCGTTCAAGTTGATACAGGGCTAAGGTGGAGAGAGCATGCGCAACAGGCGGCCCAGAAAGGCAACACGGCGTTTGAAGCCCTGTCATGTATCAATGCTTCCACATGGGGCCCTTCCATGAAGCGATCCCGACTGCTCTACACAGCAGTTGTCAGACCTGCCATCCTCTATGGCTCGGAAGTTTGGGGCATGCGGAACAACGGCAACCCGCCAGCATCATCGCTCATAAGGCCACTGAAGTGCCTACAGAACCGATGTCTTCGTAAGGTAATGGGAGCCTGCAAAAGAACCCCCACCGCTGCACTGGAACGCGAATCGAACGTCCCGCCGGTGGATCTGCACATGGAGCACAAGGCAATGAAGGGGGCAATCAAGACAACGGACCACCCAGTCACGGCAAAGATCAAGCAGGTGGTGGACACAGTCTGGACATCGCTTCGGCGCCCAGCTGGTGGAGCACCGGCAAAACGCCGGCGTAGCGCAAATCCCGTACTCAGGCCAAAAACGGCAGGCGAAGGCACACGAAGACAAGCACTGATCCGGGTGGAGGAACAGGCACAACGGCGACCAGGGGGGAAGCCGGCGGGCCCGCTAAAAGCTTTGGACAGGTGGTTGAACCTGGAGTGGGAGCAGAGGTGGACCCGCAAGGCGGGGCGACAGAAGGCAGCAACATGGGAAACAGACTGGACATTCTCGGCTCATCAGCTCTATGAGGGTCTGCCCAAGTACGAAGCAACAGCGCTATTCTTGCTGCGCACAGAAGTATTGGGCCTTAACGCCTGGCTGGCCTCTGTGGGTGTTCCGGGGGTAGATAAGCGTTGCCCCTCCGGTTGGCCAGCTCAAACCGTTCGCCACATCCTCCTCTTCTGCCCCACCCACGCGGAATCGCGCGCCTTCTACTTCCAGAGGGCCGGGCGCGCAGACCTCTATGGGGCCCTATCCACACCGGCTAGCGCTCATCAGGCGGCCCGATGGCTCACCGCCAGCGGCCTCCTGGGCCAGTTTAGCCTGGCGCAGGAAATCGTTAAGGAGGACACCTCAGGTCCTGAAGGTCTCGCACACCTGGATGAATGGACGGCAGTTCAAGGAACCGAGAGAGATCACCCGCCATTTGGCGGAAGCAAATTTTCAAAAGGCAGACCTCTTACAGGTAAATCGGCGCACGCTTGGAGTGATGGCGTTGAGACAACACCATCACAGCAGAACGCCTGCGAGGCAGGACTAAGGGTGGGTTTTTCCTTTGCAAAAGGCGCTTCGCCCTCATAGACCTAGATAGGGACTGAATAGGGAGTTAATAGAACAAATAATAATATAATCAAGTGAATGATGCGTAAACCTAAGGGCTAGAACAGCTACTTATATAGAGGCTACGCCACATGATCATAATTTGCAAACATATAATCTTGGAGAAAATATGGTTTTTCAATTGATATTTGAGATGAAAAGCGTTGCTGTATCTGTTGACCATTAGGTAGTGCGAAAAATAGTATAAAGGTGTCTTCAAGATTCTCTAAACATGATGCTTTAACTCTCTTGAAGAAAAAATTCTCAGGTTCTGAAGTCTTTAGAGCATATGTATTATCTTTTTTGAACAAATAAAATGTTAACAAATCTTTATTCTCAAATGGGAAAAGATCTGTTACTTTTAGACGAATTAATTTTGAGCTATGTAGAAGACTAAAAGCATTCAACTTGATTGTTGGCCAATTTGAGCTGTCTGACGTGATCCAAATTTCATCTGTATATTTTTCAAACCGATATTCTCTCAGACAGCTCAGAAACATTGGAATTGTACTCTGAAGTTTTTCAAGTGTGTCTCCAATTACAAGCACCAGATAGGTCATTGAATGGCCGTATTGTTTTCTTTGATTGCTATACAATGAAAGGTCAGATGGCAGTGGATTGTTGTTGTAACAACGTATTAGGTCTGGTCCAATTAGAATAGGATTGAGCTTGTATTCATTAATAACTTTGGTAAGCCAGGTCTGATCTTTAAAGATCATATTCCAGACTCTTTTGTGATTTCGTCTTTGTTTGTTTGTAAGTTCCTGATCCATACCTGTTATAAAGTTCAACGGGTGAGAATTAGAAACACTTGAGCAATATCTCAAGATTGTAAAAGATGGGTTCTGTCTTTTATTTATAATCAGTTTGCCATGCTTACTGCCTTATCACAGCTTGCCTGGCCATTACTAGTCTTAATGTGCTTACTATGCTAAGAATGCACAGCTGTTTGAACCTATTTCAATATGGATCTGAACGATGATGATGCCTTGAAGGGTGTCAATAAGAGCCTGCTTGTCTTTCTCCTCCCTTGTTGTGTCTGCTTGTAGGCGAGGGGCCCATGGCTGGATGCTATAGGACTCTATTGTTTCCATTCTGTTGCAG
>JAABVA010005813.1_pt1 | contig 11066 bp, 20 predicted proteins | sample 5560331 | NCBI WGS metagenome assembly JAABVA01 (sample SAMN12812661, study PRJNA571458) | rock metagenome | isolation source: Antarctica rocks | place: Antarctica: Victoria Land, Mt New Zealand sud | collected 2016-01-07 | reverse complement strand
GCTCAAGGCGCTGCTCGCAGACGGCCTCGGGCGGAGCGAGCGCCGACTGGCAAGGGCGACGCAGGCCGCCTACAACAGGGCCCTGGTGCAGGCCAGCCGGTGCGCCAGCCTTCCAGCTCGCCTTGCTGCCCGTGTAGCCAGAACAGTCCCCTGCTGACCGTGCGTGCGCAGCAGGCGCGCGCGGGCGGCCGTCGGCGGGGCCAGGCAGGCGCGCTGCCGGCGGCGCCTGGAGCGGCTGTGGGACATGGGCATGCCGGTCCTGCCGCAGGCGCACTCCAGGCGCAGGCCGCGTCCTGCGCGCCCCGTGCCTGCGCTGGCGGGTGGCCTCGACGCGGCCGAGCTGCTGCTCCGCAGCGGCAGCGCCGAGCGGCCGCGCTGCGCGGCCTGGGTGGGGCTGGACGAAGGCCGGCTGGGGCGCAGCGAGCAGCTCATAGCGGCGGCGGTGCAGGGCGACCTCGAGCGGATGGGCTACCTGCTGTCACAGGCGCGCCAACCCCAAGAGCTTTGCAAAAAAAGCACTGTGTGACGTATACTTCCGCACGCACAGCTCTCAAAAGCATGCATTACCGGTATGATGTTTCTCATCCTCGCAAAAGTTCTCAGGTCTTGCCTGTTTGCAACAGATTGCACCGCAGCAGCAAGGGCCGGGGCGGCGTTCGTGAGAGCACTGGGAAGCGCCATTTTCCCATTGTAGCAGCAGGGAAAATGCGGATTCGCCAGGAAGCGCCTGGCCTTCACTGCAGCAGGGAACAAGCATGTGGCTGCCCTGCTGCATGCAAAGTGCATCGGCAGGCAATATGGCCTGCAATTCGCTTGGCTTGAGCACCGGCGAGGGCAGTAAGGCCGGCATTCAGCCCTTTGGCAATGTCTTACCACAGGAGGGCCGCTGCAGGGCATTGATGTGGATGCACGCAGCGGCGTGGGCGGGGAGACCGCGCTCGCCGCGGCCGCGGGCGCCGGCCAGGCACAGGCCGTGCGCTGGCTGCTGCGGCACGGCGCCAACGCGGCGCTCCAGGACGACCGCCACGTTTCGCCGCTGGACAAGGCGCGTGCGGGCGGGCACGCGGCGTGTGCGCAGGCGCGCGCACGGGCCGAGGCGCAGCGGCTGCTGCACGAGCCTGTGCTCCGTGCAAACAGCTGCGCTGCGACGTCTTGCGACGCCTCCTGGTGTTCATGCGGGGGCTTGGCTGCTATCCCTGCACTCGCCCCTCGTGCGCTGCGAGTGTGCCCTCGCACCTGCCCGGACACGTTTCACATACGGGGGGCTGCACGGGCGCTTGCATGATGCCTGGCATGACGGCCAAGCAGGGGTGAGGTAGAAACCTTCTTAACAAGTGTGTGCATGTGCAGGTTCTGGACGGCCATGCGGGCAGAGTTGTCCGCACGAAAGGGGCGTTCAAAGCAGAGACGACTGGCCACTACGAACTGGGCAGCAGAGCAGCAGCTGTTGTTGTTGGGTAATGGCTTTATAAGTACAAGGAGGCCCTTGCGGGTGGAGCAGCACTACATGCAGGTGCGTCCCCACACACACACGTCTGTGCCAGATCAGCATGGGCAAGACCACAGGCAGCATGGGATACACCACCGTGCATCACAGGCCACTGCACTGGAAAAGCGATGTAGCAACAGGGCATGACGCTGTGCGACATGCAGCCTTGCATGTCAGGACAGCACCCCCGCTCATGAAAACAACGAAGGTCCTGAGCTTGGACCCTTGCGCGCAGGGCACCAGCCATGGGTATGAAAGAGGGCAGGCCTGCTGGGTGCTGAGCCTTTACAAATCAGACTTCGGCTGCCTGGAACAGGAAGCCTGGAGGACAGTGCACACATGCTGGGCCTCCGTGAGGTTCTTGGGCAACTGGCTGACTCGCAGTCGCATCTTGGCAAATTGGCAGCCTGCACTGTGGCAGTCTTGCCGGACACATCGCATTGCGGGGTGCCTGGTGGCAAGAGTCAGGACTTGCGCCTCGCGGGTTTGCGAGTACAGCCGGCCTGCCCTCACGGCAGATGAGCGCATGCCAGCAACCTCTGTCCGCCCTTTCACAAACGAGCTGTGGATGGCACAAGAGACAACCGGTAGCAGAGCGCTGACTTTGCATCCAATAGTGCATGCTGATACCTTGAGAGTGCCCATCAACTCGAGCGCATTATAGTTGGCTGGTCTATCTAATGATGGGTGGCTGCAATCCCGCAAGCGTCTGGTCAGAACGACAGAGTGGATTGCCGTACTGCTCGAGCAACAAAGAAGATCCAAACTTGCGTCATTGTCAACTGCAATGCCAGCCTTCACCACGATGCAGCTGAGCAGCAGGGACAGTGCATGCTTTGGGATGAGGCGGCCTTTCCAGGCCGCTCTGCGTGCCCCTTGCGCTCTCAGCCGCTCTGCAGTCATAGTCAGGGCAGACAAGGTGCTCATCGCCAACACAAAAGGTGTGGCAGGCCAAGCATTGTGCTATGAAGCATGTGAAGCACATGATAAGCTTCAAGTCACGCGCTGCTGCGCGCCACAGGTGGCGGCCATGCCTTCATTGGCCTGCACTTGGCGAACCAGCTCTTGGATGCGGGCCACACAGTCACGCTGCTGAACGACGGGGACCAGGTGAGCACAGCCACTTGTGACCCGGCTCCCAGGTGCTTCCTGCTGCGCCTGCCCGCTGACAACGGGCTGGTGTGGACAGGCCAAGCTGAGCGGCAAGGCCCCCTTTAGCCAGTACGCGGGCTTGGCGGAGCGCGGCGCCAGCGTGGTCTGGGGCAGCCCTGCCGACCCCAGCTGCTACCCGGACGGCGACTTTGACGTCGTCTACGACAACAACGGCAAGGACATGGAGGCCTGCCAGCCGCTCATCGACGCGCACAAGGCACGGCGCAGCTGCGTGCAGCGCACAGCGGCAGCTTCTCTGACCGCTGAGCCCCCCTTTTCTACCGCTTTGGCGCACCAGCGTTCACCGCCATGGTGTGTGCATCGCACGGCAGGGCAAGGTGGCACACTACGTCTTTGTCGCGTCTGCCGGGGCGTACAACCTCAGCCCCATCGAGCCGATGCATGTGGAGGGCGACCCGCGCAAGAGCTCGGCGGGCCACGTTGCCGTGGAGAAGTACCTGGAAGAGCAGGCAAGTCCCCTTGCGTCACTGCAGCCTGGTGCCTGCGCTGCAGGCCGCTTGCGCCATGGTGGGTGCAGTGCCTGCGCAGAGGAGGGGTTGTGACGCTCACCGTCCCAGTTGAGGCTTGTGACAGCGGGTCAGCAGGCTCCTCAGCAGTGCAGAGTGCGGCAGGCGCCCTGCCTGTTTCTACTGGCAGGAGGTGCACTCAACTTGGCCTGTGGCCGGCCTGGGTGGGCGAGTGTCAGCGGCGCGCGGAGCGGGCGGGCTGCAGTGGACCGTGCAGGACACCCCAGGCGCTTATTACACCGCTGCGTGCATGAGCTCTTTGGTCACAGCGTGGCGCAAGAGCGTGGCCTGCGCTGCAGGGCTTGCCGTACACGGTGTTCCAGCCGCTGTACATCTACGGCCCGCACACCGCCAAGGACTGCGAGCAGTGGTTCATGGACCGCATCCTGCGCGACCGCCCCGTGCCCATCCCCGCGCCCGGCGTGCAGCTCACCACGCTCACCCACGTGGCGGACGTGGCCTCCATGCTGGCCAAGGCGCGTGTCCGCGCACGTTTGCGCCTACCTGCACTCTCCTCGCACGCTTCTCGCGCTCGTCACAAAATTCACTTCTTCAACCTTCTCGTGCTGTCCTCGCACTCTGCACTCCTCTCGACTTTGTTCTCGGTGCTGTGCCTCTCGTAGTCCGTCTGCGCAGCTGTGCCTCCGTGGCCAGGCAGCGCGCGAGCTTGTTGCGGGGCCTGCGCAGGTGCCCGGCAACAAGGCGGCGGTCGGGCAGCAGTTCAACGTCTGCTCCGACCGCTGCATCACGTTTGACGGCATCGCGCGCGCGGTCGGCGCCGCGGCGGGCAAGCGCGCGGAGATCGTGCACTACGACGCGGGCGCCGTCGGGCTCAAGAAGGGCGAGGGCTGGCCCTTCCGCACGACACACTTTTACGCGTCGGCGGAGAAGGCCAAGCGCGAGCTGGGCTGGCAGCCGGCGCACGAGTTCCTGGACGACCTGCCCGAGCTGGTGGACGCCTTTGAGGCCGCCGGCCGCCTGCAGAAGGACGTCGACTTCTCCGTAGACGACCGCATCCTGGAGGCCGTAGGCGCCAAGTCGATGGCCACTGCGTAGGGAGCCGCCTGCTGCTGCGGGCCCAGCCTGGGGCCGGGGGGGGGGGGGACACAGGGCAGTTGGCCGCATGGGGCAAAGTGCGCTCAGCCGTTGCACAACATGATTGGTGAGAAGCTGTAAGGAGCCTGATAGCTTCATTCTCACCATCCTCAGGAGCCACCCTTGGATGTAACATGGTCCGACCTACCCCTGCCCCTAGGGCATGACCTCAGGGCCGCCGCGCCGGGCCTGGCGCAGGCGCAGAGCCAGTACAGCGCGAGCCCGCCGGCCGCGTCTGAGGACGCGGCCAGGGCGTCGGTCGTTGACGTGCTGAGCAAGGACAGCGTGGCCGCTCGGGCCGGATCGCCCGGCCAGGCGCCCGCGGCGGCCACCGCCGCCGCCCCCGCAGAGAAGGCAGGCGGCCCCGTGCCGCCTGCCGCGGCACAGCTGCATGTCCTGGCGCGTCGGTTGCGGCTGGTGGCCAGACGGGGAGCGTCACTTGCAGCTGGACGCGCAGGCAGGCGGTGTCTGTTGCCTACGAGCCTGCTCGCGGGCGTGCTGCAGGGCCGTGCGGGCGGCGTGCGGCTGACAGTTCGCGTGCGCGCAGGCGGCGGGTGTGCTGCCTGGCACAAAGCACGCGCGCAACCCCTCCGTGTCGGTCAACTTGCGGGACGTCGGCGCGGGCGCCGGCCACAAGGCCAACCTGCGGGAGGGCGTGATGTTCCGCGCGTCGCAGATCCTCAGGCGCGCTCCGCTGGCCCAGACAGCGCCTGCCTTTCAGCTCCATGTCTGTGCTGCAAAATCGGCACCTGTGCTCAGCCGCTTCCAGGTCTTTTGCTTGCTGTTGGGATCTGCAGTCTATAGCCCCTCTGTTCTTGCAAGTCGTGGACTGCAGCGCTTTAAGCTTGTTTGACAACGCTGCCAGGGTGTCACACAGGTCGCAAGCGACAAGGCACCCTTTGGGCAGGCTCCTCACCTGCATGCCCAGCGCTGTGTCACCCGTGCCCGCCGCCCTGCAGCGCGGACGAGATGCGGCGGTACGGCGTGCGCACCATCCTGGACCTGCGGCGCATGGACCGCCCATGCAAGCAGGCCGCGGCGAACAAGCACGAGGCCCGCCTGCGCCGCATTGGCACCGTGCTGAGCAAGGTCCGGCGCCGCCCGTGACGCGCGGAGGCGCAGACAGCATGCGAGCCTGCCTGCAGTGCCCGAGCGCGATGTGAAGTAATGACGGTAGCCATGCAACAAAGTGCCCCTGCATCATAGCGCATGGTCATTCACCGGCGCGAGCGCAGCCGGCTCCATGCGCCACCGGCCAGACAGGCCCCTGGACACAGGTCTGCGCACAAGGGCGCGATGCGCAGCGCCCACAAGTCCTGGCTGTCCTGCACTCGAGTCAGACCGCCCCTGACCGGCCTGAGTTGGCGCGCGGGCAGGGCCCGGACCTCATCTACCCGGAGAAGGCCAAGATGTACGCCACGCGGGGCCAGCCCAAGCCCTGCCTACCCTGGTGCGGGCCCTAACCCTATCCCTGCTAGCCCCGTGCTGACTCTGCGCGTGCCCAGCTGCGGCAGCATGCCCAGCTGTTTACCTTTTTGTTTCGACCGTGGCGCCATGGAGGCCGTGGGGCGCTTATTCGGCCGGGTGTGCGCGCGCGGCTGCGCAGCCAGCAGCACCTGGAGGAGACAATCGGCTTCCGTGCGCAGTCGGTGGTGCACGCAGACCTCATCCCGACCTTCGTCGGCCTGCGCATCTTTGCCGCCATGCCGCAGCGCGTGCGCATGCGCGCGGTCATGGCGGCCTTCCGCGGCAAAGGTGCGGCGCTGCGGCCACGCCATGGTCTTGCTCAGCCTGGCTCCGTACCCAGTGCTGCATGTCTATGCTTGCATGAGCGGCAATGTCAGTGTGCTGGGCGTTTTCTGGTGTTGAGTGATCTACATGCGCTGGCCCGGAGGCACGTGTCGGGTGCAGTGACACGTGAAGGAGGATGTATAAACACTAAAATAGGAATGCGCTGCTGCAGGCGCCTCGTCTGTGATGGCGCCAGCGGTGGCGAACCCGCTCTACATGGGGTACACGGTGCGGCATCGCGCCTGCCTATACAGTGGCTGTCTCCAAACAGTGGCAGAGCATAGCGCATGGTATGGCACGCCGTGTGTGCACAAGCAGGAGCTGTGCACGCGTGAAGCTCGTTGATGTGACTTCCCTGGTGCTCAGGTTCTGTACAAGACAATGCTGGAGGACTCCAAGCGGGGGATCGCCACGGTGCGCTCGAGCCTGCATTTAGCCTCTCTTCGCTGTACGCTAGCGCGCTGCGCTTAACAGCTGCCTCCCCAGTCGCATGCTCAGCCACGAGCGTGCTTTGTTGCTCAGCCGGTGTCTCATACCTGGACTGTTGACGGTTGGGTGGGTGCGCAGGCGCTGCGCGTGTTTGTAGAGGCTGAGAACTACCCGATCCTGATCCATTGCATCCATGGCAAGGACCGCACAGGTGCTCCTGGCCCTGGCCTCGTGCGTGTGGGGTTGCACAGCTCGCCGGTCGTCGCGCAACGACAGCGACAGGGGTGTTGAGGTCGCCGCTGTCCGGCAAGCAGATATCCTGTCTGCACCAGCTTGCTGGCTGCCTTGTGCCCAAGGAACATGCATTTATGCGCTGCCTTCACACGGCAGTCGTATGTGAAAACAGTTGTCCGTCTGATACGTCTGATACGCGGAGTGCGCAGCCTGGATGCCAGGTTGGCCGGGGTCTGCGGTGCAGGGATCGTCGTCATGGTCCTGCTGCTGCTGTGCGGCGTGAAGCGGGAGGCCATCGTGGAGGACTACATGATGTCCGAGCAGGTGCTGAAGCAGAGCCGCATGCACGACGAGCTCGACCTGGACGGTGCGCGCCAGGGTTCCTGTCCTCATGATTTTGCGCAGCAGGCTGGCCCCCATGACCTTGCGCGGCTGGCCCTGCTTGTGAGCGTTTCAGGTGCAGGTTGCACAATGGCTTGTGGCGCGCATGTGGCTGGCGGTCCTGAGCTTGGCGCAGGGCTTGGCGTAGGGCTTGGGTTAGGGCAGCTGGAGATCCCGAGCTCGCGACCACCATGGCGTCATGCACTTTGGTTGTAGGGGGTGTCAGCAGCGCCTGGAGCCGCACGTGCACAGTCGCGGTGCATGTAGCGGCGGTGCAGTGCGGTGTCAGCGCGGTGCGTGACGCCGCGCACGCGCGCGCCGCAGTGTACCTGACCGCCGACGACGTCATCGCGGCCACGCGCGACACCATGGAGGCCACGCTGGACTACCTGGCGCAGAAATATGGCGATATCGATAACTACGCCCGTGAGGCGCGCGCCCTGCAAGCTCGCTCACCAGCCGCCCGGCAAGCGCGGCTGTTAGCCTGGGTCGCAGACGTGGGGCTCTAGCCTTGTATGCTGCAGCGACTGCAGCTGCGCAGCACACGGGGAACCCTCCAGGGGCCTGGCCCTGCCACGTGACTGTTAGGCAGTATCAGACAAAGCCCTTCACTACGCCCGAGGCTGGCCGCGACAGCTCTGCTGTGCCTCGCGGCTGATTGTTTCTGAGAGGCCTGCCTCCGCGCACTCTGCTGGTCCCCGTCGCACAGCACGCACCTGGAAGCCCGAGGAAGCAGGGAGCAACGAGGGAGAGCGCGGCGCAGTGCGGCATGGAGGCGTGGGAGCTGGCGCGCATCCGCGTCAACCTGCTCAAGCAGGCCGGCCCGGACGACGAGGCGCTGGCCGCGGAGGGCAAGCGCGACGTGCTCGCGCCGCTCAAGAACCTGCTGCAGCCTGTGCTCTCGGCGTCCAGCAGCCTGCGCCGGCCCTCGCAGAGCTCGCTCTCATCGAGCGTCGAGCGCCGGCCGTCGGCGAGTCGCGCGTCCGCCAGCCCTGCGGGGCCGCCGTCGGTGACGGCACACTAGCCCCGGCGCGCCTCGTTGCACTGTGAAGCGCGTTGGCATGAGCGAGCACTGAGCGCAGGGTCTGGCCGTGCCCAAGGCCGTCTATTGTACTCGCTTTGGAGGCAGGTTCTCCATGACATTGCATTTCGCATGAGAGCTATTTGACCGCTGTTGTTTTAGCATGATGATGGGTCCCCGGGGGGCTTTCAAATGTTTTGGGCTGTGCTTGAGGCTTGCCTATGTTGAAAGGTGCAAGGCCCTTGCGTGCCGTCTGCAGCAGCTCTAGTTCAAGCACCTCACACCAATGTGACAAAAGTGATACGGTTTGTACGGGGCGCGGGTGTTCATGTCTGGGGTTGCATCAAGCCAGCATGCCTGCTAACAGTGCGCACGGGATGTTGTGATTTGCCATTTTCAGTATGCATGTGTTGTGTCACAACAGTTGTGATATACGAGCAATACGCATGTGGTGGCACAGCAGACATACAATGTCTGCTGTGCCGCAGGCAAGCGCAATTCGGCGCTCCTCGTGGCATGTGGGTTTGCAGGCGTGAAGGATTTGTGCCAGGACGTGTTCTACACGTCGATCAGGCTTGCTGAAGATGGCGGCCTATTTCTGCTTCTGCTGGAGTGCAAACATTGCACATGTTTGTCACAGTATGTGATGAAGTACAAGCACTGACCTAACAAGCAATGACACTGATGCACGTGGTATGCTTCTGGCCTCATGAGCTGGCAGATGGGCTGCAGGCACCTCTCTCTTGCAAGGACGCGCGCACAGCTCGTCAGTACAGCTCGTCACGTTACAGTGCCTGAAAACAAGATCGCGTGACATTCCCGGCAGCCTATGTGCTATGTGCCGTGCTGATGAACCAGAATACGAGCTTCCAAACTGGCCATGACAATGAAGTGCTGCCATGAAATGGGGCCAGGCCGGGCCCACAGAGTGGACGCACCAAGCGGAAGCAACACCCTCAGCAACCTAGCCAGCCCGACACGCGCCATCGGGCCCCCCGAGCAGTCTGCTGCTTCAGCCTGGCGGAAGCAACAGCGCCGCCGTGGGCCATGAGCGTGTCAGGGCACCAAACAAGTGCCGCTCCAATACACCCAACCAATGCTCAGTACCGACGGCACATGGCTAGACCACCAAACACAAAAAGTTCTGCACCAGGACCAGCTCACCCCGATGCGCCAATTGCACCTGCGCGAGAGAGGGTGGAGCGAGGGGGCGGTCATAGGCTATAATGAATGCTGGGAAGGTGCAGAGCCAGTCCTCCAATGAGCAGAAGCGCGGCCAACCCCCTTGCATGCTGTCTTTCCCCTTCAAGAGCTCTGCAGCTGCAGGCATGCAAGCCCGGCCCGAATGGATCAAATGAATACCAATCCCGCATGCGTTGCTGACCGTATTGCGCCACCGCGCCCGTATTCAGCGAATAGAGAGCACACGGCGGCTGTTGGTACACAGTCTATTTCAGTCTGGGTCCGCGTCCCGCCCCCCGCCGTCCCGGCCCTTATTTGGAGGTTTCACCGCTGCTCATTCACAGACCCTGCACAAGCGCACACAGCTGCTTTACCCTCCACTACCAGAACACTGTCTTTGACAGGACATGCAAGCATGCAACTGTGGTGTTGAGACGGGGGACAGGCATGCATGCACAGGCCATGGCTGCGCCGACAAGCAAACTCGATAAACTCTACCACACGTGGGCGTGAGCATGCAAGGGTGCCCACAGGCGAGTGTCGGCTCTCTGCTTGCAATGCATGCATGACACAGGAGTGCATGTTGCGATGCAAAGCGTCGCTAAGCATGCACACATCATGAACATGCATGCTTGCAACCTGGGTAGAAAGGCGCGCACCGGACCGGGCCACACAGCGGCGCCATTGGAGCTGGAAAAGAGCTCGCGGCGCACAGCCTCAAAGTCCATACATGCTGAGTTGACGGACGCCATCGATGGCAGCTGCGGCGCGGGCGCGTGCGGCGGCGGCGGCGAAGCCGCGTGCTTGGACGGCGCCGGCATCGGCAGGTTGGCCTGCGGCGCTCTGCGTTAGCGGGCTTGCCAATGCAGCCCCATGCACGGCAAGGGTAGGCGAGGATGCAGGGCCTGCTCAAGTGCATGCCGGTGCATGTTCAGCGTCCCAGCGCGTCAGCATTGCAGCTGCTTGGCCTCCAATGGTTGCTGTATCATCATCAGAAGTGGTGCATACAGCGATTTGTGTTGAAGTTTAGCAAGCATGCCCCATGCGGCTGGCCGTATTAGCCTGCGACTGCCGCATCAGGCAAGTGATAGGGTGTTGATAAAATGACAGGGGACGTCCAGCAGTCAGGGTCGCGCTACGCCGCGCCGCGCACCAGCGGGGCGGCCGGGCCGGCGGCGAGGACCTCCAGGCGCGCGCGCAGCGCGCGGTTCTCCTCCACCACGGAGCGCGCGGAGGCGGCCAGCTGGTACATGTGGTTCAGGTACACCAGGCGCTCCTGCTCCAGCTTGGCCACCTCCTCCTCCAGCTTGGCCACGGTCTCCATGCGCCGCTGCCGCAGCCGCTGCGCGGCCTTGCGGTTGCCCTCGCGCCTGCGCCACAGCCGCGTGCGTGAGCCAGGAGCGCGCTCACGGGAGCAGGGCACTGGGGCGTTGAACAGGCCTGTGTCTTCGGGACGGCTGCACAGCGAGCCTGTCCGCCCTGGGCCAGGGCCCCTGGCGACGGGTGGCAGCCCGGGGCTGCAAGGAGGGGCCTGCGCGCCTGCGCTGCGCCTTCTCGTCCTCCGTCAGCGCGCGGCTATGTTGCACTTTGATGCGCTTGCCGTTCGCGCCAGCGGCACCGGCGGCCTCGCTGTCCGCCGGCGCGCCTGCAGCCACGTTGCACTCGTCGTCCACGCTGCGCTTGCTGCCATCGCTGGCCTGCGCAGCAGCGCACTTTGTGTTGTCAGCAGCGCATCTTGCCAGATAAAGCACGCGTGCGCCACTCC
>JAABVA010005811.1_pt1 | contig 11068 bp, 14 predicted proteins | sample 5560331 | NCBI WGS metagenome assembly JAABVA01 (sample SAMN12812661, study PRJNA571458) | rock metagenome | isolation source: Antarctica rocks | place: Antarctica: Victoria Land, Mt New Zealand sud | collected 2016-01-07 | reverse complement strand
TTTGTAGCAATAGGGCAGCATGCCATCAAGGGAGCTCAACCTGCACAGTGAAATGCTCATGTGTGGATCACATGTTGTACATTACTGTAACTGTTACATGTGGTGTTGCTGTTACAGGTAGTACTGAGCTGTTACTTGTGTACCAATACTGCAGGTCAAGACACTGGTGGCCAAGCTGGTTGGGGTGGTCTTCTCCATTGCGGCGGGGCTAGTTGCCGGCAAGGAGGGGCCCTTTGTTCATGGTGGGGGTATCGTGGGGGGTGGCCTGGGCGGCATGGGATCACAGTGAGTCATGAATTTGCTGTACACAATATCTGACATTTCATTCAGTGTACAGTACTTATATATAATATAAGTTAGGGGTGGCTTAAGCGGCACTAAGACACAGACAAGTAACACCTATCTTTATAGCTGTACAGCATCTGACCCCATTGAGTTGAGTGCAAACCTATGTGTTCTGCCGTCAAATGCAAACTATACCTCTTGTGGGGTGTTGCCAATGCTCAGACGCAGTTATTTTGAATGATATGCTGTTCCCAGGTTGCATATTGTGATGAGTCAGAGATGCCTGGGAGCAGCATTGTACCGAGTAGCTCATTCCTCTCTGGTCATCTTGACGTGATCATGACATGATCATGAAGTCGTGATATTCGTTTGACGCAGTCTAGCACATGAGCCTCCTGAACATGAGTTGTGCAATGTAGTGATGCTGTGCAACCCTGCGTGACTGTCATGCTGCACTGTGAAGAATGCCTCGACTGTGTCCTTTGACACGGCTTCATACGCATTGCTCAGTATCATGGCAAGGACATCACATCCGATGAAAATACCAAGGGCACCTTGACCCCAGGGGGACTTGCACTGCCGGGGTGTAGGGTACCCACACCTGCTCTCTCACCTGGTATGCAATTGGCAAGTCACAGCCAGTGGCTCCTCAATTGAGTGAGGCTTCTTGCCAACATTGTAAAGTCCACATTGTTGTCACAGGACTCTCTGGGAGTTGTTGAGGGGGAAGATGACTCCCAAGGCCGGCAGGAAATGGGGTGGCTTCTTTCACAATGATGCAGAGCACAGAGACTTCACAGCTATTGGCACAGCTGCAGGTCAGGCCTCGTGTCAAAGTACACGCCATCTCAGGTCTTCTTTGGCTTGGCTTGGTGCAGCCAATGGCAGCATCACGCGTGCAGCCTGCCTGCAGGGCAAAGCATGCTGACTTCTGTGCACTTCATACTTTGTCATGCCAGGTTGGCCTTGCTAGAGGCTTGTCTAGCTTGTCTCTTCTCCATTCAAGTCACGAAAGAGCATGTGTCAACACTGTTACAAGTATGTGCCCAGGACCGCAAGTGTCTGACTCCAGGGGAAGACACATGTTGATCAAGTGGATGGACAGATGCATGGATGGATGATTAGCTTGATGGATTGATGAAGTGATGGATGCATCAGTGAAAGACTGACCAACTGAGTGAATGAGTGCAAGCGTGAATGCATCAACAAACAAGCGAGCGTGTGGTGTACAGGTGTGGCAACAGCGTTTGCAGCGCCCATAGGAGGCCTGCTGTTCACCATTGAGGAGGGAGCCTCCTTCTACAGCACCTCCATCTTCTGGCGAGGCTTCCTATCTACCTGCATAGGCGTGCTCACCCTTCACTTCCTAGTGTCTTGCGCGGTATGCTGCCCTGCTCTGCCCTGCCCTGCCCTGCCCTGCCCTGCCCTGCCCTGCGCTGCCTTCCCCAGCTTTTGATTTTAGCACAGGATCTGCCCTGCCCTGCACAGCAAACTGCCCAGGCGTGTTGCCCTGCCTTGATATGCCCTGTCTTGCCCTTTCAGCGTCTGTGGTTGTGCTCTTGCTTGAACCAAGTTGCAGCTCTACTTTGGGTCTGGTCTCGCGTTAAATGACCTAATAAATTAGTAACCAAGCACCACATCAGGCGTAAATGTCTCATGTATGCTTTGCTCATTTGGGCTGTACACCACGGTACTCAAATCTGCACACAGCGTTCATGCGCAGTGCTTGGCCTACTCTGCATCCCAGTGCTGCAGAACACCTGCCTGTGGTCTGCATGTCTTTGTGGTGCCAATGTTCTCAATGATGCTCTCCACATTTTTGCAGCCCAGATCCACCACATCTCCACCACACATGCATTTGCTTCTCAAGACTGACTCCTGGCAGTCAATGTAGTCCTGGAGTCACTGCCACTCTTGCAGCCCGATGTCAAGTGTGACTCTCGCTGCATTGCAGGAGCATCCAGGTCAGGTGCTGACCACTCATTTTGGCCGATACCGAGACTTTGGGCTGTACACAGACAGCCTGGCCTTTTATGGTTCACGCATGTTCTACTATGTGTGGGACCTACCCATCTTTGTGGGCATGGGGGCCATTGGGGGCCTCATGGGGGCTCTCTTCATCAAAGTCAATGTCAAGATCACCCAGTTCAGACACATTTACATTCCTGTCAGGTGAGTCAACGCATCATCAGTAACGCATGACATGAGTCAACTGAGCTGCCCATGGCAAGAACATGCCTGAATTTGCAGATGCAGGGGATGTGCACTGCCAAGGCTAGGGCTCGTATAGGGCCCCACTCATGGCCACACCTACCTGACCTTTGGCGAAGAAACGTGTTTGATGAATGAGTGAGTGCATGAATGAATTAATGAGTGGATGGATAAAGGTGTGGATGGATGCATGAATGAATGGATGGATGAGTGGATGGATGAATGAATGGATGAACGTATGAATGAATGACTGAGGGAGTGGGTTCAAATCTCAGGTCATGTATGAGAGGGTGACCTGTTCTCAAGCAAAGTTCCAGCACATCTGTACCTGGCATCAATGTGGGCACCATATAAGCTATACTCAGAAACCCCTTACCCAATTATACTAGTTGTGCTACCTTATAAGCCTACATGGTGTGGTACCAGCAGGTGTTGCTCACTTGTGGCATCAGCACATGCAACTTGAAGCCAGCTCTTATTTGCATTCTCAGAGTCAGATTTGCATACTTTTAACAAGTTATTGACAGTGGCTGATTGTGGTGCAATGCAGGTCGCCGATACGGCGCATTTCAGAAGTGATGCTGCTGGTGTTTGTCACATCCAGCTTGTGGTTCCTTGTTGCCTATGCTTCTCCTTGCAAGACCCTTCCGCCAAAGGTACACACATATACTGGACAGACACTGACCAAGCTTAGACCAGTGACGCTTAGGGCACATGGCTGTCCTGGTCGCTACATGGTTTTTTTTGTAAAATGTCTCACATGCACATCTCTGTCTCGTTGCAGGACATTCCCTGTTTATGCATAGCCTGGCTTCTGTGACTGTTGCTGATGGTGTTGTTTGTGTCAGGGCTAGGCCTGGATTCTGTGAATGTTGCTGATGGTGTTGTTTGTGTCGGCCTGTGCCTGAATACTGTTTGTGATGTAGAACTCAGTTGCATCCAGGTGGCTTGCCAGGTATTGAGTTCTGAGTTGTGGGCACTGAGTTCAGAGTAGCGAGATCTGAATCTATCATGCCTGCCACAGTGAAGCCTGGCTTGCGAGAGGCTCACACAGTAGTTGTCATCTCTGTCTCAAGCTGCCTGAGTCGTCTGTTTCAGGACCAGATGACCTTTCTAGAAGCAGTGGAAGACACTTCCTCATACGCTGGAGCTGATGAGAAGAGTGAAGACTTTTATGGCGGCGGTGGCCAGTTCAGGAAAGGAGGCAAAGAGCATTTCCCACAGCTGTGGTGCCGCAACGGCACTTACAGTAGCTATGGACAGGCAAGTGTGGCTTGCTGAAAAACTTCAGCATGTCTTTGTTAATGTGCACAGCTGTTGCATTGCAATACATGAGGCACCCATTCAGAGGAATGTGTTGCAGCAGAGAAGAGCGTAGCACTGCAAGCATATAGTCACTGTGTGCAATCTTGGCCCACCACAGTTGAACTCAGCTCTTCACAATGCAGCTCAGGTACTGGTGAGTCACTCAGGTTGATCATGGTGAAGACAATGTGATCAACATGTTATCATTTTCATCAGGTTTTCCTTGCCTTGCTTGGCTATGCCTTCTTCAGACCCATAGGGCTTTATATTCCAGACAGCTTTCAGCCCCCTCACTTTCAGTCCTTCTGTCTGAGCTTCCAGACTGACCCCCCTGCTTTGCGCTGCGCAGGTGTTCTTTACCCCCCTCTCACAATCCCTACGGCTGATTATCCACCTTGGAGAGCCTCTTCCGGAGGGCACAGACTTCCTGTTTGACTTTGGCGCCCTGACATGCCTGTTCCTCTTTTCGTTCACTTTGATGATGTGGACCAATGGTGTTGGAGCTTCCACTGGGATGTTTGTACCAGCCCTGGCTGTTGGGGCTGTTGGTGAGTGCCCTGCCTGTCATGTGGCTCATTGAAGATCGGCCTGTGACTTGCCATTTTCCTGCTCATCTTCATGCTGATGATGTAAACTGTGCAGGCATCAACATTCACTCATGTATCAGTGCTAGCTGTTAGAACTGTGAGCATCACCCCTGGTCTTGGGCGTCTCTGGCCGGGGCTTGGTGGGTTCTGTTTCACCTCATGAAGCCATGATGAAGCAATGATGAAGCCATGATGAAGCCATGACATACCACATCTCTTCTGTACAGAGTGGAAGGAAAACTGGACAACCGGTGCAAGCCGCAATGGTTCGCAGTGGCAGCAACTCGCCCGTCAGCCCCTTCTGTGCTGCTCATCAAGCACTGCACATGACTTTCTACGTCCCTACAATACCACCTCTGTTATGCTTCTTCTGCTACCCTTTGCAGGCGGAAGAGTGGCAAACTATGTAGTGTGAGCCATGGTTCTCCCTGGCAGCAAATTTCTAGTCAATCCCTTCTATCAACCTCATTAGTGATAGTGCATGCTACTCTACATCCCTGCTATGGTATGTAGGAAGAAGGATGGCAGGGCAGGCAGTGAGGGCCATAGTGATTTGCTGATACAGCAACTGGCCACTTGGTCTCTTCTGTTCACCTCATCAAGCAACGATGCATGGCATGCTGTGTGCAGGTGGCAGAACGCAGGGCAGACAGCAAGGGTCATAGTGGTCTGCAGCGGTTGCCAATCAGTCTTGCCTGTCCAGAACATCTAGCGACACTGTAGTTCACGTTACACCATGATAGATTATTGCGTGCTGTGTAGGTGGGAGGATAGCAGGGCAGATAGTAAGGGCCATCGTGGTTCGCAGCGGCAGCAACCTGCCTGTCAGTCTGTCTTCCTATGCCGTGGTGGGGGCTGCAGCTTTCATGGGGGGTGCCACCAGGCTCACCCTCACTGCCACAGTCATGGTCATGGAAACCACTGGCAGCCTGCAGCTCATTGTGCCCCTCATGCTCACTGTCTTTGTCGCCAAGGTAGGTCTTCAGCCCTCTCATAGACCCTAAGGTAGGTCTTCAGCCCTCTCATAGACCCTAAGGTAGGTCTTCAGCCCTCTCATAGACCCTAAGGTAGGTCTTCAGCCCTCTCATAGACCCTAAGGTAGGTCTTCAGCCCTCTCATAGACCCTAAGGACCCATAGCTGCCATTACACTGGTGGCATTTGATCGCTTTGCTAGTTTTCTGTGAGATGTCTGTCTGGACACTTTGGATGAGGTCTATGGCGCTGTCCCAACAGTCATCGGAACAGCCGTTGACGAGGCTCATGGACAGTCGTCGTCAAGTGCATGCTCTGGCAGTAGACTCGATGCCAGCATCACCAGAGTCATGACAGCCTGCAGGTCATTGTGCTCCTCGTGCTCACTGCCCCAGTGACACAGGTTGGTCTTCAGCCCTTTACACTTAGTGGCCAGTCTTAGCAGTCGGTCTTGGTGGTATGTCTGCACAATGTGATTGAGACAATGTAGCAGTGCCAGCGTCTGGCATGGTCCGGTCATGGCTATCAAAGCAAATTGTTGATCCCCACACCTACATGCATGACGCTGCTATGCCCACAGATACTGTGCCTAGCTGTGGTGCTGACACTGTTTTATTGCATGCTTCCACAATAACATGCATTAGAGTTGGTATGGCTGCTGCCAAGACAGTAAGTCCTATAGACATGTGCTATGCACCTGACCCTAGGGGAAGAAAACATGTGTTATGAATGGATGAATGAATGCGTTCTGCAGGTGGTGGCTGACTACTTTGGGGCGGGGATTGATGACACCCACATCAAGATGCGAGGGGCGCCTGTGCTGGAAGAGCCCTCCCTGTCCTCTCATCAGAAGATGATCGCAGACAAGCTGACAGTATCAGAGCTCATGACCATGGCTGTTGTTGCACTGCCACCTGTTGTCAAGGTTCGTCGCTTTTGCTGTGCTGCACAACTCATGTGGTGCTGCTCAATGGTGCAATGTCCTCGTGTCCGTCTACAACACAGACAAGCACTTGAGCCACTGTTCCATGCCCTGGAGACATCGCCACATGCCTACTGGTGGACCCCTTTGCTTTGCTTGCTTATGGGTTCAAAAGTATTGCTGTTTGGAACATTTGACCTCACATGGTCATGCTCTAGTGTTCGAAGCTTCGAGCTGTGGTCTACAAGGCCCTGCCTGCCAAGCAGAAATTCCTGTGAAGTGAGGCAGTATGGGTTTTGTACGATATGGATTCTATACAATATATTGTGCCACAGACAATATTGATTGCATACAACGTTGTTCCACACTGATGGCAAGCATGATCAGGCTTTATCTAACACGGCTGTGACTGATGCCTTAGGTAGGGCAGGTGGTGGAGACCTTGAGGGGCTGTACCCACCAGGCCTTCCCTGTCACCCCAGACACAGACAAGGCCTTTGAGTCGGCAGAGCCCTTTGACCTCCACGGTGAGCACATGGCCTACATCTTGACTCACCAGCTGCTATCTCAGCTGCTGCATGCACACGCTATGTCTGTAGAGCCCCTCAGTGTGTCTCATGGTTGTGGGTCCCAGACACTAGCATTGCTGTGTCAGCATTTGCATGATGTCAGGTGAGCTAGGTACACTGATACTACTCACAGCCTGAACCTGCAGTGACACATCAGTCACACACAGTCAGGAACCTGCAGTTAGACATTAGACACATAAATTGAACCACCAACCACTTACAGAAGGGAGCAATGCTCATCAACTGCACACAGCCACAGGCTGTTGTGACCAGAGGGACTACACCTGAGGGGCTCTTTCATTTGTGCATCATGGTGTGGAGACATGCATGTTGCTTGCTGGCATGAGCAGAGTTCATGTGCATGTCTTGGGTGTTTGCCTGCTGGCAGGCTTGTCCTATGACAATGGCTGAAGATGAAAGTTTACGACTACCTTTTTAGAGACCGCCTTGCCACTGGCATGTCTTATTGTGAGTGATGACTGTCGATTTGTAATGCTGGCATGTCTTGTGCTGTGCTGTACTCGCTGCAGTGCACATGGTGATTCCCTCAAAAAGCAGTCTCCAGTAGACTGCAACATCCTTGCATCTCTGCTTTCTCCCTCCTTGTCCTATTCTGCTTTGTCAACAGGGTCGCCTCACACCGACATGGCATGCAAGGCCGACATGCTGACAGTCTGTCTTGTGTGTGTGGCTTGACAGGTATGATCCTACGGTCGACAATTGTCAAGCTGCTGCAACATAGGATAGGACTCTTCACACCAGACGCAAATGGTGACATACCGCCGGCTAAAAGCCATATACCAACCACCCAACAGGTATCTCTGAATCCAGTGTTGATGCTCTTTCCCGCCATTTGTGCATTGCCAGGCGTATGTTGTACACTGCAGTGCGCGTTACAGACTTCTGTGCAATTATGGTGTGTTGCTTGATTGTTTGCATTGGCCAATGAGGAGTGCAGGCCCTTCGTCATGGAACACAGTGCCAGTGCCGATCCGTGCAATGTGCACTGCAATGTACATGTGGCTCACAATTTCCTGCTCACCACAAGGTGATCCATCTAGTCGTCAGATACACTGCCTGACAACTCCTTGCTGACATAGGAACGATTGAATCTGCTGGAACGATTAGAGCAGCGGCCGCTGAAAGTACGGCCCAAAGAGGACTACGAACGCATTGTGCGTGGCCTGAGTGAAACAGAGCTGGAGTCCATGATGGACTTGCGGCCCTTCATGCAGCGCAACCCCTTTGTGGTGCAAGCCGACGCCAACCTGTCCAGGACATATCGCCTGTTTAGGACCATGGGCCTGCGTCATCTCTTTGTTGGGCCTCCACAACCCAAGGTACTGTTGATTGTCTTCCAGCAACCTGTTACCGTCGTGCTGTCGTCTCGCACAGAGTCTGTCTGTTGCCATTCTGTCAGTACTGCAGACACTGCTGATGCTCAAGTCAAGGCACATCAAGTTCAGTCTGGCTGAAGCAACATGCAGCACACTCTGCCTGGGTTGTCTTCGGGGGTGCATTGCATGGGAGTATGAGCAAGAGCAGGTGGTCAGCCACCTGACTGAGCATTCTCAGGCAACTGCGTTGCACATGCGCAGTGCCTTTTAGCTTGTCTGCCGGCCTGCATCAGGAGCTGTGGCAGACCCAGCCACAGCTCGCATTCACGAGTGGCATGCCTGTCAACAATCATGCCTGCACATGCTGTGACGAACCAGACACCCATAGAGGGGATCATCATACCTGCGTCGTCGGTGCAGTAGTGAAAGTCTTGGATGCTTGCAGGTCATCGGTGTAGTCACCAGGAAGGATGTAGCTGAGGCAAACGCAAAGCTTGCGCTGGGCAGAAAAGCCAATCTGGGCTTGACCACCAATTCTGACAGTCTCACCCGACCCGACTCACTGCCTTTCATACCATACGGCGCGTATGACCCCACAGTTGGCTCCTCCAACATGAGTCATATGGAGCCGATTGATGAGCGGGGAACAAGTGATGGCATTGAGATGAATTACACATTAGATGGGGAATGGCAAAACAGTCGGCCTCAACCTGTAGAGCGAAGAAGCGGAAGAAGGGGAAGGGAGGAGGGGGATACTGAACATTCACCATTGTTGGATCGCAGTCCTGGTAGCGGCAATTTGACAGATGCTGTGTAGTTTGTGTATGTGTGTGTGTGTGTGTGTGTGTGAGTTAGGTGATGTAATGTGATAGGTGATGTATGGGCGTTTGTGTTGATTTGTCCTCTTGTATTGTGTTCCCGTCTGGGGTCAGCACATTTCTGTATTGATTGCAAGATACTGCAAGCGCACGTCAGCATGCACCATGCGTTCAAATGCATACAATATGCTGACAGATCTTCTTCCATTTTCTTATTGAATTCAAATATGTTATAATCTGCAGGCTAGGTCGATTATGATTGACCTATCGATCTGCAAAGTAGTGCTAGTGTGTGCAGGAGCAATTATTGCGAGACATGCACAATGACATGAGCCCCTGTGTTAATTTACTTTGCCAGTAATGCCGGAATCTTGTTTTGTAATCTGAGCATGAACGTGTTCATTTGCAATTCAGAATGACTCAGAACAATTGCGTAGTATTACTTGGCGGTCCCACAACATCACATTCAACCAAGACCCAGTCATACAAGACTGAACTGCAACAGCTAAATGTGGTTGTAACAATAACAGATGCCATTAGTGATCGTGTACTATATGTACATGTCATGTTTATTCATACCCAGTTACCTGGCTGGAATATGCAGGCTGATCCTAGCTGTCAAACCAACCCTAAAATTGCAAACACACCCATGTCAGCCATTAGTACATGACTGCGTCCTGTGCATGCTGCAAGAGCTGCATGTCACCCTATATGTATCACACCAATAAAAAAAGATGGGTCGTAAAGATGGACTGGAACATAAATTGCATGCTTGACCAGCAAGCATTCCAGAACAATATGTGCATGCATGCATGCCTTGATTTGGCTTGTACGAACCATTTGCCAGCAAACAATCTGAATGTCAATCATCCTAGCAGGCTAAATATGCCTGTCTGCGGACTATGTCAAGGAAGAGCTCACTGCAGAACCACAAAAAAGAGGAATCAAACAAAATCTCCAGCTTTCCTTCAGAATAGAAGGTACCGCATCTCATAGCATGCACATGGCTGATTTGCACAGCTTACGAACTGAGGAAAGTGCCCACGCGCTGCTTGCCAAGGCTCTGCGATGATGGCAAGACCACATTGATGCACAAGGGGGGTTCTGCTGATAAGGGCAGATCAAGCACATCTGGCAGCATGACTTGGAGAGACAGCGCCAAGCTGTCATCTTTCTTTGTGCAGACTGCCTTTCCATGGAAGGCTATGTCACCATAAGATTGCCTGCGCTCTGACAAGCTAGCTGGAAAGACCTGGCACAGCTGGACCTTCTCTGAAACGCCCCTATATGTGTACTGCCCCATGTGGTACACCTCGACCCCTACAAGGGTGGTAGGGATCTGGGAAGGCACCACCTTGGGGCCTGGTGACGTAATGTCTGTCATGACAGCCTGTCCGACTTCTGCACTTGCAGCTGCCATGGCTTCCTTGACAGCTGCCTTTACACCTTCTTGGGTTACTTCGTCCTCCTCACTGCCAGTTCTCCTGAATGCTGCATTGTCATGCAGCTGCATGGTGTTGCCTTGAGGGGTCGACACAGGGCTGCTTTCACCACTCCTGCTCCACCATTCTTCAAACTCCCTGATCAAATGCACAAAGGTGTATTAATACAAATTTAGTGATGCTTGGGAACACCAGTGACTTAGCTACAAAGTAATCCAGACACAGGTACAGCAGCTTACCTCATGTCCCTTGAAGCTCGATCTTGACCCCTAGACATCAGCCGCAGCAACCCCACCCTGGACATGGGGGTCTGGCTCATGGACCTACTTCTTCTTCGCCCAGATCCATCCACGTCACTACCTATGGCTACTGAGGTATCTATGGCATACCTTGCTGCTAGTGAGGGTCCACGAGGCAGGCTTTGTGAGTGCCTCGGAATGGCTGAGGATCGCTTGCTGAGTGTCAGCTGCCTGCCCACAATGCCTGCAATGCATGTGAAGCAGATGCTGAAGCATGTGTGTCTGTGCGGCGGTTTGTATACCTGTTTGTTTGCCTTTCTGTGTGCATGTCTGATTCTGTATGCCTGCCTTTCTATATGCATGAATGCCATTATGGACGC
>JAABVA010005810.1_pt1 | contig 11069 bp, 10 predicted proteins | sample 5560331 | NCBI WGS metagenome assembly JAABVA01 (sample SAMN12812661, study PRJNA571458) | rock metagenome | isolation source: Antarctica rocks | place: Antarctica: Victoria Land, Mt New Zealand sud | collected 2016-01-07 | reverse complement strand
GTGAACGCCATCACTTCACCAGCGGGCAATCCCCTTCGGACGCGGGCCTCCACGCGGTTTCGGCCGGAATGGTGCCGATGATGTCGTAAATATCATATTTGTCGCGTGAAGCCGCCGGCGCCTTCACCCGTGCCAGGTACATCGGCCGCATCACCTGCCCGTCCTCGCGGATGCGCGCGTTCTTGATCTCGAAATCGTCCACCGGCATGGCCCGCATCGCCGCCGTCACCTTCGCGCCGTCGATGGTGCCCGCCGCCTTGACCGCCTTCAGGTAGTGGTTCACCGCGCTGTACCCTGCCGCCTGCTGGAAGTCGGGCGGCACGCCGTTGAACGCGGCGGCAAAGCGCTTGGAGAACGCCCGGCTGTCGTCGTCGCGATCCGCGTAGAACGGCGTCGCCAGCAGCATCCCTTGCGCCGCGTCCACCCCGGCGGCGATCACCTCGACGCTGCCGGTCGCCAGCGAGACGATGCTTTGGCCTTGCGCGGTGAGGCCGAACTCCTTGGCCTGCTTCACCACATTGGTCCAGTTCGCCCCGCCCTTGGCGAACGCCACCACGTTCGCGCCCGACCCCTGCGCCTGCAACAGGAACGACGAGAAATCCGTGGTCGTCAGCGGGTGCATCACGGAACCCACCATCTTGCCGCCAGCCGCCTGCACGAACTTCGTCGTGTCATCCAGCAAATTATGCCCGAAGGTGTAATCCACCCCGATGACATACCAGGTGTTCTTGCCCTCGGCGACCAGCGGCGCCACCACGGCTTTCGGCAGCGAGTAGGTGTCGTACGCCCATTGCGTGCTGATCGCGGTGCAGCTTTTCCCGGTCAGCTCGGCGGCGCCCGACCCCGCGAACATCACCGTCACGTTCTTCGGCTGCGCGATCTTCAGCACGCCCAGCGCGGTGGAGGAGATCGAGCCGACCACCATCGCCTTCACGTCCTCGCGGTCGATCCAGCGGCCGGCGATGCCGACGCCCACGTCCGGCTTATTCTGGTCGTCCGCGGCGATCACCTCGATCGGCTGCCCCAGCACGCTGCCCCCGGCGTCCTGGACCGCCATCTTGACCGTTAGCACGAGGCCCGGCCCGACATCGGCGGCGTAGGGGGCGGACATGTCGGACATGACCCCGATCTTGAGCAGCGCGGTCTCGGCCATCGCCGCCCCCGCCATCAGGCCGCTGATCGCGGTCGCCCCAAGCAGCCGGCCTATGAATGAAGCGCGCATGGTTCCGTTCCCCCGTGTTTCAACCAGCATTAGCCGCCTCGTTACGCCCTCGCCAACATGGCGCGTCGCACACGCGGAAAATCGCATGCGTGATAACACCGGCAGCCCTACGCGCCACGCTCCCCGATCAGCGTGCCAGGGATAATGTGCCCTCAACCGGCGACCATGCCGGAGGGGGCCGTCATGGAACTCACCGAGGCACAAGCCAAGTTCAAGGCGGACTACATCCGCGACCGTGGCTATTGGGTGGAATTCAACGACGGGTTGCTCGCCTACAGCCCGGAGTTCCTCCAGACCTATCTGCGGTACGCCGGCCAGCCCGCCCGCACCGGCCCGCTCGGCGCCCGCATGCGCGAGCTGATCTACATCGCCATCGACGCCTCGGCGACGCACATGTTCGGCGAGGGCCTCGCCATCCACATGCGCGGTGCGCTCGCCTCCGGGGCATCGCCGCGAGACATCATCGAGACCTTGCAGATCGCCACCGCCCAGGGCCTGGACAGCGTGGCGCTCGGCGTCGGCATCCTGGCCGAGGAGATGCAAGCGGCGGGTCACGACACCGCTTTCCTGCAAGCCCCGCTCAGCGACGAGCACGCGCGTTTGAAAGCCGCCTATGTCGCCCATTTCGGCGACTGGCCGGAGTTCTGCGACCGGCTGCTGCGCTTCTCGCCCGGCTACTTCGAGGTGATGACGGAGTTGCTCGCCGCTCCCGCCGCGACCAGCGCGCTGCTCGCCGTCGAGCGCGAACTCATCGGCATCGCGCTCAACGCCGCTCTCACGCAAATGGACGCGGCCGAGCTGCGGCTGCACATGACGCGCGCGTTGCGGCTCGGCGCGGCGCCGGCCGACATCCTGCAAGTCCTGCAACTCACGGCCCATCTCGGCATCCACGCCTGCGTAATCGGCGTGCCGCTCATGGTGGCCGCCATCGACGCCAGGGAACGCGCGGCCAGGGAGCGCGCGGCATGAACCTCGATTTCATCCCGGCCGAGTCGGCGTTCCGCGACGAGGTCCGCGCCTTCTTCGCCGCTCATGTCAGCGACGACCTGAAACGCCGCGTCCGCACCGGCACCCGCCTGGAACCGGCCGAGTACACCGCGTGGCAGAAGACCCTCGCCGCCGTCGGCTGGGGCGCGCCCACTTGGCCGGTGGAGCATGGCGGCACCGGCTGGACGCCGACGCAATTCTACATCTTCGAGGCGGAGGCCGCCCGCGCCGACGCGCCGCAGCAATTCCATCAAGGCCTCGAACTGATCGGCCCGATCATCTTCACCTTCGGCACGCCCGAACAGCGCGCCCGCTACCTGCCGCGCATCATCTCCGGCGACGACTGGTGGGCGCAGGGCTACTCCGAACCGGGCGCCGGCTCCGACCTCGCCTCGCTCAAGACGAAGGCCGTTCGCGACGGCGACCACTACGTCGTCACCGGGCAGAAGATCTGGACCAGTTACGCGCATGTCGCGACCCAGATGTTCTGCCTCGTCCGCACCGACAACACCGCCCGCAAGCAGGCCGGCATCTCGCTGCTGCTGATCGACATGACGCTGCCCGGCCTGCGCGTGCGCCCGATCATGACGCTGGACGAGCGCCACCACGTGAACGAGGTGTTCCTCGACGACGTGCATGTGCCATGCCACGGATCTTCTGGGCGAGGAGGGCAAGGGCTGGAGCTACGGCAAGGTGCTGCTGGACCGCGAGCGCGGGATCGCGGCGTCGATGGGGTTGCGCCTCGGGCAGTATCTCCGCGTGGTCAAGGACCGCGCCGCCGGAACGCGGGTCAACGGCGCCACGCTGCTGGCGCAACCCACTTATCGCGACAAGCTGGCGCAGATCGAGATCGAGATGATGGCGCTGGAGTTCATGGGCCTGCGAACGCTGGCGGCTTCCGTGGTCGGCGCGGATTCCGGCCCGCGCGCCTCGATCCTGAAGGTGCGCTGGTCCGAGCTGTTGCAGCGCCTGACCGAGCTTTGGGTCGAGACGGTCGGCTACTACGCCGCCGAATTCGCCACGCTGGACAGCAACGAATCCGGCGAGGTGCCGGACGGGATGCCCGACGCGGTCGCCAGCTACCTGCACGCGCGCGTCACCACCATCTACGGCGGCTCCAGCGAGATCCAGCGCAACATCATCGCCCGCCGTTCGCTCGGCCTATAGGGAAACGCCAATGGATTTCAGCCTCTCGCCCGAACAGGAGCAGTTGCGCGACTCCGTGGACCGTTTCGCCCGCGAACGTGCGAGCTTCGCCGCTTGGCGCGCGCTGACCGCCGCCAAGCGTCCGTACGATGTCGAGAATTGGCGCCGCACGGCCGAACTCGGCTGGCTCGCGGTTGCCGTGCCGGAGGAGGATGGCGGCCTCGGCGGCTCGCCGGTGGACACCATGCTGATCATGGAAGGCATCGGGCGGGGACTGGCGCTGGAGCCCTATGTGGGCGCCTGCGTGATCGCCCCGGTGATGCTGCCGGGCATGGGCGCAGCGTTGCGCGAGACCCTCGCCGCCGGGATCGCGTCGGGCGACACGGTCGTGGCGCTCGCCGAAGCCGAACAGGGCGCGCGCTTCGACCTTTCGCATGTCGAAACGCGGGCCAGTCCCGCGGCCGACGGCTTCGTGCTATCCGGCGAGAAGATCCACGTGATCGATGGCGCCACCGCCGACAGGTTCATCGTGTCCGCCCGCGCGTCCGACGGGATCGTGCTGTGCATGGTCCCCGCCGACGCCGCTGGCCTGACCCGCACCAGCCTGCGCGCGCCGGACCATCGTCACAACTCCCGCCTGCGATTCAATAATGTCGCCGTCCCCGCCGCCCACGTCGTCGCGGGCGGCCTCGACCTGCTCGAACGCGCGGTGGACCATGCCATCGCCGCGCGTTTGGCGGAGGCGCTCGGCGCCATGGACGCGGCGCGCGATCTGACGCTCGAATACCTCAAGACGCGCCAGCAATTCGGCGTCCCCATCGGCAGCTTCCAGGCGCTCCAGCACCGCATGGTCGATGTCGCCATCGCCTGCGAGGAAGCCCGTGCGATGACATATCAAGCTACTATGCAACTCGGGGCGCCGCGCCGCCAGCGCCGCCGCGCGGTGTCGGCGGCCAAGGCGCGGGTCGGCCAGAACGCGCTGTTCGTGGGCCACCAGGCGGTGCAGCTCCATGGCGGCATCGGCACCAGCGACGAACTCGCGGTGCCGCACTACCTGAAGCGGCTGCTAATGATCGACCTCGCGTACGGCAACGCCGATTATCATCGCGGCCTGTTCGCCATCGCCGAAGACAGCCTGGCGGCGTGATGGCCGAGCACGCGCTCCGCCCGCTGTTCCATCCACGCTCCATCGCGGTGGTCGGCGGTTCCGACGACCCGAACAAGATCGGCGGGCGCCCGGTGCATTTCCTCAAGCGCGGCGGCTTCGCGGGACCCATCTACCCCGTGAACCCGCGCGCGACGGAGGTGCAGGGCCTGCGCGCCTATCCCGGCCTGCGCGCGATCGGGGCGCATGTGGACCAGGCGATCATCGCCGTGCCCGCCGAGCAGGCCATGGCGGCATTCGAGGACTGCGTGGCGGTCGGCGTGAAATCCGTGGTGATGTTCAGCGCCGGCTTCGGCGAGGCGGGCGCGGCCGGGATGGCAATGCAGCGCCAACTCATGCAACGCGCGCATTCTGCCGGCATCCGCGTGCTAGGGCCGAACTCGCTGGGCATGTTCAACGTGGCTCCCGGCGTGTTCAACACCTTCACCATCTCGCTCGACACGTCGTGGCCCGAGCCGGGCGGCATCGCCATGGTCAGCCAGTCTGGCGCGTTCGCGTCCTATTGCTACGCACTGGCGGAACAACGGGGATTGCGCTTCGGGGCGCTGGTCGCCACCGGCAACGAGGCGGACGTGGATGTGGCCGAGTGCATCGGCTACTTCGCCGAGGACCCCGCCACGCGCGTCATCATGGCGTACAGGGAGGGCTGCAAGAATGGTCCGGCCCTGATCGCCGCCCTGCGCGCCGCCCGCGCGCGGGGCAAGCCGGTGATCGTGGTCAAGGTCGGCGCGTCCGAGGCGGGCGCGGCGGCCGCGGCCTCGCACACGGGATCGCTGGCCGGCGCCGACGCGGTGTTCGACGCCGTGTTCCGCGATTGCGGCGCATACCGCGCGCATTCGCTCGACGAGATGATCGATGCCGCCTACGCCGCCTCGATCGGCACCCCGGCGCGTGGCCGCCGGCTCGCGGTGGTGACAACGTCGGGCGGCGTCGGCGCCATGCTGGCGGACGCGGCCTCGGCAGCCGGCCTCGAATTGCCCGTCATCGCGGACGAGAGCCAGGTTCGCATCAAGACGCTGCTGCCGCTGTCCGAGCTGCGCAACCCGGTGGACACCACGGCGCAGATCGTCACCGACACCAGCCTGTTCGCGCGCGTCATGGACGAGGTGCTGGAACACACCGCCTTCGACATCGTCATCGCCTTTCTCGCGCAGGCCGGACTCAGCCGCCGGCATTTCGACCCGCTGCGCGACAAGCTGTTCGCGCTCCGCCGCCGCCATCCGCACATCCCGTTCATCATGACTCTGGCCACCACGCCGGATATCCGCGCCGAACTGGAGGCCGAGCATTTCCTGGTGTTCGAGGATCCCGTTCGCGCCCTGTCCGCCGCCCGCGCGCTGGCGCTGATGGTCCAACCCGTCACTCCCGCGCACGCCCCGGTCCCGCCCGAGCGCCTGCCGCCGGGGCCGCTCAACGAGATCGCCGCCGCTCGGCTGCTCGCGGAGGCGGGCATCCCGATGGCGGGCGCCAACCTGGCCCGCACGGCAGATGAGGCCGTCACGCTGGCGAACGGGATCGGCTACCCCGTCGTGCTGAAGATCGTGTCCGACGACATCGCGCACAAAACCGACGCGGGCGGTGTCTTGTTGCGCGTGCCGGATGCCGCCGCCGTCCGGGCCGGGTTCGCCGCGATCATGGCGGCGGTCGGCGCCGCCGCGCCGGAGGCCCGGCTGGACGGCATCCTGGTCGCGCCGCATATCGCGGGCGGCGTCGAAATCATCCTCGGCGCCAAGACCGATCCGGTGTTCGGCCCGGTCGTCATAGTCGGCCTCGGCGGCATCCTGGTCGAGTTGTTCGCCGATAGCAGCCTGCGTCTCGCTCCCGTGACCGAGGCCGAGGCGCGCATCATGATCGCCGACACACGCGCGGGAAAACTGCTGGCCGGGCGGCGCGGCGCGGCGCCCGGCGACATCGGGGCGCTCGCGCGGGCCGTGGCCGCGTTGTCGCGCTTCGCCGCCGCCCATGCCGAGGACATCGAAAGCATCGACATCAACCCGCTGGTGGTTTCCGCCACCGGCGTCATCGGCCTTGACGCGCTGATCCTGCGCCGCGCCACGGGAGAAGCCTGATGCGTACGCTCGAATCCGCACCCCTGTTCCGCCTCGCGCTGAACGTCGCCTATGACCGCATCCAGGATGTCGGGCAGGCGCCGGCCGGCCTCCGCAAGATATTCGCGGTCGACGGTGGCACGTTCGAGGGCGAGCGGATGCGGGGCCGCGTGCTGCCGGGCGGGGCGGACTGGGTGCTGTGGCGCGGCGACGGCGCGATGCTGATCGACGTGCGCCTCGCGCTGGAGACCGATGACGGCGTCATCATCGCCATGGCCTACACCGGCATCGCCACATCGTCGCCCGAGGTGATGGCCCGGTTCAACCGGCGCGAGATCGTGCCGTACGCCGAATACTATGTCCGCACCACGCCGCGCTTCGAAACCTCGGCGCCACGCTACGCCTAGCTCAATTCCATCGTGGCGGTCGCCAACGGCGCGCGCACCGAGGGCGGCCCCATCTACCACGTGTTCGAAATCACCTGACGCCGTCCAACGACAATCACGCCAAGCCGAAAGGGTAGAGTGACATGCGTTTCCTATGGTTCCATCTGATGCCGTACCAGGACCTGCCGAACAACTTCAAGAAGGAACACGCCAGTATCTGGGTCACGCCCGACCCCAAGATGTTCGACGCGAAGAAGGCCGAGACCTACTACAACGATTACATGGACCAGCTCGAATACGCCGCCGAATGCGGGTTCGACGCGATCTGCGTGAACGAGCATCACGCCACCGCCTACGGCATCATGCCGTCGCCCAACCTGATCGCCGCCGCCCTCGCGCGCGGCACCAAGAACACCGCCATTTGCGTGATGGGCAGCTCGCTCGCGCTGTACAACCCGCCGACCCGCGTCGCTGAGGAGTTCGCGATACTGGACTGCATCTCCGGCGGACGCCTGATCGCCGGCTTCCCCGTCGGCACGCCGATGGACACCTGCTACGTCTATGGCGGCAACCCCAGCACACTGCGCCAGCGCTATTACGAGGCGCATGACCTGATCATGAAGTCCTGGGCGGCCGAGGAGCCGTTCACCTTCAACGGCCGCTTCAACCAGCAGCGTTACGTCAACGTCTGGCCGCGCCCGATGCAGCGCCCGCATCCCCCGATCTGGGTTCCCGGCGGTGGCTCGGTCGAGACCTGGGAGTGGTGCGGCCAGCAGGACTACGTGTATTCCTACGTGTCCTATTACGGCCACGTCGCGGCCGAGGCCACGATGTTCGGTTACTGGGACGAGATACAGCGCCAGGGCAAGGACCGCAACCCGTTCCGCGCCGCATTCCTGCAATTCATCGGCGTCGCGGAATCCATGGAGGAAGCGGTGCGACTGTATCGCGAGCCGGCGGAGTTCTTCTACTCCAACTGCCTGCACGTCGACCCGCGCTTCGTCATGCCGCCCGGCTATGTCACGGAGGCGACACAGCGCATGAAGATGAAGTCGCAGGTGCAGGCCGCTGCCGACCGTGGCGCGATCCTGGGCTCGCTGTCGGAGGAGTTCGCCGGCATCCTGGCCAACGGCTACGTGCTGATCGGCTCACCCGACGAGGTAGCGGACCAGCTCCGCAAGGTCGCCATCAAGTTCAACGTCGGCAACCTGATGCTGCTGTTGCAGTTCGGCAACATGAGCACCGAGCTGACCAACTACAACACCAAGCTGTTCGCCGAGAAGGTGATCCCGCAGATCGTCGACCTGTTCGAGGACGAGTGGGAGCATAAATGGTGGCCCGACGCGGTGACGCCCGCCGCCGCCCACGCCAAGAAGCCGGAGCTGGTGGGATGAGCGAGACCCTTTCGCACAGCTACGCCATCGACGCGGTCACCACGAATGGCCGCACCGGGCGGATATGGAGCAAGGGCGAAGGGCGGCCGATCTACTGGCTGGCCTCCTCGCCGATGCTGCTGCGCTGGACGGCGGCGCACGACGCCTTCGCGAAGGGCGCCAAGCTGGTCGTGTGCTCGCTGCCGGGCTTTCCCGGCGGCACCGGCCACGACACCATCTTCGACCACCTGAGCTGGTGCCTGGCGGCGCGCGACTTGCTGGCGGCGGCCGGGTTCCAGAAGGGCGACACCTTGATGGGTAACTCGAGCCCGGGGGCGCTGGCCGCCGACGTCGCGGCGATCTGGCCCGACTGGGTCGGCAAGCTGGTGCTCACCACGCCGTTCGGCATCTACGACGACGCCGAGCCGACCCGCGACATGTACGCGCTGCCGCCGAAACAGGTGCCGCAAATCCTAAGCGAATACCCAGACCGCTACCGCGCGCAGATCGCGGCGCCGGAGGGGATCGAGCCAGTGCTGTGGCAGATCACGGTCATTCGCGGCAACGAGGCGTCTGCGCGGATACTATGGCCGCTTGGCAACACCCGCGTGATCGAGCGGCTACACCGGATCACCGCGCGGACCCTGGTGCTGTGGGGCGAGGCGGACCAGATCCAGCCGCATGGCTACGCCGAGCGGTTCGCCCACGCGATCGGGGCCAACGCGAGCGTGGTCAAGCTGCCGGGTGCCGGGCATCTGGTCGAGCTGGACCAGCCGGAGGCGGCGGCAGCAGCGGTGCTGCGGTTCGTGGGCTGATTTCGGGCCGCCACTCCGCGCGGGCGTGGCGGGCATGGTATAGCAGCCCGCCCCGCCAGCGGGGGAAGCCGAGCACGCCTGTCCAGATGGCGTCGACCTCAATCTCGCTGGCGGCATCCCCCAAGGCCAACAATGTCCTGGCGCCCGCGACACCCGCTTTCAGGCAGCGCCGGACGATTTCGGCATCGTCGATGTCGCGGCGGCTGAGCCGCTGCGCCTGCGCCGATTCGATCAGAAGTGTCTCCATCTCCCGGTCCATGATCGGCCGCCCACCCTCATACCGATACCAGCCGCGCCCGGCCGCCGCCCCAAGCCGTCCAGCGTCGAACATCAGGTCGATGGTCGGCGAGTACGGGTCCCAGGCGTCGGCACCCGCGAGGCAGCTTTCCGTCAATCCGTGAAGGCCCTCCAAATCCAGCGCCGCGAACGGGGCAAACGCGAAACCGAATGCCAGCAGCGCCCGATCCACCCGCGCCGGCGTCGCCCCTTCGTCCAACAGGTGGATCGCCTCCCGCAGCATCGGCCACCGCAGCCGGTTCACCAGCCCGCCAACCGATCCCGGCGCGCGGAACAACACCGGCTTGCCCAGCCGTCGCATCAAATCGGCCACTCCCGCGAGTGTCGCGGCAAGAGTCTCGGCGGCCGGCACGATCTCCACCAACCGGACCCGCAGCCCCGGCGCGAACACGTGGCAGCCGATTTCCCCCGCCTTATCCCGCAACCGCGCAGCGATCTCGGCCTCTGTTACCCCACCTGCCGCCGGAACCAGCCCCGAGGTCGCCAGCTACCCGCGCCTCGCCCTCCGCCGCGTGGCGCAACGCCGCCGCCTGCTCGGACTTCGCCAGCCCTTCGGCCAGCTTGCGCGTTTCCGCCATGGCGCGCGGCAAGGGCCAACGCAGGGCATGCTCCATCGCCTGTGCCGCCGCGACCGGCGCGTCCTGCCCTGGGCGACGTTGCCGGGCCTCCTCTCGCACCGCCGCGAGCAGCCGGGGCCAGTTCGCGTCCAAGGGACGCTCCGCGCGTGGATGCCGCCGCACCAGCGGCAGAACCGCGCCTTCAAGGTCGTCCTCGACGACGGCATCCACCAGGCCCATCGCGAGTGCCGTCGCGCCCGAGGCCACCTTGCCGAACAACGCGAGTTCCGCCGCGCGTGAAACACCAACCAAGCGGACCAACCGCTCCACCCCGCCATTCCCCGGCAACAATCCGCGCGTCACCTGCGGGAACGACAACCGCGCGGCGTGGGTGGCGATGCGATGACGGCACGCCAGCGCCAATTCCAGCCCCGGCCCTCGCGCATGCCCGGGAATCAACGCCACCACCGGCAGCGCGTGATCCGCGATCGCCGCCAGCAACCCGGCCATATCAGTCGGTTCGGCTTGGTGGTCCGGGTTATTGGTGAACAGCAGCGGTCCCGTCAGGGCGATGGCCTCCACGGTGGGATCGCGGCCCGATTCGATAAGGAAGTTGATCGCGTCCTGAAGCTGCTTCTCGGTCCAGGACGTGGGGTTGCCACGCTCGACGCGAAAAAACGCCACGCCATTCGCCACCGCTCGCACCCGCGTGGTCGCCATTGGTTACGTTCCCGCGCCGGCATTCCGGACAATATCCGCCTTCCCGGCGGTGTTCCTTTCCAAGCCTAGAAGTCCATGCGAACAAGCGTCAAGGAGCTTGCCCCGGTTGCGCCCAAGGGAAGGCATCGGCAGGATAATGCTGAGTGTGCCGGGAGCTTGCGATGCGCGGATCGATGATGAAGGTTGTGGTCCTGCTGGCCGCGTCGGCCGTGGCCCATGCCGCCTCCGCCCAGATCCCGCCCGCCGCTCCGGGCGGCAAGTCCGAGCTGACGGTGGATCTGGCTGCCGACGCGGCCACCCTCGATCCGCAACTGCAATGGGACACCGACAGCTATAGCATCTACCGCAATATC
>JAABVA010005808.1_pt1 | contig 11071 bp, 12 predicted proteins | sample 5560331 | NCBI WGS metagenome assembly JAABVA01 (sample SAMN12812661, study PRJNA571458) | rock metagenome | isolation source: Antarctica rocks | place: Antarctica: Victoria Land, Mt New Zealand sud | collected 2016-01-07 | reverse complement strand
GACGGCGAAGGTGGGGATCAAGAACAAACGGCTCAAAGCTGCCTGGGACCAGCGCTACCTGCTCAAAGTCCTCGCCGGTTGAGATGCGATTGCCCTGACGCTGCCTCTTACTCCGGTCACACCTGCGTATGTCACCGAGTTGATGGGTGCTGCCGCTCCGGGGCTTGGTGACTTCTTCTCGCAAGCCTCATTCAACACGATCAATTTGAACGGCACGCTCACCACCGACTGGCTTACGATGCCGCATCCGGAGTCCTGGTACCCCTCTATCGGCAGCCTGAACGGGCTGTCGGATGCCGACTTCACGAGCCTCGCACAGGATTGCACGAGTCGTATTCCCAAAAACGTGAACATGGACCCGATTAAGGGCATCAATCTGCTCTTCAATGATCTTCCCGGCCCGTACGCCTACGGGGGGCAAGGGCAGCAGTTGACGATCAACACCGTTACCCGGCCGTGGTCTTTGACCTGGATGCCGCCATGGGGGTATTCAGTCCAGCCTAACTATACCGGTGGGCAGACTGTGCTCGCCCACGAGATGGGGCACGCCTTCGGTTTGCATCACTTCGCCGGACCCACCGGTACCACCTACAAGAATGCCTGGGATGTAATGAGCGACACCTATGCGAATTGCTCGAACGCGACGGATTCGATCCACGGCTGCCTCGGTCAGCACATGATCGCCTTCGATAAGGACTTCCTCGGCTGGATTTCGCCGGCCCGGAAATTCACCTTAGCGGGGATAGGGCAGACGCTCACCTTCGGCGCACTGGCGGATGCGAACACGCCGTATATGCAGATCGCTGTCATTCCGCATACCGGGACGACGACCCAGTTCACGACAGTGGAGTTCCGGCGGCGGATTGGCTACGATCAGAAGCTGGTCGGCGATGCGATTATCATCCATGAGGTAGATACGACGCGCAGCAGAAGTCCCGCATGGGTGGTGGCGACAATGAGCGGGAGCACGAACGGTAACGAAGGTGCGATGTTCACAGCGGGCATGATTTACACGGTACCGAACAGCGGCAGCGTGCTCGTGACGGTCAACGCGATCAGCGGTCCAACCGCCTCGGTGACGATTGAAATACCTACGCCTCGGCCCGGACCGATGCCTCCCGCACGCCCTGGTGCAGCGATTCCCGGTGCGCAGCCGGTCACTCCTGGAGGATCGCGATCCGGTGGGACGATCCCTGGCAATCCCGACCCGATGCCAATGGGCCACCGGTAGCGCTCGTCGGCACGACGAATAGTCCTGGGCGGAAACTCAAGTGACAACGAACGCGCGGCCTCGCAGGTCGCGCGTTCTGCCTGCCCCTTAGCCCTTGCTGGCGGGTTCGTACTGGACCTGATTGCGTCCGCCCGCTTTCGCGGCATAGAGGGCGGTGTCCGCGAAGCGGAGCAGGGTGTCCATCGTCGTCGCGTCTGCCGGGAAGACGGCGACGCCCGCGCTGATCGTCGCGCGTACCACCTCGCCTGTGGAGAGCGCGAGGCGGTGGCGACCCACACTCATGCGCAGCCGCTCGGCCACGATCAGCGCCTGCGCGCCGTCCGTCTCCGGCAGGACGGCGATGAACTCCTCGCCGCCGTAGCGGCCAACAAGGTCAATGCTGCGCACCGATTGCGTGGCGATGTGCGCCAGATCGCGCAGCACGCGGTCGCCGAACTGGTGGCCGTAGGTGTCGTTGATGCTCTTGAAGCGGTCGAGATCGAAGAAGATCACCGCGAGCGACCGCCCATACCGGCGCGACCGTTCGAGTTCGCGTTCCAACCGTTCTAGCAGCGCGCCCCGGTTGAAGAGGCCGGTGAGCGCATCCGTCTGCGCGGCGTAGGCGACGGCGGTATGCATCTGGGCGTTGCGGAGCGCGACGGCCGCGTGGCGCGCCAGTTCTGCGACGATCGCCGCATCGTCCGGCGTGTAGCGGGCGCGAGTCGTGCTGCCGACCATGATCGCGCCGATCAGTTGCCCCTCGACGCGAAGTGGGGCGACAATCACTGAGCCAAGCCATGCGAAGGCGGGCGGCGTGGCGCCGTTGTAGTGGGTCAGCACATCGCTCATCAGGAAGGGTTTGCCCGTCTCGGTCATCGTTTTCGTCAGGCTGTATTCGCCCGGTTCAATCCCCTCGAACAGGTCCGCATTAACGGCAAATGGCCCGCGCCCATCGGCGAGCCGGAGTCTGCCGCCCTCAGTCATCGTCAGGAGCGCTGCGCCCTCGTACGGAATAAGCCGGGCGACCTGATCGAGCACCGCCTCCATGACCGCACCCGGATCGAGCGACGCGCTGAGCGAGACGCCGCTATCAAGCAGCGTTTCCGCGCGGATGGCGCGTCGCTCGGCGTTGGCGTACCGTTCCGCCTGCTGGATCGTCGCACTGATCCGCTGCGTAATCAGTTCGAGGAGTTCGAGGTCGAATTGGTCGAGCGATTGCGCGCTCTGCACATCCACCACGCCGAAGACCGCGCCATCTACCAGTACTGGCACGGCCATTTCACTGCGCACGCCCATTGCGAAGGGGAGGAAGTCGGTGTCTTTCTCGATATTCGATACGAGCGCGGATGCAGCGGTGCGGAAGACGCGCCCGATCACGCCACGATCAATCCGCACCCGCTCGATCACCGTACCCAACCCGGCGTGTGCGCGGGGAACGAGATCGTCACCGTCTCGTTCGTAAAGCGTCACCGAACACTGCTCAAGCGAGAAGGCGAGCGCGTGGACGAATGTCCGAACGGTTTCATCCATGTCAATCATGACGATGCTCACCGAAGCAATCCCTTTTCCCACCGCATAACGACCATTTTCACACATAAAAATATATTCTTATGCAAGCACAAATAAATCCGTGCTATGAGGCTAGTATACGGAAAACCCCCCGCCATTTCCGTGCGCTTTCGCGGCAATCACCTTTCAGTTCCGTCATCCGTGGGCGTCGCGCGCCGCGTATACTAGGAGCGAGGCGCGCAACGCGGCGCGACGCGAAAAGAAGGGGATCATCTCATGGCCGCCGACCAACCGACCGATCGCCTGCCGAACGCGGCATTTCTCGCCGCGCACCCGTTAATCATCGCCGCGAACCGTGGCCCGGTGGAGTTCGCGCGGAGCGAGGATGGCACGTTCACGCACAAGCGGGGGAGCGGCGGCGTCGTCACGGCAATGAGCGCGCTGGGAAAATACGTGGACCCGATCTGGGTGGCAAGTGCGATGACGGAAGGGGATCGCCAACAAGCGGTCGCGGCGGGTGGGGAGCCAGTGACGGTGGAAGATGAGGGGCAGCCACCGCTCAAAATCCACTTCGCAACAGTGCCGCCGGAGACCTACGATCTCGCCTACAACGAGATCAGCAACTCGATCCTCTGGTTTTTGCAGCATTACCTCTGGGATGTCGCGCACGAGCCGGATATTGACGCGCAGGTCTGGCGCGCGTGGGATGTCGGCTATTCGATCCTCAACCTCACCTTCGCGAACACGATCCACCGCGCCGCCGAACTGGCGAAGAGCGAGCAACCGATCATCATGTTGCAGGATTACCACCTCTACCTCGTGGCGGCGCTAGTGCGCGAGCGGCTGCCGCACGCGCTGATCCAGCAGTTCATTCATATTCCGTGGCCGGACAAGGATTACTGGCGCTTCCTGCCCGCGCGGATCCGCCGGGAAATCTGCCTCGGCCTGATGGCGAACGACATCGTCGGCTTCCAGACCTTCGATCATTGCCACAACTTCATCCAGACCTGCGTCGAGAACGTCCCCGGCGCGGAGGGCGACCACGAGCGGGTGTTCCTGCGCCACGGGGGGCGAACGATCAAAGTGCGCCCGTACCCGATCTCGCTTGATGTCGCCGCCGTCCGCGCGACCGCGCAGAGCCCGGCGGTCGCGCAATATATTGACGTTTTGCAGGACTACCTCGGCGAGCAGACGATTCTGCGTGTGGATCGCGCGGAGCCGAGCAAAAATGTGCTGCGTGGCTTCAAGGCGTTCGACCTCTTCCTCGAACGCTACCCGGAGTGGCTGGGGAAGGTGCGCTTCCTCGCCTTGCTCGTCCCGTCGCGCCTCTCGGTGCCGCGCTACCAGCAATATCTGGACGACATCTATGCGTTTATGGGGCGGCTCAATACAAAGCACGGGACGGAGACCTGGCGGCCCGTCCGCCTGCTCGTCGGGGAAAACTACGAGCGTGCCATCGCTGCGCTGACGCTCTACGATGCGCTGCTCGTTAATTCACTCGCGGACGGCATGAATCTCGTCGCGAAGGAGGGCGCGCTGCTCAATGAGCGCGGCGGTGTGCTGATCCTCTCCGAGACGGCGGGCGCACACGAGCAACTGGGTGAACAGGCGATTTCCATCGCGCCCTGCGATATCGCGAGCACGGCGGACGCCTTGCACACCGCCCTAACGATGCCGACCGACGAGCGGTTCCGGCGCGCGGCGGCCCTGCGCGCATCCGTCGAGCAGGCAGACATCGTCCGCTGGATCACCGACCAACTGGACGACATCGCCGCCACCGAGCGTGAAACCATTTGAACCGCATGCTGTCCAGAGGGCACCCGGCAGAGGACACAGAGAAACACAGAGGAAGAAAAGAGGGGAAAACAAACCGTCTTTCTCTCTCCTCTTCCCTCTCTGGGTCCTCCGCGCCTCCGCAGGTTTTTCCGGTTTCTCTCGCATTGCAAAAGAAGTCTAAAGCGAAACCCACCGTTTTTTTACGCGTCACTCATCCTGCGCTCAGGGCAGACTCCTATGCTGTCGTTCGGTTGGCAGATACTTGCTGTCTCCACGTGGGAGGAATCCCGGATTGACGACCCGTGACCGGATCATGCGCGTTGGGAGAAAGAATGACGATCGAGTTGCGCGACATTACCAAGACGTACCAGACGGGCATGATGGATTTGCAGGTGCTCAAGGGCACTACCTTCACCATTGCGGATGGCGAGTTCTGCGCCATCATGGGGCCGTCTGGCTCCGGCAAGTCCACCCTCATGAACGTCATCGGCTGCCTCGACACGCCGACCGACGGCGCGTACCTGCTGGATGAGCAGGATGTCGCCACCCTCGACGAGGATGAACTGGCGCGCGTCCGCAATCGCAAGATCGGCTTCGTCTTCCAATCCTATAATCTCGTCAAGCGCACTACGGCGCTGGACTAATGTGCAACTGCCGATGCTCTATGCCGGCGTCCCGCCCGAGGAGCGGCGCCAACGTGCGGTGGACGCGTTGGAGTCGGTAGGGTTGGGCGACCGACTGGATCACAAGCCGAACGAACTCTCCGGTGGGCAGCAGCAGCGCGTCTCGATTGCCCGCTCGCTGGTGATGCGCCCGACGCTGATCCTGGCGGACGAGCCGACCGGGGCGCTCGACTCGCGCAGTTCGGTCGAGGTGATGGAGATCTTCCAGCGGCTGAATGACGACCTCGGCATCACGGTGGTCTTCGTGACGCACGAGCCGGACATCGCTGAGTACACACGACGGATCATCCGTGTGCGCGACGGCTATCTCGGCGCGGACGAGCGGGTAGAACAGCAGCGGAACGCGGCGTCAGAACTGGAACGGCGCGTCGTTGTCCCGTTCCCCACGTCACTCGCACGGGTATAAGGAGCGCACCATGGCACAAGCAAGCCAACCGATCTCCCAGCCCATGATTACCGAAGCGAACCAGGCGCTCGCAGCGGACACGGCGCGGATCGTTCGCCTCGGCACGCCGCCGACGATGGGAAAAGGCGGCGACGTGCCGCTCTCCGAAAGCTTCATGTCCTCTTTGCACAGCCTCTCGGCGAACGTCACCCGCACGATTCTGACAATGCTCGGCATCATCATTGGCGTCGCGTCAGTGATCGCTCTACTCGCCTACGGCAATGGCGTCGTTGCAAAGTCGCTTGCCGCACTCGAGGCGAACGGCAGCATAGTGCTGCGATCACTGCGGCGCCTGGCCCAGGCTCACACGTTCCTCCACGTAGACGGGCATTCAGCCGTGGCAAGATCGCGAACAAGTGGGCACACGAGTCTCAGGCTAAGAGCGGGAATGGACGCTGGCTGCCTGCCGACCGCATCCTAGTCCTCCGCTGTCGTCCGATCGATCATCGTCCGGACCTGTGAAACCCGATTCGCGGGGAAACCGCCCTTCTGCGCGTGCTCGCGCACCATCTCCTCGTTCGGCGCGATGTAGACACAATAAACCTTGTCCGCCGTCACATAGCTCTCTTGCCACTGGATCTGCGGCCCCATCTCGCTCAGCACGCCGCACGAGGTCTGGGAAACCGCCTTGAGTTGATCCGCCGACCAATCGCCGCAGCCGGGGATCTCGCGTTTGATAACATACTTCGGCATGTCTATCTCCTTTTGCGCCCTTCGGGGGCAGCTAACCGTTCTTTCCCGCGCTCACGGATGAGTATAGTCACTGTATGGAATGATGCAAACGCCGCCCCGTCCTTTCGACACATGCTGGGTCGCGCCTCGCAGTGGCACTTTCGTGGGTCCACAATAGATGCGTATTCAGCCATATTTCAGGGATCGTTCAGGGCAACCTTAGCTTCGCAGCCGATACTGATAACAAGAGCGGTGCAACGGCACCATAGGAATTATCAGGAGTATCACGTTATGCAACTCAAACGTCTTCTCGGTTGGTTCACTGTCCTCGCCCTCGTCTTGACCCTGACGCTTACCCATACCGTCTCTATCTCTATTGGCCACGGGCCATCCGCCGCCGCCGCGCCCATTACTGCGGGCGGCAGCGGGATTGACACTGAACAGATCGCGGCGCAGGTTGATCCCGCCGTCGTCACCGTCATCAATAATCAGCAGGCGCAGGCCACGCACCGCACCGCGCGGGGCCTCATTCCCAGTTCCCCGGGTGGCAAAGGCGCTAATCCGAGCGGGAACGCGACAAGCTCGAGCACGAGTGGCAACACGCCAGTCCCGACCGGTCTCGGCAGCGGTGTGATCTTCGACAATCAGGGTGACATCCTCACCAATAACCACGTCGTCGAGGGCGCCACCTCGCTCAGTGTCAAACTGGCGGACGGTACACAACTCGACGCCACGCTCGTCGGTCGCGATCCATCCCAGGATGTCGCGGTCGTGAAGATTGATCCCGCCAAGGCGCCGGCAATCGCGACGCTCGGCGACTCCAACACCGTCAAACTAGGCCAGCCTGTCGTCGCGATTGGCAGCCCCGAGACACTCGCGAACACCGTTACCGCAGGCATCGTCTCTGGGACCAACCGGCAGATTGATACCTACGCTGGCCTGATTCAGACGGACACAGCGATCAATCCCGGTAACAGTGGCGGCCCGCTCGTCAACGCGCAGGGTCAGGTGATCGGTCTCAATACGCTTGGCCTGGCGTCGCAAGGCGATCAGGGACTGAACTTCGCCATCCCAATCAACACTGCCAAGCAAGTCGCTCAGTCGGTGATGAGCAAGGGCAACGGTGTGGTCGTGAACTCGCGCGCCTACCTCGGCGTGAGCGTGGATGCGCTTAGCACGACGAAGGGTGCATCGGTCAGCAAGGTTGAGACGGGCGCCCCGGCGGAGAAGGCTGGCGTGCAGGCGGGCGACGTGATCACCGCAGTGAATGGCACGACCCTTACTAGCACGACGACGCTTGGCAGCATGTTGAGCACGCTCAAGCCCGGTGACACAGTGATGCTGACGGTGGATCGCACTGGCAGCACGCAGACGCTCACCGCGACGCTGGCAGCGTATCCCACGAGCAGCAATACCAGCACGACCCCCTAATCGCACACCCCTTCCGCTTCCTCCATACCTGGCTCGGCAGCAATGCCGGGCCAGGTATTTTCGCCATCAGGACTGTCGTCCATCGGCCGCATTCAGCGTCTGGGGCTAGGGCGCCAATGCATCGGCAACGGCGGAGAGCAGGGCGGCGATGCCGGTAACACCCGTCGCGATGGCATCTACGCTGGCGAGGACTTCCGGTGGGGCGGTGCCATCTGGAGCGATGACGCCGACGCTCAGTCCCGCGACTTCCCCGGCGGCGCGCAGGTTGCGCAGCGCGTCGAATGCATCTACATCGGTCAGATCGTCACCGAACATCACGACACTGTCGAGCGTGTATGCTGCGCAGAGACGGCGGAGCGCATACCCTTTGTTGATCGGCACCGGTGGGCGAATCTCAATCAGCGCGCGCCCCTCGGTGAGCCACAAATCCTCTGCGGTAGCGAGCGGTTCAAGCAGAGTGAACAGGGTAGCGCGCGCCTCCGGATGGTTCGGCGCGAGGCGGTAATGGACACTCGCCGTCGGCCCTTTATCCTCCAAAATCGTGCCGGGAGGCAACGGCGAGATCCGCAATCGCTCGATCACGCGGTGGACGTTGGGCGCATATCGGTCGGCGTCGGGGTCGGTGGTGAGTGTGCCGCCCGCAAGCATCTCCATGCCGTGGTTGCCAACGACGAGTAGATCGGCGATTTCCACGATAGCCGCGCCATCCTCCGCGCGGCGACCGGTCAGCGCGGCGACGAGCGTCAGGCGCGGGATGAGGCGCATGAGGGCGTGGCGCGCGTCTCGATCCACGCGCGCCGCACCCGGCGTCGCCGCAAGCGGGGCAATCGTGCCATCAATATCGGTAATGATGCCCGCGCGCGGCAATCGTAGGAGGCGGAGCAATTCACGCGGGTCGGTGGGCGGTGGGATGGCGACTGGCACAGACAGATCAGTCATCGCCATGCGCGATTCCGGGGATGGGCTTCGGTACAGAGTCGCGCGCCGCAGCAGCGACTTTGGCGCGCTGCCGCTTCCCACCAGTCTCGCGCGCGACCATCGCGAAGAAGATACCCGTCGTGATAATCAGCGTGGCATTAATGGCCAGTGCGGGGCCGTAGCCCGCTGCATCGGAGACGAGGCCCATGCAGATCGGGCCGAGGATAAAGCCGATATCGCCAAAGGAGCGGTAGACGCCGAGCCGCGCGCCAATCCCCTGCCCTTGCGCTAAATCCGCGACATACGCGGAGGGCGCGGGACCGGCAACACCCGTGCTGATGCCGAACAGCGCGGCGGAGAGAGTGAACCAGAGGATATTCGGGCTGACAATAAAACAGATGACAGAGATGCCGGAGAGGATCGTACTCGGCACAATTGCTGCTTTGCGCCCGAGATTATCAACCATCCATCCTGCGAGCGGGACGCAGACGAGATTGCCGAGGGTCGCGAGGGTCAGGATGCCGCCAATCGCTTCCTCACCGAGGTGATAGCGGTCCGCACCGAGGAGGGGGAGCGCGGTCGTGCGCGTGCCAGTGCGGGTGAAGAACTGCGCGAGGGTCAGCAGGCAAATGGCGAGAAAGGAGATGTCGCTGAGATACCGCCATGCCGCGAAGGAAGACGTGCGCGGTCGCGTCGTCGCCTCCTGCACCGTCGCTTCTTCCCGCGCGGGCGTTGGGATCGTGTGGCGACGCGAAAAAGCCCAGAGGAGCGCAAGACAGGCCATCCCTGAATAGACGAAGAAGACGCCGCGCGCTCCGAGCGCCCCCGCGATCAACCCGCCGATTGTCGGCCCTGCGGTCGAGCCGAGCAGAAATGAACCCTGGAAGGTGCTCATCAGTCGCCCCCGGTTCTCCGGCGTGCTGATGTCCGCGACAGTCGCCTGCGCGCTGGTGATGAAGAGGGCTGAGCCGATCCCTTCGAGGAACCGGCCAAGTAAGAGAACGGCGTAGATTGGCGCTAGTCCGCAGACAATAGACGAGACGGCGGTGAAGCACATGCCGCCGAGCAGAAAGGGGCGGCGACCGAAGCGATCCGCCAATCGCCCCGCAGGTGTATTCGTCAATAGGCGGGCGATAGGATAGGCCGAGACAATCAAGCCGATCAACGCGCCATTGACACCGAAGGTGCGTCCATAGAGGGGCAAGATGGGTGCGACCATCGAAAGCCCCACCATGACAAGTGCAACCATCACGCAGAGCGTGAACATTAATTCATTCTGCCGGAGGAGCGCAACCGCCTTCTTCATGCTGGCGCTAGCATAGCACAGGGGCGGGAAAGTTCGGAGTTCGATGTTCAGAGTACTGTTTCATCGAACATCGAACATCGAACTTTCCCGCTACTTTAGGGCAAACAAAATGACCGCGACAACAACTGCAATGCCGACGGCCAGGATAATGAAGATAATTGGTAATGCAGCCATCGTCTTGGCCTCATGCGGGGTAACATTGCTCGTAGGGACATTATCGCCCGTGCGTGTGGGGGTTGTCGTCTCGCTCTTGCGGTTTCCTTCGATAGGCGCCTGGTGCTCTGGCATGAATGTGTACTCCTTCAATACGGTGCAACGCATACTTCCGCGCTACGCATACACTGTACCAGCAGCAGTATCATTTGCATGCATCGTGTCCGTCGCCAGGAAAAATGTTGAACCAAAGTATGCGGAAAAAATGGAGAATTTGGCATGATGGAGAATGCTATGAGAAGAGAGGTACGCGACGCAGGAGGCTCATGTTCGCCAAATGGGCAACATATATTCAGCACGCAGGTCGGTGGCGTTCCGCTCTTCACCCGCGAGGGCGACTGGAATCCGGTGCTGACAATTGAGGTCGTGGCGGAGGGAAACATGCTCCGGCATGCGGGTGGCGCGTGGCAGGCGGCGGGCTGGCATCTGCGGGTGCACAGTGTGCCGGAAGATGCCGCGATCACTACCGGGCGAGTGCGGCCATGACTGTTGTCCGGGTAAACATATCCCGTCAGCACGGCGCGGATCCGTGGCTCGACCCGTTTCTTGATGCGATGCGGTCGGCGGGGGAGACGGCGCTCGAACTCGGCTGCGGGCCAGGAGAGGACGCAGCGGAATTGATCGCGCGTGGATTCCGCGTCGTTGGTTTCGATGTGATCCGCACGCTAATCGGTAGAGCGATTAAGAATGCTCCCGGCGCGCATTTCTTTGTCGCGGATATGCGGTCGCCGCTGCCGGTGCGGAGCATGGTGGCGGATATCGTCGTCGCCTCCCTCTCGATCCATTACTTCTCATGGCAGGTGACGCGGGCCCTCCTCGATGAGGTGCGGCGTGTGCTGCGACCGAGTGGTCTCTTCGTCTTCCGCGTTAATGCGACGGACGATGTCAACTTCGGCGCGTTGCAGGGG
>JAABVA010005804.1_pt1 | contig 11078 bp, 9 predicted proteins | sample 5560331 | NCBI WGS metagenome assembly JAABVA01 (sample SAMN12812661, study PRJNA571458) | rock metagenome | isolation source: Antarctica rocks | place: Antarctica: Victoria Land, Mt New Zealand sud | collected 2016-01-07 | reverse complement strand
CCCCCCAGCACAAGTACGACCACCTGCGCCGGGGCGAACGCCGCACCCCGGGCACCGTCGACCGAACCATGCAGATCGTTCCCAAGATCGGGGCCGGCGCCCGAAGCCCCTAATTCACCGGCATTGGGGAGCGACTCTATGTACGTGGCCCCGGCGCCCCCGAAGTACTTCACCGGCGCGGCCGTCTCGAGTTCGACGTCCGGCATCCGGGTGAGCACCCGTTCGAGCGCAAGCTGCAATTCCATGCGCGCGAGCGGCGCCCCGACACAGGTGTGGATGCCGAAGCCGAAGGCCAGATGCCGGTTCGAGCGGCGGTCGAGCCGAAACTGCTCCGGGTCGTCGAAGTGGGCCGGATCGTGGTTCGCTCCCACCCAGCTGAGGCAGACGCTGTCGTCCTCGTTCAGCTTGGTGCCGGCGATGTCGACCCGCTGCGTAGCCCGGCGGTAGAACCCGTAAAAAGGCGGGTCGATCCGCAGCGACTCCTCGACTGCGGCCTTGAGGACCTTGGGGTCCTGCTGGACCTGGGCACGGATCTCGGGACGGGAGAGCACTTCGCGAAACAGGACCGCCATTGCCGAGGTCGTGCTGTGATGGCCGGCGGCCAGCAGTCCAAAGACCGCGCCGACCAGCTCGGGCTGGTCCAGCGGGCGACCGTCGGGTTGACCCAAGACCAGGCGGGTCAGGAAGTCCTCGCGCGGCTGCGTCCGCCGCTGCTCGAGCAGCGGCATGACGAGGGCGTCGAACTCGGCCAGGCGCAGCGCGAAGGCTTCGGGGTCGCGGCCGCCGACGAGGAGCGCGGCGAGCGCGGCGAGCCGGATCTCACCGGCAACAGCCATGTCATCGATGCCAGCCGCGCGGCAGATGGTCTCCGCCGGCACGTACTCGGCCAGGTCCGCGACCAGGTCGCACCGGCCACTCTCGATGACCTTGTCTATGTGATCGTCGATGTCTCGAAGCACCTGGTCGCGCAGCCCCTTGATCGACCTGGGGTTGATCAGTTCGTGGAAGATCTCGCGCCACGGCCCATGTCGCGGCGGGTCGTACTCCAGGAGCGGGAAGGACGGCACATCCGGCGCCATCGGCCGAAACACCGTCGGGGCGGAGGAGAACGTGGCCGGATCCCTCATCACCTCCACCACATCCTCGTACCGGGCGGCGAGGTAGAAGCCGCCGTCCGCCTCGCTGCGCACCAGGCCGGCCGTTGCCTGGGCCTGCCGACACACCTCACGCGCCTCGTCCGGCGTGAGCGTGTTCCAGGAGAACGACGTCGTCGCGTTGTCGGCAGCCCGCTTGATGTCGGTCATGAGCACGTCCTGTCTGGTCGGGTCAGCGACCTCCGCACGTCGCGCGCCGGGCAGTGCGTTCCCCCGCCTGCGGACATCACAACGGACCTCCTGCTGTCATGCAACGGTCGTCTGACAAACAGTTGAGCACCAATCCTGTGGCAGACCCCTTCCATTCCGCCCGACAGAACGTCGCTTTTCGCGCGCAGCGTGATTCCGGTGGCTCGGTGTGGATGGACGGGAGGCACCCGGGCTGTCCGGGTCGATACTGACCGAGCGGTCGAGACCGGGAATTCCGAGGTCGGGGCGCTGCTGCGGGAGCCAGGCTGGCGTGCCCAGGCCGAGGCCGCAGACGGGCAGACGGACGACCGGGCGGACCTGGACTTCGCACCGGCTGCGGAACGAGTTGCTGCGCTCGTTTCAGCCGGTCACGTGCCCTACGTCGACTGGCTCTAGGCGTCCCCACCAAGTTGATCGCGGTCTGCCCAGCAGATGTAGGGTTCCGGCATGAAGAATCGGCCGATCTACAGTGTGGACTCGGTGGACCATGCCCTACACCTGGCCGTCGTGCTGCAGCAGGAGGGACCACTGCGGGTGGTCGACGCGGCGGAACGGCTCGGGGTAGCGCGCTCGACGGCGCATCGGCTGCTGGCAGTGCTCGTCTATCGGGACTTCGCCGAGCAGGGGCCCGACCGGCGGTACCGGGCCGGCCCCGTTCTGCGACTTCCCACGAGCCCCGAACCGGTCACCGAACTGCGCAGTGTGGCACTCCCCCATCTGCAGGCGCTGACCGGCCTCATCAATGAGACGACGCACGTGATGGTCGTGACCGGCGATCAGGCGCGGTTCGTAGCGACCGTGGAGTGCTCGCACTACCTGCGCGTCGGGGACCGAGAGGGACGGGTACTGCCAGCTCACCTTGTCTCAGGAGGCCGGGCGGTGCTGGCAGCCCGAACGGACGAGGAGATCAAAGCCCTGTACTCGGTCCCAGATTCGCCAGTGGCCGACGTCCCCCGTCTTCTGCGTGACCTGCACCGGATCCGGCGCCAGGGCTTCGCGGTCAACGATCAGGCCACCGAGAACGGGCTGATCGCCATTGGCTGCAAGGTGCCCAGCCCGCAAGCCGGCCCGCCGGCGGCCGCGGTGTCCATCGCCCTGCCGACCGTGCGGTACCACCGTGAACGGCTGCCCGAGTTCAGCTCTCGACTGATGACGGTCGCGGAGCGGATCGGCCACGAGCTGTCCGTTGCCAACCACTTCCCGGGCCGCCAGGAGGCAGACAGTGTCCGCTGACGACGAAGGCGCGTCCGAGATTCCCGGTGCGTCGGACCTCGATGGCACGTCAGATGCGGGGCTGAAGGGCACCAGCCCGCAGTACCCGATCGGCGCGGTCGACCGCACGCTGCTGACCCTCGAGCTGCTCGCCCAGCGACCGGAGAGCAGGCTCGCCGAGATCCGGGACCACCTCGGCGTCGGGCAGTCAACCGCCCACCGGTTGATGGCGATGCTGGTGTACCGGGGCTTCGCCGAGCAGGACCTGGTCACCCGGATCTACAGCGCCGGACCAAGACTCTTTGAGGTCGGCAGGTTGGCGATCGGCGCGTCCAGTATCCGCCGAAGCGCCCGGTCGGTGCTGGAGTGGCTGGCCGAGGAAAGCGGCGAAACCGCTCACCTCGGAGTCATGAACGGGCTCAACGTGCACTACCTCGATGTCATCGAGAGCAGCGCGGCACTACGCGTGGCTGGTCGCGTCGGCCGGATGTCGCCAGCGCACGCCACCAGCCTGGGAAAGGCGATGCTCTCGACATGCGATAACGACGCGCTCCGCCGTATGTACGGCGGCGTGCCACTGAACGCACCGACGGACCGAACCGTGAACGACCTACCGGCGCTCCTCGCCGAGCTGGCCAGGACCCGGAAGCGGGGCTGGGGCCGCAACAGGGGGGAGATGGAGTCGGGTGTCTGCTCGGTGGGGGTGGCTGTGGTCCATCACGCCCAGGGCCTGGTCGGCGGCCTCAGCATCGCCACACCTGCGGTCCGCTCGACCGCGAGCGTGGAGAAGCGGCACGCTGAACTGCTGCTAGCCGGCCGAGCGCGGCTGCTGGAGTTCGAGCTCGGCGTCCCGTCGAGCTAGGCGGCTGCGGCGGTAAGTTCGGCCAGCCGCAGCGGGCGCGTCAGGGATTCCGGCTGTCTTGGCGTCGGCGCTGGCTCGGGCTTCGATCCCGGACTGGGTGCGCAGCGGCACTTCTTTCATGAACAGGATCAGCACGAAGGCGGCGATGACGACGATGGCCGCGATGAGGAAGACCGTGTCCATCGAGCTGGAGAACCCCACCAGGAACGGCCGGGCCAGACGGGGGTCAGCGTGCTGCAGGAACGAGGAGTCCTGCAGAACACCGCCGGCGATGCCGCCGCCACCTCCGTGCAGCGCGGCCAGGATCGGCTTGTTCGCGGGATTGGCGAGCACCGCCGGGTCGCGCAGCGCCGCCTGAAACGCCGGTGTCGGCACGATCGTCTGGAAGGCGCTGCCGATCCGTCCGCCAACGGTGGAGAACAGGATCGACAGAAAGACCGCGACGCCCACCGTGCCGCCTATCTGGCGGAAGAACGTCGACGAGGCGGTCGCCGCGCCCATGTCCTTGGCCGGGACGGCGTTCTGTACGGCGAGGGTCAGAGTCTGCATGCAGTTGCCGAGGCCGAAGCCGAACACGGCCATGTAGATGCTGGTCTCCCACAGGGCGGTGTCGGCACCGACCCGGAAGTGGAACAGCAGCAGGCCCACGGCCATCAGTGCCGACCCCACCACCGGGAAGAACTTGTACCTGCCGGTACGAGAGGTCAGCGTGCCCGACAGCACCGATGCGGTCATCAGGCCCAGCATCAGGGGCAGGGTGAGCAGCCCTGCCTTGGTGGGGGAGGCGCCTTTGACGATCTGCAGGTACTGCGGCAGGACCGAGATTCCGCCGAGCATGCCAGCCCCGACAATCGCACCGGCGGCGTTGGTCACCGAGAACACGCTGTTGCGAAACAGCCGCAGCGGGATCAGAGCGTCGTCTCCGGCGCGGCGCTCAGCCAGCCACAACCAGACCAGCCCGGCTGCACCGACCCCGTAGCAGGCCATCGCCCCGCCGGACGTCCACCCCCAGCTGCGGCCCTGCTCGGCGATGACCAGAAGCGGGACGAGCCCGACGGTGATCGCGAGCGCACCCGCGACGTCGAGGTGATGCTTGGTCGGCACGTGCGGCAGGTTCAGCACCCTTGCGACGACGACCAGTGCCAGGACGCCGATCGGCACGTTGACCAGGAACACCCACCGCCACCCGGTGATCGACAAGATGGTGGCCTGACCGGCCAGCGCGCCGCCGATCAACGGTCCGAGCACGCTGGAGCTGCCGAACACCGCCAGAAAGTAGCCCTGGTACTTGGCGCGCTCGCGGGCCGGCACGATGTCGCCGATGATCGTCAGTGCCAGCGACATCAAACCGCCGGCACCCAGGCCCTGAAAGGCTCGGAAACCGGCCAGCTCGTACATCGAGGTGGCAAAGCTGCACGCCAGCGAACCGAGGACGAAAATCGAGATCGCAGCTAGGAACAGCGGCCGGCGACCGTACTGGTCCGAGAGCTTGCCGTAGAGCGGCGTGGAGATCGTCGAGGTGATCAGGTAGGCAGTGGTCACCCACGCCTGCACGCTCAACCCATGCAGGTCATCGGCGATCGTGCGGATCGACGTGCTCACGATCGTCTGGTCCAAGGCCGACAGGAACATCCCGAGCATCAACCCGCTGAGGATCACCAGGATCTGCCGGTGAGTGAAGTGGCCGGCTGCTGCCGGGTCGGACGCCGGTCGCCGGCCGCCGGTTGCCGCCGGCGTGGCGGCGGCGGTGGTGGTGCTCATCGCACGTCCTTGTCGTGTCCGGCTGTCATGGCGGCCACGGCGCGTGGTGCCCAGGTCTGCTCCTGTGGGGAATGGCGTGCTGGGCTGCCGACGGCAGCAGCCAAGTCGGCCCCGTCGATCGTCTCGCGCTCGAGCAGCAGGTCGATGACCCGGTTGAGCGATTCCCGATGCTGCCGCAGCAGCTGGGTCGCCCTCGCCTCAGCCTCGCGCAGCATCCGGGCTACCTCCTGGTCGATCGAGTGCTGCGTCTGCTCGGCGTATGGACGGCCGGCGAACGGGTTGTCGCGGCTGGGTCCTTGTGGGGCGTAGCCGACCGGGCCGAGTTCGCCGGACAGACCCCATTCACGCACCATCCGGGTGGCGAGGTCCGTGGCGCCCGACAGGTCGTTGGACGCCCCGGTCGATGCCTCACCAACAACGACGATCTCCGCGGCCCGGCCACCGAGCCGGATCGCGAGGGTGTCGAGCAGGTAGCTCTCGGAATACAGGTGGCGCTCGGCCTCGGGGAGTTGTTCGGTGACACCCAGTGCGGCACCGCGGGGCAGGATCGTCACCTTGGCGACCGGGTCGGCGTGCTCAGACAGGACGGCGACGAGCGCGTGGCCAGCTTCGTGGACGGCGACGGCCTGCTTCTCGGCGGGCAGCAGCGCGTTGGACGCATCCCGGCGCCCGATCAGCAGCCGGTCACGGGCCGCGCCGAAGTCGGCCGCAGACAGACATCCCGGCCGGCCCGGACGGCGTTGATCGCCGCTTCGTTGAGCAGGTTCGCCAGGTCGGCACCGGAGAACCCAGGGGTGCCGCGAGAGACGGCAACGAGGTCGACGTCGGGGGCGAGTTTCTTGCCCTGGCCGTGGACGGCGAGGATCGCTGTGCGTTCGGCCTGGTTGGGCAGCGGGATCTCCACGGTGCGATCGAAGCGCCCTGGCCGCAGCAGGGCGTCGTCGAGGATCTCGGCCCTGTTGGTCGCTGCCATGACCACGACACTTGCGCCTGGCTCGAACCCGTCCATGTCCGAGAGCAGTTGGTTCAGGGTCTGCTCACGTTCGTCGTTGGACCCGAAGCCGCCGGGGCCGCGGCGCCCGCCGATGGCGTCGATCTCGTCGATGAAGATGATCGACGGGGCGCGTTTGCGGGCGTCGGCGAACAGGTCCCGGACCCGGGAGGCGCCGACACCGACGAACATCTCCACAAAACTCGAGCCGCTGAGGGCGAAGAACGGCACGCCGGCCTCACCGGCGACCGCCCGGGCCATCAACGTCTTGCCGGTGCCGGGCGGGCCGACCATCAGCACCCCTTTGGGGCCGACCGCCCCGGCGGCTGCGTACCGCTCGGGGTGCGTGAGGAAGTCGACGACTTCCATCACCTCGGCCTTGGAGCCTTCATACCCGGCGATGTCGGCAAAGCGCGTGGTGGGCCGGTCCTCGTCGTAGACCTTGGCCTTGGACTTGCCGATCCCCATCACCCCGCCCAGGCCGCCGGAGAGCTGCTTACTGCCGCGGCGGGCGATCCAGAAGAACACCCCGCCGAGCAGGAGGAAAGGCAGCAGCGAGGCGAGCGCGCCCAGCACCGTTGTCTTGTTCGCAGTGGTGCCGGTCACCTGGACCTTGTGGGCCGCCAGGAGCGGCGGAAGGGCGCCATCGCTCAGCGCGGTGGGGATCTGGGAGGTGTACGAAGCGCCGGCGGTGAGCTTGCCGCTGACCTTGCCCGTGGGGGTGATCGTCGCCGTTGCCACCTGGTTGGTGGTCACCTGGTTGACGAAGTCGGAGTAGGCGAACGTGTGCGCAGACGCCCCTGTCCCGAGCGGGTTCAGGAAGAGCAGGACCGCGAGCATGATCCACGCGGGCAGCAGCCACTTCTGCCACCGCGCGGGCGGCGGGGACGGGGCCGCCTTGGAAGCACGGTCGGTCGGTTGCCCTGCCGCAGGTGGGATCGGGCGATGCCAGCTGCTCATCTCACTGCCGAACTGATGCAAGCTCACAGCCCAGGTGATGTGCGCTCGCGCAGGACGAACCCGGTCGCGATGGACAGCGAGCGCCCACCACCGCCGGCGGTCGGGCGGGTGCGGCGCTGCAGTGCCGCCTTGGTCCGGCAGGTCCGCTGGACGTTGCTCAGGCAGGGTGCTTGTCATGTCGACGCCTTTCCAGGGGTTCCAGTCGTGGGCAGAGGACACGCCGACGGACTTGTCAGTACCGGCATGAGAACCTCGTCGACCAGGTGAGTGAGGAACGCCTCGTCAGTGTTTTCACCAAGGACGAGAAGGCGGTAGAAGATCACCGCTGGGGCGAGTTCGTGAAACGAGAGATTCCTGCCCGGGCGCAGCGGCTCGCCGCGGGCGACTGCCCGCTCGAACACTGACGCGGTCAAGCTGACCTTGTCCGACAGCATTCCGCTGTGTAGTGCGTGAGCGAGCCGGGGGTCGGTCCGCATCCCGGCGCTCAGCGTTGGTTGCGCTTGAGAGTTGCGGGTTTTGACGTCAGCCACAGCTCATCCCTTCTTCCGGTACTGAGTCGTTCCGTATCGGACTGTGCCACGTCAAGAAACGAAACGCAACCGTCCAGTATCGGAAAATTTGAGATCGCGTGCACTCGCACGACGGGGGCGGTCCGCCGACGTCGGGCCCGTCGATAGGAGCGCGGAACCATGGCGAACGCACGCTCGGCCGTCAGGCGCTCGACAGTTGGCGCTCCACCCATCGATGACGATGGCAGCGATCGAGTCGAGCAAGCCTGGTCCTCTTGAACGGCCCGACATCGATGTCAGCTCCGTTGGGATCGTTTCGCGCATCTGGCGAGTGGGTCGACACCTGGAACGAGAGCGCAAGGAGCGACTGGCTGAACTGGGAGGCGTGCCCGACTGCTCGCACATCGCGTACGACAACCCGAGTGCCTTCAAGGGCAAGATCAGCAGCGCCACGTACGCCCGACTGTCCAGGATCCCGCAGATCGTCGCGGCCAATCACCTGGGGCCTCGGGCTGATGGGGAAGCTGTTCGTCGCAGACCTCGCGGCCGTCGAGGGACGCATCCGACTGCCGCTGGCGGACGACTGGGTGAGGTCAGCCCGGCGCTTCCCGGAGGAGATCCAGGCGTGCTGGACGGGGGACGCCGCCTGCGGGCCGGCCCCGTTGCTGGCGCTGCGCGACGCCAATCAGGCCCTTCAGTGGAACCGTACTCAGGCTGTCTCCGACGGTCGCACAGGCGCTGGAGACGCTCTTCCCGGGGGCGATTTCGAGGCGCCACGCGACGAGGCGCAGGGCCGCCGATCGACGTTCACACGTTTCGCGTGACGCCCGATCACCCTTCCTCGATCCATCCTGCAAGAACCAACCGTTGACTGGCCAGAAGTCAGGTGCAGCAACCACATGGGAAGGAACCACCAGGGACGCCACCCTCGTTCCGATCGGCGACCTGCCCTCGACCGACTATCAGGGAGAGGTCGCCTCACTAGACGGCAACCTGCGCAGCGGGTTCGTCTCACCCACTGAGGACTTGGTCGCCAAGCCCGGGTCGAGCGCCGATTCGTGGTTCCTGCTCAGCCGGCTGAACACCTCCCGTGGCCAGCTGGACGTGCTGATCCACATCATTCACGAAGTACCGTCCGCGGGGCCGGGCTTCGTGGCCGTGATGGCCAGTGTGCTCGATTCCAGCGTTGGACGTTATCGGTCCGCGGAGGAGGACATCCCCGGGGACCAGTGCTCGTTCGCCATCGACAAGTGCGAGGTGATCACCCCCATCGCCTCGGTCAGTGGGGACGCTCAGGCGCTGCGCTTCACGGGCACGTGGTCGCAGGCCGAGTTCTCCTGCGACGTCACCGTCTCGCAGGCCGGACCCATGCTGGCCAACGCGGGCACCGGACTATACCCATGGTTCGGCGGCCACACGTACCACTACGCGCTGCCGACGATGACCACGACCGGAACTGTCACCCTCGACGGAGAAACGCTCGAGGTCAGTGGCAACTCCTGGCTCGATCGCCAGTGGGGCACCGCGCCACGCTTCACGCTGGGCTCCAGGAAGTGGCTGTGGCTCGGCATCTGCCTCGATGACGGCACCCGACTCAGCTGCTGGGACCTGATCGAGGAGGACCGCCGGCACTCCTTCGCCACGATCGTGTACGCCGGGGGCGCCCACGAGGTCGTCACCCTGGAAGCCACTGGCTCCGAGCCGTGGGCCAGCCCGGCGACTGGCCAGGTGTGGCCGACGAAGTGGGAGGTCGCGATGGCGGAGATCGACAGCAAACTCACCATCCAGGCCGACGTCCTGGACCAGGAGTTCGTATCGCCCGCCGGATCCCCCGTCGGAGCGCACTACGAGGCTGCCGCGCGGGTCACCGGCACCATGCACGGACGGCCGGTGAACGGCTACGGCAACATCGAACTGACCGGCGCCTGGAGCTAGCGCCCGGGCAAACTGCCGCAACCAGGCTCTGAGCCAGGCGCAGGGGCCCCGAACTCGAGCGGATCCAGAACGCCCTCAGGTCCGCGCTCCCATCCCCGCTCTGAGCGGACGCTCGGATCCAGGCCGGTTTCCCATCGTCTACCAACCGGCCTCGTCCGGACTCCCAACCCTGGCGGACTCGCTCGCCGAGTCACCGCCCTCAGTTCTGACTAGGAGTCTTCATGACAACCGAAGTGAGCATCCCGAGCATCGCGCAAAGCGCTCCGGCACACGCCGGGGCGGCAGCACAGGCGTCCTCCTTGACGCTGACTTCGTCGCCACCCAGTGGCCGTTTCCCTGCAGAGGTCGACCCGGGCCCGGACCTGGCCTCGCAAACCACCGCGCTGAAAACGTCGTGGTTCGACTCCATCTTCATCGTCGGGCAGCTCCATGCGGCCGGCCACGACTTCGGTTACGAGGTGCACGTGCTGCAACAGCCCGACGACGACCTGCGCCATCAGGTGATAGCCGTCACCGACTCGACCTCGGGCTGGTTCAAGAGCGACGGGGCGAACTTGGCCGCCGACGAGCTGCAGTGGGACGACCAGTCTCTGCAGCTGTACACGCCCCAGGTGAGCTGGACAGGAGACCTCGAGCACCAGAAGATCACTGCCACGACCCCTTGGGGAGCGCTCGACCTCGACCTTGAGCCTCAGGGCCCGGTCCTCTACTACGCCGGGACTGGGTCCTTCGCGCTGCTCGGCGCGCGGCAGTTCCAATACGCGCTGCCTCGGATGCGCACGACCGGCACGCTGACCGCGGACGGACGGGCGTGGGAGGTGACCGGTGACAGCTGGTTGGACCGGCAGTGGGGCGCTATGCCCGGCCTGCGCACCAACCGGTGGACCTGGATGAACATGACCCTGTCCAACGGGGACGCGATCGCCCTTTGGGACGCGGGGTCCGTTGACGGCACGACGGCGAGGGAGTCGTGGGCCACCGTACTGCACCCTGACGGCACTCACGAACTGGTCCCGGTCACGCCCCTTGCTGAAGGGGCCAGTCGGCATTGGCACAGCCTCAGAGGCAGTTATGTGTTTCCGACCCAGTGGACCGTCGCTATCCCGTCACGGCAGGCCACGCTCACTGTCACCGCAACCGTGCTTGAGCAGGAGGTTCCGGGTCTTGGGCCCACCAGCGCCTACGAGGGTGCCGCCACCGTTTCCGGCACGTACCAAGGCGAGCAGGTCGATGGCCGGACCTACATCGAGCAGGTCGGGAACTGGAGTGCTTGACCTCACCGCTGACAGCGGACCGCGCACCACGACGGCGATCGAGGAGGAGAACGACATGGCACACATCAAGGTGCTCGGCGGAACCGGGTACGCAGGCGGAAACAGGCTCTTCACAATCGAGGGTGTAGCCGGGGCCGGAACCCGCCGGTCTCGAGTAGTGATCGTGCGATGTAGTTGGTCAGGTTCCGAAAGCCCAGGGCGGAGCCTCGTAGGTGCTCGAGCCGGCCGTTG
>JAABVA010005803.1_pt1 | contig 11079 bp, 9 predicted proteins | sample 5560331 | NCBI WGS metagenome assembly JAABVA01 (sample SAMN12812661, study PRJNA571458) | rock metagenome | isolation source: Antarctica rocks | place: Antarctica: Victoria Land, Mt New Zealand sud | collected 2016-01-07 | reverse complement strand
CGCAACAGCTTGACCTGATTAACTACATTTACGAGTCCGAGAATTTCTGGGAGCAGGTTCTGGCCTACGCGAAAACCTTCTGCCCTCCCAATCGTTCCTCGAAGACGGTTGGTCGCATCAAACGCTCCGTCCAATCGGGTTCGGAGATGGCTCTCTCCGAATCCCTTGCTCTTGAACGCGAGTTACAGCAACTTTGCTTCCAGAGCGAGGATGCTAAGGCCGGTATTGCCGCCTCAGCCGAAAAACGTAAAGAGAAAGTGAACTTTACAGGAAGATAATACTCGAACAAGCGGCAGCCCAACAGGGTTGCCGCTTGTTCGAGTATTATCTTCCTGTATGAGAAAAATAGTGTATGGCAAATGTACATGTGCGCTTCCGTAAGCAACTCTTGTGGATTATTTTAGATCGCCCTCCGTTAAACCTGTTGACGTTTGAGATGCTTGGGCAACTCCATGAAGCACTACGCCTTGCCCTCAAACAAAAACCACATTTACTTGTTATCGCAGGTACTGGAGATCAAGATTTTTGTGCTGGTGTCGAGTTAATGGGCGATGCCGAGGGGCAGCAGGCGGAATTGCTGAAGGTAGGAACAGATATTTGTGTGGCATTTGACGAATTACGCACACACAATATTGCTACGGTTGCCCTTGTGAAAGGCAATGCGTTTCGGGCGGGTAGTGAACTAGTGGCCTTGTGTGATACTGTTATTGCCCACGAGAACGCCTCATTTCGTCTCCCTGCCGTCAACGGGAAAGTATTTCCGTGTGCCCTCTCTGTCTCTCTTCCGGCTGCTATTGGGCAGGAGGCGACCACCCGTCTCATGCAAAGCGGCGAGACTCTTCATGCGAAAGATGCATGGCGTCTTGGCTTCGTACAACAAGTGCTGTCGCCGCAACGTTTTCTGTCCGATGCAGAAGAACTGCTCGTGATGCTCGCATCGCTATCTGACCGAACCCCGACACAATGAACCTGTACGGGCCTGATTTCATCACGCCCTCGTCCCCATTGACCATTTGCCCATCCATTGATTCCGTGCCTCAATTCTTGCCAGATAGGTGATTCGCTAACAGGATGTGATAAATCAGACCCGTACAAAACGCTTACGCGCGAATAATCGGTTTCTATGAAGGCATACATGTTAGTGAGTCGGGAACTTTTTAGCACAGGGAAACGTCTTGATAAGAGAACGAACCATGATACGTCCAACATGCAATCGTCAAAGGAGTATACATACTGATGCGTAGTATTCAACCTGTAACAACTATCAAGCGTTCCTTTTCATCCTCTATCCTGGCATTTATACTGCTACTCTTAACCTATATTGTCGCTGCTTGTGGCTCAAACGCGAGTTCCGGTAGTAGTACAGGAAGCAGTAGTGGCAGTACACCTCCTGTGCAAACATCACCTACAGCGGTCAAGGGTTATGGAACTGCTCATGGTTGCCCTAGCGATCTAGTTGTAAACACAGTGCCTCCTGCCGCAAATGTGACGGTGAAGCAAATCTCGGCGAATACATCGACAGTAGCTCATGTGGGCGATGTGATAGAGATTCGCTTGCCCTTTGGTCATAAGTGGTCTGGCCCGACCACCTCACAGGGCAATCTGGCAATACAGCAACCTTCCGGCTATGCGTGGAAGAGCGATAGCGTATGCATCTGGCGTTTCGTCGCCACATCCGCTGGCACCACCACCATGAACTTTACCTCGCAAGCCATTTGTAAACCGGGGCAGATGTGTCCCTTCTATATCGCGGAGCTTCCCTTGACGATCACCGTGAAATAAGCACATATAACATGTAGGGACCGCTTTATCGCGTCCAAAGATGGGGGCGGTAGGGAAAACGTCATCATAGGAAATTGTTGTCTACACGTACCCCCTCCCCAACCCCACCGAGGATGCGATAAAGCGGTCCCTACATTTGACTCCACATATTCGCGAGTGATACCATTGCAGTCATGAGAAAGAAATTCATGCATCATATCGGACGTTGTGCTGAATGGTTTATCACCATGAGCCAGATACAAATGGTCTCCTCTGCCATATAAGCGCATACGCCGAGCTTATATGGCAGAAATTGGCCTAACTTCCTTCTTTCACCCCTCGATGTATGTCGCAAGGCACGCTTCTTCATAGTGCTAAACGACATTGTGCAGTTTTTCTCTGCGCTACACCTGCCTCATGAGTCGCTTTCCTCCTTGAGTGATGTGCCTTTTTACCTTTATTACACATATGACATGTATTATCTTTTTTGGCGCAGGTGAGGAGTAACATTTGCTATGGCTCTATTACAAAAGCATTCGCTCTGGCGAAACCGGAATTTTTTGTTGTTGTGGAGTGGACAGGCGATCTCGAATGCTGGTTCAGAAATCTCACTACTGGCCTTTCCGTGGCTTATTCTCTCTGTAACACATTCACCATTCTTAGCAGGTGTAATTGCCGCAACACGGCTCTTGCCTTATCTCTTCTTTGGGCTGGTTGCGGGCGCACTGGTTGACCGCTGGAACCGCAAACGTGTCATGATTGTCTGCGACATTGGACGTGCCCTTGCTCTCGGTAGCATTCCGGTCGCGTATACATTCGGTTGGTTGACAGGAATACAGCTTTTTCTGGTTTCGTTTATCGAGGGGACGTTGTTCATCTTCTTTGGACTGGCGGAGATATCGTCTCTACCACACGTTGTATCGCAAGAACAACTTCCTGATGCACTTGCACAATCGATGGTAATAGACTCTGTGCTTGGATTGCTTGGTCCTGCCCTCAGTGGCGTTTTGTATACACTTGGTAATATTGTTCCTTTTCTGGCTGATGCGCTTTCGTATACAGCATCTATTGTTTCGCTACTCTTCATCAAGCAGCAATTTCAAGAGGAGCGCACTCCTACCTCACAAAAGTTGTGGAGCGAGATTAAAGAGGGGACAAGCTGGCTCTGGCATCACCCAGTTCTGCGCTTTCTAGCGTTGTTGAATGGTATGCTAAATTTTTGTTGTATCGGTTATTCGTTAGTTGTGCTGGTATTCGCACAAGGGCAACATGCCTCGAAGATTGCGATTGGCCTCATCTTCGCGGCTGGTGGACTCGGCAGTATTCTTGGTGCATTCATGGTTGGTCCTTTGACGCGCCGTTTCAGCTTTGAACAACGCCTCATCTGGGCAACGTGGATTTGGGTAATGACATGGCTGTTCTTTCTGATTGCACCCAATCCGCTCATACTCGGCATGGTCACAGCGGCAAGTTTTATCATCGTCCCCATTCATAGCGCAACGCAATACGGCTATCGCCTCGCGCACATTCCCGACCGTTTGCAGGGACGTGTCAGCAGCATCTTTCGCATATCGCTTTTTGGCAGTCAGACGTTAGGGCTGTTGGTAACGGGGCTGTTATTGCAACTCGTCGGTCCCATTTATACTGTGCTGATCTTGTTTGTGCCACAGTTTGGAATGGCGATTGCAACACAGCTAAACCTCCATCTGCGTCAACGTGTTCAGTGATGCACGAAGAAGTAGATGGTCAGCACTATGCCAATGATGATGACGAAGAGACGCACCCACTTCTGCTCGATTTTACGTGCGTAGTAGGCACCACCGTAGCCGCCGATAATGGCTCCGACGATCATCAAAAGTGCCTGGGGCCACAACACGGCACCTGCGATGATAAAGGTAACGACGCCTGCACCGTTGATGGCCGTCGTCAGTACCGCTTTGACGGCATTCATTTTGTGGATGTCATCCATGCCCATAAAGGCGAGCGATGCCAGCATGAGGATACCGATACCACCGCCAAAGTAACCGCCGTAAATAGCGATGATAAACTGTGTAATGGCAATAACAATAAGTGTTGTGACAGAGACCCGCGTCGTCTTCTCTATTGTACGAACACGTAATCGCGCTGTGATATAAGGACTCACAGCAAAAAGTACAGTTGCGCCTAGCAATAGATATGGAATGAGGTTCGTAAATGTCGATTGTGATGTGTGCAACAAAAGCAACGCACCAAGCACACCACCAATCAGGCTGGTGCCGATAAGGAGGAAGATAAAGCCGCGCTGCTGCTCCGCTAGCTCACGACGGTATGCGCCAACGCTGGCGGCGGAGCCAGGCCAGAGGGCTACTGTGCTGGTCGCATTCGCGATAATGGACTCAACGCCAGTAAATATCAACGCTGGAAAGGTAAAGAAGCTGCCACCACCCGCCACAGAATTGAGGGTGCCACCAAGTATCGCAGCCAAAAATAGTAGTAGCCCTTGTAGAAATGTCATCGCCAAGTTCCTTTTGATAGTAATTATGTAGTCTTTGAGTATATCACGCACTAATCCTCCTGGATGTATCGCTCAACGTGACTCAGCGGCGTGAGCAAAAACGCAAGTCCAATGAAGAAGCATAAACCACCAATAACGCTGTAGACGAGTCCAACATTTTTTGTTTGTTCAATAACAGTCCCACCAAGTAGTGCCCCAACCGCCGCCGTTGACCATGTAAGTACACGTATGAAAATGATTACACGCCCTAATAGATGATTAGGCACGATACCCTGCGAAAGGCTGTATGAGTAAATGCCAAAAAGTACATTTACGCCTCCACGTATGCCCCAGAAACAAAGTGCTAACCAGTATTCGTGCGTCAGCGCAGGCGCAATGGTAAATAAACCTAATAGCATGATAGAACCTAATAAGAGAATGCTGAACGAGAAACGCTTCCGTAATTGTCCCACCAAAAGGGAGAAGAGAACCACGCCAGCACCGCCACTGGCAAGTAAAAAGCTTACTTGTGTATCGCTAGCTCTTAGCCATTGCTTTGCAAAAAGAACAATTTGAATATCCGCCGTTGGTCCGATAAAATTGATAAGTAAAAGCAACAATGTGAGCCAGCGCAGAAAATTATGTTGTAGGATGTAATGTAACCCTTCATATATATCCTCGAAGATACCCTTTGTTTCTCGCTTCTCTGTGTCATTATTAAAACTTGTACGAATCAATGCTAATGATATCGCCGAAATGAGAAAAGAGAGTGCATCGACAAGTAGAAGTGTTGGTAAGGGCAAAATAGTAAGCAGAAGACCAGCTAGTAGTGGCCCAGCAATTCTTGCCACCGAATAACTGGCTTGAATACGTCCATTCGCTGTCACAAGATCGTCACGACTAACAAGACTAGGAAGTGCCGCGAAGTTTGCTGCATCGAAACAAATAGTCAGTGTAGAGCTAATGAACGTTGTCACGTAAATCCACCATACGGAAAGTATCCCAAATAGGGCTAGACAGGGAAGCGAAGCGATAATCAGCGCACGCACGATATCGGTAAAAATCATTAACCGCCTACGATCTATGCGATCAACCCACGCGCCAATCATCAGCCCAAAAAGTAAATAAGGAACGAGTCCTGTTGCTGCGCTAAATGCCAGATTGAGGGCTGAGCCTGTGAGTTTGTAAATGAGCAATGGTAATGCAAAGCCTGTGAAAGAGCCGCCGAGATTTGATATGGTTTGGCCTAGCCAGAATTTGCCGAAGTCACCTTTGAAAGATAGCGTTATGCTACGAGACGACATGCTATTTTGCCTCTTCTCATCAAGAAATCTTGCCTACTTTCACAACACTATCATGTCTAGGGCATTTTATTATAGAGAAGAGATATGCTAATAGCATAACCATGATGTAAAATATGCTATCAGCATATTTTACATCATGGTTATCATCGCTTGCTTTACATAACTATTCAGGGGTATAATGGTTGAGGCAGAGCGTGCCACCCCGAAACAGATATTATCGTGGAGATATTGTACCTTGAGTAGTGAATATACACCCGGTGCTAAGAGTGGCGAGACACCGAGCAATAATGGTAGTTCATTTGTTAGTCGTCGAGAGATGCGAGCAAGCAATGCCACTGGTGCGTTACCCGCATTAGGAGCAGTGCCAGCCGGAACAGAACATATACCGAGCAGTTCTTATGCATTCGAGTACCTTATACAGTCGTTGCGCGAGTTGTTCGAGCGTGACCGACAGGTTGCAAGTCAACCCGACGCCACACGGTGCGGCATCTGCTACCTGTACTTTTCGGTCAACGAGCTACACTATCGCGAAGAGGGCTTTTATGTCTGTGTAGCCTGTGAACCAGCACTCGGCAAACAATCTATTACTATGCTTCGTAAGCAACAAAAAATGTAGTTGTATAGAGAAGATGTGTAGGTGTGCAGGCGGCTCGCGAGCCGCCTGCACACCTACATGTTTTTTCTATAGTATAATGATTATTCTATGACGCCTGCCGCTTCCTCTTCGACCTCGTCTTCCGCGCTAATTTCGCGTAAATCTTCGGGGCGTTCGAGGCGATCAAGGAAGAGTACACCGTCCAGGTGATCAATCTCATGCTGAAGGATACGTGCAAACCAGCCTTCGGCGGGCACACGAATCGCTTTCCCTTTCACATCTTGCCCTTTGACGAGTATTTTTGTGGCACGTCGTATGTTATCACCAACGTATCCCGGAATACTCAGGCACCCCTCAGAGCCGAAAGCCTCGCCTTCAGCCTTGACAATCTCTGGATTGAACACGGCAACCTTGTGATGTCCGCCCTCTTCCGGGTCCTCATATTCTGCCACGAAGACACGAATGGATTGCGCGATCTGTGGTGCCGCCAGACCAACACCGTTCGAGGCATGCATGGTCTCGAACATATCATTGACCAGCCGTTGTAACGAGGGGTCGAACCGATGAATCTTCTTTGCCTTCTGGCGCAAAATTGGATTTTCTGTTGTAATTACTTTACGAAGTGCCATTGCTCTTACTATCCCTTGCACGATAATCCGTTGCTCAAAAACCGCTTCTCATAAATCAAAACAAACATTGTGTAGGGACCGATGTATCGCGTCCTGGTGACAATCAACAGCCAAGAGGACGCGATACATCGGTCCCTACAATAAGACGAGTTGTGGTGCTATAATTATCTTTATCGTATCATAAGAGACGTTTGGACGCAAACATGCGAGAGCGAGTCCTTGCCTATATCGAGCAACATAGCCTACTGCCTGTAAGCGGCACCGTTGTCGTCGCCTTCTCCGGTGGGGCTGATTCGCTATGTCTGCTGCACCTGCTGCAGACACTTTGTGGAGCAGGGAAACGCTATCCTGCACTACAGTTGCATGTCGCGCATCTCAATCATCAGCTTCGTGGCGATGCAAGCGAACAAGAGGCAATGCTTGTCGCACAGCTAGCGGAATCTTGGGGATTACCTTATACCATTGGTACAAGCGATGTTCCTAAGCTCGCACAACAGGAACATCGTTCACTTGAGGATGCAGGACGCACGGCTCGTTACCGCTTCTTGCGTGAGGTCGCGCAGGGACAACTCATCGCTATTGCACATCATCAGGACGATCAGGTGGAGACGTTGCTGCTGCACTGGATACGCGGTGGTGGTACCGCCAGTATGGTTGGTTTGCAACCACGTCAGCAAGATATTATTCGCCCCTTGCTTTGCGTGACCCATGCCGAGACGCTGACCTATTGTGAGCAGCATGGTCTGATACCGATAGAAGATGCCAGCAATAATGATACCCGTTTCTATCGCAATCGCATTCGTCACGACCTCTTGCCGCTTATCGAGTCCATGAACGCGGATTTTCGCGCCACGTTACTACGTAGTGCCGAGGTGATGCGCGTCGATGCAGAGTGGATTCAGGAACAGGTGCAGCAAGCATGGTCTGCCGTAGTGCTTGTTGCAGATACTACACAGGTTGTGCTAGCATTACAACCATTGCGAACGTTACCGCTCAGCATTCAAAGACACCTGCTACGCCAGGTGACGGGCAGTATAAGCGGTGGTCAATCGCTTCTGGAATTGCGTCACTATCTACTCATAGAACAGCTTATGCAGCGCGAAACTGCACAGCGAGATATAGTACTCGACCTGCCGCATGCACTTACAGTAAAGCGTGCCAATGATACACTCACATTTCAGCATCAGGATATGGCGACGCCAAGCTCTGATATCATGCAAGGTATACACGATGAGATTGTACTGAGCGTCCCTGGTAGTGTTATACTGCAAGGAACACCCTGGACTGCTGTTGCTGAGTTGCTTTCGGAAGAGGTAACACAGCATGTAAGAGCGTCTCTACGACAAAGCGATTGGCAGGAGGTGTGGCGGCTCTTACCTGCGACGACGCATACGGTCTATCTCGATGCCGCCCAGGTAAGTTCTTTCCTATCTATACGTACTCGTCGTCCTGGTGATGTGCTACAGCCGTTAGGGATGACACACGAAAAGAAAATACAAGACATTCTTATAGACAAGCACATACCACGTACACAACGGAGCACATTGCCTATTTTTTTCAATGCACAGGGTCATCCACTTTGGCTCGGTGGTGTATGTATTGATGCCCGTTTCCGTCTCACCGAACATACACAACACATTGTGCGTTTGCAGTTGTTGCAGACAGTATAGCAGGAGAAGAGGTACATGCACGACGATATTCAGGAAATTCTTATCACAGAGGAACAGATACGCGCAAAGGTTGCTGAGCTAGGAAGGCTGATTACGCAATACTACACTGGGCAGACCTTGTTACTCCTGGGAACCCTCAAAGGAGCAGTTCCTTTCATCGCCGACCTTTCACGCGCAATTGATCTGCCGCTCGAAATTGACTATATGGCGGTGGCAAGCTATGGTGCCAGCACGCATTCAAGTGGCATTGTACGGATCGTCAAAGACCTTGAGGGACCAATCAACCAGAAACACATACTTATCATCGAAGATATTATTGATAGTGGCCTCACGCTCAGCTACCTTACCGACCTGCTCAACCGACGCAACCCGTTAAGCCTGCGTATCTGTACACTGATCGACAAAGAACGTGAACGCGTCAAAGCCGTGACCATCGACTACATTGGTTTCACCATTCCAGACAAATTTGTGGTTGGCTATGGTCTTGACTATGCACAGCACTACCGCAACCTGCCCTATATCGGCGTCTTAAAACCTTCTGTTTACGAAGATGCACTTGAACCACAAGCCCAACATCAAAGTCCTGCTGAACGAAGCTAATACTATTTTAGTAGACCTCTTTCGAGTATTGATTGATATGAATGTATACAGATGTTCGTTACCATCACAACACTCATATCGTTACAACATAAGGAGAGGGTACGTTTGAAACGACCCATAAGCCTTTGCTGCCTGTATTTTTATTTGGGTCTGTATGGTAATCTAAATATATGACTATGCCGTATAGACTATTAAGCGGTGTAGAGGCTTTTCTTAGCAAATGATTTCCTCGTAGCATTTATATTATATATTCATAACAGAGAAATTTGTGTGACTACTACCCTCTCCTTTTAGCTGTGTAGTGGGGATAGGGTATGTAAGGGTGCATAGATATACAGATATAATGTACACGTTGCCCATCCATGAAAGAGGCGGACCATGCAGACGGATCAGCAACAGACGGAACCATTACGACCAGCGCAATCATCTTCAAGTCTACAGCAATCTTCTCAAACAGGCATAAGTAGCGAGCAGCCCATAGAGACACGAACAGTCGCTCAGCTTCCTACTCATAGTCGTGCTGCGGCGGCCCAGAGGCTCAATGCTCAACCTGAACACCTTGAACGTGGAGTATATTACGCTGTTCCACATCGGCAAACGCATCCGACAGGATGGCGTACCAAACGTCACATCAAGCGAAAATATTTACGCCAGAGCAATCAACGCTATGCTGCAATAGATAACATGACGACGAAATGGGCTGTGCTACCTTTAGCATTTGGCTCTCTCATCTTTATTCTCATCATGGCCTCTGTGCTGGTAACGTTTACGGCGGTTGTTGGCGCGACACAGCAACGCTATCAACAGCAGGTAACGACCCTCGATGACATCTTGCCGAAAGATAGCCTGAAAATGTATGACTCGCATGGTACCACGCTCTACCAGGCAATCGACCAGGGGCTACAAACGTCGGTGCCACTCGCAAAAATTTCTCCGAATCTCGCTCATGCTGAAATCGCCATCGAGGACCAATACTTCTACACAAATCCCGGCTACGACATCACGGGTATTGTGCGTGCTGCTCTCTCCGATCTCACGCGCGGTCATGTCGTTTCGGGTGCTAGCACGATCACGCAACAGGTGATTAAGAACGCGATTGTCGGTAACCAAGAAACAATTATACGTAAACTACAAGAAATTATTCTCGCGCCTGCCGTATCGCGTCAATACACAAAGGAGCAGATACTCTCGATGTATCTCAACACGACCTACTATGGTGAGCAAGCGTATGGAGCCGATGCAGCCGCGTTTACCTACTTCAATCTGCAAGATACACCAAAGGCAACAGCGGCCTCACAACTCGATATCGCACAGGCAGCGATGCTTGCGGGTATTCCCAGCGCACCAGTTGGCCGCGACCCCTACCTACATCCTGTTGCAGCCCATCAGCGTACACAGGCAGTGTTGCAACAGATGTATATACAGGGCTATATCACACACATTCAGGAAGATGCTGCATTACTCGAAACGCAGCAGCCGAACTTTTTGCATCATGGTGGAATTCAAAATACACTTGCGCCACACTTTGTGCGCTACGCCCTCAACGAACTGGCACAAGAACTCCATGTCAAAATTCCCGACCTCTCGCGTGCTGGTCTGGTTGTCTCGACCACGCTTGACCTGCCGTTACAGGATAAAGTCTTGAAGATCGCACAGGGGCATATAGCCGCACTTGCAAAAGCACACAACATGTCGAACGCGGCTGAGGTCCTCATCGACTATCACAATGGCGATATCCGCGTCCTGCTGGGCAACATCAACCCGAACGATCCACGTACAGGAGCCTTCGATGTAGCCTCACAGGGCTATCGTCAACCCGGCTCGTCGTTCAAGCCTTTCATCTACGCCACCGCCTTCTCACAAGGTGTTAGTCCTGGCGATCCAGTATTGGACGGACCCCTCACGGTGCAAATGTGTTGTGGGCTTCCTGCTTATGTACCGCATAACTACGACCTGCGCTATCACGGCTTGATTACGTATCGTTACGCCCTGCAAAACTCGTTCAACATTCCAGCCGTCAAACTGGTGATGAAAACAGGCGTTGATG
>JAABVA010005802.1_pt1 | contig 11080 bp, 19 predicted proteins | sample 5560331 | NCBI WGS metagenome assembly JAABVA01 (sample SAMN12812661, study PRJNA571458) | rock metagenome | isolation source: Antarctica rocks | place: Antarctica: Victoria Land, Mt New Zealand sud | collected 2016-01-07 | reverse complement strand
GGTGGCGGGGCCGCTGGCGCAGTGGCACGAGGCGGGGCTCGCGCCGTGCGAGGCGGCCGCGCGCGCCCTGTGCGCGCGCGCGCCGGCGGTGCTGCAGGAGGCCCGGCCGTCGGACACCGCCCGCATGATGGACCTGCTGCGGGCGCTGGCCGCCGCGACGGGCGTGCCCGCGCCTGCGCTGGCCGAGCCTGCCGCGGCGGCGTGAGCGGCGGCGGCGCCCTGGCGAGGCTGGGTTCTCTCGCTGAGGGCTGGTCCGGCAGTGGGGTAGGATGTGCGGGCGCACGCGCTTTGCATGTGGACCGCTCGGCGCCCGGAGGGCTGCTCTGTGTGTGTGTTTGTTGTGTGTGAGTGTGGACTTGGCTGGCCACTTGGCATTTTAGCGACTCGGGCAGCATGTGGCCTTGGTCCTGGGGGCTCAGCAGCGCTCAGGAGAGTGTTGACTGCCTATTGTTACACATCATGGCCCAGCAGACAGTGCGCCCACCCAGACACGCCTGTGCGGCTCGTAGCCCTGCTGTGGCATCCAGACACAGCAGAAGCATGACGGATGCCAATGCACGCACGATACGTTTTGTTCAAACCAAGATGCGCTGTGCCTGCCGCTTGCGGCGTGTCACTCCTGGCTTCCTGCTGTGAGCTGTGACGTATGTGAGCACCTGTGAGCACGCAATGACAACTCGCTTGTGACCCACGCTCCTGTCCTGCTGCGGCATCCCCTTGGCATTTTGCACGAGCAGGTGGCACACAGCAACAGCAAGCAAGCTGCTATAGCTCCGCGTAAGCACTACACTGCTGCTGCATTCTACGACCAGGCGGCTGTGTGGCAGCCCGGGTGGCCGCCGGGGCGGCAGCTGCGCATGCATGCACATGGGCTCACCGATGTAAGTCCGCAGAAAGCGCGGGCCGGTCACTGCAAAAGGCAGCATATGGGGTCAGGTGGGGTCGGACCAGCTGGCCCACCGTTCACATGGTCATTGGCATAGCCTCCGGGCGGCAGCGGCGCATGCATGCCCACCAGATCGCTCACATGCATGCTGAGCAGCATGGGCATGCCGGCGTGCACGCCGGCGGGCATGGGCGCACTGACGGGCATGCCCGGATGCGGCAACGCGTGCATGGGCCAGGCCGGCCACCGCATGGGGCCGCCATAGGGCCCTCCACCAAGGGGCGCAGGGCCTCCCCCGGCACAGCCGTTGGCGGGCGCAGCCGTGTGCCCGCCGTTGTGGCAGGCGTGGCAGTTGGCCGCAGGCGCGCCGCCGGCGGGGCCATGGCCGTTGGTGTGACGCCCGTAGGGTCTCTGGGGTTCTGTCGTACTGTGTATGGGTCGCTGCTGCTGGACATGCTGCGCGCGCCGCCTGGCGGCGCGCTGCTGGCGGCCCCCGGGCCCAGCTCCGCCAAGGGCTCGCGCGCCCCGTTGCGGCCGCTGCCGAGCTGCGCCGCCCAGGGCTGCGCGGCCACGCAGGCGCACTGGTGGGGGCGCGCCGCATGGTGCGTGGCGGGCGCGCGCGCGCTCGTGAGCCGGCGCGCGCTCGCCCGGCGCTCCAGCTTGGTAGCGTGAGCGCGCAGTCTAACTCCTCCACTTTGCTTTTTAGGCAGCAACCTCTACATTCAGGGTTGCTAGGTGAATACAGAAGCAGAAGTGGCGCAGCAGACTGTAAAAACCTTCTGCAGCGTTGTTGATCACAGGCAGCTTGTGCAGTCTCTGCATCGTGCACAAGGCTGTGCACCTCTTGTCAGCATCGTACGCCACAGCGCAGCATGGGCGCGCGAAACCCCGATGCCGACCAAGCAGCTGGGCCTCCAGCTCTACGCCTGGACCAGCTCCCCGCAGAGGTGGTTCGTGCGGGAGAGCTCACGCCCTGCCTGTTGCCGCAGGGCAGCAGCGCTCTGCGCACAGGTGTAGCGCCGCGCCGACAACGTGTGCTGCCTGGCCTGTGCAGGTCCTGCAGGCGTGCGCGCTTCGACTTGCCAGGCGCTCCTGGCGTTGGGATTCCGAAGGCTTGATGCAGGCGGTCTTGCTGCCGAGAGTCTGCAGGTGCGCACCGCACGTTTTATAGGATGGGAAGCAGCCGCAAAACCCCGTAGCAGCTGTGCTCGCGACCCGATCCACACGGCAGGCGGTTCAAGGAGGCGCTCAAGCAGCCATTCTGGAGCGTGCTGGAGGACGACATTGTTGACGGGCTGTGGCGGGCGCTTGGACGGCCCCGTGCGCCCCTTGCCTTGCCAACGCAACTTCAAAAGCTTTGCCGTGCTACTGGTTCACGTCGTGAACCTCAACGACAGCACCGCTTATATATGATGGGCTTTCCCACTCAACTAAGCGCTGCCTATGCGCGGCACCCGTGCAGTGCGTGCACGCAGCACCCTGTGGCTGCCGCAGGTACGCCTGTGGAAGCCAGCGCCCGGAAGTGGCTCCAGGTGCAAGGCGGTGCTGTCAAGTGCTTGCACGAGTTGACCGTCGGAGAGGACGCGGAGCTTCATGAACCTGGCCTCGACCCGGCCGGGCAACTGTCGACCCTGCTCGACGAGTTGGTCCTGCAGACGAACCCGCGCACTGCAACTACCGCAGCAGCCCACCAGACCTTTCTGGCCGGGGCCGCGAGCGCCATAGCGCGCTGCTCGAGCCTGCAGCAGCTCGATCTGCTCATCCAGTTTGAGACCGGGGACCAGCTCCCGGCGCTGGTGCGCGAGCTGGCCAGTGTGAATACACTGGAAGATGTCAGCCTCAGGTTTGAGGCCGACCAGGCCGACAGGCCCAACTGGCCGGTCACTTTCAGCCTCGCAGACCTGGTGGCAGACCTGGCCGGCCTGCCACGGCTGCGTGCGCTGTCCCTGGTGTTGGAGAACGTTGGCATGGAGGCCACGCTGCCCGCCTGCGTTTCGCGCCTGGCGCAGCTGACCAAGCTGAGCCTGTACGGGTTCCATGGGCTCCGCTGCGAGCGCGGCTGGGCGCGCCTGCCGGCGCTCGCGCTCCTGTGGTTTGATGAGTGCGTGTTTGCGTGCGACGGCGACAACTCGCTGCCGGGCATGGACGGGCTGGTGGCCCTGACCAAATTTAATGTGTGGGACTGCCCCGGCCTGCGGGTGCTCCCCACGTCCCTGTGGGGCCTCACGCAGCTCCGGCACCTCGCCCACTGTAACTATGATCGCGGGCTGTTCCTCGAGCCGCGCGACGCGCTGTCAGTCGTGTGCGTGCCCGCGGGCGGCGCGCCTTGCTTTGCGTCTCTGACGCGTTTGGACCTGGCAGGGCACAACCTGCATGCCTTCCCGCCCGGCGTCCTGGCCGCGACCTGGCGCACCTCGACCTGGGACAGTGCTGCTTTGAGCAGCTGCCCGAGGGCGTGAGCGTGCTGACCGGCCTTGAGGAGCTGCGCCTCGGGCGGCTCCCCGTCAGGGAAGTGAAGATTGGGGGGTGCCTGGACGCCCGCGCCCTGGGCAGCCTGGCCCGCTTCCCGAGCCTGCGCGGCCTGGAGTTTACGAACTGCAGCGTACTGATGTGCCCGAGCTTCCAGGCCGCGGCCGCGCACCCCCGCCTGGAGCGGCTGCAGCTGAGCGCATCGTACCCTGCCCCTGGCCCATCGTTTTTGGCAGTCATGGGTTTTGTGACGAGCCTTTTGCAGCGGGGACGCCCGAAAGTGCTTGAGTTGTCTCGCGACGTCATCGAAGGCGCGGGGCGGCGCAACAGCTGCAACTTCTGTGCCGCCCTGCAGGCTGCGGAGTACCCGCTGAGCGACGCGGATTCCTATGATCTGGTGTAGGCCATATCCTGGCCTGCGCCAAATTCGCGCTGTGCGGGCTGTGATGAGGCGGCGGCGGCGGGGTCCGAGGCTCGGACTCCGAGCGCATGCTGCTGTCCAGGTCTTTTGTACGTCAAGCCTGCTGCCAATGTTTGACTAAGGCGCAGGCTGGCTGAAACGGGCTTAAACCTCCTACGCTTGGGTGCGCCGAAAGGCGCGCGCACTCAGAGCCTTCCTTACTGTGATGATAGTGTGTGTATGTGTCGGGACTCAAGCGAAATGTAGTGCTGAGAGTACGTGTTGGCTTTTGTGCCGGGCAGGTAGTCAAGAGTAACCTGGAAAGCAGTGACTGCAACCTCAACTTCCCCCTTTCCGCAGCGCGACGCCGTACATTAACGGGCTCTTGGCGGCCGCAGCAGACAGTGCAGGCTGCTGCGGGCGCAGCGCACTGCTGCGCATGAGCAGGGAGAGCGCCGGGCTGTACAGATCAAGATGACCTTGATCACCCATCACGCCGCCGCCTGCCCGAAGAGAGGCTTGGGGCGCGGCTGCCTTGAGCGCGCATGGGCCCGCACGCAGGCCTCTTCAGAGTCGTCAGAGGCTCGTCTGTCTGCATGCTCAGGCGCGGCCTGTGGTGCCAAGCGGGCCTCTCACTTGCTGTGCGCCTGGCCGCCCAGGTCGCCGCTCGCCGGACGTCTGGCGCGGCTCGCAGGTGCAGGGAGCGCGAGGTCGAGGCGAGGCCGGGGCGAGGCGCATGGACGTCCAAGCACAGGCTCTCCGGACCTGCGATATGGCTCACACATCGCACCGCAGGCCGACACGCTGCCCGGCAGGTAGCTGCCTGATGCAGGCCTGGCTGCTGCGGCCGCTTCAGCGGTGCGCCCCGCCGTGCGCCTGGCGCCTCCGGGGCTACCTGTCTGGCGCATGGGGGTTTTCGTTGTTGAGGCTTGATAATTATACTTTTGTAACTACCGTTTCCAAGCCTGCTGTCGTTTCAATACCCTGCAGGGTCCCCAGCCTGCACACAGGCGCATCAGCAAGAGTCTCCTATGGACGCGCGTCATAAGCGTCACAGGTGCTGTTGATTAGGCGAATTGGTTGTTCAAGACAGCGTGCGCTGGCGTGCCTGGCTGATTGCTCACACTGCCTGTCAAGGCACTGCTGTGGTTTACGGCCCCTGTCAACACACTAACAGTCAACAGTGCACCAAGGCATGGAGCGGGAAGCCTGTGCTGCGCCCCCAGCCTACTGGGAGATATACAAGCTTGTGAGCAGAGCCCTTGCGAGGAGTGTCGCCGCCTGCCTGCCACTGAACTCGCTGCAGAGCGCCAAAGAGGTTGCTGTGAAGGTCAGGGTGCAGCGTGAGCCGCACGTGCAGACCGCCGTGGCAGGTGAAGTCAGTGTTCACCTCAAGTACATGCAAGCGCGCGCTCCTGAACTCACAAGAAAGGCTATGCGTGCACACAGTGGGAGACACCGGACGCTCTATCAGTGACTCTGCTGAGGCACGGTAGCCTACAAAGCACCTTAGTTGTTTGGCACTGCCTTCCGCCATCTTGGTGTATTGATCACATCACGTGCAGGTGGCGCGGCTCATGGCTGGCATCTTCCTCCATGGCGGCACCTGTATGGTCGACGGGAGGGTCTGTGTACGCTCCACAGGCAGGTGGCAGGCATGTGCTTGGTGTTTCAGACACGGTCTACCTGAGCAGGACAGCCAACAGACCTTGGTGCATAGCAGGCCCCGACGAGTCAATCGTGCGCGCGTATGCTGTCACACCGGCCGGCGCTGCTGCACCACGTGCCGCAGGTTCGGTGGATGTGACGCAGCTTGCGCCGGCAGCCAAGCCTGCGCAGGGGGGGCAGCTCGGCGGCACCCACCTCTCGTTTGCTGTCAGCGGCTTGGTGCTGGCGCCGGAGGCTGTTGCAGACGCTGTGCAGGTGCGCTGGCTGTTGAACACTTCTACAAAAATTTTGGCCTGTCAAAGCACTTACCAGTGAGTGCTACCACAGGTAGCACTGGAAAATGGCGTCCATGCCTGCCCCGCGAGTCAGCCTGACGCTGTCCCTGCGCGGCCTGGGCGGCGGCCCTCCAAGCGCCTCAACAGCCAAGGCATGCTGGCATGTACAGAATCTGTGGAGAGGCATGGTGTGCATATCATGATATTCAGCTCTGTGAAAGAGCAGGATGGCCAGACAGACATGTCAGCCCCGCTGCCGGCTCGAGTCGACTACAGCATCCGTCTGCCAGAGGACTTGCCGGCTGCAGAGCGCCTCGCGGAGGGGCTTGCAGCCTACTTCCTGGTTCCCCGACCAGCAGTGCCAGAGCTTCAGACCCCTCAGGCGGGGTTGGCCGACCGTGCAGCCATGCACCGCGCGGCAGGCACCACTGCTCTGCATGGCATGCCTGGCGACATGCATGCGGGCGAACCTAGCACCCCGCCGCGTCTCAATGCAATGATGAGCAGGCAATGCAGAACCAGCAGGCAAGGGCAGGACGGCATGCTGGTCGGGGAGGCTGCAATAGGCGAGCAGCAGGGCACGCAGCCCGGCCTCGAACTTACAGACGAAGCTGGCAGCGAGCAACGCACGGAGCAGCTCATGCGGCAAGGGCCACATGACATGGTAGACATGGACGTCATGATAAGCGAGCATGCCGCGCAATCATGGCAGCCTGGGCTTGAAGACACGCACTGCATGGGCAGCGAGCACTTTGAGGAGCAGGGGCAGCCTGGCATAGTGGTGGGAGACAGCACAGCCGGCGCCTGCACGAGCGAGCGGTGGCTTGCGCACGCGGCAATCGTCCTCAATGCGCCCCCGCCGCTCGCCGACGCGCATCCAGTCCCAGGTGCCAAAGACTGAGTGCGGCGGTGCTCGACAGTGTGATGCTGCCTGAGTCCAGCTTGCCATGGGTCCTCAGACGCTCACCAGCTTGTGTTCCTGGCAAGCACAGAGGACCGAGACGAGGATGCGACGGCCGGCACGAGCGTGTACGTTTTTGAAAATTGGACGCCACTGCAGCGACCAGCCAAGGCGCTGGCCGCCGCGCTGCGCGACGCCGCGCTGTGGGGGGCCTTTGGCATCAGGGTCAGGGTGCGCCCCGCCTGGTGCCCAAGCAGCTGTGCAGGCTGCACGCGCGACGGCCGGCCTGAGCATCGTGCGGCTGGGCCGTGCAGGCGTGCGACGCGCAGCCGGACGGCACGCTGCGGCTGCGCTTCGCACAGGACGCCGACCCGGTGTGCGCGGAGGTGAGCGCGCTCGCGGTGCTGCTGCTGCCGCGCGCCGGCGAGGACGCGCGGCCGCGGCGCGCTGGCGGGCGCCCGCCGGGCCTGTCGCAGAGCTGCGAGGTGCTGCGTGGACCTCCTTGCTGTGAGAGCGGCCGGGCTGGAAGCGCAGGCCGCTTGTTACATGCAGCGGCCGCCGTCTCTGCTTGCTCAGCACTGGTGCAGCCAGGTCACCAGCACATGACATGCGGCATGCCCTCACTCTCCAGCTGCTTCAGCATGCGTGCTTGTTTTTTTTTGCATCTGCCGTTAGGCTCCGCGCTGCGGACCCTGACAACGCAAGCCTGCTGCTGCAGGCGAGGCTCATCAAGGCGGCTCTGAGAGACGCGCTGGCCGCGCTCAAGCGCCTCCGGCCGCAGGCAATGTGCTGCGCGTTCGAGCAGCGCATGCGCTGCCTGGGAGCTGCCGCCTCTGCGCTGGCGGCCATGGCTGTGCGTGGCAGCCCTGAGCTGCGCGCCTGCGCCTGCAGCGCCATGTCCTGCGACGTTTCCGATCTGGCGGAAAACGTGCAGGCGCGCAGCCCAGTGGTAAAGGTCTCTGTCATCCATGACAGATAGGACAGACCATGCCCAGCACCAAAGTGCAGCGATTGGTTGAGGCTGGCCAGCAGTGCTCATGCACATGTCATTGACAGCAATCTCTTGTCAGTCCACATATGCTACTGGCATTCCGGTGTCTTGATATCCTAAGATATCACACCGTAAAATGTGTCGCCCATCGCCTGCACGCCAGTCTGGCATGCATACTGGCAATGCGTTCTGGTACAAGAGAAAGGCTCCTGCACATCTGTTGGTGCGCATAGCGATGATATAGTGTAACCCATGATGCAGGCACGCCTGGAGCAGGCGGCACAGCGCGTCATGGCAGAGCGGGCCAGCCGTGCCGCCAGCCAGGCCCAGCCGCGCATGCCTTCCTTGGGCACAGGCATGGACATCGATGACGGCAGCCAGTCACAGAGCCAGGTCCTGCCGTAGTCTGCACAAGCATGATGCACAGTGTAGGCCCTGGCTATGCATTCAGTCTTTACCTGCCAGGTGGCATGCAGCGTCGCTTCCGCCTGTCCGGCAGCAGCCATATAAGCCGCTTATCACACTGGCACATGCCCCACAGGTATTTGGTCTGTGTTTGGGTGCACATCAGTGCAAGTGCAAGCATAGTGGAGGTTTAGCAGAGTGGGCGCGCATGCACTGCAGGCGGCTGATGCAGCCCGTGGCTTGAGCCCTTACAGACTGCACTGCTCATGGTGCTCCATTCTGGCACATTATGCGCCTGCGGCGATTTGGTCAACAGCAGAAGCTATATGGAGAGCGGGACGATGCACCACCCGACAGCAAGGCTGCCCCGCACGGAGCACAAAGGCTTGGCCTGCACTGGCACACTGACAGATTTTCCCCAGTGACACCCCGCGCCACGCGCAGAGCGCCACAAGTGCAGGCTGTGCAAGCAGGAACAGGAGTCCGAGTAACGCCAGCGCAGCCACACACGAAGCCTGTCATGAAGCAGCGCCAGACACGCTGGGGAGGCTAGGGAACGAAGAACAAGGGCCGCCAGGCCAAACCATGCACATCAAGCAGAGCAATGTGCTCGAGCGCATTGCTGCTTGTCTCTGCATGTGAGGCCATGCAGCCCACAGGTAATGCCAGGAGGAGTTCAACAGATTGCATGCGCCGCTCGCGTGCAGTACCCCACGTGCCCCACAGGCGCCGGTCACTCATACGCTGGTTGCAAGCTCTTGCCAGATTGGAAAACCACTGCAATCGTCCTGACCACTCTTGGCACGCATCTTGCTCCCTCAGGCCCACAGCTACGACCCCAGGACTATGTCAGATGGGGCTGGATGCTCGACTCATGCCAGACAAGAGCTTTAACACATCCGAGCGCATTTGCCGCACGCGCCGGTCCTTGCAGGCGCGCCTAGCCGCGACCCAGGACATGCCGCAAGAGCCTGTGCAGCGGTCCCGTATGCGGCGCGGGCGCCCTCTCCAGCGCAGCGCCCGACTCCGGCGCGCAGGGCGCGCCCTCAGCTGTGTGCACATCCGCAGCGACACCGTCACCATGCCCAGGACCCGACCCAGGCGCCTGCTGGGGCGCCTCCCCGGCCGCGCGCGCGTCCGCAGCCACCTGGCCATCCGGCGCGGCCCTCGACCTAGACGCCCGCTGCAACATTCTGCCAGCCGGGCGTGCAGCAGCGGTCTCGCCGCCGCCAGGCGCAGCGCCCGACGCAGGCGCCTGCAGGAGCGTGTCTCCGCCCGGGTGCGCGTGCGCGGGCGTGGCGCCCGCGGACGGCTGCGCAGCCTCCGGGCCCGCGCGCCTTCATAGCTGGTGCGCGCCTCCCGCCAGGGTTGGCCGGAGCTGCGCGCCCGCGGCATGGGGCTGTCAATAGAGCAGGTAGGGAGAGTTGTGGGCGGGCGGGAGGTGCTGAGCAGGCAGGGAACTGAAAAGTTTGTGACTGCATCCACAACACGCCTGTTCATTGAGGCGTTCTGACCCGCAAGCAGCAAAGGCGAGGCCATGTGCTGGGCACCCCCGCGTCTGCCGCTCCACAGAGCGCGCGCGAGCAGCGCGGTGCAGCCACCGCGGAGGCACTGTTGCGCGGCGCAAGGGGCGACCCTCCCGCCAGTCCAGGGAGTGCCGCGGCCCCGCGCCCTGCTCCGAGCACGGCGGCAGGGCCCATGCGCGCCTGGCCGTCGGCGGGCTTGACGGAGCTGACGTGCGTGAGCTCGCGCGGCTGCAGGCCCGGCTGGCCGATGGTGTGGCCCACGCGCTCGCCGTCGCCGTTGCCGTGCGTCAGCTCCTCCGGCTTGGACGCGCCCGCGGTCGCCTGCGCCCGGCCGCCCGGTCGGCCATCGGGTCTAGGAGGTGATTCCTGGTGCTCATGGTGCTCATAGTGCTCTCGGTGCTCATTCGTCATCAAGCCTGACCCTGCCACATGCGTAGACCCCTGCGGGCCGGACGTTGTCGGTGGCCTGAACAACCTCGCCTCTTCGGGCCACGCATGCAGCTGCCCATACGCGCCATCCGAGCTTGCGGCCTCAGGCGCTCCTTGCGCAGTGGTGGGCGAGCGGGGGGGGGGGCAACCGGGAGCCCGGCGCGATCGGGGCCGCGCCATCATGAGGTCCACGAGCGACTTGGGCCGGATGGCCTGGATGCCATAGCCACGCTCGTCCACCGACACGATCTTGACCACGAACGCATCGGCCAGCATCTGGACGACCACGACGTGGTCGCGCGCATGCACCAGGCCCGCGCGCGCCGCCATCGCGACCGCCTCCTCCAGCAGCGACTCACCTGCTGCGCCGCGCGCACGTTCTTGTGTCAGGTACTTTCAGCGCGGCAGAGCGGTGAGCACACGCAACGCGCAGGGTGCCGCTCGCAAAGGGGCATGTGGCCGGCTGGGCCATGCTGACCCGCTGCCGCGCGCCAAGTGCAGCGCTGGATGCGCGGAGAGGAGAGCGCGTGTCTGACCGGGAGAACAGCAGCAAACATGCTGATCATCTTGCGACCGGCTCTGTGGGCGCCGTCCTGCATTTGCAAAGCGAAAACTGCACACGATTCCATGCAGTCCCCTCAGTGCCTGCCTGCACATGCGCACGCATGTTCTGGGAGCACCACAAACGTCAAAGAGGCGCAGTAGCAACCTGACGCTGACAGCGGATCATCAGCACGCCGCAGCGCGCGCCGGAGGGCGAGCCAGCGGCCAGCCACAGCGGCAGGCCACGCTGCGCATGGGGCTGGCGGCGTGATGTTCCAGGCACTCTGCCTCCAGCAGCCGCCGCCGGCTCAAGCACGCGTTGCACGCCGGCGAGGGCGCTGCGGCCGCCGCATGCCGAGGGCGGGGCGGGCGGGAGCGCAGGGCTGGGCCCCGGGCGCGGCCGCGGGGCGCACCGGACGGCGACGGCGCGGCCAGCACGGGCAGCAGGCCGCGCTGGATGAGGCAGCGGCGCGCGGTGTCGCGGCCCTCCAGGTGCCACTTGAAGCCGTCGTTCTTGAGCTGCGGGACCACCAGCGTCATGATCGGCTGCGGCGGCCGGTACTTGCTCACCAGGCTCGCCGTCTGGC
>JAABVA010005801.1_pt1 | contig 11086 bp, 4 predicted proteins | sample 5560331 | NCBI WGS metagenome assembly JAABVA01 (sample SAMN12812661, study PRJNA571458) | rock metagenome | isolation source: Antarctica rocks | place: Antarctica: Victoria Land, Mt New Zealand sud | collected 2016-01-07 | reverse complement strand
GCGTTCGACGGCGCGAGCGGCGGCGGGATCGGCACGCTGCTCAGGCTCTTGAAGCCGCTCCGCGAGCGCACGGCCACGCAGGGGGCGGCGTAGCATGTCGGACCTGGGGGAGGACCTGGCGCGGGCCTACGAGGCGCGGGTGGCGGCGGCGGACGTAGAGCTGACGCCGGCGGTGATCCGCGCCGTGGTGCGAGAACTCGGCGGCGGCGAGGGGCGAAGCCAGGTGGCCGTGGGCAACAAGCAACTGGCCGGCCAACTCGGCGTGGCGGTCAGGACCGTGCAGCGGTGGCAGAAGGAAGGCGGAGAGGCGCGCAACATCAGTCGCTCGACACCAGGGCTGCGGATCAGTGTGCAGGGCATCGCCACGGAGCAGCAGCGCGCCGCGAACGGGCGGGCGTTCCGGGAACGGGTGCAAGAGCAGGGGCTGGACGTGGCGCCGTGCCGGGTGATGGTGAAGGTCTATAACGAGGACCGGGCGCGGCCGCGCAGCATCGGCGCGCAGCACATCGGGGGCGACGAGTTGACCGCGGCTCTGGACGCGCTGGAAGATGGCGACGTGGCAGGGGCGTCCGAAGCGTTCGGGCGCGCGTGGTTGGATGCCTACGGCATGGACGACGTGGATGCCAACATAACCGATGTGGTGGGGGCGTTCAGCGCGAGCTTGTAACGACTGTACCCGTTAGCTGTCAACGACGGGACGTAGCGAGGGCGCGCGCAGCGAGGCGACGACGGAAGCGGGGAAGGATAGCCCGAGCGGGGCGCGGCCGGTACCAGGACGGCCCTACCGCGGTGCCCCGTTCCACGCTAGCGCCGGACTGTCAAGGCAGGCCCCGCTCGGGTTACGTGTCCAGCATCGCACACGTTTATGAAGGGCGCATGTGGCCGGTATGAAGACTGTGTATGGTCCTTTGGTGTCGCGGAGGTCGCGGTCATAGAGGGCGGTGTGTGATCGGGCGCACGCATGAACACGAGCGGCGCCGCCCCTCGCCGTTGAGGACGTGCCCACCGAAGCGGCGGCGAGGGGGCGACGGCCAGCAGCGCCTACACGACGTCTACTTTTTGGCCTTCTTTGGTTTGGCGGCGGGCGCGGCCGGCGCTGTCGCCGCCATGGACGCCGGGGCGGCATCGTTAGGGAGGAACGTGAAGAGCTTGAGGGTCTTGCCGTCGCGCTCAATGGTGGCGCGGGCGGCGGGGCGGCCGTTGGCCATGGTGGTGCGCTCGACCTGCGCGTCGGGGACCTCGATGGTAGCCTTGGTTTGGAGGCTGTAGCACTGCATGCGCCGGGCTCCTTCCACGACCAGGTGTTAGCGGTGATGCTCCCGCATAGCATGTTGCCGGCGTGGGCCGCCTCGTCGAAGCGCGCGGGTCGCCGCTTGGGAGGGGCGACGCCCCTTCTACCCGGATAACCTGTGTGCCGCCACGCGCCCCGACGCGGTTAGCGCTGTGAACACCCGATCATCGCATAAAGTCGTCAATCTGGCGGCGGACGCCGCGTTTGGTGTACGATAAATCCAGCGTACACATCGTCGTACCACTCGCTGCTTTCAAGGGCAGACGCAGCGTGACCCTCGGCGCGGCGGGCGACGCCCGCCGCTGTGAGAAAGGTGGACCCTATGCAGCCTCCGACCATCCTGCTCGTGAGCCCGGACCCGACCCACGCCGCCCGCCTACAGGCGGCCCTGACTACCACCTCCGCCCTGCGCCTCGTCGGCGATGTCCGCCATAGCGCTGAGGCCACACGGGAGGCCGTGCGCCTCCGCCCCGCCGCGATCGTGCTTGCCGCCGATCTGCCCGGCCGCCTCCTTGTGCCCCTCGTGGGGGACTTGCGCGCGGCCAGTGACGCGAGCAAAGTAATCGTCATCGGCGCGCGGGTGACGCTCGACGGCGCGATGCTCCGTGCGCTGTTTGACCTGGGCGTGACTGGCTGCCTGGCCTGGGAGGACGCGTCGCCTGAGGCGCTGCCGCACTACCTGACGACGGTGCTTGCCGGTGGCCTGGTGACCAGCCCCGGTTTGTTGCCGGCGCTGCTGGACGCCCATGAGCGCCGGCGCGGCGGTCGGATGGAGGGCTTGGCGCTCACGCCCTGGGAGCGGGCGCTGGCGCGAGGGCGCGCGGACAGGACGCATGTGGCGCTCTGGGTCCATGACCCCGCGCTCGCGGCCGGCGTGGGGTTCCACGTCGCGCAGGCGGGCCTGACACTGGACCCGGTGGACACGGCTGCGGCGCTGCTGGACGCGGCCCCGCGCAGCGCCGCGCTCGTCGTCGATTGCGCTGGTGTCCCCGACGCGCTCGATCGCTGCCTGGCGGTCGTGCGGCGGGTCGCGCGCCCCGTGCTGATCTGCCACCCCGACGAGGGCTTCGTCGACGATCTGCGCCCCATCGCCGGCGGCGAACTGACCTGGCTCCCGCTGGCGTGGCTGGGCGCGCGCCTGCGCGACAAGTTGCGCTTGCTCGTCGCCCCGCCCGTGGGCGTGCTCGGCGCGGGGTCGGACGCCGCGCCACCCCTGCGGTTGACGGGGCGCCAGCGGGCGGTACTCGCGCTCGCGGAAGACGGCCACAGCAACCGCGCGATCGCCGCGCGGCTCGGGCTCTCCACGAATACGGTCAAGACGCACCTCTCCAACGCGCGGCGCACGAGGGATGGCGCCGAGCGGGAGGGGTCAGACGCCGGGGTGGGTGAGGAGGGTGAGGCGGAAGGATTAACCCACCAGAGGCATCGTCGCGCTCGCGTGCGGCGACGCGACGCTCCCCGGCGGCGAGAGGGGTGAGGAAAGATCACCCCGTGGGGTGATAGCTTTCTCAACCGCCTTCGTGCGATGATCTACCTACAGCGGCCCCAGGCCGGCGCGAGGGCGACGATGCCCTCCGGCGCGCGATTCCGCGCACCGCAGTCGCGATTTGTAGGGACTGTATGGTACAGGCCGTCCGGCGCGGGGCGACGGCGGCGATAGGGAGAGGATGGACCGGATGCGCGTGCGCTTGCGAACCACTGACGTTGTACGACTACTGATCCTGTGCGGGCTGATCGCGGAACTCGTCGCGGCGCCGTTTGCCCTGGCCGGTCCGCGCACGGCTTTCGCCGCGCAGGCCGCCGCCGTCCGGCCATCGATGTCACGCTCGCCTGCGGCGGTCCCCGTGACGGTAACCACGACCGCCCCGACGGCCACGGCCACACTCTCCACCGTCGTGTCGGCGGCGACGGGTATTACGTCCGGCACGGCGTCAGCACTGCCCACGCTCACCGGCACGGGGGACGTCACGGCCACCGCCACCACGCTCACCGGCACGGGGGGCGCCACGGCCACCGCCATCACGAGCGCCACGAGCGCCACGACCGCTGTACTGGCCCTCCCTGTCGCGACCGCGGCAGTCAGTGACGCGGTCACGGTGACTGTCCCACCCACCGCCACGAGCACGCCGATCACCACGAACACGGAGACCGCGCTCACGGGCACGGTCGCAACGCTCAACAGCGTCGCGGATGTAACGCCGACGGCCGATGCCCTGGCCCGCCTCCCGCTCGCCTTTGAGCCGAACCAGGGGCAGACCAACGCGTCCGTCCAGTTCCTGTCCCACGGCCCCGGCTTCAGCCTCTATCTCACCGCAGCCGGCGCCACGCTGGCCGTGGCCCGGTCGCGCGCGCCGGGACGCCATCGTCCCGGTCACGGCCTGGCGCGGGACGACGCGCTCACCGGGATAACCGGGACAGTGCCGATCAGCGCGACGGCGATCCGCCTGCGCTACGAGGGCGGCAATCCCAACGCGCAAGCCGGCGGCGAGGACCCGTTGCCTGGCGTCGCCAATTACCTTGCCGGCAGCGATCCGAGCCATTGGCAGACCGGCATTCCCACCTACGCCCGCGTGTCCTACCGCGACGTCTATCCCGGCGTGGACCTCGTCTACTACGGGACCGCCGGCCGGCTCGAGTACGATTGGCGGCTCGCGGCGGGGGCTGATCCGGGCCGGATCACGCTGGCCGTGGACGGCGCGCGGGACGTGCGCCTGGACGCTGACGGCAACCTCGCTCTTGGGACCGTGCTGGGCGACATCGTGCAGCAGACGCCGCGCGCCTACCAGGACATCGACGGCGCGCGCCAAGCCGTCACCGTCCGCTACACTCTCGTTGGGCCGCACAGCGTCGGCTTCGCGCTCGGCGCCTACGACACGAGCAAGCCCCTTGTCATTGACCCGGTGCTGAACTACAGCACGTACCTCGGCGGTAGCGGCAACGACGCGGGCTACGGCGTCGCGGTCGACCCAGCCGGGAACGCCTACGTCACCGGCAACACCACCTCCACTAACTTCCCCGTCGTCGGCGCCGCCCAAGGGACCAACCACGGCGGCGTCTTCGGCTCGCTCGACGCCTTCGTGAGCAAGCTCAACGCGGCCGGTACCGCGCTCGTGTACAGCACCTACCTCGGCGGCAGCGGGGATGACTACGGCAACGGCATCGCCGTTGATCAGTCAGGGAACGCCTACGTGACGGGTCAGACCACCTCGACCGACTTCCCGACCACCGCCAACGCCTACCAGACGGCGAATCACGGCAACAATGACGCCTTCGTGAGCAAGCTCAACGCGGCGGGCAACGCGCTAGCGTACAGTACCTATCTCGGCGGCGCCTACGACGACTTCGGCAACGGCATTGCCGTCGACCAGTCAGGGAACGCCTACGTGACGGGGTACGCCGCCTCGACCGACTTCCCGACCACGGCGGGCAGCCTACAGCCGGCGCTCAACGGCTACTACAACAACGCCTTCGTGGTCAAGATCAATACCGCCGCCGCTGGGTCCGCCTCCCTCGTCTACGGTACCTACCTCGGGGGGACCGGCGCTAGCGGGGACGCCGGCCAGGCGATCGCGATCGACGCGGCCGGCGACGCCTATGTCACGGGCTACACCACGTCGGGCGATTTCCCCACCCGCAACGCGCTACAGAGCGCGTTCGGCGGGACCTACGACGCCTTTCTCTCCAAGGTCAACCCATCAGGGAGCGCGCTTGTCTACAGCACCTACCTCGGCGGCAGCGGCGACGACGAAGGCGAGGGCATCGCCGTGGACGCGGCGGGTGCCGCGTACGTCGCGGGGCTCACCGCCTCGACCAACTTCCCGACCACCGCCAACGCCCTGCAAAAAACCTTTGGCGGGACCTACGACGCCTTCGTGACCAAAGTTAACCCGTCGGGCGGCGCGTTCGTCTACAGCACCTACCTGGGCGGGAGCAGCGACGACGAGGGACACGGCATCGCGGTCGATCGCTCCGGCCAGGCCTTTGTGACGGGCTTCACCGCCTCGTCGAACTTCCCCACGGCCAACCCGACACAGCGCACGTTCGCGGGCGGCGGCAACTGCGGCATGACCTACTGCGGCGACGCCTTTATCGCCGCGCTCAACGAGGGCGGCACGGCGCTGCGCTACGGCAGCTATCTGGGCGGAGGCGGCGACGACCACGGAGAGGCCATCGCGGTCGACGGGGCGGGCCGCGCCTACGTCGCCGGGTATACCTACTCCACGAACTTCCCCACGACCGCGGGCGCGTCGGGGACGGCCAGCGCGGGCGGCAGCGACGTGTTCGTGGCCCGGGTCCTCGTGCCCGCGGGCGGCGACCTGCCCTGGCATCCGCATCGGAGCGTGCGCATGAGCGCCGGGCTCGACGCCAGCGTGGACCTCGCCGACGGCCACGTAGACGTGCATGCCGCCGACCTGAGCATCCCGGCGCGCGGACCCGACCTCGCGCTCGCCCACACCTGGGACAGCGCGCTGGCCGCCGCCGGCGTGTCGGCGGCGGCGGGGCAGGGCTGGCAGACGAGCCTGACACCGCGCCTGGGCGGCGCGCCGGGGGCGACCGCCACGTACACCGACACGACGGGCGCCGTGTGGAGCTTCGCGCCCACGGGGAGCGCGAACGGCCTCTACAGCTACACCACGCCGCCGGGCCGGCCGTGGCAGCTCACGGCCTCGACGGCCGGCTACACCTTGACCAACATCCTCACGAGCGAGGTGATGCGCTTCGACAACGGGGGACGGCTGACCGCGGACGCCGACGCCTATGGCAACCAGACGACGATGAGCTACGGAGCAGGGAGCGCGAGCAGCCCGAGCGGCGAGGCGAACAGCGGCGGGCGCGCCCTCGCCTTCACGTATGCCAACGGCTTGCTGGCCGACGCGCAGAGCCCTTTGTGGCAGAGCGGTGGGGCGGGCGCGGCGGGGAGCCAGCGCGTCGCCTACGGCTACAGTGGCAGCCAGCTCACCAGCCTGACGCGGGGGGCGGGGACGGGCGACGCCCTGACCACCACGTTCGGGTACAGCGGGACGCAGCTGGTCACGGTGACGACGCCGTACACGGGGGCGCCCCAGCCCCAGGCCTGGGCCATGGCCTACGACGCCGTGGGGCGCGTGAGCAGTATTACCAGCCCGAGCCGGGGGCAGGCGGGGCAGGCAGGCTACACCTCGGCGTACACCACGCGCTTCACCTACAATCCTGGGCGGACACAAGTCGTAGAGGGCTACGGCACGAGCGGCGTCCTGACGCACACCTACACCCTCAATGGGCAGGGGGAGGCGACGGCGACGGCGGACGGGCTCGGCAACACCACGACCAACACCTACGACGCCGACCACGACGTGATGAGCAGCACGGACGCCAACGGCAACACCACGACCAACACCTACCAGTACGTTGGTCCCAACGGCAGCACGGGGCTGGTCACGCAAACGGTCGCACCGCCGATCCAGGCTTACACGCCGCTCAACGGCGCGCTGGCCTCACCGACCACGACCTACCGTTACGACCCGGCGACCTACGACCTCCTCGAAACGGACAAGCCCGAGGGCGGGGTGACGCTCGCGGGCTACGACGGCCACCACTCCGTCGTGACCACGACGGAACTGCTCGCGGCGACGCCAGGGCAGATCTGCCCGCAGGCGGTGATGGTAAACGCCACCAGCGGCTGCGCATACACCTACACCTGGCGCGCCCACGTCGACCGCTACGACCTGTACGGGGAGCGCACGGCGAGTATCGACGGGCGGGGCCTGGACGTGGCGACGACACAGGGAGCGGCGGGGACGGCCGGGGCGTCGCCGCCGGCGGTGACGCCTAATAGCGTGGCGGGCCAGTACACGCGGACCTATGGCTACGACGCCCAGGGCGATCAGACGACAGAGAGCACGCCGCCGATCACCACGTCGCTGACGACGGGCGCGACGAGCAGCGGGCCGGTCACGACGACGACGGGCTACGACGGGGACGGCAACCAGACCAGCGCCGTGTCGGCGAACGGAAACACCACGACGATGGGCTACGACCACCTGGGACGGCAGGTCAGCACGACGCTGCCGCGCGTGACGCTCTACGACGGGAGCAGTACGACGCCGGTGGAGACGACGGGCTACGACGGGGACGGCAACGTCGTGCGCACGACCGACGACACCGGGGCCACGACCACGAGTGTCTACGATTCGTTGGGCCGGCAGGTAGCGACGACCAACCCGGTCTCGGGGACGGCGACCACGACCTACAACGCGACCGAGGCGACCGCGTCCCAGGATATGGCGGGCAACGTCACTACGAGCACCTACGACGGGGCCGGCCGCCTCGTGCAGGCGAGCGACGCCCTGACCGGCACAACGCGCTACGGCTACGACGCAGCGGGCAACACCGTGGCGATCACGGCGGGCGACACCGCCGGGAACGTGACACAGCTGGACACGCGGCAGTACGACGCGCTGAACCGGGTCATTACGGACACGGTGGGCGGCGGTCCCGGCTCCCCCTCGCCGCGCCTGACGACGGGGACGCGCTACGACCAGGACGGGAATGTGGCGCAGACGCAGCAGCCCAACGGCGACGTGACCTACAACACCTACGACCTCGCCGACCAACTGACGACCGTGGAGATTGACCCGGCGGCGGTGGGCAAGGGCGGCGGCGGGCAGCTAAAGTACGAGAGCTACAGCTACGACCGGGCGGGCAACGCGACGACACGTACCGACGCGGATAACCGCAGCCACACAAGCACGCTCGACGGGGATGACCAGACCACACAGAGCACGGACACGACCTCCGCGCCGGGCGGCCTGAGCGTGATCACGACGACCCTCGGGTACGACCCGGACGGCAACACGGTAAGCCAGGTGCGGCAAACGCAAGGGCCGTCAGGGCCGGTCCAGACGCATACGGTCACGAGCACGTACAACGCGGCGGACTGGGAAACGAGCACGAGCGACGACGGGCTGGCCACAAGCTACGGCTACGACGCGGCGGGGCAGCAGCGGTCGCACACCATCCTGAACGGGAATACGCCCGTCACCAGCATGCTTGATCCCGAGGGGCGGACGACGAGCATCGCGGAGAATATGGGCGGGACGGGGCCGTACACCACGACGTTCGGCTACAACGGCAACGACCTGGTGACGAGCGCCGGGCTGCCCGGCGGCGTGGGCGAGCAGGCGACGTACGACCCGAACAGCCGGCTCACACACGTCGGAGCGACGGGTCCGAGCACGGGCTCCGGTGCCACGACGCTGAGCAGCGGCTACGACTACGGCTATAACGCGGTGGGCTGGACCACCGGCATGACGTGGACCGTCAACGGAGCGGTCACCAGCACGCAGGTCACGCACGACGCGCAGGGACGGGTGACCGGCTGGAGCGGGCAGCCGCACGGCCCCGAGAGTTGGAACTACGACGGCAACGGCAACATCCTGTCCACCAGCGAGTACATGGACGGGGCCTACCGCACCAGCGTCTACACCTACAGCGCGACGCTGCCTAACGAGCAGATCCAGGGCCACACCGACGGGCTCGGCGTCGAGTACCGCGGCTACGACAACAACGGGGATACCACGAGCATCACGAGCACGGACGCCCCGACCAAGCCAAACGGGTCGCCCAACCCCTACCATGTGGACATGCGGCTCGGCTACGACAGCCAGGCGCGGCCGGTCACGGTCACGACCTTGCAGGGGGGCGTGCCGCTCACCGTCACGATGGCCTACAACACAGCGGGGCAGCGCGCGCGCTACACCGTGGCGATGAGCGGGACGGCGACCGTGGACGAGCGGTTCGGGTACCGCGACGGGGCGCTGGCGCAGATGGCGGCGATGACCGCCACATTGAACGGAGACGGCTCGGTCAAGAGCACGGGGAGCTACACCGACACCTACCTCTACACGGCCGACGGGCAACCGCTAGAGTTGTTGCGGCAGCAGGGGGGCGGGACCAAGCGCTACTGGTATGTCCTCGACGGGCGCGGCAACGTCGTCGCCGTGACGGACAGCACCGGCGTGGTGGTGGACCGTTACGCCTACGATCCGTGGGGCGAAGGGCTGCCGGAAGGGACGAACGAGAGCATACCGCAGCCGTTCCGGTACGCGGGGTATTGGTGGGACAAGGAGTTGGGCTGGTACTGGGTCAGCGTCAGGAGCTACGACCCCGAAGGCCGCTGGATCCAGCCCGACCCCAGCCAGCAGGACGGCGTGCGTACCTATGTGTACGTCGGCGACGACCCCATCGACAAGACCGACCCCACGGGGCTGGATGAGTCAGGCGTCGCAGGGATCAACACGGGCAACGGGATCATCGACTTCATCATCATCGGCGCTGCCGCTGTGGGCGGGACCGTCGTCGCGGTCGCGGCGTCGCCGGAGGTGCTGGTGGGGGCGGGCGTGTACGTCACGGGCGCCGTGGTGATTGGGGGCGTCACCTATGTCGTCACGCGCATCCACTACGGCCCGACGCGCACAGTCACCATTCCCGCCTACATTCCCCGCCCCGGCGATGTCCAATCGACGCCGATCGTTGGCGGCACCACCGCCACCATCCCCGGCCAGATACCCATCCCAAACATCATGCATGTGAAAGGAGAGTACGTACCGTCCGGACTTACAAAGTCCGAGCGCAACAAATACAGGGAGGCAGTGCATATCTACAAGGACGATTTTGATTTGCCTGCTCCCTACGTTACGCCCAGGCACATCCTTGATCAGATAGCGAACGCCATCAAAGAGGGAGCTAATCCATATGATGCGGCTGGTGAGGCAGACGCCCCACCGGAAGGGAAACAATAGGTCGTAGTGTCTACCCATGCCCTCTCGTGACGCATTCAACACTACATCTACAGTTCGCATTACGCCCACGCTAGATGTAGATGTCTGAGCCGACGTTTGCCTTTGTCGCCGGCTACCCAGGTACCTGGTGAGTGCGCCCGGCCGCTACATGTAGCGGCCGGGCGCGCTCGGTCACCACTTATTGGCGCTAGACAATTATGGGGCGTGTAAGCTTGGACTGGTAGGATCACCACTGCAAGCCGTTAGAGGACATACAGATGGACAACAATAGCGACAACCCTAACTGTAGTCGGACATGGGCGACATTTCGGATGTGGGGGCACGATGTAGATCCAGCTACCGTGACGGCAATGATAGGAGTGTTGCCTTCACGCTCTCATAAACGTGGTGATCAACGTGGTAATAACGGTTATTGGCCACACGGCCATTGGTCCTTATCATCGCGGGACCATGTGGTATCAACGGACGTAGCGAAGCATATTGCTTGGGTGCTCGACCGTCTTGAACCTGTGCGGACAAAGCTTGAAGAATACGCCGCGCAGAGCAACGTTGAGAAGGACCTGTTTTGTTTCTGGGAATCAGCAACCGGCAACGGCGGCCCTAGTTTCAGTCCTTTTTTACTAGCACGTATAGTATCAATGGACCTGGCATTGGGTTTGGACATCTACTTTGCCGATTGACGCACGAAAAAGCGACGATTTGGTTCAAGAGGTCCGATAAAATGGGATGCTAGCCGTATCTTGGAGAGGACACACAGGCATCAACATCAAGGAATTAAGGCAAAGGCATCGGTGACAATGGCTATGATTAGATGCGACTTTATTCTGACAGGGCATGGATATGACCCAAACACAATCACGCAGGCGCTAGGCATTCAACCGACATGCACATGACGTGCGGGGGCGCATGTCCCAAACTCCTTAGTACGCTATAAGCACGACGGATGGCGTCTAACTAATGGTCCGGTGGAGTCATTAGATGTGCAAGAGGTAGCACATCCTCTATTAGCGAGGCT
>JAABVA010005800.1_pt1 | contig 11086 bp, 5 predicted proteins | sample 5560331 | NCBI WGS metagenome assembly JAABVA01 (sample SAMN12812661, study PRJNA571458) | rock metagenome | isolation source: Antarctica rocks | place: Antarctica: Victoria Land, Mt New Zealand sud | collected 2016-01-07 | reverse complement strand
AGATTGTATCCATTCATCTTTCTTAACTTGATTGAGTCAAAGATGCTGCTTTTAACAGAGCTTTCATGAAGGTTTTAGAAGATGAAGATTGTCAAGAGAATAGTCATGGTGAGAATTGAAGGAAAGAAATACAATGTAAATATCTGAAGTTATTGAAGATAGAAAGTACATGTATGGTGAGTGAACATCAGATCTTACATTACATAAAAATCATTTCATTGCATATAATTTAGACATAGTCTCTGTCACATTCTACATCAAAAGTGCACTCTATGTCTACATTTACCTAACTTCAATTGTTCAGTCACAGCACAGATGCCCTCTGTATAACCTTCTCATCAAAGATATCACACTTTTTCTTCAAACTCTAAGTCAGAATCAGACTGCATCAAATTAAAACTGTATAGAGTTTAAGACTTGACATCAACAGCTGTAGCTATTTGATTCTAGCTAATTAAAATGCAATGCTTCTTAACATACTTCTTAAATGATATCAGTGTTGTAATAAATCTCATAACTGACTACAATCAATCTAAAGAACTAGTAAAGCTGCATCTCAGAAAGAGCTGCAACATTAAGAATATTATATTTTTACATTCTTCACTCTTAGTTAACACATCTAAATCAGCTATGCATTCTTGCAGCTCTTCTCACAACACTAAGATAAATCTAATTTTAAAAGTCAAGACAGTTCAAATCTTAACTTCTGTTTAAAGACAACATGACTGTTGCAGTCAGATGATCAGTAATGATCAACACTTTAAATGAATTAATTTATATATTTACATAAGCATGAAATTTTATACACTTTATCTCAGTCTTAATTGTTGTTAAAAGAATCATAACTTTATTCTTCATTTATTTAAGTTCTGTTATAAAGAGTCTTATGCTCAAGCTCTTTACTTTGATCTTTAAATTTAAATATATATAGCAACTCAATTTCTTTTCTTATTGATTCTTTAATCACAAATTAATTAATTACTTATACATCTTCTTAGCAACATTGATAAACTCAGTGTTCTGCATCATTTCTTTAAGTTTAAAAGCAACATCAATTGAGCACTTTAGAATCTCTGATGCTTGCAACATCAGAGAAGATCATCAATTAATGTTTAATTTAAGAGACAGAAAATCATCATTATAACTAAATGATAAATGTAATCTTAACACTTTAACTTAATCATCAGATCTTGTATTTCTGAATAAGTGATATAAGCACAGTGAAATCAGAAATAAAGAGTGAAGATAATGCACTTAAAACAGTTTTATAAGAACTATAGTCAGTCTTTAAGAGTGCTGATCATCATGTAAGCATAAATGAAGTAAATCTTTTTAAAAGATAATTAAGACTTCTTAATGTTGTTGATGACAAAGCACATATTAAAAGAGACTCTACAGTGTGATTATTGAGTCTGCAAAACTTATTAATGACTTTAATTCTCATTATAATGACTGAATTAAGCTCAGATCAATGTCTTTAACTTAAGCTGCTGTGTTTTCATTATTTAATATCTTTATCAGACAAAAGAACTCAGTTAATTGTGCTTACAGAGCATAACTCATCAAAATTAATAGTTTATATTTTAGTGTCTGTACTGACATTAAGAATCAACAGAGCATTATTGAAAAGAAAAGAGAAATAGAGCTTGCAGATAAATTTTGCAATGATAGCAGCATCAATGCACTTAGAATTCAATGTAAAAGCAAATGCTGTGTATTGCAAATCTGCACTCTCATTAATCTTAATGTATAATTAAAAAATTCAACACTGATATCTAAACAGTTCTGTTCATTTTATTGAGAGAATATATCAGCTAAAGCTTTAAGTAAACTGAGTATACAAATTGTCTATAGGTCACACAGATTTAGATTGAGTTCAGATGTCAGATCAGATAGAATAAACTTTTTTAAGCTTAAGTTAGATATAAATTAACTCAATTTAATTCTGCATAGATTGCAGATTATTTTTAGACTAAGTAAGTAAGAATTAGTTTGATTAAGCAAGTATAAGTTAATATAAATATGCAGAAGTTTTTGACAGTTAATTTAATAGTGTATATGTTAAAATTACACATTAAAAATAAAGATTTCATCTTAAATCATAGCATATACTAGTCTTTGAATGTGCATAATGATCTTGTCATTAACTATGCTATAATTCTATGCTACAAAGCTTAATCAACACTTAAAATAAACATCATCATTCATTAATAAGAATTCATCTTCATTCACTGTTCAAAGATCTATATCTTTTAACATTAAGAGACTTAAGACACAAATAATTATCATTTAATATTATTTTATTGATAAAGTAATGTTAAACATCACTTTATTAACAGAGTGATGTTAAACATTATTTTGTTAATAAAGATTGAGAACTTTTAACTGTATAATTTTACTGAAGATTAAGAGCTCTTAATTATATAATTTTACTTAAGATTGAGAATCTCTAATTATGTAATTTTATCTGAGATTGAAAGTTTCTAATTATGTAATTTTTCTTAAGATTGAAAGCTTTTAATCTTGTGATTTCATCAGAGATTAAAGACTTTCAATTATGTAATTTTACTGAAGATTAAAGATCTTTAATTATATAATTTTATCAGAGATTGAAGACTCTCAATTATATAATTTTATTATAGATTGAAGACTTTTAATTATATAATTTCATTATAGATTAAAGATTCTCAACTATGTAATTTCATTATAGATTGAAGACTCTTAATTATGTAATTTCATTAAAGATTAAAGATTCTTAACTGTATAATTTCATCAGAGATTGAAGGTTTCTGACTGTGTAATTGAGTAATGTGATGAATGATAAAATAGTAAAGCATAAAGAAGAAATGATATAAATGAAAATGATGTAATTAAAATTCATTTAATATTTATTGTTAAGAATTAACATTATTTACTGTCAAATTATTCTCATATAAATTTATTCATTACTTATCTTTCTTCATTCTCTTTTTTCTCTTCACTCTTCAAATACAAATGTTCTTTCTAACACACAATGTATTTCTCTTGAAAGCAGAGAAGTTGACATTGTATTTTAAATAGATTGTAGTTTCATGAATTTTTTATATTTATTAATATAATTATTAAGCAAATCTCTTTTAACTTTCTTTTTGAGATGAGCTGAGAAAATTGATAGTGTAATTAATTATAAAGATGCTGTAATATTGACTAATTTATTTAAGTTATGACATTTTATTCTTTTAATAAAAATTTTAATGTATATGCATCAGTCAGCTATCTTCATAAATATTAAGTTTTATATTTTTATTCAAATCATTAAAGTTATTATCTGAAGTATTATGAGAGTTGCACTTTAAAATATCATAAATGATTTAATTTAAAGTATTAGTCAAGTTGTTATCTAAAATGTCAGAAAAATTGTAATTTAAAATAAATATATAAAATAAATATTCTATATCTATATCAACTTCATCTAAAAATAAGTCTTCTGCAATATTCTTTCTTTCAGTTATAAGATAATTCAGTTTTTAATGTTGAAGTAAATTGAACTTAATCATTATAATAATTTTAATAATGATTTTATTTAATTAATCTCTTTAATAAATAATAATATCTTAAGCAAGATTGAATAGTCATTCAATCTTAACATTAGTAAAAAATATAGTAAGAATATTCTTAATCATTGTAGCTAATACTGAAAAGATCATAATCTATAATTTTTAATATTTTAAAATGTTAAGATCATTCTTATTGATTGAGTACAGTAAAGAATTTAAGTATTAATTAATTTTTAAATTAATAGTTATATGTTATTAAGTTGAGTCTTGAATTGCTGTGCTTTTGTGATGAGATTTATAAATAATTTAATGATAGATAATGTTAAATTCTGAGTATAATTATGTAATAAAGCATTTTTATATAAACAATAATAATCTTTATAATAAGTCTGAAACTCAGTTCAATACTATATATAATATATCTAATTTTACTTAGTTGACTGTACATCTCAGCAATCAATGATGTACATTAAAAATACATATTAAAAAAATCAATAAAGAATATACTGTGAACTTACAAGCCTCTTATCTATAAGAGGCTGATGAGTAAGATATGTAACAATGTGAGACACTACATTATGACAGCTATTTAATGAAGTTTCAATGTTAAGATCTTGTATTGATGAAGATTAACAACTAAGAAACTTAAAAGATTTGTATGCAAAGACTGTCTATATAGTACTTTGCTTATTAATCATTGCATGAGAAGTTCAGCTATAATTCAGTATGAATGTATAGTAATATTATGACAATTGTCTTCTCTTCTATGTGCTGATTCTTCAGCACATTAATGTATCATCAAAATTATAGATATACTGTGATTTTATGAACTCAGATCAGCAAGATGTAAGCAACAGTTCATTTAACATTTTTATATATTTCACTTGTTGTCTATCTTAGCTAGACTGATGATCTTATACAATACTTTAAGTTTGCTGCATTCAGATAGATGATGATTCAGCATTGTTTAACAATGAATAACACATAAAACATAAGCAAAATCAACTTTTCTTTATTTTCAAATCAGTTAGATTGATGATCTCTTTGTTCAGTTGCAATATATAAGAAATTCTTTCTCATATATAACTTATACTTGTTTCATCTTCAACATCTTAACATATTGAAGTCATAGCAACTTCATATCTTTAAATGATGTTTCTCTCTCATAACACTGTATAAACAGCACAATAGCAAAAGTGTAGTAACAGCAACATTATAATCATTAAGAAAAATAAGAGAAATGTTCTTTCTGCTGTGTCTCTCATTAAGAATTCAGTGAGATTGTCAGCAATTCTTATACATATAGCATTTAAGACATCAACACATTCTAATAATGTTGCAGTTTAAGAGATACATTCATACAAATATAAAGAAACACAACAAAAAGTCTTTAGATTCTCATTGTGTTCATTATTAAATGTTATTCATCAATATAATCTTAAACATCAATGAGTTAACAAACTTGTCAGAGTCAATCCTGAAGATCAAGTCTGTAAGAGCTAAGTCAGTTAAGAATATAACAAATATTATAAGTAATATCATCAACATACTTACTCTGCTGAAACAATCTGCAGAAACAGAACAAGATAAAGATAAATATTGTACATAAGAAACATAAGTGTCTCAAGATGAATCTGTTAACAAAATGCTTACACAACAATGATGAGATGTACATTTTAAATAATATTGTTGCACAGAAAAGACAGCAACAAAGATCTTATTGCTGCATATAGACACAGTTATATTTACTTAATCTTTTCAATGATGAAATGCTGTCTTTTTACATCTCATCTCTGCTTTCTCAAGCTGTAAATGAGTCATTGTTGATGAATTTGATTGAAAATGCTCACTTAATGATTGTTACTGCATCATTAATATCATAAAACACTGTCTCTGCAGTGCAATCAGCTTATTAGAAATCTGTTACTCAGAAGAGCATTAAATTTAAGACTGCAATTAATGAATATTTTTCTGCTCTGCATCATACATCACATTCTTCTTCTGCAGTAATGTCATTACATACATTACATCTCAATTCTATTTTTGCCTCAGCTCTCAAGAATGTCATCACTTCATAACATTATACTTTCAGCAATTTCTTTACTTTCTTATTTGCTCATACTGACATCATCTTGATGTCACATCATAATTGTTATATCAACAATAAGTTGAATTCTCTCTGTTGTCTTTACTGTTCAAAACATATCAGCAACAACATTAGTCACTGTAACATTGTTAAAAATCAGAATTGCAATTATTGCAAGATGCTTTAAAAGCTATGCAACTCAGTTTAATAGAAAGTTTCTTGTCATCTTGTAATACATTAATGATAACAGATCTTCACATTCTTTAATTGCTGAGTTAATAACTTGTATATGTTTGTTAATTATATTATCATTATGACAGTCAATGATGTCTGTTAATCTTGACTTCAGTGTCATCTTAATTGTATGTAGACATCATTTATTAAGTATGTTATCATCTATATTATTCATGTTGTGAGACATCACAGCAGTCATCATAAGTCTATAAAGATTCACAATCTGTTGCTGCTCATAATTTAAGAGCAGTAAACAGTCACTGTGATGTAGATATTTATGTTAAATATCTTTTACTTTATAATTTGTTCTCTTAATTTTCTTATACTTTGCTGTCATCATCATGTTACTTACTTCACTTCAAGTATAAGCTTCTCTTTCTTCAGTTAAGTAACAACATCTTAAAAAGCTCTCACAACTCAATGCTGTGACTCAGTTACTTTAACAGTGATCATAACATTGATAAGCAGTCACTGTTCTTGTCTTTTGCTTTTGATAATGATGCAGATATAGAGATGACAGAATGATTTGATAATGTTTTGCTGATGTATTAATTGTATTTTGATTTTGCTTCTTTTAAATGATACTATGTAGAATATTTTCAATAGAAGTTTTTAATTTCTTAAATCTCATTTATACTTGTGCTTTCTCTCTATTCTTGCATCATATTCTTATTGCAACACTTCTGCATTCTTCATATTCTCTACTTAAAGTCATTCATTGTATTCTATTAAATACTTTATTTATTTAACTTCATATTGTAACTGTTCTCTTCTTCATTTCTTATTTAAGATCTCTTCAATCTTATATTCTTTCTTATCATTTATGAGATTCAGAAAGAGCAGTTCTGACAAAGAATTATTGTTTAGATAACATTTATGAAACTTTAAGTATAAGACATAAAATACATTATGAATTCTGTAATGAGCAGGCAGAGTCAGTTAGTATGTTTGTTTATTAATAAGATTAACAATTTAAAAAGACTCAATGAATTTATGCAACAGTTTCTTACTTAATCTGTGTTGCTTTAAGTTCTTAATAAAACAATAGCATTAAATCACTGACATTGTAGCTTTTTTGAACATGATTTTTGTCAAAGTACTTAACTTACACTTTTACAGTGACTTATCATTGCTTTATTATTATAATACAGATTTTCTTCATTTACTATGTTCAGTCTTTCACTGCTGACATCTTCTCTTCATAAATGTTGTTCTCAATGTATTAAGCAATTCTTAAGTAATAGTTCATTAATGTCTTAAATGATATTCAATTAATTGTTACATATTTTCTGTTTGCATATGCAAACTCTATCATTAACAGAAAGAACACTCAGTTATCTTATTCTTTACAATAATAATAATATAGATAATGTTCTAAAGTTTAGTTCTGTCTTTCAGTTTAATTATTAGTTTGCAAGTAAAAGACAGTGCTTAATCTTCACTTCATTTAAAGTTGATAACAGAATTCAAATCAATATGCATTGATAAAGATTAATTCTCAGTCTGAAACAATATCTCTGAGTTCTTCATAACAATATATGATCTATTCAATATACATGTTAGCTAACTTGATCACAGTGAGTTTTTTAGTGACAGAAATATATTGAGTTATCTTTGTAAGATGATTTACAATTATCAATATGAAATCACAAACATTAGCTTCTTATCTGCTAGACAGTAAGTCAGTGATTATGTTCATTGTTATCTTCTCTCATAATTAAGTAAATAATGACAATGACTGTAATTTGTTATATGAACAGTGTCTTAATACTTGAATTCTTAAGCATACAGTACACAAAGCAACATATTTTTAAACATCATTCATTATATTGACTCAATAATACTTTTTAAACAGCAAATCAATTATTCTGTTTACTTTATAATGTTCTGCTAAAACATCATTATGATGCAGCTTTATGAGTTTATTCTTAATGACTTTGTCAAATAATATGTATATCTTGTTCTTGTGACAAAGTAGTTCAGTGAAATCAAACATTCACAGATTATCATTAATGTCTTGATAACTGCAATTATTTTGTAATTTTAAATCTTATTACATCTTTACTGTTAGAACATCAGTGTTCTGCAAGAGATAAATAAGTTTAAGAAAGAATAATTATCTTTTATTATGTACTGTTTTGTTGTTAGTCACTTTCTAAATTAATGCACATAAAATGAACTGTTTACAATCAGTAATTTCAGCAACAGAGTTAAGCAGCTTTTCTGTTACATTATATATAGATAAATTAGATGTATAATCATCATTCTTTAATTTATTTTCAAATAAAGACTTTCTAAATCTCTTATTAACTTATTCTTAACAGTTATGATCTTCAGCCTGAGTACTTAATCAATATTCTTTTAATAAAATAATCAGTATAATTTGCAGATCTAAGCTTCAAGCATTGATTTAATTAATTAAAGCAATAATGCTTAATTTTAATTCTTAAGATAGTGTGATCAGCTTTTATTGCAATGTTAACAGCAATCTGTTTATATTTTTCTTGACTTTGTAGTCAGAGCATCTTAATGACACATTAATGAGATTTGTCTTTTCTGATTAATGTATAATTATAAAATCATAAGCAGCTAGCCTTATAATTCAGTATGCTTGTCTTCTATTTAATGATTTTACATTCATAAATTCTTATAGATTATTGTAATTCATAAATATCTCAATAAGATAATGACTATTCTCAAGGTAATGTCATCAGTGTTTAAATGCCTTCACAATTGTCAACAATTCTTAATTATAAATTTTATAGTGTGTTTTAGTTAGATTTAACTTTCTTAATCAGAAAACAACAAGATGTCATTGAGCATTCATCTAAAGCTGTAAATAAATACTCATTAATTTAACTATTAAGACATCAGTTTCAATCTGAGCTCTTAGCTCTGAATTAAAGTGCATCAGAATAGACATTTATATAAAGATATTATGAAGCTTATAAAACACTTACACTGTCATTTATAATCACTTAAATGCATCTATCTTCTTGTCATTCTTGCTGCCTTTTAACAGATCAATTAAAGAAACAGTGATCTTAAAATATCTCTGTATAAAGTGACAGTAAAAGTTTGCAAACTTTAGAAATATTTATATCTCATAATAGCTTCTAGATACTGATCATTTCTTTATGATTTTGATTCATTGTTAATTCATCAAAACATCAATAGTAAAGATAATGAACTCAAGAAATTCTATCTGTATAATATGAAAAGTACACTTCTTTAAATTTACATACAGTTTAAATCATTAAAGTTGCTTCAGAATTTATTTCATATAACTCTGACATTCTTCTAGAGAACTGAAATAGATCAGAATATCATTTAAATATATTATATAAAAGACATTAACTAGCTCAGTTAATGTTTAATTAATATAGAGTTGAAAAGTTATTGAGACATTAATCAGTTTAAATGACATAATTATGTACTTAAAATGATTATAGCATATACAAAACACAGTCTTTCACTTATTGTCTTTCTTGATCTTAATGCAGTAATAAGCATTCTTAAGATATAGTTTAATGAACATCTTGACTTCACTTAAATGATTAAGTGTCTTGCTAATCAGTGATAGAGAATGACAGTTCTTGACAGTAATCTTGTTAAGATTTCTGTAATTAATACATAAATGTAAGCTCTCTTCATTTTTTAAGACAAACAGAATTGATGTTTCTGCAGAGTTAACAAAATATTATATTTATTTCTTTGCTAAAACATCATCTAGATATTCTTTAAGTACTTGTAGCTCTGTTTTCAACAGATTATAAAGTGAATCATAAAATGATTTATGTCTCTCTGTCTTTATGACATGATCATGATCTTAATAAAATAACAATTTATCAACATTCTCTTTAAAGAACACATTTATGTATCTGTTGTATTGTTAAGATAGCACTGACATTTCATTAACAACATATATAATAGTTGTTAATGAGTTTGACTCAGGCATCATCAATAATGTATAAATAGTAAGTTAATTTTAAATGTTGTTAACAAATATTTCAGACTCATCAATAATCAGAGACATTTATTTTATCTTATAATGTTATGTGTATAAGTCACAATTAATATGAATACATTGTCATTTCAGATCTAAGAAATTAAAGATGAGTTCAGATTCATTTTTATTTAAAATATAGAATAACTGCTCTTCAGTTTGCTTTTATTCTTAATTGTTGATGAGTTTATACTTCATTAAATATGCATCATAGCAGTAAACATATTGTTTTTTTAAAAACTCTAATCTCAGAAGTTCTGCATCAACTTATGTCAGTTAATGAGCAACAACATATCATTAAAACATCACATTAATCTTTACTGCAGTGTTCAACAGTACACTGACAGAGATTTAATTAAATTTAATTTAAACTTAATTTTTCTTTATAATATTAAATTTCTTTATGATCTCTAATCTAATTTTCATTACTAAAATGCAGTCAACAAGACTCTGTCTTTTTTTGTCTTAACTACATTAATCTTAATGTGATTAAGATTTTTCAAAGAACTTCTGCAATTCTTTATAAAATGACTTAATCTTTCACAGTTATAGTAGTCATTCTTCTTAACATCAGTTTCAAAACAGAGTTTATCTACATTGTCATAATGACTTAATTTTGTAATCTTAAAATTGAGATAATTATTTTGCTGTGACTTTGCTGCCTAAATAAAAGAATATAAACAGTATTTATAAATTTTCTTAATGATGTAACTCTGAACTATATAATTATTTATAAATCATTAATTAATCTCTAGTCTAGCAGTTAAAACTATTAGACTTTTTCTTGTCTTTAAGAAATCTTAATAATTAATTAAAGTTGTTTAAATCTCTAATTGAAGTTTCATAAAAAAATAACTTATTCTCTGTTTCTCTATATAGCTTAAGGGCTGATTCTTCAGCATATTAAGATATGTTGTAAAAGCTTAAATTGATTAAGTAGATTTCTGCATAACTTTTAAGTATTTTTGTACTATGTTAAGCTCACAATTCACTGAGTTCTTGATGAGATTGAGCAGAAACTCTGAAAAGAATATTTATAATTTATTATTTAGAAGTTTATTCTCATTAATATGACAAAATTATGTATCTCAAGGTTCTTTTGCTAAGAACTGCATAATAAAGAGAATTTTATTGTAATTATTAAAGAAGTTTTTAGAGATTAAGTGAAATGCTGTCACAATACTGTATATAAATTCAGTATATTTATAGATGAACTTTTCATTA
>JAABVA010005799.1_pt1 | contig 11086 bp, 19 predicted proteins | sample 5560331 | NCBI WGS metagenome assembly JAABVA01 (sample SAMN12812661, study PRJNA571458) | rock metagenome | isolation source: Antarctica rocks | place: Antarctica: Victoria Land, Mt New Zealand sud | collected 2016-01-07 | reverse complement strand
GCGGGGCGCGCGTGGCGCTGCGCGCTGTGCGAGCGGCAGTACGCCGTGCTGGCGCGCGGCAGCGCGCACGGCGGCGTACCTGGCGCGTCGTGCCTGTTCTGCGGTGCGCCGCTCGGCCCGCTGCTGCCCGCCACGCTGCTGGCGCCGCCGGGCCTGCGCTGAGGCCGGCGGGCTCATGCGCTCTCAGCTCAGCGGCGGCGGGCCAGCTCTGCGGCCGCTGGTGGGCGCCAAAAGTGGCAGGGAGGCTTCTTGAGGCTGCCCAGGCGGCATGTGCTGGCGGGGGATGCCCAGGCAAGGGTGTGCGGCAGGCAGAGGCGTGGCTGGAACAAGCCGGCGCCGCAGAGTGGGGACCGGGGCTGTTTCTGCCGGCGCCTGATAGCCTGTCCTGGGCCAAGAGAGCGGGGTGATAGGCAGTGTGTGCGCTCAAGACTGCTTGGAGCTATCTAGGGCTTTTGAGTGAGTCCAGTGTGCGCTGTTCTTGTCTGGCATGTCAGAAATCGTGTACATGTCTATGAACATCTGGTGTATGCAAACCATGTATCAAGGAACTTGTGAGCGTGTGCTGCGTCACTCTGGGTCAGCCTGTGTTACCCTGCATGTCCTGTCCCTGGTCTGTGCCTGGTGTGTGCTGCTGTTTGTTATGCTAATGTAGCCTGCAAGGTCTTGTTTCCATGCATACTAATGTAGCCTGCAAGGTCACGCCTCGTGCATTATTACATAGGTCCGGCGCCTGTGCGTACCGCGTGAGTGCAACAGGACACATGTGTGCATGCATTGCAAAATGCAGCATATGCCCACGTGCTTCGTTAGGCAGACGCGGAGGTTGTGTGCATCTAGGCGTGTCCTCAGGGAGGGCGGGTAACAGGCTGAATGCACAACAACAAGCAAACTGACATGTTGATTTGTACCACTTGGCTGGGTACAGCATCCCCCCGCTGCAGAGTCATCATGACTGTCATCAACGCCACTTTATGTAGACACGGACCGAACCAGAGAGCTCTTGCGAGCGCACCATTTCACATATATTGGCAGGGCGGCAACGTCTTGCTCTAGTTAGCCAGGCCGCTGCTACGATCACCAGCGGGAACATGAAGCATTGCTGTTCTTCTTGCAGGGGAACACATGGCTGAACACTCTGCGCGACAGGCTGTCGGGCGCGCGGCGTCCACGCAGCACGACGGGGTCACTGCGGGTTGGGCGGGCGGCTGTTGGCGGTGGCGACGCGGCTGCCCCACTCCAGCAGCTCGCGGCTGCAGTCGTCCTTGTGCGTGACTACCTCGATGAACACGACCCTGCGCCGCGCGCAGCCGGCGCGCATGCTGACCTCAGCGCCGCGCTGATTTTAGCAGCAGGCATGCCCAGATGGCAGAGCGCGCCCGCCGGCACGAACAGGGCCGGTCCAGCGGGGCACACGAAGACCGCACGCAGCGCCGGCGCGCGGGGCCAGCCACAGGCAGGGCCGTGGGGCGGCGCGCACGAGTCCGGGTGCTCCTCCGCCTCGTGCAGCGCGGCCACCAGCTCCTCCTCGGTCCGGGCCTGCGCGAGCGTGCGGGTAGGTTACCTTATCCTCCCCTAACCCTGTAACTGTGGCGCCCACCGAGAGCCTGCCAGGCTTGCGGCGGGTATGCCGTGTGCCACTGCTGCAGGGCGGGCCCTGACTGGACCGCACTGCAGGCACGCAGCGGCCGCACGCAGCGCCAGGTGACATGCGAGCAGCAAGGGCAGGGCACGGCCTGCTTGGCCGCCGCGCCGCGCGCGCACCCGCGCCGCAAAGAGCTTGCCCTCGCCATTGTGCATGGCCTTGACGAGCCCGACGTAGTCCTGCGGGGCGATGCGGCAGTGTAAGAGCGGCACGGCTAGGGTACAGGGTATAAGGTGTAAGGTAGGTTAGGGACAGACAGCAGCCAGGCGGCAAGCGGCCCGGGCGCGGCACCTGCGCGCAAGCGCACCCAGTTCTTGATGACGTTGTACGGCCCGTCGTGGATCTCGACCTCGATGGTGTAGCCGCCTGTGTTTCAAGTGAACATTTTCAGCCACCAGAGCATGATCGTGACCATGGCCGGGTTACCGGCGAGAGAGCGAGAAAAAAGGGTGCGGTAAGGTTTCGGCGAGGGGCCCGATGAAGGCGGCAGGCCGGCGCCGGCAAGCATGCGGCCGGCGCGGCCGCAGGTGCCGGGTACCCTACCCTAATTGCTGCGCCGGGGCGCGCACCGTTATTAATGAGGAAGATGATGGGGTTCTGGGCATAGCGGATCATGGTCGCCACCTCCTGCGCGTGACGGACATGCTGAGTCACGCGCCGGAGCATGGGCAGCGCGTCGGGAGGCCCATGCAGAGTGACACGTCTAGCGCGCCGCCTTTTATCTGCAGGCGGCTGCCCGGCTGCCATCCGCGCCCTGAGCTGAGGGCGTCGCGGAGCGAGCGGCCATCGAGGAGCGGGCGCCGCGCCCGCGCGGCTGCCGGCTGGGCCAGCGCGCCTGCACGGTCAGCTGGAAGCTGCCGCCGCTGATGCTGGCCACCATGCGCTAGAGTAGGTCAGGGTTAGCGCGCCTGCGCGGTCAACTGGAAGCTGCCATCGCCGATGCTTGCGACCACGCGCTTCTTGCCGGCCAGCGCGACGGCGTAGCCGAGCGTGGCGCCCACGCTGCCGCCCGGGTCCGCCGCCGCGTCAGTCCGCCCCTCGGCTGCCTGCTGCTTGATTCCTTACCGTAGTTCAAAACATACCCTGAAGCTTGCAAAGCCAGTGCACATTTTTTCCTCTGCCTACAAGTGACATTTGCACATCAACGACAGATGTCCCATCTAGGCTGGGATACGCCGACCGCAGCGCACCTCCAGCCGATGGAGCCGTACTGGCACTGGAACTCGTACCTGCGCGGCGCCAACCCCGCGCAGTCAGCGCCGCCGAGGGTCAGACCACCTCCGTTGCAAGGCTGCAATGCAAAGCCTGTTGTGATGGTGCTGATCAAGGTTGTGATGGTAAGGTTGTAAAGGCTCCCAGGCTGAAGCTGCGCCGACGCGCGGCGCACCCGCAGCCGTCGGGCAGCTTGAGCTTGAGGCAGTTGAACCAGGAGTCGCCCGTCTCCGCCAGCACGGCGTGCTGCGGCGTCAGCAGCGCCTGCGGCGGGCGCGCGCGCACGCGGGTCAGCGCGGCAATCCCCAGTGCCGACGCTCCGCAGCTGCAGCGGCTCGCGGGCGTTGACTTCCCAGCCCGGAGCGCCGACGCTGCCCTTGATCCGCATGAAAATCAAGAAAAATATCAAGGGACGTAAGGAGCACTAGCTGGAACCGCGCTGGCACGCTCTGCCTTCCGAACGCGCGCGCCCGCGCAGGCCAAGGGCGCATGGCCCGCGCGCCTGGCGACCTAAGACAAGGGTTAGGGTTAGGGCAGCGGGCGCGCCTGCACGTGCTTGTACACGGTGGTCGTCTGCAGCGGCGCGTTCTGCGGCCCCTGCGGGCGCTCGCCCATGGGGATGTACATGCGCTCGTAGTTCTGGAAGCAGGTCTCTGCGCGCGCGGCGAGGCAGACGCGTCAGGCGGCCCGCGGCAGCCGCGTGGGGCGGGCCCTGGCTTTGCAGATGAGGGCAGGTGCAGCACGCTCATGTGCGCCCCCACGCACCCTGGCTGTCACGGCCCCGCGCGGGGCGACGCGGCAGCCCTGTCACCGCGTATGGGCCCCCGCCCGGCAACCCCGACGCCACACGGCCCGCGCGTGGGGGCCGCGCCAACGCCGTCGGCAGGGCCCCCGGCCGGCCGCCCGGCGCGCGCTTCAACTGCTGTGGGCTCAGCGTCCTTACCTATGAGTAACCCTACACCCTATACATATACCCTATACCCTATATATGCAACGCACCATTGGGCTTGACCGCCTTGGCGAGCGCCGCCAGGAAGTCGGGCATCGCGATGCAGCCGAACGACTGCCGGCCGGCGACCACCACGCGCCTCGCGTCCACCTGCATCAGGAGGTGGGTGAGGGTAGGCTAACACCTATGCTGTGCTGCTCCGCGCAGGCCTGCTCAGCGCGTCTGGCACGCCTCGCAAGCGCCGCGCGCTGCACGCCTGCTGTGACGCGCGCCCACGTCCTGATACGGTTGGGGTTGCTTTGCATCGCCCTTGAGAGGCTGTGCACGCTGCAGCAGGGCATGCACACAGGCGCATGCGCACAGCGCCAGGCAGGCAGACACTGTGGCCCAGTGGCTTGGCTGCGAACTTCCCCAATGAGCGCGCACGAGGCACAACGAGGGCAAGAGGGCACCTTTATCATCTTCTCCTCCTTGATCAGCAGCGAGTAGCCCACGCTGCCGCGCGCACAGCCCGCAGCGGTGAGCACTTTGCTACGCGCCACGGCGTCCTCGCGACCTGCATCACAACGCGCGTGCATGGGACGGCCCGGCGCCGCACCTGGTGTAGTCGTTGAAGATCGGCCCAGCAAACCTGCGCAGCAGAGATGCGTGTCAGTTGTACCGTGCTGCACGTCGACAGTCAGCTTTGCTACAGCAGATGCGTTTAGCGGCATGCACTGACTAGTCCAAGGCCGATGCCAGGCGCACAGGTAGGCGTCGCTCGCTTCCACCGTCTCGGCGCAGAACGGCGTGGAGACCTGGCCCCAGTAGATGCCGATGAAGCGCTCGTAGGACTCCGGGAACAGCCTGCCGCCCAGAGGAGCGCCCAGGCAGTGAGCGCGCCCTGCTTGCGTTGACATGCAGCACCGGCACAAAGCGTGGCCGCGCGAGACTCTGGTGAGGCTGCATGGCCGCCACTTACACGCGTGACATCAGAGACTCCTTGTGACACCCAAGGCGTCCACCTACTTGTCGCTGGGAGTGAAAGTAGTCAACCATTCCAGCTATTGCGCATGTCAGCATGCGTGCGTGCACATGCGTGGGCCAGGGGGCGGGCGCGCACCCCTTGGCATTGGGCATGATGGCGACCGGATAGCGGCTGGCGTCAGCCAAGCTCTTGAACTGCTTCTGCGCGTGCGTGGAGCGCAGCTTCACGCCGCCCACCAGCACGGGCTTGACCGCCTTGTTCAGTAAGGCTGCTGCAGCCGTGACAGCCGCCTCCAGCGAGCGCTGCCGCCACGCACGCAGCCCGGTCAGCCACACGCCCAAATGGGCACGGTTCTCCGTGTTGCACGGTCAGTGGCATCCACGGCGTTGGGCAGTCGAGCTGTGGACATGCGGCCGCAGAGCAGACCCCTTGACATGCGCCATCATGTGCAGAGCACAGGTAGAGGCCACGCTGCTGCGCAAGCAGTGCCCTTTGCACTACTGGATGAATTACAGGAACCATGGCCCGCAGGTCTTGAGCTTTGCTGCATGCTGGCCCAGTATGCTGGCAGTGCAGGCAGCTTCATACACACTCGGTTGACTGTGGTCACTTGGGACATATGAAGCTGCCTGCACTGCCAGCGCAACAGGGCGAGACACGCAGCGACCCACGGACCCTCAGTTTATGAGCCGATTAATGCTGCACACCAACCCAGAATCAATCGAGCGACTGCGCCCACCCCACCTGCACACGGCCTGGCCGTGTTACAGCTGAACAGAGCGCTTCTGGCAGGCACAAGCACTGCAGCGAGCCTGCGTTCCCAAAGGCCCGGAGCGGCGCGCCTCGTTGGTGTGCTGCGGCGTGATGCTGAAGGGCACGGGCACGCTGGCAAAGCTGGGGTGCGGCAGCCCTGCCAGGTTGCAGCAGATGTTTATGTAGCACGGCTTCTGCTCGCGCATCTGCACGCCGCGATCAATAAAGTTAACAGGGCTGTCGCGCGTGCGCATTGGGCTTCCAGGATTCTGCAGTCACTCATGCGCGGCTGCCGGCAGCAGGGCGCGCGCACCGCCGTCGCAATGGCGTGGTCGATCTGCTCGTGGGCGTCCGACAGCGCAAAGACTTGCACCTGCGCGCCCGCCCGTTTGGGAGCGGCTCACAATAGCCATCAACTATGGCTTTGATTGTGAACTCTGGATTATCGCGCATGCAGAGTGCATGGTTTATCACAGCAGAGGCTTGCTTCGCCTGCTGTCGCTGAGCAGGAGCCGCGAGGAGCGCACCGCGCTGCACACAAAGGGCCGGAACGCCTCAATCTCCTGCGAGGTGCCGTCCGAGCGGCCAATGGTGTGGTGGATGATGTGGTTGGTGCCCATGTCGTTGCTGTTCACGCCGCCCGTGATCTGCGCGCGCGCGCCGGCACGCGCTGGGTCCGATCGAAAGAAGAGGGTGTAGCTGTAGCTATAGGGTAGGGTAGGGTATAGGGCAGGCTACAGAGTTGCACTGCAGAGAGGCGCGGGCGCACGCAGATGACGGGCAGGTTCTCGCTGTTGGCGCCAGCAATGGCGTTGAGCAGGCTGAGGCCGCCCACTGCGCGCGCACTGCCGCTCGGCGCCGCTCGCACAGACCGTCACGGCGTGTGTGTCATGCTGCAGGGCCTAAATGCTGCACGGCGACAATATGCACGCCTGCTTGCCGAGCTGAAGAGACGCAGCAGGGCCCTCATGCAATACTACACTTCAAAACACCGTGCACGACCTTCCCTCATGTGTCATGCTGGGCACGAGGCTCCAGCAGCACAGTGAGCCATGCTGGCGGCAGGGCAGGGCGCGCCTGTGTATGTGACCACGCAGCACGCGATGCCGCGCTCGCGCGCGTACCCGTCCGCGGCATAGCCCGCGTTCAGCTCATTGCAGGTGTTGATCATCCGCAGCTTTGGCTCCTTGATCATCTGTTGCATACACGGCAAACGTTTCAATGTCAAATCAATGACAACGTCAGTGCTCTCAGCCTCCCTGTGACAGCAGGACTCGAGTGTTGGCGCAGTGGGGGGCACACGGACAGACCTGGTCCAGCAACACCAGGTTGAAGTCGCCTGCGCGCCACCACAGCCGCAACTTGTCGGCAGTCGTGCTGCAGACAGGTGCAGCCTCACACGGTCGGGCCGGAGCGGCAGCCCCAGCAGCACAGCAGCTGGCGCAGGGCAGCCAGTCCCGCCGTCGCAGGTCGCCAGACATGGTTGAATGCGCTTCGACAATTCTGGCAGCCACCACTGAGCACGTCAACGGTACACATGTAGCCTGGCAGCTGCAAGCAGGGCGCGCGCCTGGCACTGCAAAGAACTCGGTGCACCCGAGCTCCACGAGCCGCGAGGCGATGTGCTGCCCGAGCGTGCGGTCCGGCTCATAGCTCCCTCCTCCCGCTGCGCAGGCAAGATAGCGCGTCGCTCGCTATCCTGTAAGTTGAGGTGGCGCTGCAAAGACCGGTTTTCATTTTCTAAGTTGCAAGATGTGCTGCTTGTAGCAGCGGCACAGAGGCATTGCAACACCAGCGCCTCTTTGCGTTGCCAATGTCTCACAAAGACAAGTCGTCTGTGAGCAGGCAGGTGTGCCACCACGCCGCGGCATTCGCACTGCTATGAGCAATTTTAGGTCTGAAGCACATTGCTCTTGGAAAAACGCAATGCTGCAGCACTGAACGTGAGCAGTGGATGCTCAAAAGGACGTCGGCTGGCCAACGTGCTTCCCACCTTGATAGCACCTTTCGATGGACATTGAGCGCGTCCACCCGCCAGAGGCTGACCCCTGGCAGCTACCTTCTGCAGCCCGCCTCTGGGACTTCAAAACTTGGTCTTTGCAGGCGCAGCTAGCTCCTCTCTGTCCCCTCCTCCTTGCTTTGCTGCACCCCGTCAGTTGGTGTTGTTTAGTGCAAGCTCACTCCCCAGTGGGTAATGCTCTTCTGCCGCAGGCAATGCCGGAGCTCAGTAACATTCGTTAGAGGAAGCGCATCTGTTGCACGTCTGTCGAGTTTTTTGTTAGCCCATATTTTGGCAAGCCCTAACAAGCCCCGCCTCAAAGTCAGTCCCGCTTGGGGGCGGACTGCACAAAGTGCAATAGCTTTTTCTTGTTAGCATCCGTATAATTGCACGTACACGCATCACAAATACAACCACAGTGCGCACTAGGACGCCTTGCATGCTCATGACGAAATTTAAGAGCAGCGCCTGCAACGAAAGTTAAAGCGCTGAGCGAGCAGGATGGATGGCATCAAGGGCTGTTTTTAGCCAAATGGCAAACTGCATGAAGTGATTTTGTGCCCAAAGGCAACATTGCGAGCTTGCAGGTTTGACCATGAGCAGTTTGCTGCAGACTCTCTGGTCTGTACATGGCGAAATGCCGCAAGGCCATGCTTCAGGTACATGCAGTCATAGCGGACAGGCCTGTGTCCTCACGAGGCGCAGCAACCACACCTGAGCCCCTCCTAAACCTACTGCCCGTACCTAACCCTAGCAATGGAGCAACACAGGACAGTCACATAGCGCTCCGGAGCGCCAGCACCATGCGCCGCAGGCCCTGGTGCGCAGCATGCCTGCATGCTCGAGGGTCACTGCACATGCAAAAATGGCCCATGGCGGCCAGCCGCACAGCTGTACACACTCAACACAACGCGGCCGGAGCCCCCTGGTCCCGTACTATGGTACAGTGGCAGCAGCCAGCTCACGCGCGGTTGGTTGATGCCAGCGCCGTCCGCGAGCGCAGATTCAAGAAGGTGGACCTGCAGCAGCAGAGGCGCATCGACCTCCGTGCATGCGCCATTGGAAACTCATACGCATGCGAGAGGCAGGCCGTGGGTGCCGATGCGCGCCGGCGCAGCGCCCGGCTGTGCGGCGGGGCGCGGGGGCGGTGGCCGGGCGCGCACCAGAAGAACGCCACCACGTTGGCGAAGAGCACGCGCAGGTGGATCGGCACGTGCTGGTAGTTTATTTGGGATGCGAGCGGCCACACCTGCGCGGCGGCCACGCGCATGGCACCCTGACCCTTTCTAAACCTTACCCTATACCCTAACCAAGGCATGGCTGCAGGCCCCGCGCGCAGGTGCTGACGCAGAGAGAGGCTGACCCACCTTCCAAGCGTTCAGCTGCACGCCCAGGTAGTCCTGCCTCAGCTTGGCCAGCGTGAAGGCCATGCTGCGGCCTGCCTCTCAGTGACTGCGTGTCAGCATGCTGCAAGAAGAATTCGATGTACCAGCAGAGACATGCGTGTTGAAACTGGTGTTGGAACTGGTGCGCACCCTCAACAAGCAGGGAGATGTAGGTCATCATGAAGACGTTGCACACCGGGCCTGCGCGCCCCGCCGCCGCCGCCGCTCAGCGCGCGCTACGCGCTTGACACCCACGGGCGAGCGGGCGAGCGCAGGCAGGGCGCGCCGTAGGTGAGCTGGTCCAGCGCGACCTGCGCGCGGACAGCCTGTGAGCGCGCGCCCCGGGCGGCCCGACCGTGTCACGGGGCCGGCATGTCATGGTGCTGCCCGCAGAGCCCTGCACCGGGCGCGGGGCGGCGGCGAGGCCGGCACACCTTCTTCCAGAGCTGCCCCGGGGCCGGGCCGCCGCGGAAGACGCGCTCGACAAACAGCTGCCAGAAGTGCATGCTGGGGCCGCTCCACAGGCCGCCGTAGGCGACCATCGCGGCCGTGCGCCGCCAGTTGACCGGGGCGCGGCTCGCCAGCTTCTGGGCCACCAGGTCGCTCAGGCCGGCCAGGGCGGCCGCGGTGATGGCCTGCGCGGCCGCGCGCCTGAGGGCCCGCGGCCGCAGCGCGGGCGACCGCTGGCGCAGCGGAGCACGGAGCGCGCCGGACCTTGGTCTTCAGAGGCTCCTTGTCCAGGCGCTCGAGGTACCTGCGAGCAGGAGGAGCGCTTGCACGCTCGGAGGGCGCCGCTTGCGAGCGAGCACAGGAGCACAGCAGATGCAGCTTGGCCGTACCGCGTCCAGGCGACGGCTAGGACACCGCCCTGCCGGCCCTCTGGGCTGGGCATTGCCGCGCCGGGCTCAGACTGGCAGGAAGGCCTGACCGCGTACGGCCCGCGGCACTGTGTGGATGGAGTTGGCCTGCCTGTCCTTGTAGCAGAGAGGAGCGGAGCTCACAACGGAAGCTTTTTCCGCTCTCGGGCCTGCATTAGCCAATTGCAGCTTAACTGGCTTGACCGGGTTCACAACAGGGCCTCAAAATTGTGTATTTTTTTTGTAACATGCAAAAGCACACCCATGTGTCCCATGATACCTGCTGCATGGGAAGGAGCCTGCGCCAGGTCGATGCAGGCGGGGAGCTGGGCGCACTACACAAAGGGCATTGCAAGTATTCCCAAGGCAGACTTTATAGCTGGGATATTCGTACAGGCAAACCCCAGAGCCCCAGAGCAGTGCATGCACACACAGATAGAAAACCCGTACAAGCGATGGGTTTGTGCGCCCAAGCATGCGCGCCGCCTCCTATCTGGCTACAATGTTTCAGTCCTCTAGACCATGTCCGGCCACCTAGAGGCGCTGCAGCCGTGTCTGCGCTACGCCGGCGCGCTGGGCCCTGCTGCAGGCGCGGCGCATGCGGCGGCCGGACGTCCCGCGCCCCGCCGGGCGCCGGCTCACGACGCGGCGCGCAGGCTGGCCGCGAGGCGCCGCATGGTCGCCTCCGTCTCGACCGTCAGCGCGCCGGCGACCTGGTGCACGCGCAGGCCATGCTCCAGCGTGGCCGCCGCGGCCGCCAGGCCACCCTCCGGCAGCCGCGCCGCCGCCTCCTGCGCGACATTTCAAAGAGATTACATACATAATAGGATGTAGGTAACTGGATGTACCGGCATGTGCGGTGTCTCGGCTGCCTCACTGGCCCGCCGCCGCTCTCATTTTAGCGCCGCCGGCATGCATGCTCGCATGACCTCGCTCCGGCCGGGCGGCGTGCGAGTCAGCGCGCTCTCAGCAGCTGCCGCCCCACGGAGCCTGCCCTGGCACAAACGCGCGGCCGCCTGGTCAGCCCGCATGCGCTCGCCACTGAGCGGCGCACTGATGCGCGCCTGCCCCGCGCTGGCCCCCGGCCCTGCCCACGCTGGCATGCGCCCCCCGCAGCGCAGCTCATGCCCTTCAGCGCGCCCCTACCCTAATCCCTACAGTATCCTGCCCCCTATCCCCATACCGCCGGCGCGCGCGCGCCTGGCGGAGCGCTGCGTCGTGCTCGACCAGGATGCCCAGCAGCACGGCCGCATAAAACTCCGCGAAGCTGGCGACGCCGTCGTCCTGGCGCGCCGCGAGCGCCGCCTCGGTCACCTCGCCGC
>JAABVA010005796.1_pt1 | contig 11089 bp, 10 predicted proteins | sample 5560331 | NCBI WGS metagenome assembly JAABVA01 (sample SAMN12812661, study PRJNA571458) | rock metagenome | isolation source: Antarctica rocks | place: Antarctica: Victoria Land, Mt New Zealand sud | collected 2016-01-07 | reverse complement strand
CCTTGCCTTGGAAGGGTTGTGCGGCGAGCTCCGATTGGCCGATTTCGACGCGATCGAGGCGTCGAACCTCAATCGGATCCCGGCCACCCTCCTTGACCTCGGCCTCAACAAGGCAGTAGTCGCTGCCCGTCGGATTGCCGAGCTCGACCCCTACCTGGACGTGACCGTGTTCCGGGACGGTGTGACGCACCAGAGCCTGTCACGCTTTCTCGACGGGCTGGACATCCTGATCGAAGAGTGCGATTCGCTCGACCTCAAGGTCATGCTGCGCGAGGGTGCGCGCCGTCGCGGTATCCCGGTGCTGATGGAGACCAGCGACCGCGGACTTCTCGACGTGGAGCGCTTCGACCTGGAGCCCCACCGGCCGTTGTTCCACGGTTTGCTGGGCGACGTCGACTCGGACGCTCTGCGCGGACTGTCCACCAAGGACAAAGTCCCCCACGTCCTTCGGATCCTCGGCGCCACGGAGCTGTCCGCGCGGATGGCGGCCTCGATGGTCGAGGTCAGCCAGTCCCTCACCACCTGGCCCCAGCTCGGCAGCGACGTTGCGCTGGGAGGTGCGGTCATCGCCGCCGCGGTTCGGCGTCTCGGGCTGGGGCAGGGGCTCGCGTCCGGCCGCATCAGGATCGACCTCGAGGAGCACTTCGAAGCACTCGACACCCCACCCGCGCCCCCAGCGGTCGGCCTTGTGGCCGCTGAACCGGAAGCCGCTGAGCCGGCATCGACGGTGCCCGCCACCGCGGCGACCGAGCACCCCGCGACGAGTGCGGTCCTCGAGGCGATTCGGCGTGCGCCCTCGGGCGGCAACATCCAGCCGTGGCGTGTCGAATCAGACCCCACCGGGGTACGGCTCTACCTCGACCGCGAGCGCACAACGACGATGGACGTAGATCACCGCGGCAGCTATGTCGCTCTCGGTGCCGCGCTGTTCAACGCTCGGACGGCGGCCTCGGCAGCGACCGCGCTCGGTCCGGTCGCTCTGTTCCCCGATGCCACCACCCCGCACCTGGCCGCCACGCTTCGCTTCGGACAGGGGAGCGACGACCGTCTGACCCGGTGCTACGCCCGGGTGCTGAAACGTGGTACCAACCGCACGCTCGGGCGGCCACGCCCGCTCACGGCGGCATCGAGGGAGGCGTTGCGCGAGGCCGCCCTGAACGAGGGCGGGCGACTGCACCTCATCGAACCCGGCGCTGACCTGGCCGCCACCGGTGAGGCACTGGCAGCCGCCGATCGGGTGCGTTACCTCACGGCGACACTCCACAAGGAGATGTTCGCCGAGCTGGTCTGGCCCGGTACTGACCGGCTCGACGTCGGCATCGACGTGCGCACCCTCGGGCTGGACGCCGCGGACCTGGCCAAGCTCGCGATCGCGCAGCGCCCCGAGGTGATGGCCTTGCTCGCGGACTGGGACGCCGGCAACGCGCTGGCGGAGGACACCCGTGACCGCGTGGCGTCGAGCTCTGCGCTCGCCGTGGTCACCGTGGCGGGATCCGCGCCGGCCGACTTCGTGCGGGGCGGCTCGGCCGTCGAGTCGGTGTGGCTGGGCGCGGAGGACCACGGTCTCTCCGTCCACCCCGTCTCCCCGGTGTTCCTCTTCGCGGTGAGCCCGGATGACCTGCAGACGTTGTCCGACCGGTTCGCCGGCGAGCTCGCCCGCTTGCAGGCGTCTTTTCGCTCAGCGGTCGGACTGGCCGCTACCGAGACCGTCGCACTCGTCCTTCGCCTCAGCCATAGCGACGCCACACCGGTTCGCAGTCAGCGACTCCCCCTCGGAGGGATCCACCGCACTACCTGAACGACCACCGCGCGGCTACCCTCCGTGGCGTGCAGCATACAGTGGGTGAGACCGCCCCGGCCAATCTTGACGAGCTCGTCACGGCCGTCGCGACCCAGCTGATGGGCGTCGACTCGGTGGCGCTGACGGCGGCGGCCGAGTCGGTGTTGCGGTTGCTGGTCGATCACTTCCAGGTCGACCTGAGCTTCCTGCGGTTCCACGACCCCGTCCGGCGGGCGACCGTACTCGTCGCCGAGTGGCCACGGCGGACCGTGGTGCCCGACCCGGATCCGCTGGGGGTGATCTTCTTCGAGACCGCGGAACCCGCCTTCGCGGCGAGCGAGCACATGGCCGACGTCATGATCATCCGACCCGACGCCGACTCGGCTGCCTACCAACGGCGGGTACGTGACGGGTCGGGTGTCGCGGCCACCTCGGTCGCCACCGTTCCGTTGCGGTCCCGGGGGAGCACCACAGGAACGCTCGGGTTCATCAAGCACGGAGACCGCGGTTGGGACGACGACGAGATCCGGGCCCTGAAGACCATTGCGGTCCTTCTCGCTCAGATGCAAGCCCGGCTGCTCGCCGAGGACCAACTCCGCCACATCGCCCACCACGACGAGCTCACTGGGTTACCCAACCGTCGAGCTCTGCTCGCACACCTGCAGGCAACGCTGGACTCTGGTGAGTCCGGGCAGCGGGCTTTGCTCTTCATCGACGTCGACCGGCTCAAGGCGATGAACGACTTCCTCGGCCACGAGGCCGGTGACCGCTTCATCGTCGCGGTCGCTGACCGACTGCGCGGCGCCGTTGGCCCGAACGACCTGGTCGCCCGGCTCGGGGGAGACGAGTTCGTCGTCTCAATCGCTGGCTTCTCGGACGAGGCGCAGGCCGCCACGGCGGCGGCCCGGATACAGCGAGCGATCGCCGAGCCGATTCGGCTTGGTGGGCAAACACTAGGCCGAACCGTCAGCGTCGGCATCGCGGTGGCGGACCCAGACATCTCGGGCGTGGCCGAGTGGCTACGCAGCGCCGACCAAGCCGTGCTCGCCGCGAAAGATCGCGGCGGCAACGCTGTCGTCGCCTTCACCGCCGAGATGCAGGCCCGCGAACAGGTGCGCGTCGCCGTGGAGATGAACCTGCTCTCCGCGATCCGCGCCGGGTTGCTCGCCGTGCACTTCCAACCGATCGTCGACCTGCGCACGCGCGGCATGGTCGGGGCCGAAGCCCTCCTCCGCTGGAACCACCCCACGCTCGGACCGGTCCCACCCGAGCTATTCGTGGGAGTAGCCGAGGCCACGAACCTGGCCGGAGAGCTCGGACAGTGGGTGCTCGGCGAAGCGTGCCGCCAGTACGCGGCGTGGCGGGACACCCTGACGCCCGCAACCCTCCCGGTGGACTTCACCATCTCGGTCAACGTCTCACCCGTCCAGCTCATCGCCATCGACTTCGTCGACACCGTGGCGAGCGCGTTGACCCGCCACAGGCTCGCAGGTTCCAACCTGACACTGGAGGTCACAGAGCACGCAGTGGTCAGTGACGTGGCGGCGGCGCTCACGACGATGCACGGTCTCCGCGAACTCGGCGTGTCCATCGCCATCGACGACTTCGGCACCGGCTACAGCTCCCTCGCCCAGCTCAAGGCACTCCCGGTCAACATCTTGAAAATCGATCGCGGGTTTGTCCGTGACCTGGGGACGAACGCCGACGACCTATCCATCGTCCGCTCGATCGCCGGCCTCGCAGAGTCGTTCGGACTGGATCTGGTCGCCGAGGGTGTAGAGACCGAAGTCGCGGCCCAGACGTTGCTCAACATGGGTTGTTCGACCGCGCAAGGCCATCTGTTCTCCCGCCCCGTCCCCGCTGAGCGAATCCTTGAATGGCTCAGCGCACCGACCGCACCTGTGGCCTCGAACTCTCTCTTTTAGATCTGCCGGTGGGCGGGTGAAAGCTACCGTTGCGGACCGCACAGATCACGGTAGCTCCTCGAGCGTGATGGTCTCGACCACGCCGGCGTACCGAGGATGATCGGAGCGGCTCAGCGCTGCCCACGCGGCGCTGACCGCGACGGAAGGCAGCAGGAGAACGATGTCTTCTTCGGTGGCCGTCCACACCAGCGCCGAGGCGTAGACCGAGCGCTGCGCAGCGAACACGACGAGCGCGACACCTCCACTCGTCGCGGGAGGCCTGGGTCACCCAGGACTTCATGCCCATTGTCTCCATCGTCTACGGCGACACCAGCACGACCGAGCGCGCATCATCGGCACGTCCCACGGGCTTGACCCGACGACGGCACCACGAGGCGACGGGGAGGGGCGAGGGGTGACTCTGCTACAGCGGGTGGACGACGTGCAACGCCGGCACCGATGGATGGGGCTGCCCCTGGCGGTGCTGTGGAAGTTCCTCGACGACGAGGGCACCTACCTCGCGGCGCTGATCACCTACTACGGGTTCGTGTCGCTGTTCCCGCTGCTGCTGCTCGCGGTGACCGTGCTTGGGTTCGTCCTGCAGGGCGACCCCGCCGCCCAACAGGCGGTGCTCAACTCGGCGTTGCGTAACTTCCCGGTCGTCGGCGACCAGATCGGGGCGAACGTGCACTCGCTGCACGGTAGCGTCGGGGGCCCTCGTCGCTGGCGTCCTGATCAGTATCTACGGAGGCCTCGGCGTCACCCAGGCCGTGCAGAACGCGCTGAACCGGATGTGGGCGGTGCCCAAGGCGGCGCGGCCCGGGCTCCCCGCGGCCTACGCCCGCGGGGCCCTCTCGGTCGTGGTGCTCGGCGGCGGTGTCCTCGCCGCCACCGCGGCGTCCGGGCTAGGCGCCACCCTGCACGGCATCCTCCCCCCCGCCGTGGTCGCCCCGGTGCGCGTGGTGTCGATCGCCCTGGCCGTCGCCATCAACGCCACGGTGATCCTGCTCGGATTCCGGGTGCTGACGGCGAAGACCGTGACGGTCCGCCAGCTCCTGCCCGGCACGATCGTGGCCGCCGTGGCCTGGCAGATCCTGCAGACGTTGGGCGGCTACCTGGTCCGCACCGAGCTCGCGGGCACCTCGGCCAGCTACGGGCTGTTCGGCATCGTGCTGGGCCTGCTCGCCTGGATCTACTTTTCTACGGTGGTCGCCCTGTTCTGCGCCGAGATCAACACGGTGCGCGTGCTGGGTCTGTATCCGCGCAGCCTGTTGTCCGCGATGCCCGACGACACCGCGCTGACCCCAGCCGACCGCCTGGCCCTCACCGCCTACGTCACCACAGAGCGGCAGAAGTCCTATCAGAACGTCCAGGTCACCTTCGACGACCCGCCGCCACCGCCACCGCCCCCGGCGCCGCCCCGGGCCGACCCGGGGCGATGAACCGACCAGGGCGCAGGACCGGCTCGTCGAGGCGGTGCTCGCGCTGCTCGAGACCGCGCCGCTGGAGACGTTGGGCGCGCAGGTCGATCCTCCCGGACCGTCAGCGGCGGCGTCCCCGCATCGTCATGTGCGAACGCGTCTGGCGCTTCTCGCCGAACACGAGCTCGGAGATCGCCTCGTAGACCTCTTCGGGGTCGGGGAGGTAGTCGAGCCGGTTGAGCGCCTGGACCTGGCCGGCCGACTCGATGACGATGGTGCCGTAGCCGAGCAGGCGACCGTTGAAGGAGCGCTCGAACGTCAGGTCGGTGACCTTGGTCAGCGGCATCATCCCGACCTTGTGGGTGAAGATCCCCTGGGTGCGCATCACGCGCTTGTCGGTGATGACGACCTTCTCCACCCACCACTCGGCGACCTTATAGCTGGCCTTCAGCAGCACCAGCAGCGCGCCGTACCAGAACAGGTTGTCGAGCACGACGTTCTGCGGCAGGAACCCGGCCCCGAGGGCGAGCAGCACGAAGAGCACCACCGCCTGCAGCACTTCGCTGACGATGACCGCCCAGTGCCTGCGGAAGCGGATGACCCTGCGCTCGGTGGGCAGGACGTACTCGTCGACCTCGCGTGGAGCCAGCAACGGGGCGCCCTCCTCCGGGTCCTCCGGTGACCGTACCCGGCCCGACGGGAACGGGAGCGCTCTAGAAGAGCGACTGCAGGAACGTGACGATCGCGTCACCCGCATCGCGGAGTCGACCGAGGATCGCCAGCACGAAATCGGCCGAGCCCTGGGGCCGGGTGAGGACGAAGAACAGCGCCAGCAGCACGACCAGACCGACGACGAGCCGCCGGACGCTCACCGGGTGCCGCGCTGTGCGCCGACGCAGGTGTCCACGGGCCCGGATACTACGATCGGGTGGTGGTGTCCCCGCCGACGACGCGCCGGTGTTCGCGGCCAGCAGCTGGGCCGTGTCCGGTCAGCGCACCGGGACCGGCCGGCGGGGCTGCTCGGCGTCGGCGTCGTCCGCGGCGGGGCGCTTGGGCACCATGACCTTGCGGCGGTAGATGCACACGACCGTGCCGTCCTGGTTGTAGCCGATCGTCTCCACCGACACGACGCCGCGGTCGTTCTTCGACGACGACTCCTTCTTGTCCAGCACCGTCGACTCGCCGTAGACGGTGTCGCCGTGGAAGACCGGCTTCACGTGCCGCAGCGACTCCACCTCGAGGTTCGCGATCGCCTTGCCGGACACGTCGGCCACCGACATCCCCAGCAGCAGCGAGTAGACATAGTTGCCGACGACAACGTTGCGGCCCTGCTGCGTGCCCTCGGCGTAGTGGGCGTCGAGGTGCAGCGGATGGTGGTTCATGGTGATCAGGCAGAAGAGGTGGTCGTCGTACTCGGTCACCGTCTTCCCGGGCCAGTGCTTGTACACCGCACCGACCTCGAACTCCTCGAAATAGCGACCGAACTGCACGACGACGCCTCCTCGACCACCGGTGCCCGCTCCACCGCCCCGGTCACACGACCCGGACCCGGGAGGCCGGACACGGTCCGGCGGGCGATAGGATCGCTGATTGCACACATGCTGTCGTGCCCGGGGAGGTGAGACGTGGACGACTCGACGGATTCGGCGCGAGACGAGCCCGGCGGAAGTACCGGCCGCGTCGACTCCCCCGGCCCCTGCTCCTGACGGACTCCGCTCCCGACGGACACAGCCCCTCCGCCGGAAGAGACGACGCGGCCACCGACCGTCCCTCCCCGCCGCGTTGGAGTTCCCCGTGCCCGCACTTCCCGCCCTCCCCTCCCTGCGCTCCGCCGGGGCCCGGGTCCGCCGTCCCGCGCGCCCCGGCGCCGGCGTCGCCGCCCCGCACGTGCCCCTGTCCGCCTTCGTCGTCGACTGCGCGGTCTACGTCGGCGGCGTGCGCCTCGACGGGCGGTGGAACCATCGGGAGGCCATCGCCGAGGTCCGCCGTCGCGAGGAGGGCTTCGTGTGGATCGGGCTGCACGAGCCCGACGCCGAGCAGATCACCGACATCGCCGAGGCGTTCGGCCTGCACCCGCTCGCCGTCGAGGATGCCGTGCACGCCCACCAGCGGCCGAAGATCGAGCGCTACGACGACATGCTGTTCTCGGTGTTCAAGACCGTCCGCTACGTCGCGCACGCCTCGCCGACCACGGCCAACGAGATCGTCGAGTCCGGCGAGCTCATGGTGTTCACCGGTCGCGACTTCGTCGTGACCGTGCGCCACGGACAGCACTCGGGCCTGCGCCGGGTGCGACGGCTCCTCGAGCGCGACCCCGAGCACCTTGCCCTCGGGCCGTCGACGGTGCTGCACGCGGTGGCCGACCACATCGTGGACGCCTACCTCGAGGTCTCCGAGGCCGTCGAGGGCGACCTCGACATCATGGAGACCGAGGTCTTCGCCCCCGGTTCCCGGATCGGTGCCGAGCAGATCTACCTGATGAAGCGCGAGGTGCTCGAGATGCGCCGGGCCATCGCGCCGCTCGTGCGGCCACTGCGCCGGCTCACCGAGGACCGCTCCGCGCTGGTTCCCGACGAGGTGCGCTCCTACTTCCGCGACGTCGACGACCACCTCGCGACGGTGGCCGAGCGCGTCGCCGCGTTCGACGAGCTGCTCACCTCGCTCGTCGACGCCGTGCTCGCCAAGATCACGCTCCAGCAGAACAACGACATGCGCAAGATCACCTCGTACGCCGCGTTGTTCGCCGTCCCGACGATGGTCGCCGGGATCTACGGGATGAACTTCGACGTGATGCCCGAGTTGCACTGGACGTACGGCTATCCGCTGGTCATCGGCGTGATCGTCGCGATCTGCGCGTGGATGTTCCGCACCTTCCGGCGCAATCGCTGGTTGTAGCGAACTGCGCCGTCTGCGCCCCCCGCGCGGGGCTTCCTGTGGCTACGCTCACCCCCGGCTCACCGGAGAGCGTCGTTGTGGAGGTGCCCATGGCCACGTCGTCACCCCTGTCGGCCCCGTCGCCGGAGGACTCGGTGTCGAGCCTGATCCCGGCGCGGATCGACCGGCTCCCCTGGTCGCCGTTTCACACGCGGATGGTGCTGGCGCTGGGTTCCTGCTGGATCCTCGACGGCCTCGAGATCACCATCGCCAGCAACGTCGGCGAGAAGCTCTCCGACAACTCCCGGCTGGGCATCTCGACGACCGCGATCGGGTTCCTGGCCACGGTCTACCTCCTCGGGCAGGTCGTCGGTGCCCTGTACTTCGGCAACGTCTCCGACCGCCTCGGGCGTCGACGCCTGTTCTTCATCACCCTGAGCATCTACTTCGGTGGGAGCGCGCTCACCGCGTTCACCCTCGGATCCGGCGCGTTCTCGCTGGCGTTCCTCTACCTCACCCGATTCATCGCCGGGGCCGGGATCGGCGGCGAGTACGCGGCGATCAACTCGGCGATCGACGAGCTCATCCCGGCGCAGTACCGGGGGCGCACCGACATCGCGGTCAACGGCACCTACTGGGCGGGAGCCGCGATCGCGGCGGGCATCCAGGTCCCGCTGCTCTCCGGCGCGATCGACCCGGCCTACGACTGGCGCATCGCCTTCCTCGTGGGCCCGGTGCTCGCGATCGTCATCGTCTTCCTGCGCCGGGCCGTGCCCGAGAGCCCGCGCTGGCAGATCATGCACGGGCGGGCCGAGGCGGCCGAGTCCTCGATCGCCTACATCGAGCGCGAGGTCGCGGTGTCCGGCCGGACCGTCGAACCCGTGGACGAGGCGCAGGCGATCACGCTCCGTCCGACGCCCCCGGCGGGCTACCTGACGCTGCTGCGCGTGCTGTTCCGGACCTACCCGGGCCGCTCCACGCTGGGCGCGTCGCTGATGATCACGCAGTCGTTCCTCTACAACGCGATCTTCTTCTCCTACGCCATCGTGCTGTCGAACTTTTACCTCGGCCCGAACGCGGACACCTCGCTCTACTACATTCCGTTCGCCGTCGGGAACTTCATCGGGCCCCTCGTGCTCGGTCCGCTGTTCGACAGCGTCGGCCGCCGCAAGATGATCGCGGGCACCTACCTGCTGTCGGGGTCCCTCCTCGTGATCACCGCGTTCCTCTTCCGCGCCGACGTGCTCACCGCGACGACGCAGACCGCCGCCTGGTGCGTGATCTTCTTCTTCGCCTCGGCGGGCGCGAGCGCGGCGTACCTGACGGTGAGCGAGATCTTCCCGATGGAGGTCCGCGCGAAGGCGATCGCCGTGTTCTTCGCCATTGCGCAGATCTTCGGCTCGGTCGCCCCGCTGCTCTACGCGCTGCTCATCGGCAGCAAGGAGGCCCCGAGCCGTCCCGGGCTCTTCGCGGCGTACATCATCGGCGCGGCGGTCATGATGGCGGGCGGGATCGTCGCCGCGATCCTCGGCGTCGACGCCGAGCGCAAGTCGCTCGAGGACGTGGCCACCCCGCTGTCGATGGTCCGGGCGACCGGCGCGTCGGGGCCCTGACGCATACAATGCCCTGCGGCGACTGGTATTGGTGATGGGCGCCGTATCGCTCAGCGTCGCCGATGCGAAGGAGCGGCTCGCAGTCTATCGACGTGTGCTGCCGGATCACGCAGCCGAGCACTCACAGCGCGGCCTGGCCAACATGATCAATGACTGGCTCTGGGCGTTGATCCACCGCAGCCCTTGACCCGGTGGCACACGTGGCGCTGAACGACCGGGAGCCGACCCGCGAGATCGGCGTCGGGCTGGAGTACCGGCTCCGCGTGAAACGCCACCGGGACCGTCGCGTCCGCAGCTACCCGACTCCGACCTTCCTCGACTTCCAGCTCCAGGGCGCGCAGCTCATGTTCCCCGGCATGGCTGAGGTCCGACTCAACGTCGGCTACGGGTGGGACGAGGAGACGCGCAGCATCTCGAGGCCTGTGATGTCGTTGCCCCACGGTGCAGACGTGGTCTGGTACGAAGCGCTGGGCGCGGTGGAGCCCGAGGTCGCCGAGCCGCTCCGGCCAGAGGTGGACCAGCCCCAGATGCCGGTCATCGAGCTCGTGGAGGACGACGACGAAGCGGAGGGCACGGAGGACCGATGACCGCGCGCGGTGAGGTCATCATGACCCTCCGGAGATCGCGGGGCCTGACGCAGGCGCAGCTCGCCCAACGCGCGGGAGTTACTCAGGCGGCGCTCTCCCGCTACGAGCAGGAACTCCGTAGCCCCGACTCGGAGACGGTGGCGGCGATCGCGGCAGCGCTCGACGTGACTGTCCGGTTCATTCAGCGTTCCGGTCAGGAGCGCGGGGCGATGGCGATCGACGCGCACATGCGCCGCCGGGCCACCGCGAAGGCTACGGATTGGCGCATGCTCGAGGCTCGCCTGAACGTCATCCGCTTTCACGCCCGCCAGCTCTTCGAGGAGGTGTCGATCCGGTCGTCCCAGATCGTCCCGACCTTCGACCCGCTCGACACCACTCCTGCCGACGCCGCCCGCATGGTGCGCATGCAATGGAAGATGCCGACCCACCCCGTCCGTCAGTTGCTCGCGTGGCTCGAGTCGGCGGGATGCGTCGTCGTCCAGGAGCAGTTCCCCACCCGCCGGGTCGATGGCCTGTCGCAGTGGATCGAGGACCACCCGGTCCTCATGCTGAACGCAGACAGCCCGGTGGACCGCCTGCGTCTCACGGCGGCCCACGAAATGGGGCACCTCTGCCTGCACGCCAACGGGCCCGGCGACGATGTCGAGCGCGAGGCCAACGAGTTCGCAGCCGAGTTCCTCATGCCTGCGGCTGTCATCGAGAGTCAACTGGCATCGCCTCTCGATGGGGTCTCTCGTCGACCTCAAGCGGCAGTGGGGCGTCAGCATGCAGGCGCTGATCGAGCGTGCCGCGTGACGACGGCCGCGAGAGGCTGCCCGGAGACGGCCATGTAGCTGCCCGCCGGCGGACATGAGAGTTGCCCGCTGGTGGTCATGGGATTTGCCCGACACGACGTCGTTCGCCTCGCCGC
>JAABVA010005795.1_pt1 | contig 11089 bp, 12 predicted proteins | sample 5560331 | NCBI WGS metagenome assembly JAABVA01 (sample SAMN12812661, study PRJNA571458) | rock metagenome | isolation source: Antarctica rocks | place: Antarctica: Victoria Land, Mt New Zealand sud | collected 2016-01-07 | reverse complement strand
CCACCGCCGTGTCCTGCCCGCAGCCACGCGTCGATCACGCGTGACCAGAGGCGGAACGCCCCACCCCGACAGCGGCCCCCGGTTATGCACACCATTGCTTCGTTCTCTCCGACAGACTGCTAGGGGAGTTATCCCTCGCGTGACGTTTTTCCACCACGCCACGGCGGCCCATTGTGCATAAAAGCGTACGCGCCGCGATAGGTATTTCTACAATGGAGGTATGAGGGTGATGCTATTGTCAATTGCACGCGTCGCGCGCCGTGGCGCGGGCCCCGCCATCATCGTGATTGCCGGCCTCGTCACGCTGCTCTGTGGCCTGCGCCTCTCGCCGCCGCGGGAACCGCTCGGCCTGGCCTTCCTCCTGCTGGCGGCCCTTGTCGCGCGGCTCTACCCCCTGGCCCTGGCTGGCGGCCCGCACGACCCGCGCCGCGGTCCGCCCCTCGTGTCCTCGACGGCGCTGCTCGCGGTCATCGCGCTCGACGGCCCATACTGGGCCACGATCAGCGCCGCGCTAACGATCGCGCTGGGCGAGGCGCTGGCAAGCGCGCGCCGGGACGAGCGTCCGGCGTTGTCGTTATCGGGACGATCCGTTGCCATGGGGATACTGGCGACAGCTCTAGCGGGGACGCTCTATCACGCGTTCGTCCCCGGCGGCGCGGTGACCCCGCTCGTCCATGCGCTGCCCGCCCTCTTCATCGCCGAAGGGACGCTGCTGTGCGGCGCATGGACGCTGTATACGACACATAATGTCGCGCGACAAGACGCGCTTGGCGCGGCGCTGTGGCACAGGTTGTTCGAAGCGCTTCCGGCTTTGGCCTGTGAGCCGGTCCTGGCGCTCGTGCTGGTAAACGCCATAGTGAGCGAGAAACCAATCGCCGTCCTTGTCGCCACATTGCCGCTCGCCGCGCTCGTCGCGGGCCTGCGCTGGCACAGCGCGACGCGCCGGCGTCTGGAACAGGCCCATACTGCCCTCGGACAGGCCCACGCGCTGCTGCGCATACAGGCGGCGACCGATCCACTGACGGGATTAACCAATAGAGGCGGGTTCGAGCAGGCGCTGGAAGCGCGTCTACACGAAGCGCATCGCTACGAGCGTCCGCTCGCCGTGCTGCTGATCGACCTCGACGCGTTCAAAAGCATCAACGATACGTATGGTCACGCCTGCGGCGATATGGTCCTCGTGGCTGTCGCGGGCGCGCTACGCCGAGGATTGCGCTCCAGTGACCTCCCGGCCCGCTTGGGCGGCGATGAATTCGTAGCGCTCCTGCCGGAGACCGATACGGCCTGCGCCCTGGCGCTGGCGGAGCGTGTGTGCGCCGAGATCGCGGCCCTGACGGTCGCCTTCGGGCCGATGGTGGCGCATCCCACTGCCTCGGTCGGGGCCGCGTCCACCGCGAACGACGCGCACGCCGACGCGGCGCGCCTCCTCGCGGCCGCGGACGACGCGGCCTACGCCGCCAAGCGCGCCGGCAAGAACCGGGCGCACCCGGCGTTAGCTGACAGCCATCAGCTATCAGCCGTCAGCTAACAACCAGTAGTCAGTAGTCAGTAGTCAGTAACCATCGACGACTAACGACTAACGACTATACAACGAGCCAGATACAGCGCGTCGACCCAGCCGTAGTAATCCGTGTCCGGCGTATGATATACGACGTTGGCCCAGCCCGCCTGTACTTGGACGATGTCGAACGGAGAGCCTACGCCAAGACGGTCGATGCGCTGATAGGTGTAGCCGGGGCCGCTGTACACGTCGCCCGCGGCTCTGGCGCGCAGGCGTTCGCCGGTCTGGAACGAGAAATGTGGAACCAACGGTGTGGGCGGCGCCGGCGTCGCGATAGGCGCCGCTATCGGAGGCGCGAAGGGGATGGTAGCGGAGCCCGCCAGAGGACGTGTGGCGCCGGTGTAGTGGGCGCGCCAGTAGGGCTCACTGAGCAGGGTCAACTCGACACCCGTCTGGTAGTTGTCGGCCCCGATCATGGCGCCATCACCGGCGTAGACCGCGACATGCGAGAGCCCGTCCCAGACGGTCCCGCTGAAAAAAACGAGGTCGCCGGGTTGCAAGTGCGCCACGTCCACATGCCGGCCCGCGGCGTAGGCGAGGTTCAGGTCGTAGGGGACGTCGATGCCGGCCTGTGCGTAGAGATAGTGGACGAAGCCAATACAGGAGAAACCCGTGGACGGGTCGTCACCGATATAGGCGTAGGGCTCACCAAGGAGCGCGTAGGCGAGCGCGACGACGGCGGCCGAGGGCGATCGGCTGGCGGCGTGCGCCACCGGCGCCTCGCGCGGAAACGTGAGCAAACCCAGGATAATTGCCGTCATGAATAGAACGCGCGAAAGGGCGGATGGGCGGGCAACAGAGCCAGGAAAGAGTCGGGCCACGGCGGTCTCCCTGATCGCTAGGCCGGCGACAACATCTGTGGTCTGCCGGCGCTATGGACGTCGGGGACGACGCCGCAACGATTAAGGGCGGGAGACGCGCCCCGTGTGTTGCCGCATGCTCGGTATCATACCCTAGCTATGGACGCTTGAGCATGATACGAATCTCACCTTCTTTCCCTCCTGTCCTCGTCATACATTAACCCGGCGCCCGTCGCGCCCCCGTCGCGTTCAAGACCGTAACGTGTCCAGCGGCGCCGTACGCCAGCAACTGGTCATCCGCCGTGACCAGGAGCGCGTCAAAATACCGCGCGGTCGCGACAATCAGGCGATCCGCCGGGTCGCCATGGATCGTCCCCGGTAGGCGTGTGCTGGCGATGGCAATCGTGGGATCAAGCGGCGCCAATGCGACACCGGGCTGGCGCAGCGCGTCGCCGACCCACTCTTGCACGTCGCGCGTCAGCGTCAAGCGCCCCTTGGCGACGAGCATCGCGATTTCCCATGGGGTGATGGCCGACACGAAGACCGTGGCCTCGCGCGCGGCCTGCTCGATCACTGTCACAGTCGTCGGCGAGAGTGTGCGATCTCCGTCCAGCAGCCAAATGAGCACATGCGTATCGAGTAAGACAGCGCTCACTCATCCGCCTCCCATGGGTCGTCGATCGGCGACACGAGATCGTCTTGGCGCGCCACGGACCCGGCCATGGCCCCAAAGAGCGCCTTATCCGTCGGCACGGGGACGAGCTTGGCAATGGGGCGGCCACGCTTGGTGATAATCAACTCCTCACGCCGCTGCGCGACCACGTCCAACAGATGCAAACATTTCGCCTTAAACTCTCCTGCTCCAATTGTCGATCCCATTGCTTTTCCTTACTATGGTCACTAACCATGGTTATTATACAACAACGAGCAGGAGCGACTGCGGCCGTCAATTAGTATACGCTGGCCGAAATAAGTTTGCGATCACCATGGGTACCGTCTGTTTAGCGCAATCCGGCCGCGACCCTTTCCAGCACACGCAGCGGCAGCGTGCGGCTGGACACGAGCGCGGCCGTGCCATCGCCTTCGACGCGCACGAGCGCGGGCGCGCGCCCCGCGCGCGCCCACTCCAGCAGCCGCTGACCTTGACGTGAGACGGAGTGAGCGCGGGCGCGCGGTGGCGTGACGTCCCAGGCGCTATCCGGCAAGGTCTCGATGAGCGTGAGCGCGACCCGCCCCTGCCGGTCGGCGTAGGCCTGGCGCACACGGTCCTGCGGGGCGTAACCGCGCGTCTGATCATAGAACGAGTCGTAGGTCGGCGTCTGGGCGACCAAACCCGGAGGGATGAAGCTCGGGACGAACGCCGTGAACAGGGCTACGTCGTCGGCGGACTGGATGTCCAGCAGCGGCTGGCTCAACGCAACGATGATGACGAGCGTATAGAGCGCGGCTACCGCCCCACGTCGCGCCCTGAAGCGCCGCCAGACATCGGCGCTCATGGCGCCGTTCCGTGTGAGCGCAGGCGCGGGTCGGCCCAGGCCGCGGCGCTATCGCCGACGAGTCCGGCGACGATCACGATAAACCCAAACAGGAACAACAACGTCCCCAAGGTCGTCGTGTCACCCGCACGGGCGGCGTGGTAGGCCAGCAACCCCAGGCCGGGCCAGCCGAAAAGATACTCGACCAACACAACCGCCTCAGCCAGCGGCGCCAGGTTTCCTACCGCGCCGGACATGATGACGGGCAGCGCCGGGCGCGCCGCACGCCACGCCAACCGCCGCCTGGAGAGCCCAGCCGCACGCGCCACGCGCGTGTAGGGCGCGCAGTTCGGGCGGCAGCGCAGTGGACACGAGCCGCAGCCGTGTAGCTAGGCCGGCCAGCGCGAGCGTCAGCGCCGGCAACGCCAGGCGCCCGAGCAAGTCGCCCAGCACGATGGCGGGTCGCGCGCGCAACAGATCGAGGTAGGGCGCGGTCCCAAACGCCGGCAAGGCCGGATCAGCGATACCGCCGGGCGGGAACAGCCCCAACCCCACGCTCAATACAACCACCAGCACCCCGCCCAGCCAGAAAACCGGCACGCCCTGACACACATCGGCCGCCACGGCCAGGATTCTGACCGGCGCATACCACAGGACTCGTGACTTATCGGCGGGCCCCACTGGGAGCCCTATTCGAGACAGGGGAAGAGGAGACTGAGGGGTGAGGGCAGGGTCGGTCAGGGTGAGCAGCAGGCCGCCGCCGTAGCCGACAACGATACCGATCAGCGTGGCGGCGAGAACCAGTAGCGCCGTGGCCGGCAGGGCGGCGGTGATCGCCACTATCACGGGGCTATTGGAGGCGCGGCCAAAATCAAGCCGTGCGGCGGCGGCCAGCCAGTCCAGCGCCGATCCACCGCCGCGCGCACCACCTGTCACGAGCAGGGCCACAGCGACGGCGAACAGCCCAAAGGTCAGCAGGGCTTGACCACAACGGCGCGTCACATAGGACAACACGGCTAACGGCGCGTCCACTCCCACACGTTCCACAAGTCGGCCGCGTCCTGCGGCGCCGGCCGGAGATTGCCGGCATGACCATCGTCGACGACAATCTGGGGACGCTCATAGAGCACGATGTAGGGCAAAAGAGTATTGACCTCGCGCTGCACCCTGACGTATCCCCGCTGGCGTGAGGCAAAATCAAGCGACGCCTGCGCCCGTTCGGGAAGTGAGGCGAGAGCCTCATCGTCGATACCCGTGTAGTTGCGCCGCGCCGCGCCCTGACTCAGCGGCGTGGGGATGCGGCCGGGGTCGAAGAGCGCGGCCACGGTGGCGGGGTCAGGACCCAGGCGCAGGTCGAACAGCGCCACGTCGAAGGAGCGCGTGGCCAGCACGCCGCCACGGTCGAACGGCGCGTAGAGCCCGCCCTGATCGGAGGGAGACGCGCTCACAAGACGAGGCGTCACGCGCACCCCAATAGCGGCCCAATCGCGCGCGATCAGATCGGCCTCGCGCTGGCGCGTGGGGTCGTTCGTCGTAACCAAAGAGAGCGTGACATGGCGGCCGGCCCCATTAAGCGTCGTAGCGTAGCCGGCCGAGGCCAGCAGGCGGCGCGCCCCGGCCGGGCTATATGGACTCACCCCGATACTGCTGTCGTGGTAGGGCGAGGAGGACGGGATCAGGCTCGTCGCCACGAAACGCGTGGGATTCGAGGAGGCGGGGAACAGCGCGCGGACGAGGGCGCGCTTGTCGATCGCCAGTTGCAGGGCCTGCCGCACGCCCAGGCTCTTGAGCGCGGATGTAGCCTGGTTCAGCTCCAGGTGCTCGACCGCGAGCGATGGACGTGTCGTGACGCGTAGCCCCGGCAGCCCGCGCAACCCCGGCAGCGTGGCCGGACCGAGCTCCAGCGCCAGGTCCACGCCGGCGTCGCGGGCGCGCAGGTCCTGCGCCAGGGCTGATTCGTCATAACTGAGCACGGTGTAGCGCAACTCAGGCCGTGTCCCCGCGGCGCGTAGGGCCGTGAAGTACGGGTTCGGCGTGAGCGTCAGCCGCTGGCCCGGCGCTACCTCCGCCACCCGATAGGGGCCTGAGAAGACATCGGAGGCGCTGTCGTAGGGGTCGCGGCGATAGGCCAGGGCCAGCGCGTGGATATTTGTCGTGTGGTACTTGCGCTCGAAGTAGCGGCGCGGCAGGGCCGGCGGCAGCGCGTAGGCCAGGTAGGCGCCATAGAGGTCGCCGAATTGTAGCACGACGGTCCGCGCGTCGGGGGTGGCGTAGTGCGCGATCTCGTCAAGGCCAAAGCTGTTGCCGATAGCCGCGTCGAGGTTGATCAGCAGGCCGAACACTACATCCGACGAGGTGAGCGGCGAGCCATCGGAGAAGCGCAAACCGGGCTTGAGGTGGATCGTCACGGTCATGCCGCCACCCGTGACACGGACATCACCGTTGGCGAGTGTCGGCACGCGCGCGGCCAGCGCGGCATACGGCCTCAGCCGGTCGTCGAATCCCACCAACGGCGTCCACAGCGCCGCCTGCAAGCCGATAGGGTCGGCGGCGACGCCGGCGCCCAGACCGGCTGGAAAAGCCGTCCCCGTCAACACAACCACAGGCCGCGCGGTCGTTGTCGTCGCGCCCCGTCCCATACTGGGAAACACGATCAGCGTGACGACGGCGACCGCCAACGCGGCGGTTAGACGGCGGCGCTGGAGATAATGGAGCATGTTCATACAGATATATAGTACAAGCCCGCGCGCTACCGCGCCGGAGCGCCGACGAAACGCCAACTACGCAGCGCCAGCGCCACCTCCGCTGGGATAGCAGCGCCAAACACCGTCACACGGTAGTAGTGGCCGCGCCAGCGCACAACCAGCAACGTGACCTGATGGCCGTTGCCCGCCGGCAACGAGACCAGGCGGTACCCCGCCACGCCGCCCAGCCGGACAGGCGCGACCGTCAGGCGCTTGACGAGCGCGGCGGGATAGTCGGCGTCGACGAATGGCTGCAGCAGAATCTCACGCGGCGTGCTCCCCGGCCGGTCCGGCAGCACGTCGATCCACAGCTTACCAGCGCTACCGGCGTCGGGGTCGGACGCCGATATGGGCTCGAAGAAGCGCACGCCGTCGCCGAGGGCGCGGGCAAAGCTCGGGTTGGCGCGGGCGTCGAGGACGCCCCAGGTCTGCGGCCGGCCCAACTCGAAGGTATGCAGCGGATCGCGGTAGGGCAGCAGCACACTTGCCGCGCGCAGGGCGATGGCCCGCGCTGCTGGCCGCGGCGCCGGCGTGGCGTTGACCGACACGGCGACCGTCGCCGCTGGCGCTATAGCTCGCGGCGCGGCAGGCGAGCCACCGACGGGCGCTCCCACGCAACCGCACAGGGCAATCGAGAGCAGCAGGGCACCCACGATTAACCGGCCGGCCGGCGCATCGACGATACGGCGCGCGATGAATGTATTGGCGGTCATCCTCGCTTGACCTTACCACCTCTCACACTTATCGACCATCGACTATCGACTATCGACTATCGACTATCGACTATCGACTACCGACTTCCGACTACCGACTTCCGACTACCGACTTCCGACTTCCGACTGCCCTTACGCCACGCCGGTCCCATCCGTCAGCGTCGGGTCGGCGTTGAGGACGCGCTCCAGCGCGGTGACGATAGCAGGGTCGAAGCTTGTCCCGGCGCGACGCTCCAGTTCGGCTAGCGCCCGCGCCGGGGACATCGCCTGCCGATACGGCCGATCCGTCGTCATCGCGCCATACGCGTTGGCCACGGCGATGATGCGCGCGCCGAGCGGGATGTCTCCTCCCGCCAAACCCCGCGGGTACCCGCTGCCGTCCCAGTGCTCGTGGTGCGCGCGAATCAAGGGCGCCAGCGCGCGCAACGCCGGAGCGCGGCCCACCACATCGGCTCCCACGTCGGGATGCGTGCGTATCAACGCCCACTCCTGGCCGCTCAAAGAGGCCGGCTTTTGCAGGATGGCGTCGGGGACCACGACCTTGCCGACATCGTGTAAGCGGGCGGCCACCGCGATGCGGCGCGCGTCGGCGGCGACACAGCCCGAGACCAGGGCCAGGCGCAACGTCAGAGCGGCGACATCCTGGGCGTGGCGGGCCGCATAGTGGTCGCGCGCCTCCACCAGCGCGGCCAACGCCTCAACAGTCCCAGTGAGCGCCGCCTCGTCATGCGCGCTGGCATAACCGCCGAGCGCGTCGATGGCAGGCTCGTTCGCAACGCGCGCCTGATTGCGGCCCAGGCGCTTGGCCGCGCGCATCGCCCGTTCAGCGGCTTCAACGAGCGCGTCGCGGTCTACCCCATCTCGCGGGTAGGCGGCCACGCCAACGGAGCAGGTGAGGCGCGTCCCCCCACCCGCGGCGAACAGATACGCGGCGACAGCGCGGCGCAGGTTCTCGGCGGCGGCGAGCGCCTCCGCCGGCTCGGTCTCGGGCAGCAGCGCGATTAGCTCTTTGTCGCCCCAGTGACCTAGCGTATCGACGCCACGCAGCGAGGAGCGTACCACCGCGGCGAACTCGCGCAGGGCCACATCGCCGACCTGGCGGCCATGGGTATCATTGAATCCCTGGAAATGGTCAAGGTCGAGGAAGAGCAGCGCGCACGACCGGCTGTAGCGGTGGGCGCGCTCGAGTTCACGGTCGACCGCCACGACGACAGCCGTGTGATTGGGCAGGCCCGTCAGCACATCGGTCGTCGCCATCGTCCGCAGGAGTCCGTTCGCCGTGGCCAGCGCGCTCTCGCCGGCGCGCATCTCCTCCCGCGCGGCGCTCAACGCCTCGTGCAGCGCCGCGGTTTGACCACGCGCTTCGTCGAGACGACCACGGAGGATTCTATTTTCTACGAACAGCGTGCAGGCCGCGATGAGAAAGCTCGCCGACACTAACAGCAGCAGCAACAAGCCGCTACCCTGGTTCAACACGTCGCCCGGCGCCGCCACGCGACCGCTCGGTCCGACGAGGAGCCAGGCGAGGAGAACACCGCCAGTCAATGCCACGCATAGGCCGCCACCCCACAGCCAACGTCCGCCCCTGTCTTTCATCGCACGTCCCCTATCACGCCCCTTTTCTTATATATATCGGCATAAAGCGTGCGAAGTGTACGGCGACGCCCCCGACGGGCGGATAAGATACCATGGAAGCAGAATAGCATGTAGCAAGAGGTGGTATTAACGTGCAGGATAGTACCGACGATCAAAACGCGTTTTATCTCAATGTTCTACAGGAACTCGTGGCGCAGCCGACCGCTCCGTTCCATGAAGAGCGCGTCGCGGCCCGCATCAGCCGATGGCTCCGCGAGTGGGACATCCCGTTCTCCGTCGACGCGTACGGCAACATCGTGGCGCGCCATCAACGCGGCGCGCCCTGCCGCCCCCTCGCGCTCATGGCGCATATGGATCATCCCGCCTTCACTATTGGCGCGGCCGGTGGTCCCGACGGCGCACACTTTACGGCGGCGCTCGAGGGCGGTGTCCCGGCGCGCTCGTTCGCGCGCGAGGTTCCCGTCAGGATCTACCCCCGTGTGGGCGACGCGCGTGAGCGCGGGATCGCGGGACGTATCGTCGGGTATCTGCTCGGCGCGCGTCCGCGCGACGTCGACCTGCATATCGCCGTCGACGACACCGCTTCCGTGGGGGACATCGCTCCAGGTGACTTCGGCGTGTGGGACTTACCTTTGTTCGAGGTACGCGACAACCTGATCCACGCCCGCGTCCTCGACGACCTGGCGGGCTGCGCGGCGATCCTGCTCGCCCTCCATGCCGCGGCCAGCGAGGGCTGGCCCACCGATGTCTACGGCGTGTTCACGCGGGCCGAGGAAGTCGGGTTGGTCGGGGCGCGCGCGGCGTTTGAGAGCGGCGCGCTGCCACGCGAGAGCATCGTCGTGTCGCTCGAGGCCAGCAAAGCGCTGCCGGGCGCACACCAAGGCGACGGCCCCGTCATCAGGGTAGGCGACCGCGCCACGACGTTCGGTGAAGGGGCGGAGATCGTCCTCAAGGCCGCGGCGGAACGTCTCGGCTCGAACATCTGGCATCCGGCGCGCCAGGCGACGACCGCGGTACAGCGGCAGTTGATGAACGGCGGGCAATGCGAGGGCAGCGCGGCAGTGCGGCTCGGCTACCAGGCCACGGGGCTGGCCTTCCCGCTGGGTAACTACCACAACGTGTCCGCTGACGCGTCCGCTGACGCGACGCTCGTCCCCGAAACGATTCATGTGCGCGACTACGTCACCGGTGTCGCCCTGCTGCGCGAGGCCGCGCGCCTCATGCCCGACCTCCCCGACATAGCATCGCAAGAGGGCGGCCAGGACGGGCGCTACGCGGCTCACATCGAGCGGCTCACAACGTCCGCGCATAGCATCAAGGCGGCGAGCGGCTTGTAGTTTCCCCCTCACCCCCGACCCAGGCCAGTCATTGCTAGGCCAGCGCCGCAAGTTGCTCCACGGCGCCGGCGTCACTCGCCGGCGCTAACATATAGCCGACGCCGGGAACGGTACGGATTGGCTGTGGGTCGCCGGGCAGCCGGAGGATCTTCGCGCGTAAGCGGCGAATATGCGTCTTGACGACGGCGATATCGCTGGCGCTGTTGTACGACCAAATGCGCTCCATAATGCGCTCGGCCGACAGCACCTGCCCCTCGTGCGCTAGCAAGAGTTGCAGGATGCGGCTCTCCGTCGGCGTCAAACGCACGCACGCGCCTCCCTCCGCCATCAACTCGTTCCTCGCCATGTCCAACGACGCCCCACCTATGCGCCGTATTCGCCTGTCAGCGTACGGCGCTGGTTCGATCGAGCGTACCGTAACGCGACGCAGTACGGCCTTGACACGGGCGACGAGCGGCTGCATGCTGAAGGGCTTCAATACGTAATCATCCGCGCCTCCATCGAAGCCGGCGATGATGTCCTCGTCTAGCGCGCGCGCGGTAAGCACGATCACAGGGATGGTAGTGAACGTGCGCAGAACGGCAAGCGCCTTCAATCCATTCATATCAGGGATGTTGACGTCTAGCAGTATCGCATCGAAGCGCTCCATCCGCGCCCGGCGCAAGCCCTCGCGGGCCGTGTCGACCGTCGACACATCGAAACCCTCACGGGCGAAGCCGTAGCGCAACAGATCGGTTAAGGACTCGTGCCAAAATAAAATGAACAGTCACGCCATGGTGACGGCAGGGCTGATCGTGTAGTTCCACTCCCCGTGGAAAGCGTGGGGCGTCAGGCGGACGGCCGCGAGTTCTTCGTCGGAGACC